>Ga0307508_10000767_pt1 | contig 37974 bp, 33 predicted proteins | sample 9_EM_MG_FD_203089 | JGI IMG/M metagenome (GOLD analysis project Ga0307508, IMG submission 203089) | Populus trichocarpa ectomycorrhiza microbial communities from riparian zone in the Pacific Northwest, United States - 9_EM | ecosystem: Host-associated > Plants > Roots > Unclassified | place...
TAACGGCGTAGTCTGCCCGCACTGCGGCGTGATCGACAAGTTCTACAAGCTGGTCGGCGAAGCTCATCGCCCCGGCCTCTACAAGTGCTCAGAGTGCCGCGAGCAATTCAGCGTGACGGTCGGCACTGTGTTCGAGTCCAGCAAGATCAAGCTGCATATCTGGCTGCAAGCCTGCCACCTAATGAGCGCTTCTAAGAAGGGCATCAGCGCGAAGCAACTCGAACGCATGCTCGGCGTGTCTTACAAAACCGCGTGGTTCATGGGCCATCGCATCCGGGAGGCAATGAACATTGCCCCAAAAGAACAACTCGGCCTCAAGGCGCCCGTTGAGGTCGATGAAACCTATTGGGGCAACAAAGGCAAGCACGCTCCCGGCGCGCGTTCGTTCCACCATCAGATGAAGATCGTTTCGCTTGTCGAGCGCGACGGCGAGAAGCGTTCGTTCCACGTCGCCAGCGTGAACGGCGCGACCCTGCGCCCGATCATGAAGGGCATGATTGCTCAGAAGGCCCGCCTCATGACGGATCAGGCCGGCGTCTACGAGAAGATCGGCCCTGAGTTCCAGTCGCATGAAGTGGTGAACCACACGCTGAAGGAGTATTCTCGCGGCGACGTGACGACGAACGCTGTCGAATCATCCTTTGCGCTTCTCAAGCGCGGCCTGATCGGCACGTTCCACAGCGTCAGCGAAGCGCACCTGCAACGGTACGCGACCGAGTTTGACTTCCGCTGGAACCATCGGGTTGCTCTTGGGATGAACGACGTGCAGCGCACCGCCGCCATGCTCAAGGGCATTGAAGGTAAGCGCCTCACCTACAAGGCCTAACTTGCGCGCAACAAAATCTGGAAAGCCATCAAAGCCCAAGCCGCCGCCGAACTCGCCGAACGGCGAACAAAGCGGCGACGGAATCGGGTTCGATGAACTGTTGAAGCGGATGCTGTCAACGCCGCCGGCAAAGCCTGCCGCACCACGCAAGACGAAGAAAAATGCGCAAGGGTGATCTTGTCTATCTCAAGTGGGAAGATTCGCTCGGATGCCCGCGCGGCTGGGAGCCGCTTGGCGATGCCAAGAATACGGTTCCGTCTGTCATCGAGTCGGTAGGGTGGGTTGTAGTCTGTGGTCACAAGGCGATTCAGATCGCGCCTCACGTCGCCAGTCATAAAGGAAAATCGCCATGTGTTCAAGGACACATGACGATCCCAAAATCGGCGCTACTCAACGCCGAAGTCCTGCAGCGAGCTACCTAGCTTTCTTGGGCTTCGCGCGAGTTTGCGCCAAGTCTGATGCGGCGACTTTCTTGACTGCCGGGGGCGTCTTTGGATCGCGGAGTAGCTTGCTAGCAAGCTTCGCGATTTTGGGACTGGTTTGTTTGGTGTTCGCCACTTGAGGGCCTTTCGTTGGCCTGTCGGCCATCATCGAACTACAATTGCAAATGGGTCTGGCGGGACTTGCACCCGCAAGCTTCTCAGGGCATCGGTTTTAAAGACCGCCGCGTTTACTAGTTTCGCCACAGACCCGTGGAAGTGTGTTCGCCAACCGGCCTCTAGTTCGTTGCTCTCTTGCAGGGTCGCGTCGAGCTAGGGGCCGTTCCTATTTCCGCCCCGGGTACGGCGAACGTATCGCCGGGGCCGACTCATCTCCTCATGGGGTTCTCCATTCGTTCGACGGCGATCTTATCGCACAAAAACGAACTGCGCAATCTTTTTACGCGAACTATCGCTTGACGCAATCGCGCGATAGCGGACACAATAGCGTATCGATGAGCGATTAGGAGCGCCAAATGGCAACCAAGGCACGCAGCCCGAACTACCCCCAGATCAGTCTGCCCAAGGCCGTCGACCTGGCCGCGAAACTGTATGAGGCCGCGCACACCCATAAGGCCAGTGCCTCCTCCGTTGTAAGCGCACTTGGCTATGGTGGATTGAATGGCAAGTCTCTCGGGGTGATTTCCGCGCTCAAGAAGTATGGGCTACTTGAGTCGGTCGGAGATAGCGAGTTCAAGGTGAGCAAGGATGCCTTAACCATCCTCGTTGATCCGAAGACCTCAGTGGAGCGTGCGCGGGCCATCGTCCGATCTGCATTTCGCCCAGCACTGTTCGCGGAACTTCGCCAAGAGTACGGCGATAGCCCCCCAAAATCGGACGAATACCTACGCGCATTCCTGCTGAAGCGAGGCTTCGTGCAGAGCGTTGTCGATGTCCCAATCCGTACTTATCGCGATACAATGACGTTCGTGCAGCAGGTTCAAGAGTTGGCAGGTGATGTACCTGCGCCTGAACCTGTCGACGACGAGGAAGACGACATGATTGCAAGCGCACTCCAGCCCACGCCGGCACCTGTTGCGGCGACTCCGGCCCCTGTGGGCAACCCCATGCCGGCGCTCTCTGCGGATGACATGCGTGACGACGTGTACAAGCTTCCTGACGGGCGGGCTTTCGTCCTGCGATGGCCCGCAAAGCTATCGTCAGACGAGTACGAAGATTTCGAGGCTTGGATCAGCCTGCTTCAGCGGAAGCTGAAGCGCCAGATCGAACAGTGAACCAAGCCCGCCTAGCGCGGGCTTTCTTTCACTCGGCGAATGAGATCGTGTAGTCGCCTTTGCGGCTAGGGTCTACCGCTCCATCTGCCCCAGCGCATCGCCACGCTTCGTTGAAGTACTCAACGTCTGATGGGACGTAGTTCTGCCCTTGCATTGAGATTGGATAGCTACCGACGAGCTTTCCGCTCTTGGTTTCGACGATCAGCACTGTTCTCATAACGACCCCTTTGAAGTTACCGGCCTGTCACGAACCAGAGTCTATAGGAGTGGGTTCGTTTAGTACATACTTCCGAAACGTTAGGCGTCTCATGAAGCCACTTCTCTCAGCTCTATTGCTGCTCACTGCTTCGACTGTCTGCGCGCAGTCGGACAGCGGGCGTGTTTGGGCCACGGCCGTCTCAACCCAGGCCAAGACTGAGAGGAGGATCATCTTCCGGTACGTCAAGGAATTTCAGCCTACTTTCAAGCGGGCAACATATCCAGATCGAGTAATCATCACTTGGCGTTACGAGACCGCGTCTGGCATGCCCGAGACTAAGGAGCGAGAACGGATGGACCATCTAGAAGACCTTCTCGAACCGGCCACGGAGCAAGCTGGTTTGGCAACGTTGGTCTTGGTATCCACCGGAGAGAACCTGCGAGAGTGGACCTACTATGCGAAGGCAGAGGGTCCGTTCCTCACTGCGCTGAACACGGCACTTGCATCTGAAGGCCGCTTCCCGATAGAGATCCACACCGCCAAGGACGTCAAGTGGCAAACATACAAGCAATTCCGCGCTGGCGTACGGGAGTGAGGCAGACGCCTAACCCTTCCTTCAAGCGGACAGTCAACGGGCTGCGCCCGTCGCCTGCCGCTTAAGTCAAACGTTAGGCCGCAGTCCACGCCCATGTCACTATTGCGTCCGTTGAAGCGGCTTCTGATCTTTCTGGCCTGCCTTGCGGGCTCAGGCTCAGCGCCACTTCTTGCAATCTTCGCACTCAAGGATGCTGGTCGATTTGGCCTCGCTTTGCCTGTCCTTAGCTCGTGGTTGCTCGCCCTCGCGGCGCTCCTATTCGTTGGTATTGCCTGGGTTTCCAACGCAAGACTTGGAAAATCGGCCGCAGTCACAGCCTGCACGGTGGGAATGGTCGCACTCGTTGCGTACCCAAGCATTGCAGGTTTTGCCGGTCAGGAGCGGTGGCTGAGTGAGTTCACTGGAGCGCTCGGAGTAGAGTTGCTAGCCATGTCTCCATGTCTTCTTCTCGCGATGCATTTGACGTCGTATCACGCATCGAAAGGCAGCATAGGTGCGGCCTAACCCTTCCTTCAAGCGGACCCGCCTACGGCGGTCCGCTTAAGTCAAACGTTGGGCGTCATGAAGCGGCGCCGATCGAAGCCTGAAATGGAGGTGTCACATGTCGCAAGAGCAGCCTGAGGTCACCGCGGAGATTCTGGAAGACTTCGCCGATGCGTGGAATCGACATGACGCCGATGCTCTCATGTCATTCATGACCGAAGACTGTGTGTTCGAAGCTTCTGGGGGACCAGAACTTTGTGGGACGCGCTATGTTGGCTCTGAGGCCGTGCGAGCTGGCTACGCTGAAGTCTGGTCAACTTTTCCAGATGCCCACTGGGGCAACGCGCGTCACTTTGTGGAAGGAGAACGAGGGGTCTCCGAGTGGACGTTCACGGGCACAAGAACGGACGGCAGTCGCGTCGAGGTCAACGGCTGTGATTTGTTCACTTTCCGAGACGGCAAGATCGCCGTGAAGAATTCCTATCGCAAGAATCGTCCTGCCTTGCCAGCGCAAGGCAAGCAGTGAATCGAATCGTTCTCTCGCAGAGAATGACGCCCAACCCTTCCTTCAAGCGGACTGGCCTTCGGCCAGCCGCTTAAGTCAAACGTTAGACGCCATATGCCGAGCACTGAGTGGGGCCTCAGAGAACGAAGATTGGTTGTCGCCACCGCGGTCGCACCACTCGCCGTGGTCACCGGAGTGGCGGCACTCGCGGTTCTGTTTTTCGGTCCCGAGGCCATCTTCCTGTCCGTCGCGCTCATACCTCTGGCCTACTTCACACTCTTTCTGTTTGTGCTTCCTTCCCTCTGGCTGCTACGGCGGTCGCGCTTGGAAGGACTTTGGTCGTTCTGCCTAGTGTGTGGCTCAAGTACGCTCGTTCCTTGGTTCGTTATCTACAGCATCTTCTTCTCGACCTCTGGCGCTGAGTCGTCCAAGTACTCCGGCGCGCCATTGCAGGTGCTAACACTGCTTCTTGTTCCTGCCGTACTTGCCACCGTCAGCGCTGCTGCGGTCTATCGGCTGTTCGGCCGGCGGCCGGGCGAGAATGGCGTCTAACCCTTCCATCGAGCGGACGCCTTCCAGCGTGCTTCGCACGCGAACCTAGTCGGCGCCAAAAGGCAGGCACGAGTAACTCTTCTCAGAACGCGATCCAAACCAGTATGCTCAAGGCGATGAAAGCCTGGGGTATTTTCGTTCTGGGGGCCTCGGTAGCGGTGGTGTGTTTGTCCATCGTCGGTGTCGTCAGCTACGAAATCTGGTCCGACTGGCACGCTCGGCCCGAAACGAGGATCGCGGCGCAAGCGCGCGCGGCCATTCCGGTCGCACTGCGTTGGTTTCGCTTCACTGCCTAGAAGTCGTAGATGTGTTCGACGGACACCTGAGCACCAAATGCCTCTTCGCGTCTCAACTCGGCCGCCAGGTGATCAACGGGAGTCGCGAGCACCACGCGCTTCCTCCCCGGTCGGGTGAGGATCGGCTGCTCGAACAGCACCCGAACGCTGGCGGGTGTCCACTCGTCGGGCACCAACACGCTGATGACCACATCACCCTTGTTGCCCGCGATCTCGACAAGGTCGATGCCTTGCGCGGCGAGCCAACGACCGTAGGTGGTGAAGCCCTCGTACCGCGGCACGGTCGCGAGCACGGCGCTGTCACCGCGAGGCTCGCCATGAACGACGAAGTCCGGATGTTCACCCACACCATGGGCCGGCATGCGGCTCAAGACAACGGCGGTCACCGGCTTGGGCGCGTCGTACAGCGACTGTGTGCCGAGCTTGATGAGCCGTGCGTAGCCTTCCTTGACGAGCAATTCGGTCGTCAGCGCGAAGCGGCGCTCCCACTTGCGAATCATGTTGGACCCGGTCAGCGGCACGCTCGTCCACAAGGACTTGAGCTGAGACCAGAAGTCGAACTTGTACCAAGGGTCCACGCGAATGAAGTCGACGTAGGCCTGTGCAAACTTCGCGGCAAAGACTTCTTCGGGCACTTGCTCGGCGGACCTCGTGGCTTCGGCGAGCCGGCCGATGGTGTGCTCGTACAGGCCCTTGAGTCCGTACTCGACCGTCGTGCTGGTCCCAATGACCATCACCATCACGTGATAGCCACCGTTGAACGGGTACTTGGCGATCTCGTGATTCACGGCGGCATAGGACTGCCAGAACTGACCGATGTGCGAGTAGAGCGGGAACCGGCTCGGGTGCTCCGCGTCCGCGAGGAACGCGGCGTACTCGGCGGGGCTGTGGACCAGGAACCACTCGGGGAAGGTCAGGAAGGTCTGCTCGGGCCGGCGCACATGCTCCGGCGGCGTAACGACCGGCGCCGCGTTGTCAGATGCGGCCCGGCCGTACCCGCTCGCGAGCGCACAGAGGCAACACAGGAGATGAGCCATCCAGCGCCGCATCACGACAGGCGTTCCTGGCTTGGCGTGCCGCCAGCGCGGCGCGTGAAACCGAACAGCACGTTGTCGGTCGGGTCGTTGTCCTGGAGGATGCGATGACCGGTGTCGTCGAACCCCGCAGCGTTCAGGCGCTGCACCCACGTCGTTGCGGATTCGAAGAAGCGCAGCTCGGCTTTGTTGGTCTCCCAGGTTTCGCCGAGCCCGGCATTGAACACGGTGTGCGCGAGAGACACGAGCGCGCGCAGGTCTTCGCCGGCGACATCGTGGTCGCGCACGATGAACAAGCCACCCGCTCGCAGGACGCGATGAACGGACTTCAGGAACGCCTCGAGCTTGTCGAGCGTCATGTGATGCAGGCCGATGTAGCAGGTGACCAGATCCAGGCTGGCGTCGCCAATCTCGTCCGACAGCGGCGCGTAGTCGCCGAGCAGCAGGTGTCGACCCGGCCGGCTCAGTCGGCCGCGCTCCATGATGTCCACGGGCGAGAGCGATTGCGGCTTCTCTTCGATGAAGTAGAGCGGCCCCGTCAGCTCGACGTTCGCGGCGAGGCCACGGTAGTAGCGTCCCTTGGACCCGATTTCCGCGTAGCCGTCGAACTTCCTCCGCGCACCCAGGATCTCCAGCGTCTGCCGTGTCATCTCCACCTTCTGCTTGAACAACGAGGGGAGCGCGTAGGTCAGGTCGGCCGCGAACGGCTTGATGCCACCGAGTTCCCGCTGGATGTGGCGATAGATGCTTTCCTCGTCGGTGTGGAGGCGACAGGCCTCGCCGATGAGGTGGTGGAATCGGTCCTCCGGCACGGTTCTGAAGACACTTTGCAGGAAACGGTAGAAGGCATCCGAAAGCGTCACGTCGCCGAAGACCTGATGGAACTCCGATGACGGAACCGGTACACCGGTCACCGGCGCGCCCTTCTCTTTCCAGGCGCGGAAATACTTGTCCCAAAGCACGTTCGTGAATCGGAAGTGCGGGTCGAGCCGCTCCTTCATGGCGAAGAGTTGCACCGCCTTCGGGTAGGCGCGGTGGAACTGCTCGACTGTGCCGTGTGGCTGATACGGCAGGTAGTACGTGCCACCCACTGACAACGCCACGTCGATGAGCTCACGCGTCCACACGCCGACGCGACTCTTCGCGTTCTCGCGCGTACGCTGCTTGTGATACAGCACGAACGCGAAGGTCTCTGTCGGGGCCCAGTTCAGTGCGGTGTTCGGGTCCGGCATCGCGTGACGGATGGAGATATTCAGCGCATTGACGCGGTGTCGGTTCAGGACCGCGGCCATTTTCGGCACGAACTCCATCAGCCGCTCCACCGGAATGAAATACTCCTGCAGGACATAGGTCCGATGCTCACGCGACGGCGGCTCGAGTTCGGCTACGTCGTAGCCGGCCTCGTAGTTGCGCCAGTGCACCTTCTTGCCAAGATAGAGCAAAGGGTCGACGACCTTCTCACGGCGCTCCTTGCCGAACGGCGTCTCGGACACGGCCCACAGGAAGTACTGATGCAGCGGGTACGACTTGCGCAGTGGCTGCAAACGCTCCTTCGTGGTGACCGGCTCCTCCGTCTCCACCCACGTCACCGAACGCACGGTGGTGTAGTGCGGTGCATAGATGTCGGCGTTGTGGAACACGGCCTTCGCATTGCCGCGCACCGTGTTCTTGAAGAAGCTCCAGTAGTTGGCAAGCGGCATCACCTGGTCGACACGCTTGACGCGCTTGTTCTCGGCCAGGTCGAGCTCGATTTCGACGATAACTCCCAGCGCGCCATAGCCGCCAATGGCGCCGAAGAAGATGTCCTGGTGGGCCTCGCGGCTGGCATCGATGACCTCGCCCGAATGCGTGACCAGCTTAAGGTTGCGGACCGACAGCACCAGCGGCCCGAGGCCGACATAGCGCCCGTGGCAGTTGACGCTGAGCGCGCCGCCAACCGTGAAGTTGGCGTAGGTCTGCATGATCTTCACGGAGAGCCCGTGGGGATCGACGAACTTCTGGATGTCACACCAGCGCACGCCGGCCTGGACACGAATCGTCCGCTGCTCGGGCGAGAAAGAGACGATGCGATTCATCGAACGCATGTCGAAATGAAGACTGCCTGGGCTGGCCGTCTGACCACCCATGCTGAAGCGACCTCCACCTATAGAGACAGGTCCCGATGTTCTGCGTAGCGCCTCTTGCACGTCTTCGACCGACGTTGGCGCGACGATGGCCATGACACGCACCGGGTTCAGGGAGGTGACGTCGTTGACGATGTGGTGATTGGTCATTGGCGAGAAGGTGAGTGGTCGGGCGCGCCAGCGACGGTCACGTAGTCGGTGCGCATACCCGGATCGGAGCCATAGCGCGTCTCGCCGCGCGCCGTGCCGCGAAAGCCGCACTCGACGATGAGGGCGACAGCGCCGATGAGGGGCACGAAGACACCGAGCAGCCACCAGGCAGAGTGGCCGCGGTCGTGCAGACGCCGGCCCCAGATGGATACCAGCGATGCCACGAAGAGGACGACGAGTGGCAAGTCGTATGGAGCGCCGGGCGATTGGCCGGCTGCGATGACGACCCACAGTCCCAGGGGGACGACGGTCAGGTGCCGGAACCAGAAGCCCTTTCGACTCAGGCGACCGTAGGTGCCAAATTCGCTCAACTGAATCATCGTGTCGTGATGCCCTATTGTTTTTGATTCGGATCTTTGTCGATCATTGCATCATGTCGCTCAGTGCAGTGTCGCGATATCGTTGAGCAAGTCTCGCGCCACAAGACTTGCGGTGGAGCCCGATGCTCCCTTCTTGGAGATTCCGGAGGGTGGCGTTCCGATCTTCTGGCTGACTTGATCGCCGCCGGAAGGCTGAATGTGTGCAAGTGCGACCCGTCACACAAGCCGGAGAGGCGGCTGGTTGCATAGCAGCCGGTCGGCGTCGCGTGTCAAGTCCTCGCCGTCGACACGAACGGTTGTCCGACCTGACAGAATCAGGTCGCGCTTGAGTCGCACCGCTTCACCATGAGACGGCCATGCCTGACATTTCCAAGATGACGAGTGGCCTCACGCGCCGCGCCGCGCTGGGTGCAGCGCTGCCATCGCTCGCGCTCGGCCCACTCGCTTCGCGCGCCGCCGACTCGCGCGTGCCGATCGCCGACATGCACAGCCACCTCGGGATGATCACCCGGCCGACGCTGCCCAGCGCCGACTTCGCCGATGAACTGCGCGCGCAGCGGGTCGCGCTGATCGCCTGGTCACTGCCTTCGGACCTGCGCTGGATCCGCGCCGTCGACACCGGCATTGAGCAGGCCCGCGAGCCGGCAGCGGGCGAACTGTCGGCGTTCTTTCGCGAGCGGCTGGGCCGCATGAAGGCGTACGTTGCCCGCAGCGGCCTGCGGCCGGTGCTCGCCGGCGCGGATGTCGACGCCTGCCTCGCCGGTGACTCGGGCGTGGTGCTCGCGTCCGAAGGCGCCGACTTCCTTGAAGGCCGGGTCGAAGACCTCGGCGCCTTCCACGCACAGGGCCTGCGCCATCTGCAGCTCGTGCACTACATCAAGAATCCGATCGGCGACTTTCAGACGGTGGCGCCAATCCACAACGGCCTGAGCGGGGCCGGCAAGCGCCTCGTCGAGGCCTGCAACGATCAGGGCATCCTCGTCGACCTGGCGCACTGCAGCTGGCCCGCGGTCGAGCAGGCACTCGAGGTCGCGAAGAAGCCGGTCGTCTGGTCGCACAGCTGGGTCGATCAGACCGATGGTCACTGGCAAGACCGCGTTGGCTACCTGCAGCGTCGCCTCTCGCTCTCGCAGGCGAAGAAGATCGCCGACCGCGGCGGCGTCGTCGGCCTTTGGGGGCTCGGCCTCGGCAAGCCCGGACCGAGCCGTACGCCGGGCCAGGGCAACTGGACGGTCGCCCGCGGCGACACGCGCGGCTACGCGCGAGAGATTGCCAACCTGGTCAACTGGCTGGGTGCCGACCACGTCGGCATCGGTACCGACATCGAAGGCGTCGGCGAGGGCTGGTCGGTCAACAACTATTCGCACGTGCGCAGTGTCATCGACGCCCTGATTGACCTGAAGCTGCCGGCGAGCGCGATCGAGCAAGTGGCCTGCGGCAACTACGCGCGGGTGCTCAAGGCGGCGCTGACGAGCTAAGCGCGGGCTGGCTTCTGGTTGTCGCTCGATGCGAGGTGCCGATACCTGAAAGCCGGCGATCCTCACTGGCCAAGGGCGCGTCTCAGCTGAAGACGCTGCGATACGTCGGCGTAGGCACCGACTCTTCGACGCGTGCGCTACGACTGGCGCAGCGCGGCGAGCAAGCGATCTACCTCGGCCTCGGTATGCACGGCTGACAGCGAGATGCGCAGCCGCGCCGTTCCAGCGGGCACGGTGGGCGGACGGATCGCCGGTACCCACAGGCCTTGCGTGCGCAGCGCGGCCATCACGTCCAATGCCTGCTGGTTGCCGCCGATGATCAGCGGTTGGATGGCGGTGGACGAGGCTGGATGCTCCCAGCGCAGCACAGCGGTACCGGCGCGCAGCCGAGCGATCAGGCGCGTGAGGTGCTCGCGCCGCCAGCTCTCGGCGGCGATCACCTGCAGGCTGGCGCGCACCGCCTGCACCACCATCGCCGGAGTTGATGTGGCGAAGATGTAGGTCCGCGCCCGCTGCAGAATCCATTCGATCGTCGGCGCTTCGCCCGCCACGAATGCGCCGGCACAGCCTGCGGCCTTGCCCAGCGTGGCCATGTAAATCAGACGCGGCGAGCGCAGGCCGAGGTGCGCGGCGGTGCCACGGCCATCGGGTCCGAGCACGCCAAAGCCGTGGGCATCGTCGATCAGCAAGTTCGCATCGAAGCGTTCGCACAAGGCCAGCAGTTCGGGCAGCAAGGCGATGTCGCCATCCATGCTGAACACCGCGTCGGTGACGATGAGTTTGCGCGGGGCGTTCGATGCGGCAAGTTGGTGCGCCAGTGTGTCGAGGTCGTTGTGCGGGTAGATGCGGGATTCGGCCCGCGAAAGGCGCACACCGTCGATCAGGCACGCATGGTTGAGCGCATCCGAAAATACCGCGTCGCCGCGCCCGACCAGGGCCGGCAGCAAGCCCACATTGGCCAGATAGCCCGAACCGAAGTACAGCGCACGCGGTAGGCCGACGAATGCGGCGAGTTCGTGCTCCAGCGCGTCGTGTGGCGCCTCGTGGCCGCTGAGCATGGCCGAGCTGCTGGCGCCCACACCAAACTGCGCTGCGGCCTCCTGCGCCGCGCGGATCAGCGCCGGGTGCTGGGCCAGGCCGAGGTAGTCGTTGGAGCAAAACGAGAGCATCGCCTGGCCATCGACCTGCAGACGCGGCCCATCCTTGGCCTCGACCACGCGGCGTGTGCGGACCAGGTGTTTCGCGTCGAGTTCGGCGAGGCGGGATTCGAAGTCAGTGAGAGCGGGAGTCGAGGTGTCGGTGGGTGTTGTCATCAGAGGGTCGCTTCAGGCAACCACCGCACGTGCTGCGCAAGCGCGTGCGGTGAATGCGGGATGTCCGCCCACAGCGGCGCCTTCAGCCGCGCGCGCAGGGTAGCGATGTTGTCTTCTTGGGCCTGCATCGCGGGGTCGATGCGGTTGGCGATCCAGCCGGTGAGCGTGAGGCCGCGGGTGAGCAGGGCTTCCTGCGTCAATAGCGCGTGGTTCAGGCAACCCAGGCGCAGTCCGACCACCAGAAGCACTGGCAGGCCGAGCGCGACGGCGAGATCGGCGCCGGTCTCGACTTCGTTCAGCGGCACGTGAAACCCGCCGGCGCCCTCGACCACCACCGCATCGGCCAATGCCGCGAGTTGGCGGTAGCGCGCAGCGAGCATGCCGACCTCGATGCGCTGACCGGCCTCGCGCGCGGCGAGGTGCGGCGACAGCGGCAACGCAAGGCAGCAAGGGTTGTCGAGCTCCGCCGCGACTCGCATCGAGCTGGCGGCGCGCAGCGCCAGCACGTCTTCGTTGTCGTCACCGCCGGCCGCTGACAGGGTGCCTGCAGCCACCGGCTTCATGCCGACGACGCGTGCGTGCCGCTCCCGCAGGCGCAGCAGCAAGGCGCAGCTCACCAGGGTCTTGCCGACGCCGGTGTCGGTGCCGGTGACGAAGCAACCGACCGTCACTGCAGCGCCTCGTCCAGTGCGGCGCGCGCACCGTCGGCCAGCCAGGCGCATTCGGCGGTGTCGATCACATAGGGTGGCATGAAGTACAACGTGTGGCCGATGGGCCGCAACCACAGGCCTCGCTTCAAGGCAGCCGCGTGATAGCGGCGCGCGAAAGCAGGGTCGTCCACCGCGATGTCGAACGCCCACAGCATGCCGAGCTGGCGCGCGTGCTTGACCCTCGGGTGCGTTGCCAGCGGCTCGCACAAGGCGCTGAGGTGTGCCGCGGTGCTGCGATTGCGCGCCATCCAGTCTTCCTGCCCGAAGAGGTCCAGCGTGGCGAGCGCGGCGCGGCAGGCCAGCGGGTTGCCGGTGTACGAATGCGAATGCAGAAAACCGCGCACGGTGCGGTCGTCGTAGAAGGCATCGAACACGGCATCGGTACAAAGCACCGCCGAGAGGGCCATCGTTCCGCCGGTCAGCCCCTTGGACAGGCAGATGAAATCGGGAGAGATGCCGGCCTGCTCGTGTGCGAACAGGCTGCCGGTGCGGCCGAAGCCCACCGCGATTTCGTCGGCCACCAGATGGACCTGATAACGGTCGCACAGCGCACGCGCCTGGCGCAGGTACTCGGGGTCGTGCATCGCAATGCCGGCAGCACATTGCACCAGCGGTTCCAGCACCAGCGCGGCAATCTCGGCGTGATGGATCTCGAGGTAGGCGTGCAAGGCCTGCGCGCAGTCGCGTGCGTGCTCGAGCGCCGAGACGCCCGGTGCGGCCATACGCGCGTCGGGGCTGGGCACGGTGGCGCTCACACGCAGCAGCGGGCCATAGGCGTCGCGGAACAGCGGGATGTCGGTGACCGAGAGCGCACCCACGGTCTCGCCGTGATAGCCGTTCTGCAAGCCGATGAATCGGGTTTTCTCGGGTCGGCCCAGGTTGCGCCAGTAGTGCGCGCTCATCTTCAACGCGATTTCGGTGGCCGAGGCGCCATCGCTCGCATAGAAGGCGTGGCCGAGGCCGGTAAGCGCACCCAGTCGCTCCGACAGCTCGACCACCGGCTCGTGCGTGCAGCCGGCCAGCATCACGTGCGAGAGTTGCTCGAGTTGCGCGACGAGCGCCGCTTTGATGTAGGGGTGGCCGTGGCCGAACAGGTTGACCCACCACGAGCTGATGCCGTCGAGGTAACGTCGACCCGCGGTGTCGTACAGCCACACACCCTCGGCCCGCGCCACCGCCAGCAGCGGCTGGGTTTCGTGTTGCTTCATCTGGCTGCACGGATGCCAAACAGCGCGGCGGCTGCGGTGGGCTAGCGAGGCAGTCATGGATTCAGACCTCAGCCGCGGCCGGGTTCTCAGGATCGAAATGAAGTTGGTCCAGCGCTACCAGAGCTACGGTCTGTGCCATGTCGGTCAGTTCTGTTTGCAGAAGGTTTGACGCCGGTGCTTGGAAGGCTCGCGACGGAAAGAAGAGACTTGAAGTAGAGCGTGGCATGTCAATGCCAACTCGCTGCGTGTAGTCCACACTTCCGGACCAGCCGGCTCGCTCCTCACACCTTCAACGTCTTAGACCGGTGACAGATGCTTGCCCACAAGACCAGTCATCTCGAACATCGTGACCTCGTCCTTGCCCATCACCGCTTTCAGCGATGCGTCACAAAGGATGTTGCGCTTGTTCGCGGGGTTCTGCAGGTTGCGCGCCTTGATGTAGTCCCAAAGGCGCTTGGTGACCTCCGTTCTCGGCAACGGCTCGGACCCGACAATGACGGCGAGTGCGGCACTCGGCTTGAGAGCCTTCATGAAGGCGGTGGCCTTGGCTGGAGTCGTGTCTGGCATGCAGGCCTCTCAAAGTCGTGGGAGGCGCAGCATACTCTTTGCCGGAGGAAGACTCACAGAGGTGGTCTGCCTCGACCGAACCTTCACACACAGGTTGCAGCGAGAACGATCAGCTGGCTGGGGAGATCGATGCGAAAGCTTGAGGCGACAATATTTACTCGTCGGCTTGGGGGTAAGCCCGAACCGTCGAAAGTTTCCACCGTTCCCCGGCGTGCTCCCAGTTGGTAGCTGAGCGAGTGCCGCACCGGACATCGCATTCGACGATCAACGCGGCTCTCGAGGCGGTGTCGAGTGCGGACGGCGCTGCCTTGCTCGATGCCCTGCAGCACGCGGTCCCAGGCGCCACGGTCGTAAGTAACCGCGGCGAAGAGATTGTCTTTGCTGGGTGTCTGCCGGAGCGCCGTGCGAGCGAGGTGCTCCAGCGGCTCGCGTGCCGCTGCGACGCAGCCATCCAGGTCGTCGAATGCGGCACCGACGCGGTGGAACAAGGTGGCCCGGCGGAGCTCATCGGCTTTCATCGAGGGGGTCTCGACGGCTCGCAGATAGATCCGGGCCTGACCTTCGCCGCGCAGTTCGACGCAGAACTCCCGCCGCCAGCCGGTCAGGATCTGTTCGGACGTCAGCGCCGGCCATGCGGGATCGACTTGCAGGTTTGCCATCGCGACGGCCTTCTTCATTCCTCGTCGCTCAGTGGGGCGCGCCGGTGAATGTTGCGAACGATGTCACTCCATGTGTCAGTGGCCACCCTACTCCCGTTGCCGGATTCGACAAGCAGCGGAATCACGGTGTACGTCGGAGTGCCGTCACGAGCACAGAACTCCACTGCGCAGCCGATGCGCCCTGACTCGAGACGCGCGACCAGACCGCGCTCATGAGAGGGCGCCTCGCCGGAAAGGCCTTCTGCAAAACCTAGCCCGCGCAACTCGGTGATTTCCATGGCAAATCGCTGCATCTTCTTCGCCTTCGTAAGCTGCGCATGGCAGCACTGACGTGCTGCAGTGAGGCACCTGTCGATCGAGAGTGTCAGCGACATGGTCACAGGTCAACGGGCAGGCGTCCCACTGTGGGGCTTTGAGAACAGATTCGCGTCACCAGACGTAGGTGCGCTGATGGATCAATCGGCTGAACCGCATCGGCTCCAGCCGCGCGAACCGTGCGGCCGCGCGCCCACGCCCTGACGTGCGCGCCGGAGCCTACCCGCGCCGCGGCGCGCACTCAACTCGACAGGGTGTCGTCGACGACGGACGGAGAGAAGTCGACCGCGCCTTCGGGCTTCCTGCCGACAGCTCGCAAACGTGAGCGAAGCGACCTCGGCAAGGTGCGGCTGCGTCTGGCGCCAATATAGTCTTGGCCTCGCGACGGCCCGCGCCCATGACGATGTATGGCCAGCCGAAGTCCGCGGTGATCGCGGTGTAGGCGTCGGGCCAATCGCAAGTCTCGGTCAAATCTTGCGGCCGCAACAAGGCGTCATTCAATCGCCTTGCTTGCCCGGGACAAGACATCCACATCGACCGAGCTGAACTCGTTGGATTCGATAGGAGCGTCGCCGGCGCGTTGCTTGGGACGCTCACTGGCCATCGCGCAGTTCGATGCCCCGCCGCCTGATGACGATCTCCAAAAAGCGAATGCGTGCAATACGGCTTGACTTCGCCGAAACGTCAGCCCTGCCTCCCCAGCGTTTGCCGCAGGCAGGGTCGCGCGGTCGCGCTCGTCGGAAGAGTGAGCTTGTTCTGAAGTGATCAGCGCGTTCGAACTCTGATCTGGGGAGGGCCTAGCTCTAGTCCCGTGGTACCGGAGGTCCATGCCCCGAGCATAACGCTGAGCCGATGTGAGAGGTACCGTGAGTTAGCGCGTGGCGACTAGTCGAACGTCTGCTTGCCGAACCCGCCTACCGATGCTGTCGATCCGGAGCAGACATAGCGCGGCCCCAAGACACACCAGCGTGCGTAACCGCTGGGGGCTGGCCAGACGTGGGCTGAAGCGATAAAGAGCCCCAACTCGAACGCTATGAGTATGACAAGATGGATTCCCGCGGTCGACCGTCGCGATGCAGGCACGCAAGCTCGGTTGGAAGCGCAACGGTTGCAACCAAATTGCCTGCTCATCCATCTGAGTCCAAGCCCCATCCTACGATGACGAACCATGAAGCGTCGCCTACTGCTGCCCTGCGCCACGCTCTTGCTGTGGAGCCTGTGCGCCCAAGCTCAGTCGACATCGGCGCCAACTTCCGCCGAAGCGACACCGTCCGCGCTTCAAGCGCGGATCACCAGGGTTGAGCAGGGACTCTCCACACGCGTCGTAGTCAAGGGCTCGCCGGATCAGAAGATGGCACTGACGGAGCGCATGGCCTTTTATCAGGTTCCCGGGGTCAGCATTGCCCTCATCAACCGGGGCCGGATCGAATGGACACGTGCCTACGGCGTGGCCGATATCGCCAGCCAGCGGCCCGCGACCACGACCACGCTGTTCCAGGCCGCTTCGATCAGCAAGGCGGTCAGCGCCATGGGGGCCTTGCGCCTGGTCGAACAAGACAAGCTCTCGCTGGACGGGGACGCGAATCGCCAGCTCGTGTCCTGGAAGATCCCGCAGAACGAGTTCACCCGGGACAAGGCGGTCAGTCTGCGGATGCTGCTCAATCACAGCGCCGGCACAACGGTGCATGGCTTCAAGGGGTATGCGCTGGGGCAAGAGCTGCCAACCTTGTTGCAGGTGCTGGACGGTGCGGCGCCCGCGAACTCCGAGCCAGTCCGGGTCGACCTCGCCCCCGGTAGTGCCTGGCGCTACTCGGGCGGCGGTTACAGCATCGTCCAGTTGATGATGAGCGAAGCCAGTGGGCAGCCGTTCGACCAGTACATGAAAGCGGCGGTGCTGGATCCGCTAGGGATGGTCCAGAGCAGCTTCGTCGCGCCGCTGCCACGCACTTGGCGCGATCTGGCAGCCACGGCCTACGACGGCAACGGCAAGACCGTCGCAGGTCAATGGCATAACTACCCGGAGTCCGCTGCGGCCGGCCTCTGGACCACGCCCAGCGACTTGGCGCGTGTGGTGATCGAGGTTCAACAGGCGGAAGCGGATAAATCCGGCAAGATCCTGTCGCGCAGCATGACCTCGACCATGCTGACCCGCGGCTTGGGTGAGTACGGCCTGGGTTTCTTCGTCGAAGATCTGGGCGACCGCACCAGCTTCAGTCACAGCGGCGGCAGCGAAGGATTCCGCTCTCAGCTTTATGGCTACACCCGCTCCGGCCAGGGTGTGGTGGTGATGACCAACAGCGACAACGGCGCCGCCCTCATCGACGAGGTCCTGTTCAGCGTCGCCGCCGAGTACGGCTGGGCCGAGTTCCATGTGATCAAGAAGACCGCGATCGCCGGCGATGCCGATGCGAATAAACAGTTGGCAGGCGACTATCAGCTGGTGAACCTGCCCGCTCACATCGTCGCCGAAGGCGAACGCCTCTACTTCCAGAGCGAATTGTTCGGCGCCAAGCGCATGGAGCTGTTCCCTGAATCGAAGACTGCGTTCTTCATGACGGTACAGGACATGGCGGTCCGTTCCGAGCGGAGTGGTGATGGTGCAATTGTTGGATTCAGTCTGGTTCGCGGGGCGAATACCTACCCGGCCACAAAGACCAGGTAGAAAGAAGCCCGCTCCTGAAGCGCCAGCTGCTGCTTCGCACGATGCAGAAGATCCGAAGATCCAACAAGCCATTCCAGATGACCGCTTCTCTGATCGGGCGCATTTGTCAAGCTGTCGAACTTCTCCTGTTGATGCTCAGTGTTGTTTCAGGACCGTCTCGGTGCGAGTCACGCTTCTCTACGGAGTCGGCTCGACCTGGATCGACGCTGCATGCATTGGTCAGACGGAGCGGGGAGCCACGCTTATGGACGCACTTGATGCGCAGCGGTCACTTGCGGCGTCACCCGGACCATCGTTCACACCCAGACGTTCTTACTTCAGCATTTGAACTCCTATGTTCTGTCGACGCTCACGCTTGTGTCGGCGCCGGCCCCCAACGGAACTCCGATCCGTCGATCCACATGCGATGCAGGATCACCGCGAGCTTGCGCGCCACGGCGATGACCGCGCGTCGGTGACCCCGTGTCTTGGCAAGACGCACGCCCCAGGACTTCAACGAGGACCATTGGGCGTTGCGCGTCAGCAGCGAGTGAGCGGCAACGTAGAGCGCCGAACGAACGTCAGCGTCGCCTGCCCTTGAGATGTGTCCGGGGTTGTCGCCCTCGCCGGATTGGAAGCGCCGCGGTGTCAGACCGAAGTGCGCCGCCACCGTGCGCGAGGACTTGAACCGGCTCGGGTCATCGACGGCGGCCTTGAACGTCAATGCCGTGACCGGACCGACACCGGGTATGGACATCAAGCGGCGGCAAATGGGATCGGCACGCACCAAACCCTTCACCGCGTTGTCCAGCTTCAGATAGGTCTTGTAGAGCACCGTCCTGGCGTCCAGCAAGGGCACGAGTGCACATGCGAGCATCTCGTCACCGGACACGGACTCGCGCAGCTGAGTATCAAACGCTCCGTGTCCGACCCGACTGGGCAAACGGATGCCGAACACTTTGAGCAACCCGCGCAGCTCGTTCTCGAGATCGACGCACTTCTTCAAGATGACCTTGCGGCTGGCCAGCAATGCGCGCACCTGGTGGCTGTGCAGGCTCTTGACGTGGACTTGGCTGTACCAACCGGTTCGCAAGATCTGCGCGATGCCTCGCGCATCGTTGCGGTCAGTCTTGTTGCGCATGGCCGCCAGGGTTACGCTGACCCGCCGGGCTTCCAGGCAAACGACCTCAAAGCCCGCCGCCTGCAGCCCATAGGTCAGGTATTGGGTGAGCGTGCCGGCCTCGAAGCCAACCGACTTCACGTCGCGATCGAAGCGATGCAAACAGTCGACGATGGCGTCAATCTCGGCGGCCACCTTCGCCTCGAAGCAGACCTCGCCCTTGTCGTTCACGATGCAAATCGACACGGACCGCAGCGACACGTCGATTCCGGTGTGGTAGGTCATTTCAATCTCTCCTTCATAGCCGGGACTACCAGTCTATGGAGAGCTCGGCGGGCAACGAACCCGCCCGATCACCGATGCTTGTGGCCGGGGGCTGCCTTCGAGTTGACGGTGCCGAGTGACCGCAGCGCCTCGTATTGCCGCCGTTGAGCCTTCAACGTCAGGTCTATGGTGCATTGCTGCCGACCACTTGAGCAAAGGGAGCACCGCCACCCGACCCATCGCCGACCATCATCAACGCTACAAGCGGACTTCGCAACGGTTGTGTCTGTCAAGTTGCGCAAAACGGCGATCACGGCCTGAGGCATGTTCGATCAGGCGGCCAGCTTCATGGCCGCCTTCTTTTGCTCTCTGAGCAGATCCATGTTGATGTAGCGGTTGTCCTCGAGCCAGGTTTCGTGCGTCTCGGCGCACAGGGCACGCATCAGGCGCAGGCACGAAGCCGGGCTGGGGAAGATGCGGACCACGCGAGTGCGGCGGCGGATCTCTTTGTTGAGCCGCTCGAGCAGGTTGGTGCAAACATCGCTGCCCAGCCGGTTAGGCTCTGGCCCAGCCGCTCCTGCCGAATCGCAGGATCTTCAGGTCGTGTCGTTCAATTGGTGGGGAAGAAGTGCCAACCACCGCTGGTATCGATGCGGACATCGAGCTTGCGGACTTCGACGCCTTCCATGCTCTGGTTCAGAACCCAGCCCGTCGGTTCGCCCATGTCGAGAACCATGCTCTTGCCGCCACCGCGATCCGTCTTGAAGCGGCCGGCGTTGAGCTCGACCTGAACCCTCTGCCCCACGGTCGACTGCATCGAACCCTCGCTGTATTTTCGGTTGAGCAGCGACGCGCCCGGCGTCTCCCCTTCCTGCAGCTTGATGAGCTTGACGACGCGTTGATTCAGCTCGCGGGGCTCCTTTCCGCCCTTGCCGCTCGCGGCGTCCTTCACCTTCTGGTTTTCGTTCCGCTCGGCAAGGATGTACGAATGGGCATCCTGCTTCTGCTGCTTGATTCTTCCAAGCTGCGGCTGCCCACCGGCCGGTTTGGGCGAAACCCCGCCGCTGCGGGACGGTTTGCCCGAGCTGCCGGCGGATGGTCTGGCGGTGCTGGTGGCGGGCGGTTTGGCTGAACCGCTGCGCGTGCTCCCGGTCCCGCCGGGCGTTCGTGACCGTGGCGTCCGCCGGGCGGTCAACGGCATGCGGCCGCCGCCGCCTTTCGGACCGCCGCCAGCGGCGCCGGCCAGACCCGATACGGCGCCGCCGAAGATGTAGACCAGCCAGGCGATCTCTTCCCTTTGCTGCTTGCGCCGGGCGATCTCCTTGTCGACGTACTCCTTGCCGCCGACCACCTTGGGCGTGTTAACGGCATCGATCGAGAGCTTCTTGCCCGAGTCGCACGGATAGTGGATGCCACCCTGAAGGCAGTAGAACTGCGCCGAGTGGTTGAGCCCGTGGTTCACCGATTTCATGTCCACCGAGAACTTCCTGCCGCCGCTGTAGAAGAGCTCCATCTTGTCGACCGTCAGTTCCATCCAGTCCGGTTGCGCGTGCAGCTTCTGGTAGTTGTCGATGAAGGTGTCCGAGCCCTTGATCGCTCTCACCTGCTCGGCCGTGACCTCGTACTCCGTCCCCTTGTCGAGATCGAAGATCTTCACCATCTGCGCCCGTTTGGGAACCTGCAGATCGGGACCCTCGGGCTTGAGGTTGGGATTGCCCTTCAAGTCGTCGATGTCGATGAGGGTGACGTTGGCTCGGGCGGAGACGCCGTAGGACGGCACGTTGCGTTGCGTCGGAACGGTAGGCGGCTTCAGGTCGGGGGCTTCCGGCCTGACATTCGGGTTCCCCTTCAGACCGTCGACATCGACGAGGCTCACTCTGACCTTGGCGCTCGCGGTACCCGCCTTCGCGCGTCTGTTGTCGCCAATCTTGTTATCAGCGCCGCCGGTCGTCTCAGGCAGCGGCGGGCCGCTGACGAGCTTGCTCAGTTGCGCCATCCACTCGATCTGCGACTGCGACAAGCCCACGATCCTTCTCCTCGCCGAATGACCGGACGTCGAACGTTGCGACGATGCAAGGTACAACAAACCTGCACCGCCCGGATGCAGATGCATCCCCACTAGTGGGGATGGTGCAAGACTTTGACGGATCGCGCAACTCGTGCCATCAAACTGCTCGCGGAGCGATGTCGCGATTGCAGTCGATCGATGCCAATCCCCTCTGCCGCGTGTAGCTGAGGATTCGACTTATCAGATTGCCCAACGTCGATTCACGGATGGAGGGTCGCCGGGAGCAGGCTTTCGATGCCCTAGGCAAGTTTCTCGATGGCTTGGTCCAGATTCGCTCGCCAACGTTGTGGAAATCGACAAGACCACTATCGGCCCGCGCTGGGCGTTTCACATTGCCCCGCGATGCAAGCATCGCTCTGTAAACCCGGGGTTCCGGTGGTCGATCCCTGGCGCGCGGGCTGAACCGGCGCGTGCTCCCGTGGGCGCGCCAGCGCGTGAGCTGCAGGTGCGATCACTTGATCGCATCGTCGAGGTCGAAGGTGTTGCCCTTCTTGTCGAGCGCCTCGTGCGCTTTCTTCACACGCTCGGCCACCTTGCTGCCGCCGTAGGCCGCCGCGTACTGCTTAACGTAGGCAGCCACCGCAGCCTTGATGGCGGCGACCTTGTCCTTGCCTGAGCCGGTGGCCTTCATGTTCGAGAGCTCTTTGGCGATCTCGTCAGCCACGCTCTGCCCAGCGGCGACGTGCAGGTCTTCGTGCGCCGACAGCTCTTTGGCGAAGCGCTGCCATTCCTTCTTGGCGGCCGCCGACAAGTCCTTGTCGGATTTCAACGCCGGCAGCGTGATCGTCGCCGTGATGTCGATCTCCGGGCCGGCCTTCGCCGTCACCGTCCACTCGACCATGCCCTTCTGCTTGGGCTTGGAGTTTTCCTCTTCGTCGAACTTGCTGATCGAAGGTACCTTGACAGCCGTCGTGCAGTCGCCCACCGCATCGGTGCCCCCAATCTGCTTGGCCAGAAGGCTTTCACGGATCTCGGTCAGCGTCTTGCCTCCGACGGTGTAGGTCTTGCTGCTGACGCTGGCCTTGGCAGCCTTGATGGTGCCCATTGTCCGTTTCCTTGCACGGTCGAGGGTGCGTCACCTTAGCACGATCAGCACCGTCGTCGGTTGTGGTGGATCATGTACAGATCCAACCAGTGGCTACGATAACCTTTGGTCGATTGGAACCGCCGGCAAGAGTTGTCACCCATTGGGGCATCACTGCATTGGCCGCACGGGCGCCTCAACGACCGCTCACGGCGCGCACCGGCATTGTCTGCAATTGGCCGGGTCTTGAAGGTCGACCGTCGGCTGCCAGTGACAGATGACCGGCGGTCAGCCGCCATTCAAGTTGCGAACGGCTGCTCAAGGCCGCATACCTGCCCGCTGGCACCCAGGGCCGGCCGGCGCTGGACGACCCATAGGAGCCGGCGGCGGTTTTCCCAGCGAACGACCGGTCTACCTTGGGACTTGATCTTCGCCCAAGCCGTCGAAAAACCGGCGAAGGCGACGGCGGTCGTCCGGCCATGCCGACCGATGATCGCGACAATCTAGGGCCCGAACGACCGCGTCCCACAGCGACGAACTGGCGCTGCCGACCATTGCGGCCAATCGTCGATCGAAGAAGCGGTCGTTAGCGTCGAGACTCGTCGCGGCCCAGCGCGTGCCTTGTGGCCTTGCCAGCAGCAAGGGACCGGCCGCGCTCGCTACAATGGTGCGGTGCAAGATAACCGACAATGCATCGCAATCCGTCCGACGCCGTGCGCCGGTCGCGAACTCCCGCTTGGTTATTTCTGCGCCGTGACACCGCCATAGGCCATCGGGGATAGCGCTCCCGCGCTTGCTTGCTCCCGGCTGCACGCAGCATTGCTGCCGTGCCGTCATCACTTTCCTTCGACACCCAACGCATCGGCGAATGTCGGTCGGCGTTGTCATGGCCCATGCAACTCTCTTCAATCCGCCAGGAATGGCTGTCCAACGTCCGCGGCGACCTGCTCGCCGGGCTGGTCGTGGCGCTCGCCCTCATCCCTGAAGCGATCGCCTTTTCCATCATCGCGGGCGTAGACCCCAAGGTCGGTCTCTACGCCTCCTTCAGCATCGCCGTCATGATCGCCTTCACCGGCGGCCGCCCGGGCATGATCTCGGCCGCGACCGGCGCGATGGCGCTGGTAATGGTCACGCTGGTCAAGGATCACGGCCTGCAGTACCTTCTGGCCGCCACCTTGCTGACCGGCGTGCTGCAGATCATCGCCGGCTTTCTGAAGCTCGGCACCCTGATGCGCTTCGTCTCGCGCTCGGTCATTACCGGTTTCGTCAACGCGTTGGCGATCCTGATCTTTCTCGCGCAGTTGCCCGAGCTGACGAACGTCAGCTGGGTCGTCTACGCGATGACCGCGGCCGGACTGGGAATCATCTACGGCCTGCCGTACCTGACCAAGGCAATTCCCTCGCCGCTGATCACGATCGTGGTGCTGACGATCGTCGCCGTCGCGCTCAAGCTCGACGTCCGCACCGTCGGCGACATGGGCCAGCTGCCCGACAGCCTGCCGGTGTTCCTGCTGCCCGACATCCCGCTGACGCTGGACACGCTGAAGATCATCCTGCCATATTCGGCGACCCTCGCCGTGGTCGGCCTGCTGGAATCGATGATGACGGCCTCGATCATCGACGAGTTGACCGACACCACCAGCAACAAGAGCCGCGAGTGCGTCGGCCAGGGCGTGGCCAACATCGCCACAGGCTTCATCGGCGGCATGGCGGGCTGCGCGATGATCGGCCAGAGCGTGATCAACGTGAAGTCGGGCGGCCGCGGCCGGCTGTCGACCTTCGTCGCCGGCTTCTTCCTGCTCATCCTGGTCGTCTTCCTGGGTCCCTGGGTCAAGCAGATCCCGATGGCCGCGCTGGTGTCGGTGATGATCATGGTCAGCATCGGCACCTTCAGCTGGGATTCGATCCGCAAGCTGCGCGAGCACCCGCCGAGTTCCTCGCTGGTGATGATCGCCACCGTGATCGTCACGGTCTCCACGCACGACCTGGCCAAGGGCGTGTTCGTCGGCGTGCTGCTGTCGGGCATCTTCTTCGCGCACAAGGTCGGCAAGGTCTTGCGCATCGACCGCATCAGCGACGACGAAGGCCGCACACGCACCTACAGCGTCGTCGGCCAGGTGTTCTTCGCCTCGGCCGAGACCTTCGTCGGCGCCTTCGACTTCAAGGAGGTCGTCGAGAAGGTGCGCATCGACGTGGGCCGAGCGCACTTCTGGGACATCACCGCTGTCAGCGCACTCGACAAGGTTGTGATGAAGTTCAAGCGCGAGGGCACCGCGGTCGAGGTGATTGGACTGAACGAGGCCAGCGCGACGCTGGTGGATCGCTTCGCCATCCACGACAAGCCGGGCGCCGTCGAACAACTGATGCACTGAGGAGGCGGCAACATGAGCATGAACAAGGTCATCGCCTGCGTCGATGGCGCCGCCCACACCGCCAGCGTCTGCGACGCGGCGATCTGGGCCGCGCACCGCCTGTCGGCACCACTCGAGTTCCTGCACGCCATCGACCGGCACCCCGAGCACGCACCGGTCACGGACTTCAGCGGCAGCATCGGCCTGGGCGCGCAGGAATCGCTGCTGCATGAACTGGGCGAACTCGACGAGAAACGCAGCACCCTCGCACTGCGCCACGGGCGAGAGTTGCTGACCGGCGTGGTGCGCAGGGCGAGAGAAGCCGGCGTCGGGGAGGTCGACAGCCGTCAACGTCACGGCGGGCTTGTTGATTCCCTGGTCGACCTCGAACCGGAAGCGCGGCTTTTCGTGCTCGGGCAGCACCCGCATGCCGCCTCGTCCGGCAGGCTGCACCTCGACCACAACGTCGAACGGGCCATCCGCTCCTTGAAGCGGCCAGTGCTCGTTGCATCGGCCGACTTCAAGACTCCGCAGCGCATTGCGATCGCGTTCGACGGCAGCCCGACCGGGCGGACGATGGTCGAGACAGTTGCCCGCAGCCCGTTGCTGATCGGGATCGCCTGCACCATCGTCATGACTGGCACGGAAACGGTTCAGATGCTCAATCACCAAGCCTGGGCGCGAACCGTGTTGGTAGCCGCTGGATTCAGCGTCGAGCTGGTCACGCTGCCTGGCGAGCCGGAATCGGCGCTCGTGCCTTGGATGAAGTCCAGTGCCATCGATCTGCTCGTCATGGGCGCCTACGGTCACTCACGTGTTCGCCACCTCATCGTCGGCAGTACGACAACCACGCTGCTGCGGACCAGTCCGGTTCCGGTCCTCGTACTGCGTTGAGCCAACGAATCCCGATGACTCGACACGATCGAGACTGCCCGTGCTGATCTAAGGAGCGTTGGGATTCGTGTCCATCGACGTCTGTCGAAGGCAGGGACTGGGCGCCACGAGGCACCATCGAAGTGAAGCTCCGACGCAAAGCGGTGCACCAGCCTTCGCATGGTGCGACGCACCGCGCCGCTTCACCCACTTCAGGTCGCACGATCGCACGCCGCGACGGTCGCTCTACCACTGGTAGCGGTCCTGAATCTTGATGGAGGTCAACAGTTGGCATGCGTTCTGCTAGGCATGACTTGTCATAACAAGTCGGGTCCGCCGCGATGAATGCAGCTCGCAAGTCAGCGAAACCGCCCCGCACCGAGGTGCAGGTGGTGCCGATGTCGTCGGTGCCGATGCACACGCAGATCCGCGAGATCGTGCGGCGCCGCGTGCTCGACGGCACCTACGCGCCGCACTCGCAGATGCCCTCCGAGAGCCAGATGATGGAAGCCTTCTCGGTCAGCCGCATCACGATCCGCCAGGCGCTCGGCGACCTGCAGAAGGAGGGCTTGATCTTCAAAGTCGCGGGCAAGGGCAGCTTCGTCGCCAAGCCCAAGGCCTTCCAGAACCTGTCGCGTCTGCAGGGCTTCGGCGAGGCGATGGGCCCGTCGGGCTACGAGACCTTCTCGCAAGTGCTCAGCATGCGGCAGGTGCCGGCGAGCGACGTCGTCGCGCGCCGCCTGCAGCTCGCGTTCGGCGACGCGGTCTACGAGATCCAGCGCCTGCGCTACCTGAACCGCGAGCCCATCTCGGTCGACCAGAGCTACTTCCCGCTCGCGCTCGGCGAGCGCCTTGCGCAAGAAGACCTGCCGACGCGCGACATCTTCGTGATCCTCGAGAACGACTTCGGGCTGCACCTGACGCATGCCGACGTGCAGATCGAAGCGATCTCGGCCGACGAGTTCCTGGCGCGCCAGCTGCGTATCGCCGAGGCCTCGCCGCTGCTGCGCATCGAGCGGCTCACGTATGCCGACGACCAGCCCGTCGACTTCGAATTTCTCTACTACCGCGGCGATGCCTTCCAGTACCGCCTTCGCATCGACCGCACCTAAAGGAGCGACATGAAGACCATAGACATGGAGTTCGACCTCGTCGTCATCGGCGGCGGCACCGGCGGCCCGATGGCCGCCGTGAAGGCCAAGGAGCGCAACCCGAAGCTGCGCGTGCTGCTGATCGACAAGGCCAACGTGAAGCGCAGCGGCGCGATCTCGATGGGCATGGACGGCCTGAACAACGCCGTCATTCCGGGCCACGCGACGCCAGAGCAGTACGTCAAGGAGATCACCGTCGCGAACGACGGCATCGTCGACCAGGAAGCCGTGATGGCCTACGCTGCCGGCAGCTTCGACATGATCCAGGAACTCGACCGCTGGGGCGTCAAGTTCGAGAAGGACGAGACCGGCGACTACTCGGTGCGCAAGGTGCATCACCTCGGCGCGTACGTGCTGCCGATGCCCGAGGGGCATCACATGAAGCGCATCCTGTACCGGCAACTGAAGCGGGCGCGCGTCGAGATCACGAATCGCGTCGTCGTCACGCGCGTGCTGACCGGGCCGGACGGCGCCGTCGCAGCGGTGATGGGCTTCGACTGCCGTACCGCCGAGCTCTACGTGATCCGCACCAAGGCTGCGGTGATCTGCACCGGCGCCGCGGGGCGGCTGGGCCTGCCCGCGTCGGGCTACCTGATGGGCACCTACGAGAACCCGACCAATTGTGGTGACGGCCACTCGATGGCCTATCACGCAGGCGCCGACCTGGCGAACCTCGAGTGCTTCCAGATCAACCCGCTGATCAAGGACTACAACGGCCCGGCCTGCGCCTACGTGACCGGCCCACTCGGTGGCTACACCGCCAACAGCAAGGGCGAGCGCTTCATCGAGTGCGACTACTGGAGCGGCCAGATGATGCAGGAGTTCTACAACGAACTGCTGAGCGGCAACGGCCCGGTGTTCCTGAAGCTTGACCACCTGGCCGAAGAAACGATCCAGGAAATTGAGACCATTCTGCACAGCAACGAGCGGCCGAGCCGCGGCCGCTTCCACGACAAGCGCGGCAACGACTACCGCAAGCAGATGGTCGAGATGCACATCTCGGAGATCGGCTTCTGCAGCGGCCACAGCGCCTCGGGCATCCACATCAACGCGCGCGGCGAGACCTCGGTGAAGGGCTTGTACGCCGCCGGCGATTGCGCCAGCGTGCCGCACAACTACATGCTCGGCGCCTTCGTCTACGGCAAGCTGTGCGGCGAGAACGCCGCGGCGTATTGCGCCGAAGTCGGCCACACCGCGGTCGATGCCGAGGCACAGGCCGCCGAGAGCGCGCGCATCCTCGCGCCGCTGCAGCGCCAGGGCGGGCTCACGCCGTACCAGATCGAATACAAGACGCGCCGCCTCGTCAACGACTACCTGCAGCCGCCCAAGATCACCAGCAAGTACGAGATCGGCCTGCGCCGTTTCGCCGAGATCCGCGAGGACACGGCCTCGATGTCCGCCGGCAATGCGCACGAGCTGATGCGCGCGATGGAGGCGCACTCGATCCTCGACTGCGCCGAGATGGCTGCGCACGCCTCGATGTTCCGCACCGAGAGCCGCTGGGGCCTGTACCACCACTACGTCGACCACCCCGAGCGCGACGACGAGAACTGGTTCTGCCACTCGCTGCTGAGCCGCGACGCGCAGGGCCGGATGGCGATGCGCAAGAAGGCGATCGAACCCTACATCGTGCCGATCGACGACGAAGAACGAACCGCCTACCAACGCCTGCGCGTCGCCTCCAGCGCCGAAGCCGCCTGACGTTTGCCCTCAAGGACTCCGCCATGACCCTCGCCGCCACCCTTACCCAAGTACCCGTCCGCGTCGACGAATCGAAGTGCATCGCCGAGAAGGGCTGCACCGTCTGCGTCGACGTCTGCCCGCTCGACGTGCTGGCCATCGACATGATCACCAAGAAGGCCCACATGAAGTTCGACGAGTGCTGGTACTGCCTGCCGTGCGAGCAGGACTGCCCGACCGGCGCCGTCACGGTCGACATCCCCTACCTGCTGCGCTGAGAGGCCGCGATGGACACCGGAACTCCCACGCTCGCCGACCGCCTGGTCGATGGCGACGCCACCGTGCGCCGTCTCGCGGTGATCGATCTGCCCTACAGCGACGAAGACGACATCGTGCCGCTGCTGCTGCCGCGGCTGACTGATGCCGACGCGCAGGTTCGCACCGAGGCGATTCGTGCCCTCGAAGGCTTCGAGGAACCCGAGGTGGTGGAGGCGCTGGCGGCCATGCTGCTCGACCCGGACGCCGACGTCCGCAAGGCGGCCGGCGAGGTGCTGTCCGAACTGAAGGAAATGGCCTCGGCCGCGCCGCTGCTGCCGATGCTGCTCGAGGGCCCGGCCGAGGTGCGCGCACTGGCCTTTCATGCGGTGCGCGCGCTGCGTTCGCCGCAGGCCTTCGCACCGGCGATGCAATCGCTGCGCGACCCCGACGCTGCGGTGCGCCGCGAGGCCGTTGGCGTGCTCGGCTACCTGAAAGACCCGGCCGCGATCGGCGAACTCGCCGAGGTTGCAGCGAATGACCCGGATGTCGAGGTGCGCCGCATCGCGATCGGCGCGCTGGGCTATTCGAGCAACGTCAGCGTGCTGCCCGCGCTGACCCGCGCGCTCGCCGACAGCGGCTGGATGGTGCGCGACGAGGCAGCCCAGACCATCGGCAAGCTGCGGCTGTCGCTGGCCATCCCCGACCTCGTGCATGCGATGGACGATGCCTACTGGCAGGTGCGGGTGAAGGCGGCGCGCAGCCTCGGCTTGCTGAAGGCCGAGGCCGGGTTGCCTTCGCTCGTGGCGTCGCTGACGCACACGATCAGCAACCTGCGCAAGGAGGCCGTGATCGCGCTAGGCGAGATCGGCGACACGCGCGCGATCGCACCGCTGGAGGCCGCGCTCGTCGACCCCGACCCCGACGTGCGCAAGCTCGCGCGGCTCGCGCTCACGTCGATCGGCCTGGCGCAGAAGGCGCGTGTCGAAGGAGGCGCGTCATGACCTTCGTCGTCACCGAAGCCTGCATCCGCTGCAAGTACACCGACTGCGTCGCGGTCTGCCCGGTCGACTGCTTCCGCGAGGGGCCGAACTTTCTCGTGATCGACCCGGACGTGTGCATCGATTGCGCCGTCTGCGTGCCCGAATGCCCTGTCGGCGCGATCGTGGCCGACACCGATGTGCCCGACGCGCAGCGCGGCTTCATCGAGATGAACGCCCGCTACGCCGCGGTGTGGCCGGTGATCAACGAAGCACGCCAGCCGTTGCCGGACGCCGAGGAATGGGCCTCGGTCACGGACAAGCGCGTGCACCTGGTCGAGCACGCATAAGACGTGGCACCTGTCTTGCGTTCGGAGGAGACGAACGTCTTCCAACCCCTGTGGAGAACCTGTTCATGAAGCACATCGTCTTTCGAGTCTGCGCGGCCCTGGCGCTGTCGCTCTCCTTCGAACTGCCGGCCCTTGCGCGCCAGGACGTGGTCATCGGCATCGGCACACAGAACACCACCACCAACACCGTGACCGGTGGCGTGGTGCTGAAGGAGATGAAGCTGATCGAGAAGTACCTGCCGAAGACCGGCAAGTACAAGGACATCGACTTCAAACTCGACTGGCAGAACTTCACCTCCGGGCCGCCGATCACGAACGGCATGATGGCCAAGAAGCTGCAGATCGGCATGATGGGCGACTACCCGCTGCTGGTGAACGGCGCCACCGGCCAGGCACAGCCGGGCAACGAGACGTTGCTCGTGGCCATCATTGCCTACAACGCCTTCGGCTCGGGCAACGGCATCGTCGTGCACAAGGACTCGCCCTACTACGAGCTCGCCGACCTCAAGGGCAAGCTGGTCTCGGTGCCCTTCGGGTCCGCAGCGCACGGCATGGTGCTGCAGGCGATGCAGACGCGCGGCTGGAAGGACGACTACTGGAACCTGGTGAGCCAGAGCCCCGAGGTCGGCACCACCAACCTGCAGGAAAAGAAGATCGACGCGCACGCCGACTTCGTGCCGTTCGCCGATCTGCTGCCGTACCGCGGATTCGCACGCAAGATCTTCGACGGCGCCGAGACCAAGGTGCCGACCTTCCACGGTGTTGTCGTGCGCAAGGACTTCGCGACCGAATACCCTGAGGTCGTCGTCGCCTACATCAAGGCCCTGATCGAGGCCGATGCCTGGGTGCGCAGCAACCCGACGGCCGCCGCGGCGAAGATCGAGGAGTGGACCAAGATCGAGAAGGAGGTCGCCTACCTCTACCTCGGCCCGGGCGGCATCCACACGCTCGACCCGACGATCAAGCCGCGCTGGCTCGACACGATCAAGACCGGGCACGATGTGCTGACGCGCCTGAACCGGGTCAAGCCGCTGGACATCAACGCCTGGGTCAACGAGACCTATGTGCGCCAGGCGTTCAAGGAACTCAGGCTCGACTACGACGCGCAGAAGCAGACCCTCGCGAACTACGACGTCGGCGGCACCGACCCGCTGTGCAAGACGCCGATCACGCGCCCGAAGGAGGCCGGCGAGGTCTGGCTCGACGGCGCGCCGATCGTGGCCTACGCCTCGCCGGTCTGTGCGCTGGCGGCGATCAACAAGGCGCAGAGCGAAGGCAAGAAGGTGAAGGTCGCCTACCTCAACGACAAGACGCTGGGCATCAAGCTGTTCGCCGACAAGGCCTTCTACGCGGTGAACAGCAGCGATCCGAAGAAGCCGCAGATCGTGCCATTTCTGCTGAAAAAGGATGCGCTGGCCGAGGCCGCGTCCAGCGGCGGCCGACTCGCGACCTACCCCGAAGCGCTCGCGGCCGCTGCTGCCGGCCTCTGACACCGAGGAGCCCACGATGCCTGCCACGCAACGCCTGTTCCACGACCTCGCGCCGCCGGACGCGCGCGCCGAGGTCGCGCCCGCCCGCGGGCTGGCCCGACCGGAGGACACGCTGCGCTCGCCGCTGCCGGCCCTCGCGGTCGCATCGGTCGCGCTGCGCCCGGCCGAGCGCGTATGGCAGGCGCTGCGCGAGCGCGCACCGGCACATCTGATGGCGCTGGCCTCGTTGCTCGGCATCGTGCTGTTCTGGCATCTCGCAACGACCTACAAGCTGGACTTCTACATCCGCTTTACCAATATCCCGACGCCGGCGGAGGTGCTCGCGAAGATCGTCGAAGTCAACGCGTCGCCGAAGTTCATCAAGAACGTCGGCATGAGCCTGCGCCGCATCTTCATCGGCTTCGCGATCGCCACCGTGCTCGGCGTCGCGCTCGGCATGCTGATCGGGCGCTACCGGTTGACACGCAACCTGCTGTTCCCGGCGATGGAGGTCTTCCGCCCGATCCCGGCGATCGCGTGGGTGCCGATCTCCATCATGCTGTGGCCCGACAACGAGGTCAGCATCGTCTTCATCACCTTCATCGGTGCGTTCTTTCCGATCCTGCTGAACACCATCAGCGGCGTGCAGGCCGTCGACGACGTGCTGCTGCGCGCCAGCCAGTGCCTGGGCGCGCACGAGCGCCAGATCATGTGGTTCGTGGTGCTGCCCGGGGCGGCGCCCCAGATCTTCACCGGCCTGGCGGTGGGCATGGGCGTGGCCTGGGTCTCGCTGATCGCCGCCGAGATGATCTCTGGGCAATTCGGCATCGGCTACTTCACCTGGGAGGCCTACTCGCTGATCTCGTACCCCGAGATCGTGCTCGGCATGATCACGATCGGCATCCTGGGGCTGATGTGCAGCGGGCTGATCCGCTTCGTCGGCAAGGCCTTGATGCCGTGGCTGGCCTACGGTTCGCGCGCCGGGAGCATGCGATGAGCGCCGCTGCCCGCAACGGGCATGTGCAAATCAAGGACGTGTCGGTGCGCTTCGGCAGCAAGGGGCGCATGACCGAGGCGGCGAGCCGCGTGTCGCTTGAAGTGAAGCCAGGCGAGTTCGTCAGCATCATCGGACCGTCGGGCTGTGGCAAGTCGACGCTGCTCAACATCGTCGCTGGCTTCATCCAACCCAGCGAGGGCGAGGCGCTGCTCGACGGCCGACCGATCGGCGGCCCGGGTGCCGACCGCGGTGTCGTGTTCCAGCAGTACTCGCTGTTCCCGTGGATGACGGTGCGCAAAAACGTCGAGTTCGGCCTGAAGATGAAAGGCCTGGGGCAGAACCAGCGCGAGGCCGCGGCGCGCTCGCTGCTCGGCATGGCGGGTCTGCTCGCGTTCGAGAACCACTACCCGGACCAGCTCTCGGGCGGCATGAAGCAGCGCGTCGGCATCGTGCGCGCGCTGGCCACGAGCCCGCAGGTGATGCTGATGGATGAGCCCTTCGGGGCGCTCGATTCGCAGACGCGCACGGTGATGCAGGAGATCCTGACCAACATGTGGCAGCAACTGCAGCTGTCGGTGCTGTTCATCACGCATGACATCGAGGAGGCGATCTTCCTGTCCGAGAAGGTCTACGTGATGACGGCGCGACCGGGGCGCATCAAGGCCGAGATCCCGATCCCGTTGCCGCGCCCGCGCACGCCCGAGATGACCGCATCGCCGACCTTCCAGGCGCTGGTGCGGCAGCTCAAGGCACTCATCCGTGAAGAGAGCCTGGCCGCGATGGGCGGCGAGCTCAGCAGCGGCGGGCTGCAAGGCATCGACCACCAGTTCAGCCACGACGGCATGAACGCGCTGATATGAGCGCGGAAGTGAGCGCACTCGATCAGCACCTGTTCCCGCAGGCCATCGTCAACCACCAGGCCAGCGGCGTGCTCGAACTCCGTTGGCAGGACGGCAGCGAGAGCCGCCTGCCCCACGGGCTGCTGCGCGCGCGCTGCCGATGCGCGGGCTGCGAGCAAGCCTTTCGAACGCAGGGCACGCATCCCGAGCCGATTGCAGCGATGCGCCTCGATGCCATCCACCCGATCGCCGACAAGGGGCTGAACCTGGTGTTCTCCGACGGACACGCGCGCGGCATCTTCCCGTGGGCCTATCTGCACGAGCTCGGGCAATCCATTCCTTCCTGAACACCCTCAACCGACCATGTCACAACTCGCGACCGAACGTGTCCTGAAGGTTCACCACTGGAACGACACGCTGTTCTCCTTTCGTACCACACGCGATCCGGGCCTGCGTTTTCGTAATGGCCACTTCGTGATGCTCGGGCTGCCGGTGGAGGGCAAGCCTCTGATGCGCGCGTACAGCGTCGCGAGCGCGAACCACGACGAGCACCTCGAATTCTTCAGCATCAAGGTGCCGAACGGGCCGCTGACCTCGCGCCTGCAGCACCTGCAACCCGGCGACGAGGTGATCGTCGGGCGCAAGCCGGTCGGCAGCCTGGTGCTCGACGACCTGCGACCCGGCCGGCACCTTTACCTGCTGTCCACCGGCACCGGTCTGGCGCCGTTCATCAGCATCATCCAGGACCCCGACACCTACGAACGCTTCGAGAAGGTGGTTCTGATCCACGGTGTGCGGCAGGTCAACGAGCTCGCGTACGCGCAGTTCATCGAACATGAGCTGCCGAACCACGACTACCTCGGCGAACTCGTTCGTGGCAAGCTGCTCTATTACCCCACCGTCACGCGCGAGCCGTTCCGCCACCAGGGCCGGCTCACCGAAGTGATCGAATCGGGCAAGCTGTTCAGCGACCTCGGCCTGGCGCCGCTCGACGCCACGGTCGATCGCGCGATGATCTGCGGCAGCGCGGCGATGTTGGCCGACAGCTGCAAATTGCTGGACGCGCGCGGCTTTCACATCAGCCCGCGCCAGGGCGAGCAGGGCGACTACGTGATCGAGCGCGCGTTCGTCGAGAAGTAGCCCGCGCCAATGGCCACCGAGAGTCCCACGCCTGAGGCTGTACCGGGGCCGCTCTGGCGGCCTGCCGGCGCTGGCGGAACGCCGCGCCGCGCCCTGGCTTCCGCGCTGCAGGCGCGTTGGCCCGGCGCGCTGCTCTGCACCGTGATCGCGATGGCGGCCGGCTTCGTCGCGCGCCTGCACGGGGGCCCGCAGTTGCTGTATGCGCTGCTGTTCGGCGTCTCCTTTCACTTTCTGCACGAGGACGCAAAGATCCGGCCCGGCATCGAACTCTGCACCGGCATCGTGCTGCGTCTGGGCGTGGCACTGCTCGGGGCGCGCATCACGATCGCGCAGATCGCGGCGCTCGGATGGAGCACCGCGTTGATCGTGATCGGCTGCGTGCTGAGCACCATCCTCGGCGGCATCTGGCTGGCTCGCCGTCTCGGGCTGAGCACGACACAGGGGCTGCTGTCGGGCGGGGCGACCGCGATCTGCGGGGCCTCGGCGGCGCTCGCGATCTCTGCGGTGCTGCCACGCAGCCGCGAGCAGGAGCGCTTCACCTTGCTGGTCGTGGTGTCCGTCACCTCGCTGTCGACGATCGCGATGCTCTTGTACCCGTTGCTGGCGCACACGTTGCACCTGTCGCCGGCCCTGGCAGGCTTGTTCCTTGGCGGGTCGATTCACGACGTGGCGCAGGTGGTAGGCGCGGGTTACCTGATGGGCCAGGAGACGGGTGATGCGGCCACCATCGTGAAGCTGTTTCGAGTCTCGATGCTCGCGCTGGTGGTGATCGTGGTGTCTGCCGCCTATCGTGGCCACCGGCTGTCCGGCGCGAGTTCGGGCCCCGAGCGGCGAGTGGCGCTCGTGCCCTGGTTCCTGTGGGTGTTCCTGGTGCTCGTGTTGTTGCATTCGCTGCACGGCATCCCGGACGCCGCCCAGCCGTTGATCGGCGACGTGTCACGAGGCTGCCTGATCGTGGCGATTGCAGCGCTCGGCGTGAAGACATCGTTCCAGATGCTGTTCGACACCGGTTGGCGGCCGTTCGCACTGCTGCTGGTCGAGACCGTGTGGCTGGCCGCCGCGCTTCTCACAGCCATCCTGCTGACCCGATCGATCTGACAGCAATCCGCGATGCGCACGCCGAACGCCTACCCGCGACCTGTCCGATCAGCTCGACGACACTGGCTCTGGCATCGGTGGCCGTCCTGTTCGCGACATCGGTTGATGTGTCCGGTCTAAGGAATTCCAACTTCTGAAGTGAAAGTCTCAGCTGGGTCGGCAGCGCCTGTTCAGCTGATCGACCTGCGGACACAAGGCTTGCATCGGGTGCCAACCAGCGCCGCAAGATCGTCAGCGACTGCTTTCGAGAATGGGCGCATTCAAGCGGCCGTCGGCCTGCGGCGGCTGTACTTTGAAACCGGTCATTGACATGGCGATTTCCCGACCGATCGTATGACTGGAAGTGGCCGGGTTTTGATGCTCAATTAATGGATGCGTGCGGCAGGTGACTGGCGCCGAGCGGCCGTTCAGGTGACGGGCGCCCGCTCACGGTCGCACACCTGCCCACCGCCACCGAAGGCCGGTGGGCGCTGAACGGAGAGCGCTTATCTGCCGCGGCAAAGTCGGCGCACTCGGCCAGCGCTGTGCGGCGGCAGATAAGCGCTCTCCGATCGCCGCGTTGACTGCTACGACCTGGGCCTCGTTGCATTGAGCAGGGTTTGAAGTCGGACTGTCTGGATAAACCTCGGTGGTTGTGACGAACCTCGCATCAGTCATCCCTCCGCACAAGCCGAGGGAACGCTTGGCGAGGTTGATGACACCTGCCTGTTGAAGAGGTTCACCGATGATGAAACCGTGTTCATCGGCCGCGGCGATGTGAGCAACGCGGCGGACGGCACCGATCAGGGCATGCTGAAATTCCGGAACCGGCCGCTCGTTGTCGCCGACCAAGTAGAAGCCGTCGGGAATGGCGTGCTGATCGAACGGCACGCCGTCGCGCGCAGCTTTTGCCGGGCCAAATTCGCTGTTGTCGGTGTTGGTGGTCTCGTGCAGGTCGACATGAACATCGACGCGCTTGCAGTTCGCGAAGACGCATGCCATCGCCAGCGCCGACTCGGCGGCAGGGCTGTCCTGTTTGAACTGACGATTCGGATCAAGCGCCGCGGGGTTCCAGCGGTTGATGGTTTCGTAACCCCAAGGGCTGACGCAAGGCAGCACCAAGACATTGATGGTCCCAGCATGGCCGTCGAACTCCTGCAGGATCCAACGCAGCGCACCTTGAACTCCACTGGTCTCGTAGCCATGCACGCCGCCGGTGACCACCACCACGGGATGGCTTGGCTCCCATTGGCGGCTGCGCACCGCGTAGAGCGGGTAGCTGCCCAATCCGAAACGCGTGTAGTCGAGAACTCCGTACTGAAATAGCTCCGCTTGCGTGGGCAAGCAAGTCTGGAGCGGCGCGAGCACTTTGAACCGCACCGGCTTTCGAGGAGGCCTGTTGGCTTGAGTCACAGCGACGTGGTCTGACTTCTTTTGGCTGTTCAAGTTCGCGAACCGCCTCCCCGTGGAGTCCCAAGGGCTGATCCGGCAGCTATTCGAGAGGCACACGCCAAGGCTGCTGAAACCCGCGACTGTCATTGATCCCGAGAAACCCTCCCGACTTCGAAACTGCTCTCGTGGCTGCAGCGCGTCAGCAGCTTCCGGTGGCTGGTCCTGGAGTTCAGCTTCGATCCACTCCCTGCTGAGGTACTCCTCTTCAAAAGGCGCATAGCCGACGCCGGCCGCCAACGCAATATCCTCTGCGCTGTAACGCCGGTCGTGCATCTCATGTAGGAAATCCCAGTCGCTCATGCCCCTTCCTCGTTGGCATTGACCCCTGGCCGACACGAGGCAAGGCCAGAGTCGCGTCCCCAACTGCAGTGTCATCTAAGTGCCAGCGCCTGTCAGCCATCAGCTCCGATCGAAACCGGACGTCTCAAGATGGATTACGAATCCTCGGCGGCCCCTTTTGCTGTCCGACCGTTCCCTCAGTCCGGCTGCCACACCTCGACGTGGTTCGGTAGGAAGGTGATTCCGGTGCCGAGTTCAGGGGTGAACTGAAACTGCAGATTCGGAAGGCCTCCCGGGGAGGTCGCCACCAATTGCGGCTTCAAGCCCACAAAGGGGTATGCGCTCTCAGGACGCGCGAGGTCGCTAGCTGTGCCGATGAGCTTCCCCCAGAGGTACGTGGCGAGCGGCCAATGGCCCATCGGCTGGTCAAACGGCGGAGCCTTCAGGATTGCTGCCGCTTCGGCGTCGAGTCCAGCAAGATCAAAAATCGCTTCCCGGACCAAGTTTGCGATGCGGCGGCGATGCTTGGTGGCAGCCTGTCTCATATCGGGGAAGCTCCCGTACCCGTGTTCGAAGCCGTCACTGGCTGCCTTCGCTTCCTTGTAGCAGTCGGCATCTCCGGCCAGCAACCAATCGCGCCGTGCCAACGTGTCCAGATCGCGAAGAGTCAAGCCCATGCTGGCTGCGAGTTCGGCTTTCGATGAGAGTCCTCGTCGCAACACCTCTCTGTCTATGACAACCGGCGTCAGCGCCTCTAATGCCATCCATAGATGGGCGACGGTAAGGGTCTCGAGACCCAGCCTCCAGTTCGACAGGGCCAGTGCGTATTGATTGGTCGCGCGGGTCAGCCTTTCTCG
>Ga0307508_10000768_pt1 | contig 37964 bp, 44 predicted proteins | sample 9_EM_MG_FD_203089 | JGI IMG/M metagenome (GOLD analysis project Ga0307508, IMG submission 203089) | Populus trichocarpa ectomycorrhiza microbial communities from riparian zone in the Pacific Northwest, United States - 9_EM | ecosystem: Host-associated > Plants > Roots > Unclassified | place...
GAAAGGTGTTGAGGATTTTTTAGTGGGTTGAGCGGGGTTATAGGGTGGGGCTACAGGCTAAATCACAGCTTACTAAGGTGTCCGGGTAAGGGGTAGTGGCCGGTAAACCCCTACGGTACGTTATTGCTCGTCGGATGGCGCGGTCGATCGCTTAATACTTCCGCTCGTCGATGGCACGTCGGCTCTTTCGTGGGTTCACTCATTTCTTTTACTTGTCTATGACTTTACTGACGTTTCACACGCCATACTGCACGCTCGGCGGATCGCACGCCAGATCGCTCCTTACTTCTGCTTGCCGACGCCTGTCCCAACAGTTCGCGCGCCGTATTGCTCGTCGGATGGCGCGTCGGATCGCTCGCCAGATCGCTCGCCGGTTCGCTCATTACTTACGCTCGTCAACGGCTTCCCCGACAGTTCCCGCTTGCCAGATAGCTCATCAGAGCCCTCGCTGGATCGCTTGACGGGTCGCTCATTAATTCCGCTTGTCGACGTCTTTCCCGACAGTCCGGGCGCCGTATTGCTTGACGGATGGCTCGGCAGATGGCTCCTCGGATCTCTCATTACTTCCGCTCATCGACGGCTTTTCCAACGGTTCACACGCCGTAGTGCTCGTCGGATCGCTCGTCGGATGACTCGGCGGATGGCTCGGTGGATGGCTCGGCGGATGGCTCGTCGGATCACTCACTACTTCCGCTCGTCGACGGCTTTCCCGACGGTTCACACGCCGTATTGCTCGTCGGATGGCTCAGCAGTTGGCTCGGCAGATGGCTCGTAGGATCCCTCATTACTTCCGTTCGCCGACGGCGTTCCATACGGTTCAGCTGCCGTATTGCTTGACGGATAGCTTGGCGGATGGCTCGGCGGATGGCTTGCCGGATCGCACATTACTTCCGCTTGTCGACAACTTTCCCGACGTTTCACGCACCGGATTACTCGACGAAGGGCCTGGAGGATGGCTCGGCGAATGGCTCGGCGAATGGCTCGGCGGATGGCTCCGCGGATGGCTTGCAGGATCGCATATTACTTCCATCTGTATGTAGATTTTTGTGTAAAAGCCTGAATTCTCATTGTTGATGTCAAGGAAACCAGATCTAAGCATCGTGACAGTGCAAAGCAGTAGTCAGCACACTAAAACGTTTAGCCAGGAAGGACCAATACCACAGTGATCAATTTCTCGGCTAAAAACTACAGGTTCCGTAGTATCTATGCCTTTTTTTTATTTGTTTATTCATTATTCGCATGCGACCTACATCTCTTGTTCCTGTAAAAAAAAAAAGGTCCGCGTAAAGTTTCGCCAGCGACAACTCAGCTTTGTCGGAGAATGTCGTGCGACACCAAAGACTCGGTTTGCCCGCGCCGCTTTACTCCCCCCCTTTTTGTTTCCTCCCCGAAAATTTCCCGCCCGAAAACTTCCCCGCCCTGAAAACTTGTGCGGCGATGGCTTTCTATCACTGCCCGCAGTGCGGGCAGCGAAAGAGGCCTGTGGGTCAAACTTGTACCCTGTCGATGGTAATCATGGTATATAAAAGGTTGACCCCTGTTTGCCATGTATATAAAAGGTTTTCTCGAAAAAACGGCAGGTATAAATAAAATAAAAATGATGCTCATACATATCCCCCCCGGTCCATAACTCCATCCGTCCGTCCGTCCATCCACCTCTCCTCACGTAAAACGATGGGGGAGAAAAAGAAAAAAAGAAAAAAAAGAGCCCCATCTCACTGTCCGTCCGACAGCTCGGTCGGCGCCGGGGCCGCCAACTGCTGTGGCTGCTGTGGCTGCTGGGCGTAGTAGTCCTGCTGCTGCGGCGGGTGGTACTGTTGCTGCGGCTGGGCACTGTACTGCGGCGTGCCGTTGATGGGCGTGGTGACCTCGGCGCCCGCGTACTTGGACTGGTGGCTCTGCTGCTGTGGCATCATCTGGGGTTGGGCAGCGGACGTGTAGACCTGGTTGTTCCAATTCTGGTCGGGATAGCCGCTGGGGTGCATCGGCTGCATCGGGGGCTGCTGGATCATGGGCTGTGCGGGGGGCGCGCCTGGCTGGTACGCGGTCTGGCCCTGCGCGGCAGCGGCGGCGGCATTCTTCTTGCGGAGCGACAGGACCAGAAAGAGGCCGAGGCCGCCGAGCACGACTACGGCAAGGCCGCCGATAACGCTGCCGGCGATCGCACCGCCGGTAATCGTTGGCTGCGACAACTGGCTGTCGGACGGCGCTGACGCGCTCGTGCTGTGCGTCAACGACGGCACGGTGGACGACATGCTCGACCCGACCGACCATTCCCTCATCATCGTGACGGCCGCGTTGACCAAGATGAACCCGGTCAGGCCCGAGGACGTCCCACAGCTCCACGCGCTCAGGTCGTCGACGGTGTACTTGTTGCAGAACGGCGCGGTCCGGTCGGTGCTAACAACGCTTTCTCAGCACCACCACGACCACTACCACGAGCAGGGATGGAACCGAACTCACCACTTGCGCATGTACGTGTTCGACAAACACGAGAAGCCGCACGACGATTGATCAACTGCGCCCTAGAACCGCCTTCCGTTAGCCGACACACCCCCTAGAATCACCGCACCGCATCAACAAACTCACGATACACATAGTCTCAAATGCGCAGTCGATTCCAGTGGAGTCGACATAGCAGCAGCCGAACACGCCGCTGGTGGTGGTGCAAGTGGCGAGGGAGTATGGGCAGATCCACTCCGAGTCTGCGGAGCCATCGCCGTCAGCACACATGGCCAACCAACGCATGGCGATACGCGAACTCACCCGAATCGCCATTGAGGTACCCGCATAATCGGTCGTTGTAGTCTCTGGCGAAGATGTGCTTTCCGGCCATCGGCACCATCTCGCCGTCGTACGGCGAGAGCGGCGGCTGGGTGGGAATCGGCGTCCAGCCCAAGCTCTCGACGGCCACCACCGGGCCGGTCGGGCTGGCGCCGTCCCATGGCAGGGCAAGCGCCACGGAGGCCGCGACGCCGACGAACGTCCAGAAACTCGTCATTCGATGGATCGCTGCGGATGGCTGGATGATTATCGCTGTATATTTTTCGCCCGCTATTTCTTCGTCCTTCCGACGTCGCAGTGAAGAGTTCGAGCGAGCGGGTCGAGGGGAAAGCACTGAAATCGCAGAGTCGGATGTGGAGTTGGTTCGGATCGACGTAAGAGAACACGAGACAGCTGTGGTTGGGTGCCCAGGAAGCCAGCTGCCCCCCACGTCGACGGCACAATCCGTGCAGTAGCGTCTAGATGGAGCCCTGTGATTGGCCCGGTTTTCGCAGTCGGGTTCGGGACACTGACCGCTCAGCACGCCGACCCACTGTCCCTTGATAGATATGTGCTACATATTACTTTCTGTGCGTTGCGGGGACAGACGACGCTGTACCGGGCTCGCCATTGAATCTCCAGCACACTCGCCATATCCGCTCGGCGGCGTCGAGTAACCGCTGACTGCCCCTCGAACGTGTGTGGTCCATCCCTCATCACGATGCTAGCGCTGTTTAATAATAAATTTCTTTCACTCAGGGTCTGGAAGGAAAAGTCTCAGCCTGCAAACCCCGAACTAGGGAAAATCGGTTAGTACCCAGAAACCCCTCCGACGAGTGTGCCAAAGTCTGCTCGGCCAAATGTGTGGTGTTCGGGGTTCTGTAATGATTTTCCGATGGCTCGGAAGTTGTGTTGATTTAATGTTGATGTATGTCGTGTGTGGAAAATTTTGTATGTAGATAGAGAGTATGTATGGTTGTCGAACCCCCACACGCTAGTAGGTCAGTTTATTGCTTTTTTCCGTGGATTTTCTTTTTTTTCATTTTTTTTTCATTTTTTTTCAGGGGGAGCTTCAGGTCGGTTGATAGGGGGGGACTGCCAGTACCTAGAATCCATCTCTGTAGTGGTGAGAGCCCAGCAACGAGAGTGTTCTGCAAATGGCAAATATTAACGACGATTTACGGATTGCTAGCGACAGCGGGAATTTGCGGGTTTCCATGCAGGTTGTCAACGAGGAGGTTGCTAGCGATGACGACATTATTACTGGCGGCGATGAGACAACATGGGTTGCTGGCGGTGGTGAGGTTATACGAGCTGCTGGTGATAAGGTTACTCAGATTCCTGTCGACAGTGAGCTTTTGCCGGACCAGGTGCAGATTGCTAACAACAATACGGTTGCGAACCCACAGTTCAATAGCGGAAATATACCCGAATTTGTTCAATTTCAAGAGGGTTTAGCGATGTACCTGAATAGCCTCGTACCCTCGAAGGAGCAATCCGCTGTCGTTGCTGAGATGAAGCGGTCAACGTTTATACATCGAACTCTAGGAAGACGATCAGCGGCGGACTTTGGGAAATCATGCCGGCTACTACTTGAGGCGGAGGAGAAAACTCTGATTTGGCGTTGTGATATTCTACAGCGGGCTGGATTTCCACAGACGGTGAAAGATGTTAGGGATTTGGCCCAAACAATCCTCCGAAAACGTGATCCAACAGGAACTATCAGCCCTCAATGGATAGACAGATACTTCTACAAGCAACATCCAGAGGTCAAAGCGAGATGGAGTCAACAACTCGATAAAGTCCGGGTATGGCATGCGAATAAATTTTATGCATTAGAGTCATTCTTTAAAACTGTAGGTGTCGATCTTCCTTTAAAATATCTTCAGATGATAAATAGCTGACTTTAAAGGAATAGGTACATGATTTAGTAGTCAAATTCGAAGTATTGCCAATGAATACGTATGATTTCGATGAAACCGGATTTGTGATGGGAAATATTCAGTCTCAAAGAGTATTGAATGTTATTTGACACCCACGGAACACGAAAGGGCGCCTTTTCCCTTCGAATTTGAAGGAGCTGCAAATTCCCACTGGTTCGCGGATCCAAGACGGTTTACGGGAATGTGTCACCGTGATTTGCTGCATTTGTGCAGATGGCACCTATCTCCCCTCAGCGTTTATCATGAAGGGACATGATCTGCAAGACACATGGTTCCAGAATCTTGACGGAGTCCCTTGCGATGTACTGTTCGGTGTATCGCCGAATGGGTTGACGGATAATAGCAAGGCTCTTGCTTGGTTGGAACGCAGCTTTGGACCTGGAAGTGAGATGGAGAAGAAGGCTGCTGGCCAGTGGCAAATGCTTATTTTTGACGGACATATCTCTCATGTCAACCACGAGTTTCTGTCAACTTGTCTTGATTATAAAGTTCTACCCCTCTGCCTCCCTCCTCATACCACTCATTTTTCACAACCCCTTGATGTTTCTGTCTTTGCACCTTTAAACAGTGCGTAATCCAACATTCTGCGTCGCCATACCGAAGCTGGAGAGTGTGGTGTGTGGAAAGGCAATTTCTACAAATTTCTGATTGAGGCGGAGAAGATTGCATTTACACCAGAGAATATTCGTAGTGGGTTTTGGTGGACAGGCCTAGTTCCGTTGGATTTTGACGTTGTTCGAAGAAGGCTTGATATTCCGAATCTGACCTTCAACAGTACTGTACCTGTGGCTCCACTCTCACCTTCATCTCCAATTCAACCTTTATCATCACTCACCCCAACTGAAGTCTACGCTATCTCGACGCCCTATAATCACCGAACGTTCCATCAACTCCGAGGATCACTAGCTTTGGACTTACAAGGCAACAGCCTGCGTTCATCAAGGTTGAAATATGCCTTTGACAAAATCTCGAATGCTCATATTTCAAAGCTGCACCATTGTGGTGATCTTGAAGAACGACTTGAGACAGAGACCAAGCGAAAAGCGGCAAGCGGACAGCAGAAACCCCTAAAACGGCGTAGAATTCCAGATGAGGGTCGGGCTTTCACCTCGGTAGCGGACATAGACGACTATGAGGCTTCACTGAGGCGTAAGTCACAGGATGCCCAGCTTGCAAGGCTTGCAAGACTGAAGGAAAAAGCAGATAAGCTGGATCCTCGGGTACAGGAGTTGACTGCAAAGAGAGAGAGGTATCTGGCAATGGAGAAAAATGGGAAAAGGCTGCCAGCAACTTGGAAATCAGTTGCTCGGTTGCAAGAGGAGGAAGAGAAGGTGAGGGATCGCTTGCAAAAGATGCAAGAAGATATATGTTTTTTAGAGCAGACGCTGAAGGGGCTGAGTGGTAGTGAGTCGGAGAATGACCTTGTGTTGGGGGAGGATACACGAGAAGTAATGGTACTTGATTTTTAAAAGCCTATATTACTTGAATCATGAGAACTCAATGCCTCAAATCCTAGAAATCAAGAATTGAGCGCAATGTATGAGATATGGTAGAGTTATGAAACATTGAAGATGGGTTACGCAGAGGGACAGGTATCTATAAAAGAGCATTTGGCCGTGAGCACAGATATGAAATCATATGAAATCACTCGCGCTAAACCATTTTAAGTGACGCTAGCTTGTTAGCGTCTGGGCGGTTCGACAACCATACTGGTTCAACAACCATACATACTGTGGGAGGATTCGGAGGATTCGGAGGATTTAGGCTTGGGTGCGGCATTTTGCCTTAGGTTATGGTTGTGCATTTCCGTCGGCTGTGTTGCTGCATTTCCTTCGGCTCGGGTGCTTCATTTCCTTTGGCTCCGTTTCTACATTTCTTTGGGTTCGGATGCTTCATGGGATTGGGTTCGGACGCTGCATTTGCTTAGGTTCAGTTGGGACATTGCAGTCGGGTCAGACGGACCATTGAAGGATTGTGATCCGTGAGTTCAAGGAGGATTGACCACCCCGGTCGGTATATAGCTAGAGGGGTGGGACGGAGTGGAGTTGGTCCTACATCCTTGTCAATTGTCGGATCCTATCATCGTCAATTTTCCTATCTCATCTTTGTCCATCATCCTATCCTCTCTTTTCCTCCTTCTTCTCTTTGTCGTTTGTGACATCGGGCCTGGCATAGGTCCTTCATCTGGTGCGCCAAACCCGGAACGACAATTTCCTTCGGATCAGCACCCTGGGAGACACGGTCTACTGGGCAAGAAGAATTCGTTACCTGTGGCAGCAAGCGCGGGAGGATCACAAAGCAGTTCAACGATTGATTGGTCGAATCAATCGGTTGAGAGCTGAGCAAGGTGAAGGTAATCCGTTATTGGGGACTAATCTATTGGTGATACCTAGAGACAGTGAACGGAGAGGCTGGTTGTCGTCAGCAAGCATGCAGGCAGCCACGGGAATAGACCCCCTTCATAATGCATCGGGTTCTAGTAGTAGGTCCCCTGGGCGTGATGCTAACCAGGGCAGAGGGAACCGAGGACGATCTGACAATGGCCGGGCCGAGGATCAAGACGGAGGCTTAGTGCCCCAGCATCTTTGCTACCGGGCCAGCTCCAAAGATAGCGTGATTATCGAAAAGTTTCGGGGAAAGAGGGGAGATGATGTGGAGCGGTTCTTGAGGGCAGTTCAGAGGCGGATGAACAGGAATCTAGAGGCTAATAAGTACTATACTGATGAGGAACAAAATGCTGATCATGTAGCCCTCATACATAAGAATTGTGGCTCCCGCATCTAAGGGGGATGTGGAGGTTGATACGCCGAACGCCGAAATGAAGAACGAAAAGAACACTGAAAAACATGTCGGAAAATCGAACGAAACCTGGAAAGAAAAGAAGATCGAGAAAAAAATCGAAATCCAGAAAGAAACGAGGAGGGAAAAAAGGACCGAAAACGGCGCCGAAACGAGAAAAGAAAGAAAACCTGAAGAGAAGAGAAACAACAAGTAAAGTCGAAACAATGTCGAAGCCGAGAATGGGTGTCAAGTCAAGATCGAACGACAAGCCGAGGACGGGCGTCAACGAAGTGCCACTGAGGACGGACGTCAACGAAATGCCGTCGAGAATGGAAATCTGCAAGCCGTGAATAAGCAGTTGAGATTTGCCACTGAGGATGGGCAGCGATGCGCCGATGAGAACGGACGGATGCGGGACACAACGGGGCACTTGAATTTGGCTGCGGAGAACGATCATAGTCAATACGCCAACGAGACTGGACGTCTGAGATCAGCTGCTGAGAACGTCGGGTTGCAAAGGGACGCCGAGAACGCCATATTACAATTGGACGCCAGGAATGGCTTTTTACGGGTGACTGACGGGACGTCGGAACGCAAGAGAAGAGGGTGGAGGAAGGAATTGGAGGGAAGAAGGACAAAGTGGACACGGTTGAAGCAGTGGATGCAATGGAGAATGGGAACATCGAGTCGGACGGACAATTGCAAGAGGCGTTTGGCAATACTCTCGGATTCCCTACACGCCGACGACCGGCCGAAAGCAAGAGGAATATGGACTTGACCAGTTCGGACGAGGAAATCGCCAAATGGTTTACCCAGGACGAGGGGAAGCAAATCCAGATTGGAGAGCAATTGACGGAAACAGAGAAATTGCAAGGGATGCGGCTGCTCTACACCTGGAGGGGCCGATTTTGCAACAATGTGAGGGAGTTACCGGCGACGGACTTGATCGAACACCGGATTCCTACCCTCAAATGCAACCCGGTTCGGTCAAAACCCAAGCTGTACACGCAGAAGGAAGCGGAATGGCAACAGAAGCACCTGCCGGAGCTCTTGGATGCCGGAATCATTGACTGGGTCAATTCGCCTTGGAGCGCCAGTTGCAAGTTCCCGGTGAAGAAAAACGGAGACTTGCGGATGGTTCACATCTATTGCCCGATCAAACATGCCACGATCAAAACGAATTATCCGATGAAGAGGATGGAGCCGATCATAAATGCTATGAGTATGTCCCGATTTAAGTTGTATTGGTGGGCTGACGGTGCAAATGGCTATTGGGCCATTCCAATGTACCGGCCCCACGCTTACAAGACAGCCTTCAGCTCGATCCTTGGACAGTTTGCCTATCTAAGGATGGGACAAGGCTTGACGGGAGCGCCTCATACGTATGCGCAGTTGAAGGACTTGGTAATGGGCGCGATCCCGGAACCAAGGGGAGAATAGCCCTTAGCCGGCGAGACCGAGGAATTCGCTTTCATGACATTCTTTGACGACGATATGGGAGCGACCACTTCGTTCGTAACACAGCTGAAGTTCCTTCACGATCAGTACTTCCCTCGAATGCATTGGGCCAAATTGGTGCTGAACCCAGCTGAGAGTCATTTCTTCATGCTGAAGATTGAGATGTTGGGACTCCAGGCAGATGGAAATGGGATTCGTCCTGGAAACGATAAGTTGAGAGCGTTCAGAAACTACCTGACACCCACCTGTGAGAAAGAGTTGGACCAGTTTGAGTATATGACAACCTATCTGAGGAAGTTCATTCCGGGCCGTGCGGATCATTTTCGGATTATGCGCAAATCGGTCATTAAGATTCCGGAATTGGCAGCAATGAGCGCTGCCGATAACGCTGAGGAAAACGCTGCCGAGAACTTCGCTGAGGAAAATGCTGTCGAAAACGTCGCCGACAAGAACACTGCCGAGAACACCGAAACGAATGTCACCGAGACAAAGGCTAACGAGACCAAGGCTGCAGAAAACCGGAATAAGGCTGGGGGCAACCGGAGGATGGCCGATAAGAGAAAGGTCAAGATGAGGGATATTGGGTTCAGGTGGTCAGAGGAGGCGGAGGAGTCGTTTCAAGCGGTCAAGCGCTCAGTGTTGGAACACGCTTGTCACGGTGGTGATCCGGACAGGCAATATCACCTTGCTTGTGACGCTTCCGGATTTACCTACGGAGGAGTGCTATTCCAGCTCGCCAATAAGCATCCCATGGGAACCATCATGTCGTCAAAACTGGTCGGATCGATGTGGATAATCTAGTTCATTTCGAAGAAGTTTTTGGACGCCGAAACTCGATATCACACCACAGAGCGAGAAGCCTTGGCCATTGTCCGATGTCTGGAGGAAACCAGGTGGCTTGTCAACGAAAATCGGCACCCGGTTTTGATATACACCGATCATGAATGTTTGAAAACGGCCCTACAGAACTCGGATAAAGGCCGGATCATTGGATGGCAGCTGAGATTGAGTGAGTATGATTTCCGGATAATTCACATCAAAGGCAAGGAAAATGCTCTGGCAGATGGAATGTCAAGATTACCGGTGGAAGTCATGGATTTTGGAAGGCCGGGAAAAGAAGAGAGCGCCTTGGAACTGATGAACGCCGTGGGATTTACGACACCGCCGACGACACGAGTGGCAGTTAAGGGACTGACGAGAAATAGCGTGGCATTCGCAAGACCGGGGACGGGCGAGGTGGCAGTTGCGTTAGACGAGGAAGGAGTGGACAAGAGGTGGGAATATTGGTTGGCAGATGAGTGGTATGCAGGAGTGGTGTTTTTGAAGTTGTTTGGGAAGTTGCGAGAGAAGGACGGAGGGGAGGACAGTTTGACGGTATGGAGATGGTGGACTCGGAAGGCAGCCGTCTATCAGCTGATCGATGAACCGGATGACTACCCGCTATTGGCTTATACAGAGCGCAATAGACGACGGTCCTGGTGTGTCCGGGAGTCAGAAGTCGACAAAGTCCTAGAATGGGCTCACGATTGCTATGGACACTATGCAGTGGACCTAACGGTGAAACGACTGATTGGCCACTATTACTGGTCTACTCGAGTCAAGGATACTCACGCCTATTGCCGGAGTTGTCGGAGTTGCCAGTTGACCGGAGGGAAACGACCGTCCCAAGTTCCTAGACCAGTCGTTCAGTTGCAACCGATGGACATGATAGTGATCGATGGCCTTGGTCCCATTTCTCCGGAATCGAATCAAGGAGGGCATCGATATATCCTCATAGCGGTGAATTATTTTACGAGGTACGCTTGGGCGAAAGCGTTGCCGGCCATCAACGGATCAGCCATCATCGACCTTGTGGCGACAATATCCCGAACCTTTGGAGTGCCGAGAAGCGTCTATACCGACAATGCGACTTATTTCGTCAGTGGCGCATTTCCGGATTTCTTGGCCTCTCGAGGAGTACGACAATTTCCTGCACCTAAGACGCATCCTTCGTCAGTTGGGCTCCTGGAACGGTATGTCCAACTGGTTCTTTACGGAATTAGGAAGATTGTGGTCGGAGGAGGAAATATCCATTGTTGGAGCTTCTATTTGGATCAAGTTGTTCATGCAATGAATACCCGCGAAGTTCGAGTCCATGGGTATTCGCCAGCGGAACTGCTCTTCAGATATAATCCTGTCATCCATCACCACGATTTCACGGTTCGAGACCGGCAAGCGGCACACGATCTCCAGAAGCGGCAACATATTTGGGAGGACTCCGACGACAATCGAAATACGCAGCTCGACAATCATCTGGTTACCCGTGATGAAGCCCTCGAGTTGACACGCCAACGATACTTCAGTCGATTCGTTGCCCAGCAAGGAAAGAAAGGTAGATTTCCCGCACCAAGGGAAGGCGATCTTGTTTTGCTCCGGTGGGCTTCACTCGATAACCGATATGACAAGAAGTTGGAGGCCCATTGGGAAGGGCCTTTCCGGTTGAGCGATCTTACGCACCATGGCCGCAGCGGATGACTCTACGATTTGACTACGGGCAGATTGGTCAAGGTCAAACAAGCGAGGCTTAAAGATCAAATTCACTTGGACGATCTGCGAGTCTACGTTTCAAGGGAGCGAGCCGAAGAGGAGGTAACGGGAGTTGAGAGTGTTTCGTGTGACCGATTGGGTTGGAACGGCGAAGGAGCGGAAGAGTGGAAAGAAATTGGAAACGGAGGACTGGTGGAATTGGGCAAGTTGTTCAAGATGGAGTTGGCACTTATTCAGCTTGGTTGACGAGAGGGATCTCATCTTAGAAAAATGGGGACAGATGTGGGAGGATTCGGAGGATTCGGAGGATTTAGGCTTGGGTGCGGCATTTTGCCTTAGGTTATGGTTCTGCATTTCTGTCGGTTGTGTTGCTGCATTTCCTTCGGCTCTGGTGCTTCATTTCCTTCGGCTCCGTTTCTACATTTCCTTGGGTTCGGATGCTTCATGGGATTGGGTTCGGACGCTGCATTTGCTTAGGTTCGGTTGGGACATTGCAGTCGGGTCAGACGGACCATTGAAGGATTGTGATCTGTGAGTTCAAGGAGGATTGACCACCCCGGTCGGTATATAGCTAGAGGGGTGGGACGGAGCGGAGTTGGTCCTACATCCTTGTCAATTGTCGGATCCTATCATCGTCAATTTTCCTATCTCATCTTTGTCCATCATCCTATCCTCTCTTTTCCTCCTTCTTCTCTTCGTCGTTTGTGACATCGGGCCTGGCATAGGTCCTTCAATACTCTCTAGCGAGAGTGTAACTATGTACTCTACCTTACACGTTACCCGGCTACTACCCCTTAATTGGACACTAGTTACCGAATACACACAGTCGGGAGCTGCCTTCGAACCTGGCGGTCGGTTCGGCGATGGCAATCTCTTCTCCGCCGCCCTGACCCACCGAACCCGCCGCCGTGGACCCCCTCCACCGTGGTCGTCAGAATCAAGTAGATATGTTTGTAGGCGCGACAGGCATCCGACAGAAGCTTTCTCCGTTCGCCAGAGATGTGCATTATCGCGGCTCCACAGCGACAGAGATCCAGCGCAGCCACAATACAGCGCATATACAAACGGGAGGATAGGAAGAAGCGCAGCAGAGCGAGGTAAATGGGGGAAACCGTAGCTAAGGGTGCCGCCAGATTCGAGTCGCACGAGGAAGCCTCCACTCGCGGCGCCAGCCATCCAGTCCGTAGCTACTGGAGAGCGTTCATCCCATGTTCTTACTCGCTTGGCGCGCGTATTTCCTGTTTACGTGGGCGGCCGATCGCGCCCCCAGTACTCTTCCACGGATGTTCTTTTGGCACCCCAGGTCCTTTGGGTGGAGTGACCGAGCGGTTGTTCTGACGCGGGAGTGTTGTGCTGGGCGAGCAGGAGGACGTCCACCTTCTCTGTATTGTTGGAGGGAGTGAACGATCACGGGAGTGACGAGAAAGAAAAGAACAACCTGTTTCCTCTCCCACGGTCTCTCGCACATATCAAGCGGGAGATCTCCGAGAAGAAGTGGGCGGAGGCGCCACAATGGGTGGGAGGCCGGACGGCATGGTTGCTGGGAGCACTAAGAGGCTCGCCCCATGGTTCAACCAGGCGAAGACGGGGCGCTACCTTACAGGGCAGTACCTCCACTGGACGAGGAATCGGCCCATCCCGCAGTGCTGATAGTGCCGGTACCAAATTCAGACCTGGGAACATCTCTTCAGGTTGCGTCCTGAGCGGAAGGCCCAACAGGAGATTCTGTGGGTGGAGGTGTGGAAGGAGACTGGGAGGCGGAAGTGTCGGTGGACGATCCGAGACCTCCTGTCAGATGGGCGATGCAGCCAGGGTTCTAGACTTCCTCTCCGCTACGGGTGCGCGAGGGCTGGTGCCGGCTGGGGAGGATACGGAGAGTGAGGTGTCGGAATGGGCGCGGAGGGAGCAGAGGGAGCTGGAAGAGGAGAGGAGGGCGGAAGCTGAGGAGCTGGGCGCCAGGGAGGAACTTCCGCTTTTCCAACCCCACGCCTCCCTTCATGGTGTCAGCAAGAGAGGATGAGTAGGGGACGAGCCCTGGGTTCCGTTGTTCCCTCCTTTGTCCTTTCCTTAGTCCTTCCTTCCGGTCACGATTTCATTTGTTTTTCCTCTCCTATGAAATTTCCTCGGTACGCTCTACATCTTCTTGGACAAGCCTGGGCGGAGGGCAAAGGGGAGCTTGCAACGTGCCCCACCGGACAGCAGACGGGAAAATCGGACAAAATGTGCGCTGCCGTAGTCTAGATAGGCTGTATGCGAGTATGATTAAACAGAAGGAAAAAAAGGAACAAACTGCTTACGGTCCCGCCAAGCCAATGAATAAGCAGAACCCGCCAAGCCAACACTCCAACGAACCAAGAAACCCGATGGCTAGTGACAAGTACGGACTCACACGGACGTCGTGGCAGGGATGGGTTACCCCCGAGCAGCGCAGGATTATCATAGATAGGTCTCACTCGCATCAAGAACGGAGGAAGCCAGCAAGCCTCATATTTGCGGGGGAATGGTTCACGCGCGCTACTATGGACAGACATAAACGGTGGCGAACGAGAGACAGGTAGATGTTTCCATCTTGTCCGCTGGCCACCATTAACGTTGCAGAACTCATCCATCATTGCACACCGTGAAGCGGGCAGCCCGACAAACATACGAGCGGAAAGCGATGTCTGAGATTGGAGCTGAGGATAAGATATATACACGACGAACAGCAGTAGCTAGAGCGATTGCAAAGGGGAAACACAGGAACCTCCGAATCCGCCATGATCCATCAATTACCTGAAGCCCGATGCTCGATGCCCACTTCCCCGCCTTTCCTTTTCTTCCCGCCTTAGAATTCTATGTCCGACCGCACCAGACCCACCCGACACAGCAGCGAAAAGTAGTCGGCGAATGATGTCCGTGTCTGTAATGTGTGGCTGGGCTGGGTTTGCGGAGATCGAGGCGGCCACTCGCTGGAGGCAGTGGTGGGCCGTCATCGTGTGTCACTCGGATGAGAGGCACGGTTACACGCTGCCTCGCTGCCACTTGCGCCGCTGGAGGCGCTGCAGAAGTGCCCAGTCACGCTTCTGGTGCAGAAACCGACTGCGCCGGCGATATTGCGCCCCCTACCATCTCACACTTCGCTGGCACTGCAGCTGATGACGTGCAGGATCGAGGTCGCAGAGGCTGGCGGGGGAGTGAGGTTCAAAACCACGTTAGTGCAGTGGAGCGACGAGACGGATCCGAAGCTTGCGGGCGGCGACAAATCGGTGCCGAAACCACTTCGATGTTTGCAAGGAGTTTCCCGATCGTACGGAGTTGTCCCTCAGGCCTCCGTATCCGTCGTCGATTTCGTACGACAATCGGCTCCGATAATCGGAAGTACCAGCGCTCTCCCTGCGTTCCATGCCCACTACCCCATCGCACTCATACCCCGTCGTGGCGTCCGAACTCAGGCACCACCACCACCGCTGGCATTGCTGACCGGCAGCTGGCTACTGAAACTGCTGATCGGGAAAGAGGATGAGTTGGGCGGTGCTCCACTTGGGACAGCGGCCCACGGATGTCTGCGGAGTCCAACGCCGAGCATTCTGCGCTGGGCGTGTTGTGGGCCCCACGGCAGCTTCGACCACTGCCTGCTCATTGGCGCCAATTGGGTTCGTCTCGGGCGAGTGGTGTATGTCTCTGCGAACGCTCGCCGGTAAATTCTGAAGTGGGACTGTTCTCGAACGGGCGTTCCCGCGTCCGAATCTCACTTAGCGTTGGGCCGGTTCTTCGTCCACTAGAAGTATTGCGACCCGTCTTCAACTGGTAGAACCTCGAGGTAGGCGGTTTGCTCACCCTGGCCGGGACCCGCTTCGGGTTCCGTCTTGGTCTGATGCTGGACTGACGCTTCTTGCGGGTGGCTTCCACGTCTGCCCTCGGAGTTCTTCCACTCGGCCCGTGCCCGTCCTAGTGTCCGGCGGGAGGCGGTCTCTGCAGCCGCGGATCCACTCGGTGGGCCCGTGAATCGTCGCGTCGGCCTTCCGCTCTGGGCGCTATCGGAGCTCGGTCGTCATTGCGGTCCCTTCTTGCGTCATCTGGCGATGTGCTTCCTAGCCTGGATGCCGGTAGCTGACCGAACGTGGCTGCCTGCCTTCCCCTTAGAGACAGCACGGAATTGTGGCTGCGCGGTGGCCGTACCGTCGGTAGCGTAACGACGTCGTGCGATGGCGGAACCATGGCGTGACCGCCGACAGCGCGCTCCGTGTGACCTGGCGCCGGCGAGTCGTCCCTTCTCCCTCCACTCAATCCTCTGCTTCCACCCTGCTCCCTTCCTCCTTTCTCCCTTCCTCCTTCTCCCTTCCTCCTTCTCCCTTCCTCCTTCTCCCTTCCTCCTTCTTCCACATGCTCTTGCAGCGATATCATTCCCCGGCAACACGCTCGCCTTGATCGAGCGTATGTGTTTCCCTCCTTTGCAGCTGGCTCTGCAGATGCTCCCAGTTCCCACCTTACCATCAGTTCGGAATACGGCATCTCGAAAATCATCGTATAAGGCACGACCTAGCCACGCTCACGATCGCGGGTCCTCGTATCGACACCACCATGGTCTCCTGTGCTTCCTCGAGAGGAATATCTGCGGGCACGGTAGTGAGTCTTCCATCACTCCACTTCCTCGAAAGCGGGTTCTCAGAGGGGAGCATCTCGGAATCCAACATCCGTTTGCAGTGGCGCAGTTACCTGGGAGGGGCGGCTTTCCTCCAGGTGGAACGCGGTGCAGACAGAGCAACGGGGCGGCAATCCAGCACCAGTGACACAGCGGAAGTATCGCCGGGCGGAGACCACCCAGCGCTTCTGGCCAAGACGTGGCCCCAATCGCAATCCCAGGTGTCCACCGCGGGGGTGCTGTGAAGGGCCGCGGCGAACATGCTCTGACGGGCGGATAAGCAATTCCGGGGATGAACTGGAATCTCCAGCCCGACGGTACGAGATCAGCATCGGAGTCCCAGAAGCAGCCATTGTTTTCTTATTCCGCAAGGCGAGCGGGGTCTTCCCGCACTGGCTGGTTGCTGTGCTTTTTCCTGCGCGCACCTTGGTAGCTAGCTATTTACTCCGCTGCCCCGTTGCCAGGGTCTATCGATAGCACCACCCCGCCCTTTGGCGATGTACCCCGCCGCCTTCGAGCCCATCAGGGTTCTCGACAACAGAGCCTACATCTACCGCGCCGCATCCCACTCTCCCTTCCCCCTCTCTTTTTCCGTTCGCAGGCTCCGATTCCGCACACGACTGCCCGTCCGCTCGTACATCCACGCCCTCGATGCCGAAAGAAATCTATCCGCTGGCGTCGCTCCTCGCCTCGCTCGCATGCCTTGGTCGGTCACGCCGCCGGTCGGTCGTCGCCGTTTCTTTGTCTCTTGATCGGTCACAGCTTCGGTCCGTGGCCGTCGGTCGTCATCCGTTCCCGCCGCTCTCCGGCTACATCTTTGGCCCGTCGTCGCCGTCTCCATAACTCCCGATTCTGCAGGCTCGCACTGCGGTCTTAAGACATCGGCGGAAACATACTACCATGGACTGGCCCTTCCATCTCACCTCCCGACAGAGGTCATCCTGCTCCTCCCGATGCTCTCTACTCCGATGGGTTCACCCTCAAGCGCGAACTCGGCAACAATATTGCATTGGTATAGGACTCGGTTGGGAAGCACGGTTCGGATTCACAGTCACGCGAGGGCGAAGGTTTGGTTTGTGGGGAACGTTCCTTAATTGCCACAAGAAGCTAACAACAAAAGGGGTTTAAAGACCGTCCACCGCCCCGCAGCAAAAAGAAATCAGAAGTCCATCCCTTCGTCCGTCCGTCCGTCCGTCGATAGGAGCCACGCCGAGTCGAGTCGGGGAAGATTTAGTGCTGGCTCTCGTGTCAGCGCGGAGGGAGAACGCGAGGACAGTGGAAGAAACTTACGGAGCAGCTGGTGCAGGCAGAGCAGTCGCCGGTGCAAGAAGCCGGGCAGCAGGAGCAGGTGCAGGGAGACATTGTGGAGTTGGTTGGTTTGGGGGGTTGGTTTTGGTTGGGTTGGTTGTTTGTGTGTGGGTTGTGGATGTTGTGCGAAGATTATTATCGAGCCTGAAGAGAGAACGGACTGACGGGAGAAGAGGGTGGCATTTATACCATTGGGAAACGCTACAGCTCTCCCCGCGACCGTGCCGGGAGCTGTCGGTGTCGAGCGGGGTCGATGGACAGACCGCCGTACCAACATTCACGCTCCTTCCCTCCTTCCCCTCCCTGCAAGCTCGGACGCGACGACGCCCTAGCGATAGCTGTCTCACCCACCCCCAGAGCTGCCAGCACTCTATCAACTTGCGGGATCGTCGGAGGCGAGTGCGAGAGACGACTCCACCACCTCCTCCTCACGTTCGACGCTTCCTGATGGGCCTGACGCCGACGTCTCATCCGTCGAAAACTCTCGATGCAGACGGCATCGATCCACGGACGAATTCCAAACGGACCTCAGGGCCCCCATCCAGTTCTCCAGCTGCCCTTTCCGGCCTGCAGACAGCTGGCGAGCCAACTGACCACCACCACCTCCTTCCTCTCCCACTCCCGCCCGACCCCGTCGTGACGCTCAGATGTCTCGGCCCCCCCACCAACAGCAATCAGCTTATCGCGATGTCCATGTGCCCCTTCTTGGATCCGCACAGGACGACGCACCCCAGCCAATGGATCAAATCTGAGGTTTCGCGCGCTTACCGTGGTGGACAGCCTTGGCTGCCCTCTTTTTTTTTTATCTATGCACCCCTCTTTTTTTCGTTCCCCACGTCTGGCTCCACAAGATGGCAACTGCCGCGAATGGGGAACAGGGAGCTCGTGGTCGCGGTTTGCGTGCGGACCAACGAACGACGGCCACATTGCCACGGGGATGCATTCCGTTCTGCTTTAGTTTTTTTCCGTCGTTGCACGTCCTGTCTTTGGCCAGCGATGGGTTGGAGACGTGGGGCGCGGCGCGGGGGAAGTTGCTGGTTATCGCGACAGGCAAGGGGTCTGTTGCAGGGATCCACGAAGACGGCGGAGAATCCCGCTGTTGGATATCGTGACGCCAGCAGTGGGGAAACTTCCAGTGTATCTAGCGGCATGTTGTGACGGAGCCAAACGGGGCGAAACGGAGCGGAATGGCGGCAGCATATGACCTCGGTTAGCGCTATCCAGCAGCAACGCACGAATCCGCTGTCAGCGTGATCCTCTCGACCGGTTAGTAGCAGGAATTAGTTGGGATGCTCACGCGGAGTGTTCTTGCTGTTTGCTTTGTTTGCTCCGCCCGATGCTGTCCATCATGCACTGGCTGTGCGGTCGTCGTTCTCGCGAACCGGCAGCAGAGCGAGGAAGGAGCGGCGGCCGAACGACCTGTTCGCGCACATGTTTTCGTATTCCCTGCTTGTTGCGTGGGGCGCGTCGGTGGCGGTGCAACCACAGACCCGTGGTGGCTGCTTGTCGTCGACTGGTAGGACGGAACGTTCTGGCGGTGTTCGGCGGCTCGCTGCTTCCACTCCCGAAGTCCGCGGGACTCGTCATCACGGCACGGGCGTTCGCACCCGTCGTGCGACCGCCGGGCGAGTGACCCGGAGTGAACGGCCCTCCGTTTGAGTCGGCAGCGCAGAAACTAGTCATCGTCGCGGATGCAAACGGGCCACCGCCATCTCCAGTTCCGCCGTATAAGAGCGAAACCCGTTCTGTCGTTCCTAACGGAGCACAGCAACAGCACAACGGAAGCAATGGAAACCTACACCCGCACCGTGGAGCCATACCCGCGCCAGGTCTACACCCTCACGGCGCCGCCGCAACCGACGCAGCCCATGCACCTGGTCCCGCTGGCCTGGGCATCGACACACATCGCATCGCTGCCGGTGCCGCTGCTCGCCGCGCAGCTGCCGCACCTCTTTGCCGCGTACCAGCGGCGCGGCGGCAGCCACATCGACCTGCGGGCGCGTCTACACGACAGCAGCTACGCATCCGGCTCGCAGGAGCGCTATCGCAAGGGCGCGGTAGCGGTGATCGGCCACTTCGCGTCGCTGCTCGGGTCCGCGGCGGAGGACGAGGAGCCGCCGTCGCTGACGCGCTTCCTGGAGCGAAAGCTGGCCGACGGCGGCGAGACCAAGCTGCTGCGCCACTTCGCGAGCATCGTCCACATCGCCCGCTCCTTTGGCTGTCTCCCCGCGCTGCGGACGACACTCGAGCACCTTCTGCTCGTGCACGCGCGCGCGCTCGCTGCCCGCGACGACTGGCGCGACCTGCTCGTGGATCTCGGCACGCGCGGTCGCGCCCGCGACGAGATTGATGCCCGCCTGGAAGATGATTGCGGCGCGAGTATGGACGCCAACGGCAGTGGCAGCGAGCTTCCGCGTGGCCGCGGCTTCGAGGCAGCGCTCGTCGGCCGCGACGCAGACCGCGCCGTCCGCGAGTGGCGCGGCTGCAGGAGCGTCTTCGCCGCCGTTGAGCCCGAACACCTACATGGCATACTCGGTCGCCTCGGCGAGGGCAACACGCTCGTCCCGCCTGGCGCCGCCGCCGAGGGCGGCGTGCTCGATCCCGTCGGCGGCATCGTCTGCGTCGAGATCCGCCGGCTCGACTACGCCTTCCCGCACCGCGGCGGCGCCGTGCTCGGCGGCCGCGTCGGCGAGTGGCTCGCGCGCGGCACGCGCCGTGGATGGACCGGCTCAGGCCCGGCTTCCGACTGGGTCCGGCCGGATAGGGACGAGTGGCGTGACTGAAGTTGATCGCGGTTGGCTTGCGTACGGGCTCGAGGTTGTGCCTTTTTTCTCTTTTTTTTCCTTTTCTTGTTGTGGTAGATTTGTGCGATCGCATCAGGGTAGTTTCTCGATTCTAGACTACTTCGCAACGACGCCGTGAATTACTTTGTTCCGTGACCCCACGACCGAATGCGATCGCATGATTCCTGACATCTGCCCGCCGGCCTGTCGGCAGCCGTGACGACTAATTACCTAATGCGCTGCCTCCGGCCCGCATCTAGCCGTGGGGGGCTGCTCCACCATCGCGTCATGCAGATTCGTGGTGCACATGCACGTAAGTCAGGAATGTGTGCAGCCCCGCGAATCTCTGCGTACGTATGTATGTATCATATCTGCGTACAGATGTAGGCGATACATTTGTACTTATCAATGTATGGGCTGCCGCCGGCAGCATGGATTTGTTCCATGTGTATCTATGTAGCAGGAACGTCGGGGGGGGCAGCGGCCGGACTTCCATCCGGTCCACGCGTCACTTTACGTCACCGCACGATGCAGACTGGGCGGCGAATCGGAGTCTGCAGCGCGCGGGCCTCCACGCCAGCAGCGGCTTGGCGCAATGCGAGCCTCGTCTCGACTGCCTTCGTGACATCCACCTTGCACTGCCTCTAGATACATACAATATGGTTGGGACACTGTAGCTGACACTTTCTCGACCTTCAACATCGTGAAGCAAAACGTCTTTGATAACTCGAACTTTATAAAGTATTGTTTTTCTGATGAAATACCATCTCAACTATAGCGAAACAGGGATTAAGACCTAATTACTCTGACATCTGGGAAGCGAAACAAACTTACTGATTAGGCCCTGTTTGGTTCGACCATATTTTGAGACTGCCACACAAAACCGAGGATCCCGTCGGTTCGCGAGGTCGCAAAACTAATACTTTTGAAGTGATCCAGTAGTTTTGTGACCTCGCGAACCTACGGGTTTGCGAAATACAGGCGAACTAAACAGGGCCTAGATAAGCTGGTAGTACGGATGCACCATCGACTTTCCCCACCAATCGTATAGCCACCACCACCACCACCACCACCACCACCGCCACCACCACCACCGCGATCCACGCTTAACTCGCAAACCAATAGCGGTGGAGAAGTACAGTCTAATAGCAACTGGTGAGAGGACGTAGCTCTGATATATCCATTCAATTTGCGCTGTGGACGGAAAGCCAGAAAGATTCTGGGCTGAGAGTCTGCGACGCACCGTGAGATGAGATGGAGATTCCTGTAGGCTTTTTAGTAGCACAGCAGTATGGAGTTATGCTGTCCGCCGTGCCCCAGTGCTGTCCACTGGCAGTACTCTCAGTTCCTCCGCACCTCAGTGCTCTCTACCGGCAGAGTCCGCCCCCGTTCCTTCGTTTTTTGTTTTGTTTACTCATTACTCGCATGCGACCTATCCAGATCGTGGCGAGATGACCGTTCCTTCGTGACTCCGCGCTGTCCACCAAAAATCAGTCCTGTCCGCCGTCAGAGTCCGCTCCATTCCTTCGAGGCTCAGTGCCCACCATCAGTATTTGTTCTATTCCTACATGTTCTGTTCCTTCATGCCTTAGTGCTCTCCGCCGTCAGTGTCACTCCGCTCCTTCGTGCATCAGCGCTGTCCACCGTCCTCGGCATTCGGCGCCCTCCTGTCCTCGGTGCTTGCCCATCCTCAGCGCTCATCCGTCCACAGCGCCCTACCTCGGTGCCCGACCACGGCACTCGTCCGCCCTCGGTGCTCGTCCGTCCTCAGCATTCACCTGTCCTCAGCGTCCATCTTCGGCGCTCGTCTGTCCTCTGCGCTTGTCCGCCCTTGCTCGTTCACGGTGCTCACCTGTTCTCGGTGTTCGCTCGTTCCTGGCGAATACCGCCTCGATCCCGTCCCTCCATTGGCCGAATTTATACGAGTCCCTCGAGCTCCATCCGTCCAGCCACCGTTCCAGAGCAGGTGCATACTAAGGCGAAGCGCGAGGGGTTGGTGGTGCTGTTAATATGGAGAAAATGGGTTTCAATTAATCAGCAGTTTTCAAAGTAGGGGGAGAAGCGGCTCGGTGGTGGCTGCCGCAAAGTTCTCCCCCGCCAGCGTAGTGAATTTGAAGCCTTTGGTGGTGGTCGTTTTTCGAGAGAGTGAATGAACTCTGAAAATACAGTATATTTGAATGCCCTTGTGACGGAAAAAATTCTAAGAAATAATACATCACTGAGACGTCTTGACAGCTAAGTCATCTGACAATGGGATATATGTCCGATGCCCTGAGGCCGTATGACCATCGCAGCGCAACCACCCGAACCATAATTAAACTTCATATACGACTAAAAATTCCCTGATGTCTTACAAGGAAGACGTATTCGCAACTCCTATGTTGCTGCCTTCGGGAAATATCATTTGTCAGAAGAAATTGATCTACCTCAGTCAATTGAAAGGTGGATCTACCGTATATCTCTCGTAAGAGGTCCCCACTGATATAGGTACTAGCGCCAGCTAGCGCGCTTAAGGTTAGCGCACCAAGCTATTTCCCAATGTCAGGTGACGAGCCCAGGAGGTATTCAGCCCTGCCGAATAGGGGAGACAGCTGGCAGCATCCGCAACTGCACGTCAACCCCACACCAGTGAATATGAGGCCTCTAATTGTCGACGACCATTCTCTGGCTGTCCACAGCCGGTAGAAATCCTCACGGCAATCCTTTCGCAAGCAACCATACTGCCGATCCGCCTCGAACCCTTCGCAATCGTTAACCGTTCAAACAACGGCCTGGCCCCCGCGAAGAGCCAAATTCCGTGGTCCCACGATGGGCTCCACTAGCGGCTACTACTTCCAGAGCTAAGAGATGCAGAACAGTTGAGTTGAAGATCGGAGTACTGTGCTGGACAGAGCACGGGCGGGTGGATGACGGGCAAGGTGGGAAACGGAAACCTACACGGGAGGAAGTACGAGTACGGTCCGGTTATAGATGGCGACTCACTCTCGGCCCATCCTCCATGTAGTACCGGCCGCACCCTCAGCCGCGCACACCAGCGAATCTTTCTCGGCATTTCTCTCTGCAGCTGCACGCAGAGCTAGTGATTCACTTCCAGCGTCAATCTCGGCACGTTAAGTTCCGAAGGTACCAAGAGGCAGAGGTGGAAAAGGGCGTGGAGAAGGAGCAGCAACGGCCGCACCACCAGCAGTAGGAACTCGGGGAAGTACTAGGTCGATAGGGAAGCGCAGTCATGTCATTTCTTTCCCGCAAATTACCAACACTGAGGCGATGGGGAGGATGAGGATGGTGTTGAGTACGACTTTCGTTGGCACGCAGATGAGGTTTAGTTAGAATTGTAGATATTGTAGTGGATTCTATGGACGGAGCCTGATCAGCCTAAGCAATCACGAAGATTTCCGAAAATTCTCTCCCTTGGCACTGCCGCGATTTGATATTGCGCTAGTACATAGGCGCGCTAGTCTGCGCAAGTCTGCGCTAGTACCACAGCATTGGCATTTATAGGGGGGGACCTATTATGAGAGATAATACGGTAACTAAGCATCTGCAAATGTGAGGCACCGCGCGAAAATTGTTTGTCTTTTGACTAGTTACCCGAAGACATCTGTCAAACAAGACCGGGCAGTCGCCACACACCCTTTTCTTCAAAAGTAGGTAGTTTTTTTTGTTTATTCATACTCGCATGCGACCTATATAGATTTCCGTAAAGTAGCAATTCCAAATTTATTAACGAAAGCAATGGTTTTATTTCCTACGTGAGAAATTCTTGGCAAGTCTCTCGGTAAGAATAGTGTAGGAGTCAGTAGGCATGGGAAAAGACAGTCCGAGGCAAGGATCGGTTCAAGATCCGTGATCCCCCCTCCCCCCCACGGCCGACTAGCGGTGCAGCCAGGTGATGCTGGAATTCCCACCACCGTGGATGTGGTGCGGCGGATCATGGCGGCGTACATTTTACCCAGGTTTCCGCGTCCACCGTCCGCGCAAGGCGGCTTGTTGTGAACCTCCCTTTGCCCTCCGCCCGCCTGATCCCGAAAGTGAAGTGAAGCGCACCAATGAAAGAACAAACGAGAGTCCAAGAGAAAGAACAATAGAAAGAACAAAAGGAAAAGGGGCGCCCCCTCCCCTACTCCTCTCCCGCCGATGCCCTGAACGGGGGTTGGAAGGAACAGCGGGGGTTCCTCCCCGCCTCAGCACCCAACGCCTCCACCCCTCGTTCTACTTCCCGCTCCCTTCTCTCCCGGAGCTCCCATTCCGACACCTCGCTCCCCGTGTCGGCCTTCTCTCCCACGGCTGGCGCTATCCTCCCCACGTCCGTAGATGTGAGAAAGTCCAGTATTGCCTGGCTGCATCTCCTGTCGGCGAAAAGATCCCGGATCCTCCACCGGCTCTTCCACCGCCCTGTCTCCTTCCTCACTTCCGCCCAGAAGATCTTCTGCTCCATCCTCCACTTCGGGCACACCTTGAAGAGGTGCTCCCTCGTCTCAAGAGTAGGTAGTTATCATGTGTGGCGCAGTAGGGCCGTGCATTTAGATTATCTATCTGCAGCCCACACATCGTTGCATGCAGTGTCACAAGTAAATCTATGTACTAAGCTCGGGTACAGCTGGCTCGAACTGGTATGATACACAAGGCGTTCGTAGGTTTGGCGCCAGGTGTACAGGTGCGTATGCACTCCGCATCAGGCTGCGTCACGTCGGTCAGCTGAACACCATATGTACCTAGTTCGACACCCTTCGCTCACGAGCGAGAACATTCCGTCCAAACCAGCAACGGCCGTCCATCGACTCCCCCAGTGCAACAAAAACCATGCCAGTACCATTCGGCTTCTCCGTCGGCGATTTCCTCGCAATTATCAAGCTCATCTGGGACCTTCGCGCAGCCCTTAGCGAGACGACGGGCTCCATCCAAGAAGTCCACTCGTTCCTCCTTACCCTCTTCTCCTTCCAGCGCTCGATCTCAACTTGCCAAGCACTCGCCCTTGAGTGGCAGCAGCTATACGACGAGTGCACGGAAACGAGCACAGCCGAGCGCTCGGTGGTGAATGGAATAAACTACCAGTTGACGATCTGCCGTGAGAAATTGGAGACGCTTGTGGACAAGACACAGCCGTACACATGGTCCTTTATGAAGCAGAGGGGAAGTCGGGCGGTTAATGATCACGTCAGGAAGGTTAGATGGATGTTTGCGAAGGACGAGGTGGTGAGATTGCAGAGTGATTTGGCGACGCATGTCAATGGCCTGGAACATTTAACATCTGCTCTGGGAATGTGAGTTGAATCCGACGCAAGCGCAGAGCCATACTGAGCAGATAGGGAGGTGGTGAAACGCACACTGAAGAAATGGGAATCCTGCGCGGCAGTCACTAAATCCATCGAGGACAATGTTACACATATGAGTGCGAAGTTGGATTCTCTGCATTCGGCGCTCCCACGGCTTCTGGGATATACCTGGGAAGGTGGATTTTCGACGCATGACAAGCCGGTCATGCTGATGGATGCCCTCGGCAGGAATCTACCAATCCCGTTTTTATTTTGTACATCAAGCAAGGTTGGTCACTCTGCCGCTGGTAGATGCCGGAGCCTAATTGAAGATACACAGACTTTCCACGATCTCCTCGAGCTGATGTTCCGCCAACTCCCGGGATATTCCAAGGTGGTGAAGGAAGAATACCACCTCCGGCTGGAAGACATGAACGGCACGCTTTTACGCTCCGACGATTGGACACGCGTTGTCACGCCTGGCGCAGTACTGGTTATGAGTATTGTTATACGAGCCTCTTTCTACTGTAAGGTGGAAAACGATGTGCCTGACGTCAACTGCCCCCGCTGTCACCTGCAATTACCACGAAGCCAGAGCGTTGTTGTACGATGGTCAGTATCGGTCCCTTAGATAATGTACTAAAACTGACTGACCGCTGCCAATTTCCAGCTCACGTTGCTTCAAAGATTTGAGGATCCTCGAGTGCAAACGAACCATAACTCGGACACCCAAACCCATTTTTCCGCCACCAGAAGCCACTTGGCTCCCCAGGGTGGCCCAAACGGACTCCCGACTCGCAGTGGTAACTCGCGATATACAGCCATGGTCCGCAACAGTATCTCGCGATACCGCTTTACGGCGCACAACGGTGACTGGCGATAACGGTCTCCGGCGAACAACTATTTCGCGTGAATCCGGTTCACGTCGCGTAACGGTATCTGGCGATACTGATTCACGACGCGCAAATGTGACTGACGATATCGGTACCCGGCGAACAACACTTTCCCGCGAAACCCGCTCACGACGTGCAACGGTATGTGGCGATACCGATTCACAGCGCTCAGCATTATCTCCTGGCGCCGACCCACGGCCCACAGCTGCATCAGAAATTAGCAATTCATGGCGCACGCCACCATCTGGCACTGGCGATATCGCTCTAATCCATCGGCTGGAGCTATTACGCGAGCAGCTCTGCTCCAACATGGAATGGGCACAAAAAGCCTACGAACCCGTCATCCAAATCAAGATGGGACTTCTTCCAGATCGTTATGAAGAACCCACATGTGCGTTAGATCTCGCAGTGCAGAGCCTTTCGCTATCGGAGGTAGAGAGAGTTCTGTCCGGAGAAGATTGTGATCCCGATGGCGACCTACTCACTGGGCTGACGAATACTCCTCCACTCGTACGCGCTGCGCTTCTTGGAAGCTACGAGATCGTTGAAGCTTTGCTTTGTGCAAAGGCAACTGTCAATTACTCCCTGCGACGATGTTCATGTTCTCCTATCGGAGCTGCGATCATCGGAGGCAACCCGGCTATCGTCAGGTTAATGCTGAATGCCGGTGCCGACCCCGACGCAGTTTCCTACGGTGAGACGGCACTCCAGGCCGCGGTGGGAGTTGGAAGCTTGGAGATTCTGGATCTTCTCCTTGACGCTGGAGCCGATGTCAACTACCTGATTATTTCGGATAGGACGGTCCGAGGGAATCGTAATGCTGCGCGCACCGCCCTCCAAACCGCCGCAGCATTCCCGTGCGTGAACTCCACGCTCATAGTTTCACGACTTCTCGCTGCTGGTGCAGACGTCAACGCAGGCGCTAGCTCAGAGTTTCAAAAAACCGCTTTGCAATTCGCCGCCTCCAACGGACACCTCGATATGGCCGACATCCTCATAACCTACGGGGCAGATGTCAACGCTGTCGGCGATTTTGGCATGCGCTATTCCGGCGAAGCAGCATGCCCGCTGGAACTTGCCGTTAACGCTGGTAGCCTTGACGTTGTGAAACGGCTTCTCGACGCCAATGCTAGGGTACCTGGATATGGGCCCCTGCAGACTGCTGCAAGAGATGGGGATGTGCAGATGGTTGAGCTGCTGCTTGGGGCCGGTGCGGATCCGAATGCCGATGCTGCTGTTTCTCCTCCAACATCCAAACGCACAAGTGCCACTGCTCTGGAGGCTGCCATACGCCGCTGTAGCCTTCCCGTTGTCGAACGTCTCATCGCCTCGGGTGCAGACGTAAAAAAGCCACTGCGGTGCGTTGGTCACCTCATGCCAGGTTATGGGATATATGGAGGATTGTCGATACCAGACCCTATTGACCCGAAGACGAGATACGGTGGTATATCTCAGGGATTCTCGCTACTGCATGTTGCGGTTGGAGTCACATGGAGGGAGGGAGTTAAGGCTTTGCTGGGCGCTGGTGCCGATGTGAATTTCGGCTTTTCCGAAGGATGGCTTACCCCCCTAGGTTTTGCGGTGTACATCGAATGGTTGGCGGGCGCAGAGATGCTGCTCGCCAGCGGTGCGGATCCGCGGATATCCCTAGCTGGTCTGGAAGTGCATGACGCAGACGCAGCCGATAGGCTTTTATCCAAGTATACCACAAGTACTAGCTAGTCCGGAATCGTTGACCCTTCGCAGGATCTTTAGCTGACCGCGCGTACTTATCTAGGAGGATCAGTGGCACAAACGCAGCTTGGATTCATACATAGACCAAAAGTCTCGCTCCTACATACTCGATAGACGCCCTACGGCTACCTTATTCGACCTCGAGTTGCAGGAGAGCGGTGTGGTGCGAGTAGCGCTAGAACTGCTGGCGGGGATGTATAATAAAAAAAAAAAAAAAACTGCTACTTACAACGATAACCACCTTTTTTATTTCTTCGACTCACTACCCCTTTTTTGTACTTGACACAATACGGTCAATACCTCATTTCGAAAGAATTATTTTTTATGATACTGAGTCTGGCTCGCGCGCGCGGCAACCTCATATAGGTCCGGGACGGCGCATTACCAAAGTCCCGGAGATGTACAATACTTCAGCAACAGCACCGCGACCGGCCGTCTTGAGTGAGTAACGAGAGCAGATGGGCGAGGGCACTCGATAGGATGGCCAACGACGCACAAGAGAGATGGAAATACGGTGTAGAGCAACGTGTTTTCTACTATATCTTGTAGAAGCAAAGGAGTAAAGAACAGAGAGAGAGAGTCTGCCGCTATGTATGTACTCTGTCGCCAAGATATGCTAACCTGATCGAGCCGTCTCTACTCGGCAGCGCTCCTCCTCACGCTAGCACCCCTCTCACGAAGTGGCGAGAAGCCAATATGTACAACAAAGTCCAACAAATACAATGATCTGGGCAGTGCAAGAGCTTTACACACGCTTCCTGATTCACTCAAGCTAAAAGAGAAATGATTTGCGTTCACAAAGCCTAGCAGTGAGCGTTACGACAATGACACCTCACGCAACGATGAGTAGATTCCAAGTCTAGTTCCCGGCTCCGAATCTAACCTTCCCCAGCTATCCCATCTCCACGTGATCACTTGTGCCACAGGCACTGTGCAACCGAAGTTACCGAACATCTAACTAGAACGCGAGAGATTAGAAACGCCCGGTAATTCCCCCACCACGTTTGGCCGCTGAGTTCCTTCTCTTTGCTTCTCTTTCTATTCAGTGGGCCTTTCCCGGGGGTTTGCAGTTCTGAGTGGCTCAAGTGCAGCCACGCCCTGAGGGTTGTCACCCATTGCCACCCGCGCCTCCTTCAACTGTATCGGATGTTCCGATCAATTGGGGGTGGGCGCGGTGGTGGGGGGAGGTCTCCGAGGCCGTAAGTCCGAATCTAACAGTCAAGTATCAGGGTCGTCGACACATACTCCCGAGAATTTCGTCGGATAGTGGAGATAATCCGGTTTGCGTGGCCACAAGGCGCGCCAGTATCTTGGAAACGGAGGCATGAGTAGGTCTTCACTCGCAGAGCGAACCCTCTGACGCCCGTCCTTGGAGACTATGCCCGAATCCTCGTCGCCTATAGTAACACCGAACTCATTGGCCATCTCTTCAAGGTGTGTCCTGAGTGAAAGGCCCAACAGAAAATCCTGTGGGCGGAAGTGCGGAAGGAGACTGGGAGGTGGAAGAGCCGGTGGAAGATTTGGGACCTCCTGGCCGACGGGAGGTGCAGTCAGGCGGTACTAGACTTCCTCTCCACTACTGATGTGCGAATGCGGGTGCCGGCCGAGGAAGACGCGGAGAGCGAGGCGTCAGAATGGGAGCTCCGGGAGCACCGAGAGCGGGAAGAGGAGAGGGATGCGGGGGCGGAGGTGCTGGGTGCCGAGGGAGAGTTGGGTGCTGGGGAGGAGCCGCCGGTTTTCCTGCCTACGCCCCCCCTTCATGGCGTCCGTGGAAGATGAGGAGTATGGGACGGGTCTCGCTTCCCTTTGTCATTCCTTTTGTCTAAGGCTTTCCTCCCCTCCTTTGTCTAAGTCGCTCTCTTCGGCCGTGCTCTCCTTTGCCCAATTTACTTGGTGCGAATTTCAACTTCTTGGGATAGACCTGGGCGGAGGGCGAAGGGGAGCGTGCAAACTGCCGCCAATGTGCGGACAGCAGACGGGAAAAACGGTCAAAATGTACGCCGCCATAGTCTACATAGCCTGTATGCGAGTATGGTTAAACAAAAAAAACGAACTCATTCGCAAACTCTTTACGCAAGAAATGTGAGCGTTGCCGAGGACGGGAACATCGATGCACCCGATATTTGCCTTTTTTCTACACTCGTACCCGGAAGGTGCGTTCCTCCGCCCAGCAGACAACAATATTCACCGTTTTGTCTAACTTCTTATACCGGATGTCAAGCCAGAGGAGGATGGGAGCTCCACTGGAGCCCGCAAATTTCAACGGTTGTAAGGATATTCCGTTGTAGCGCGGTAGGTGGAGAAGTGCGCATTCTTGGTCGAAAGCGCAATTTTTAACCGTATGCACCGTGCCGCCTCACTTCAGCCTTACCATTCTTCGCCAATATTCGGCCGACTTAGAATTAACTCTTCGGCTCCATCCCCGCGAAGGATATTTTTCCACCAGCATCCTGTTTCCATGCGGGAATTCCACCAACCGACGGGCGAAATTTCGCTTTCTGGACAGCCGGGACCTCACGTACACCAGTCAGTCGCCTTCCTACCAAAGGTTTCTGGGGCCCTACGGGGCCGTACTCAGTCTCCGGGCTTTCTCAAATCACGGGCTGGGCTGCCCTTGTCAGACAAATCCTGGGACCATGCAGCCAGGCCCCGGTGTACTTCCGTCTGTCCGGACTATTTCCAGGCCTGCAGAATAGTGGCTTGCTGCATTCGCCCTGAACATGGAACGGTCGTCCCAGCGACGCGACTAGCTTCGAGCCGTGACCGCCTGCGAACCTGGCCTCTCTATTTCTTCCTTAGCCCCATAGCCAACATCATTCCCGTATGTTTGTCTCTACCCACATAACGTACAACCTTATTGTCTTGTAATCTCTAGTGCCAAGCAGCCGACTGATACCATGGTCGGCGTAGCTATCCTGTTAGATCTTTCATAATCTAGATGGTAACTTAGGTGACGACCCATGTCAGATAATCGAGAAATAAAGATGAAGAGGAACGCTGGTAATGTGGCGTCGTCGTGGCGGCGGGTCCCCTCTACATATGATGATTTATAGATCCCGGGAAGAGCCCCAATATACTACACGGCCGCGTATCCCCCAGCCATCATCTCCGTGTTGGAATATAGGGATCGATAGAGATGAAGATAGTGAATTGGTTGATTGATACAACTTCGAAGGAGGAACATTCTCTCTACATACAACGTGCCTGAGGGACTCGCCAGTGATAAAGACGGGAGACTTTCCCCCGAGTCGGTGCTCGGGGAGTCTGGCAGCTGTCATCTCAGGACGTGTCGCCTCCGGACAGTCATCTCCGGACGCTGTCTCCGATCCGTCATCTCCGGACGCCCATTATTCTGACACTCCGGACGACTAACTGTGACAGTGCGGGCTGGACAGAAACCGAGTCAAACAGAATAGACCTATGGTCGCCCGACGGAGAGGCGGCCAAGCCAAAGGGAGACATGCTGCGACAGCGCAACCGGTGGGGCGGCAAAAAAACAGCATCTATCCCGACAGAGGCATGTTTGTCAATAGCCCTACCCCGGCGCGAGAAATTGACTAGGCATCGTAGGGCCAGAGGCCGAGCCCGGCGTCGTCACCAACGTCGTCTTCTCTCGGGCGCTGTGACGGCGCTAGAACCTTCGGGGGAGCGACAACATCAACGCAGTTACATCGATACCGCGTTGCGAAACTATACGGAGCACTCGCGACCTCTCGCGTCCACGGAAACTGGCAACCTCTTTCTTTTTTTAGTAATTCATTAATCACATGCGACTTAGCTATATCTCAGCGATACATACTCACCTTGCCGATTTCTGTCCACTGTCCCTGTGGCTCGCTATGACTCCCCCGGTGTGGGTACGAACTCGCACCAAAATTCACGAGGTTAGGCGGGGCACCAGTTGGTGGCCCGTTGACCAATATAGCGATTACACTTGGGATCGGTTATGTTAGGAGAGCAGGAGAGAAAATTAGGTTTTTGAGTATGGGAGCGGGAACACTCGACGAGTTGTGAGTCGGTCGACAACACAAGTGAGAGAGAGAAGTATGTACTTTGCCGCCGTAAGACGCTAACATAATTAGGTTGTTGCTACTCTCGGGAGTACCCGCTCGGTGGGGGCATCAACTTTATTTCGCATCCAAGCCTTTCCAGATTACGGCGAACACCAGCAACAACACCAACCCTTATCCGTCCACGAGTCCAGCTATGCGGCTCTCCCTTTGGCCCTCTTGGTCTACTCAGCAGCTAGTTTACACACCACCATCATCACACACCACCTCCATCAACTCCTCGTCTCCTTCCCATACCTTCTCCTGCTCTTCTGCAGAGCCATTGCCTGCTTGCTCCCCCCCAGTCCTGCCCCCAATATCAGTTGACTCCAGAAACTCGAGTATTGCCTCAGTGCAGCGTTCGTCTGTGGAGAGGTCGGCTAATGGAACCGATCCCTTCCATGCTTTGTTTGTGCTCGTACTGCCTTCCAGAGAACTTCTGCTGCTTCTTCCAGATGGTACACACCTTAACCAGATGCTCGCGGGTCTGAGTTACTCCGGTTTTGCAGCACCACCAGCACATATCATCAGCGTTCTCCATAGTCCAGTCCAGACTGCAGTCAGGATTGGGCGGACTGCAGTAGTCCAGTCCAGTCTGGCAATCTGTACAGACTGTGGGTGAATAGTCAGTCCAGTCGAAAAGTCTTGTCAACTAGTCCGTCTGCAGTTGACTAATATTTTGGACCCTCTAGGGTACCTCATATTGTACAAAGTAAATACCAATGGCACTAGTATTCTCTTCCACTACTATACCTCCGACTTCGCAATTCTACCTTTTCCTCTCCATCTCCCCTACACCCAACAAAAAAACTCTTCTATTTCCGTGAAGAATGGCATACCAGACTGGCATGGATGGAGAATGCAGTCAACATCGTAAATACTGCATGGCGGCACACATAGAGGATAAAGTCAAGTACATATGGGCCATTATGCCAGTGTTACCAACATTGAAAATCCCCCGAGTAGCCTAGTTTTGGACCGTTGGGAGTGCAAGGAAGTGCTCTCCAGCGCGCTAATAATCAAGATGCAATGGAAAATTTTCAGCATGGTCCTCCAATGGGTGACCCAGTAGATGATGTTATCGCTTACTGGTGGTCAATGCAGCCTGATCCACACTGGAAGGATTTGGCACAGATGGTATTGGAGTACCTGAGTATCCCCGCTACGAGTGCCAAACCTGAGCAGGTATTTAGTATGGCAAAGCTTACACTTCGGACAAGCGTTGCAGGTTGGGTGATGATGCAATTAATGTGCTGGAATGTCTAAAAAGCTGGCAGAGGGTTGGGGTGATACCGACTACAAAGGAGGATATTAAGGAGATGGAGGAAATACTTTGTGGGATGTGTGAGGTGGAGTTGAAATGACTAGAGCACGATAATACTGAAAAGTACATCCTTTGCTCTCTTCAGCTCACTTTTTCACACAATTAGTATTTTTCAATGCAATAAATTCCAGTCGACCATGGTCGACTGCTGTCCATCCAGTCTAAGCACTCCACAAGACCGCCAGTCATAGTCTTACCGAGTGGACAGACTGTGCAACATGGTCGAGTCCAGTCGATACCTGCAGACTAGACAGACTGGACTATGGAGAACGCTGTATATTATCTTCGCTACTGCCAATCCATTTCAGATACTGACCAGTAAGTGCATGTCCCATCTTTAGTTGGCTCTGGCGTCTCAAGTGCAGAGATGAAGCACATCAATATTCGATTCAATGATAGCCGAGAGCTCCATACTCAAGGAATCGTCAAATTTGATGTGACACTGGGGTTGTATCGTAACCAGTGTGCTGACAGAATCAAAGGTAATCAGGCTACTTTCGATAATTCACAACAGAATAATCTTAGATCTTGTGTGGGGTTCGGTGGTAGTGTAGGTGAGGACGTTCGTGCTGTCCTCCCTTCTGTCAGGGCGGAAAACCTCAGTCTTATACCTGAGTGATGCTGGCGTGAGAGGTGGTGACTCGGATTTGGATTTCCCCGAGGTGCATGGACCTCGTAGGCGACTCATTGGTCCTGGCCAGGTATAGATAAGGGAGATGAGCTCTTCATGCAGCTGAGCGAGGAACTTTCTTGCTCCAGACTCGTATGTGGCCTCCCCCGCAGGGCCCTGACCTCTTCGTACGTGGTTCCTCCGTAAGGACTCGGATCTCTCGTATGAGACCCCTCCATCAGGAGCCCAACCAGCGTCTGCCAAGTTTCTTCTTCTTGCTCGTTTGCACTCTGACCCCTCATCTCGTAGTTTTCTCTTCTTACGACCGATCTTCTCGGCCGCAAGCTAACTCCGGCTCCTTAACTCCCACCTAGACTCTCTGAGTGCGTTCCGTCATCCTTACATACTCCTCCTCTAGCCTAGCTACCTACTCGAAATATTTCCGGTGTAACGCTACCTCCCCCTCCCTTAGCCTCGTCGCGAGCGCTAACACTTCTTTCTCTATCTAGGTAGCCCATCTCTTTCTGAATAAATTTGTGCTGGGCATGATGCTCGCCCGCTGAATGCAGTCCTCTACCCCTGCATCCCTCCCAATCGCTGGCCAGCCGGTTGACACCGGGGAGCCTTGGACGATTGGGCCCTCAGAGTAAGCCAGTGCGTACTCTTACTATCGTGCCATATTGAGTCATACTCGGCGCCACGCTGCGTCAAGGCTTGGCCGGCTCGGTGGGGTTCCGGGGTTGCAGTCGGCATAGGGAATCGGGAGAGGCATGGTGTCCTTCGTGCTAGTAACCCGTATGCTCAGCAGTGACCACTCCCACGTCGTTCCGGGGGGAGACTAGTATGCTGGAGCAGTGACAGCACTGTCGGGGACTCACATCACCGCTTGTATGCCGCCTGCGCCGGTTCTGCTGATCCGAGTCGGTTGCCAAGAGGTCGATACGTCTGTTCTGAACGGTTTTCCTGACTCTCAGCAGTTTCCGATCGTGTGCACTCCTCGTCGGGCACCAGGTCGGCAGCTTTGTTGTGCTGTGGGATCGGTGCCCGAGAAGCGGGTCTTTCTTCGGGTTGTTCCTTTGTTTCGAATTTCGTCTGGTTGTTAGTCCTTCGTGTGTCATAGGTGTGTGTGAGATGAAGTCCTCCGACCCCTTCATCCCTACTACCGCTTGTGCTTCGTCGAGCCATTCTATGGACATCTCGTCTAGGCATCGTCGAGTCGGTAGTCCCTCGGCGCGTCTGGATTTTGTTGGTGAAACTCCCGGAGTTTCTCCAGACCGCCTACCGAAAAGTTGTCGAATGGTTCTTCCGTCCAGTCTTTGCGTTCTGGATAGTCGAGCCCTTTGACGAGGGAAAGGATCCTCTTGTTATTTCCCTGGCCGTGCTCGACCGAGGATATAACTTCGTCCACATCGTATTCCTCCGACTGCTCGATGTCGTCAGCCTCTCGGAGTACCTTTGAAGGGTCCAGTGGTACTCGGTGCTCGCTGGTTCGGTAGGGTTCGAGCAGCGAGACGTGGAAGACGTTGTGGATTTTCCATCTCGAGGGCAGTGTGAGGCGGACGGCCAGTGGGGAGATGAGTTTTTCGATCTGAAAGGGACCATGGTTCTTGTGGTCCAATTTCTTTGAGGGGCAGCGCGTTTTGATGTTGCACCCGTTGAGCATTACCAGGTCTCCTACTTGGTAAGCTGGGGGTTCCTTTCGCACCGGGTCGGTGTATCAGCGCATTCGCTCTTGTGTGTTTTCCAGCCCTTTCCGGAATTCGTCGTACACAGTGTGCATCCAGTGGGCATAGACTTGACTCGCTGGGTTCAGGGGTTCCGTTGTCGCGGGGTCCATGGCTGCTGGGTGGAAGCCGTAGTTGGCGTAAAATGGAGACATACCATTGCCCGTGGTGGTCGAGTTGTTGTAGACGAACTCGGCCATCGGCAGCAGGCATACCCAGTCGTCCTGTTCCTTGCTGACGAACGCTCGGAGATAGGCTTCGATTGTCTGGTTGAGCCGTTCCGTCTGTCCGTCGGTCTGCGGATGGAACGCGGTTAACATTTGGGGCCAGATTCCCAAGAGTCGTAGGAACTCCTTCCAGGTTTCCGAGGTGAACCTGGAGTCGCGGTCCGACACAATATTGGTGGGGAGGCCATGATACTTCCATACTTCTCGGGCAAAGATGACAGCCAGATCTGCCGCTGTCTTCCCCTCCGTTCTCAAGGGGAGAAAGTGTGCCATCTTGGTGAATCGGTCGATGATTACCCATAGCTGGTCGTGGCCTTCCGAGGCTGGGAGTTCCGTAATGAAGTCCATTGCTATGGATTGCCATGGGGCGTAGGGCAACTCCAACAGGGATGATAGTCCGTAGGGTTGGTGCCAGGACACCTTATTCTGCTGGCATTCCAGGCAGCTTCTGACAAAGTCGATGATTCGTTCATTCATTTTTGGCCCCCAGAAGTTTCGTCGGATTAGCTCGATGATCTTGTCCTGTCCCATGTGTCTGGCCACCTTTGTATCATGTTCTGATTCCATAATCCTCTGCACCAGTCCCTTTGGTACCCAGAGCCGGTTCCGTCTATACAGTAGGTCATTTTCGCAGCTCACTTCCTTGGCCTTTCGGTCCTTCGGCGACGGGTCTTCCGTTGCCGCTTCCTGTTTTCTTGCCTGCTCATAGGCTTCATCCTTCTTTCCTTCTTCTCTGACGCTTGCCAGGAATTCTTCTGCCCACCTACTTTTCGGGAGTGATACCAGCCGCGCCAAGGAGCAGATGAATGACCGCATTAGTCGTTCCTCGAAGTGATTTTTTCCCAAAATAGTGTTTATCGGCTGTTTTTCTACCCCCCTCTTCTCAGGGCAGTACTCCGAATGCCTCGATAGTGCGTCTGGTTTTCCGTTCTGAGTGTCTGGTCGGTAGTAGATTTGGAAGTTAATGCTGGCCAGCTCTTGTGCCCATCTTGCTTGCTGATGGTTTAATACTTTGGTTGTCGTAAAGTATTCCAAGTTCTGATGGTCTGAATAGACCTGGACCTGGTGGGTTGCGCCTTCATAGTATCGTCACCAGTGTTTGAAGGCGTCCACTACCGCCAGGAGTTCCTTGTCGTGGATCTCGTAGTTGATTTCCGCGGGTTGAAACTTCCTGGAGTGGAATGCTACCGGGTGTAGGTGTCTTTCCTCGTCCCGCTGCGATAGTATCGCTCCTATCGCAAAGTCCGATGTGTCGGTTTCGATGATCACTTCTTTTGCGGGGTCGAAGTGTGCTAGGATCGGGGCCGTAGTGAATCGTTTTTTTAGTTCTGTGAAGGCTGCACCTGCTTCTGCATTCCAGTTCCATTCTCTGTCTTTCTTGGTCAGCTCTGTAAGTGGTCTTGCCACTCGGGAGTAGTCCTGGATAAAACGTCTGTAGATGTTGGCGAACTCCAAAAACGATTGGGTTTCTGTCAGAGATTCCAGCGTTTTCCAGCCGAGTAATGCCTCCACCTTTTCTTCTGACATTCTTATCCCGTTCCTTCCGATGATATAGCCTAGAAATTCCACTTCCTGGGCTTTCCATATACACTTTTCGGGCGAAACGGCCAGACCATTATTTTGTAGGCGTTTTAGGACTTCTCTGACTGTTTCGTCATGTTTTTCCTCTGTGTCGGCGTAGACCAGTATGTCGTCCATGTATGCCAACGTTCCCACATCGAGCATGTCGGAAAAGATGTGGTTCATCATATCTTTTTGTTTTGTTTTATCATACTCGCATGAAGCCTATCTAGACTATGGCGGCGTACATTTTTGACCGTTTCCCCGCCGCTGTCCGTGCGATGGCGGCACGTTGCAAGCTTTCCTTTGCCATCCGCCCAGGCCTGTCCCAAGAAGATAGAAGGCGCCCCAACGAAATGACAAAAGAGAGACAGGAAGGAAACACACTGCATTCTCACTCCTCTT
>Ga0307508_10000769_pt1 | contig 37897 bp, 49 predicted proteins | sample 9_EM_MG_FD_203089 | JGI IMG/M metagenome (GOLD analysis project Ga0307508, IMG submission 203089) | Populus trichocarpa ectomycorrhiza microbial communities from riparian zone in the Pacific Northwest, United States - 9_EM | ecosystem: Host-associated > Plants > Roots > Unclassified | place...
AGCGCTTGCGCTTTCCCAGTCTGCGCCGGTACTTGGCCCAGGGACCTCCTGGTGCCGCAGAGTCGGTTGACCCGAGCCGAGCCCCGACAGTGTCGGTTGCCCGGTCTCGGGATGCCGTCCTAAGACCATGTGACGAGTTTCCGATACCTCCCTGCCTGGTCCGTATCCGAATTCCGGCCCTGTAGTATTTAGCGTGTAACACATGAGGACTAGGTGACCGAATCGGATTCTCGTTGGTGTTCGACGTTCCCTGATTCTGATTGTTCTTTAGTATGGTCAGAGGGTTCTGGGTTGATACTTGTCTTCCTAGCCAGTTCCGTCTGGATCTCCGTTTCTCCGCTCGAATTGTTTTGCGCAGAACTGTCTGACTCTCCACGGGCAGTGGCTCGTTGGGGCAGTGGTCTGCGAAATGTCCATAATCTCCACACGCCCAGCATTGAACTCTGCTGATATCGAACTCGTATTCTTCTCCCGAAGTTCCCTGCTGCGCCGGATTTGACCCACCGGGAAAGTAATGGGCCGGCTTCTTAAAATCCGTTTTCTTCTCCGCGTTCATTCTCTCTAAGATCTGGATGACATGTGTAAGAGCGGTCTCGGTCTTGGTGGGTTGTTGGGGTGCTTACTGTACAGCAGTACTAATTGGGATTCTATGCTGTGAAGGGATTAGATAGAGAGGATTAGTTATAGCCTGGGCGGCCATTGCCCCCTCATCAAACGGATCCTCCTTTCCCAGTCGCCTATACGACACCTTCACGAACTCAAGGACCGCGTTGAACGTCACCAGATTCTTTTCCAAACCCATTGAGTATTCCACCCGGTCTTTGTGGAAGTCGTCACGCATTCCTTGAACGAAGTTCATTGCCAGTAGATTTCCGAGTGAGCCGTTATCCCGTTTCGATATCATTTTCGCTCGATCCGCATACGACGAGATCGATTCGTTTTCACCCTGTTTCAAGTTAATAATATCTCTCTGTAAAGCAAAGAGCTTTTCATTAGCAGTGGTTCCAAATCCAAACTTTGAAAGAAATAGGTCTTTAATAGTAGCCCACTCCTCCTTCTGATCATCAGATACGTCTAGGTTCCACCATTTGATCGCGTACTCCTGGAGGTTCTGACGGAATAAAACGATCCTCGTTTCGTCGGTTGTCTCAGCTGGTTTGTCAAATGCTTTGGCCGCAAATTCAACGTCAGCAAGAAAGTCTTTAACGTTTTCGGTACCATCTTTCAACCCCTTGAAGGCCTTAATCGATACGTTCACCATATTTGCAGTTGCTTGGTTCGGTTGCACGGGATGGGGCTCGGTTGTAGTAATTGGCTCAAGGGGGCTCGTTGGATGGTCGGTCCTAGTTTCAGTAGTATCTATACCAACAAGGGATAACCTCCTTAGTATCTCTCGAAATTCGTCGTCTTCCTGGGCTCCGTCCACGACTGTCTGTTCCTGGAGGTAGTCACCGATGTAGATTAGTAGTCTCTTCCGTACACGCAGGGTTCCGTTGACGTAGAGATCAGCAAATCCTGCAATGTACGAATCACAGATGATTCTGGGTTCAAGCCGGATGAAATCTAGCACTGAAATCTCCTCAGGTTCCACGTTTGCTATTCTCACTTCTCGTCTCGCTGTCTACGGGACAGCTGCTCTTTGGGGTGGGGGGGGGGGGGTGGTTCAATGTAATGGCTCGGGGTACGCGGTTCGAAAGCGCCAGCGGGCACTGATGGATGGAAACGGCTCGGGGTACTCGGCTCGAAAGTGCTAGCGGGCACTGATCGATGGAAACGGCTCGGGGTACACGGTTCGAAAGTGCTGGAGGGCACTGATCGATGAAACCGGCTTGAGGAAACACGGTTTGATAACTGCTCGATAAACACGGATCAATAACACCAGCAAGAGTCTCCAACTAAAACCTCCTCTGCGCAGTCTCACTCCGAGTCAGAGCACCATGAAAACACTATCTCTCACCAGTGCTCTGGTATACGTCGTCGATTCCCAACCTCAGGATATAGTGGGTTCGATTGTAGACACGATGAGTTGGTGAACGGAGATGAATGCGAAGGGGAAGATTATGTTGGATTTCCGGTGTGATAGTATTGATGATCAAGAACACTGGAACAAGTCCCAACAACAAAAAGTGAGCAACACAGAACTCTCGCCCCTCCCTGTACGCCGAGCCACTTCGCCTGTCGATGACACCACCACCAAAACTAAGCTCCACAACGGGTGGGTGGACGACGGGAATGGCGCTAAAACGGAAACCTACACGTGAGGAGGTTCGATTACGGTTCGGGCTCAAGCAAAAGAACCAGGTGTTGAAATGGAAGAAGGTATGCAGTAAGATTATCAGGCTATTACTCTAAATTACTAATCCTCGAGGTTTTCACAGAACGAGGCATTGCTGCTTCAAGCGAATCAACAAACCGTACGTATACGGCGTAGCAACCCGCGGTGGAAGGAACTTGAGAAACAACTACGCGTCGCGTTTGAGGAGCGGCGAAAGCTGGGGCGAATTGTACGTCGCAAGTGGTTTGAACGCACCTCGAAGCGGTTATTTAGAGAGATCTATCCTTATTCAACTATCGAATTCCGCTTTTCAGATGGCTGGTTTTCTCAGTTCCTTCACCGCAACGATATTACACTTCGCATCATCACAAACCACGCTCAGGAAACACCACCACAGCACTGTGAGATGATCATCAATTTTCTATGTTTCAACCGACGGAATTCACAACTGCGAGACGGTAGTGAAGACGCTGTTTACGCTGTTGGCCGATATCTCACCTCAAACATCGTCAACATGGATCAAATGCCACTACCCTGGGAGTATCTGGAGGGAAGGACCTACGAGGTGAAAGGGAATAAAACTGTGTGGGCTAACAGCCGGCAATCTGGATGGGGGAAGTGCCAGGCAACGATGGAGTTTACCATCTTTGCCGACGGCATAGCTCGTGTCTTGCCGCTCATGATCTTCCGAGGTAAAGAATAGAGTAAAACGCAAGCCAGAGAGCGTGAGGCTTTACGGTACGATACTCGAGTTGTGATTTCATTTAACAGCAAAGCCTATGCAACTACCGCAACTATTCTCCGTTTGCTGTTGAAACAGCTTCTACTGGAGCTCGGCGGGCTGCCTTCTCTGCTCATCATGGATCTCCTCCGCTCACATAGGACCAAGCCGGTAAAGAAACTCTTGAATGCGACTTCCATTGGTGCAGAGATGGGTTTTAGTTAGATTTGTGGGTGCTGTGTTGCTGTGTATGTGTACATAGTGGGTAGATTCTGTGGGCGGGGCGCCTTATCGGCGAAAATTCAGTCAAGCGCGATTTGATATTGCGCTAGTCCTTAAGCGCCCTAGCTCGCGCTAGTCCGCGCTAGCTCGCGCTAGTACCTATAATAGTGGCGTTTATAGGGGGGACCTCTTAAGTGAGATAATACGGTACCTAATTAGTTCGTGCACGGTCGCGCCCCCACCGTATAGTTCTGGCTCACGCTCACGGTCTGCAGAATCTCTCAGTTTTCGTGAGCAAACTAAACCCCTATTGTACCCCTGGATAAATCACGCTCAAGAGCACGGAATCTGCAGAACCTCCCTATTGCCATAGCGTTGCTGCCGACGGGGTTGCTATGGCGTTGCTCGCCACGGTGTCACTTCCGTCGGCGCGCCACGCCGGAGAGGCGAGAAGCAATTCCAACAAATACCAGTTAGCCCGTGGTATTGCTCCTACACCTACTCCTCTTCCCGATACTCCTTCTCCTAAGACTACTCCTCCCCCTGGGGCCCCTTTTCCTGTGGCTGCTTCTCCCTGAAGCTCCTCCTCCTGTTGCTATTCCTTCTCCGGAAATTGCTCATCTTCATCCATCCCACGATCAACCAATGCCACCTCAGTCCGAATTGTCAATTCCGACAGGTTATGGTAGTCCTACCCTGTAGCATGACGATGGACGGAGCACTTCACTTTTTGCTTCAACATCTACATTTGCCAGTACAACAACGAGGCTTGTAATTGCAGGAAACTGATATCCGTTCACTTTTTGACATTTTTGCTGATGCCGCATGGTGGGTGATGATATTTGGCAGCTCAGTCTCCAGATTGTTGGATGCTGCATCCAAACGTGCTTCCAGTGGCACTCCGGTTAGAACAGTAACAGGCTAATGGATGTTGAGGACTTCGTACGCAGTCTGAAGCTTGTACCGGTTGTAATGAGGTACAGCTAGAACCCGGCAGAATACACTGCGTGGGTATGTATCCATACGATTCTCTTTGGAAACCCTGAAGCTGAATAAAGCTCCCGGGGGAGAGGCTTCTATCATATGGCGTTGGTTGTATTTGCTCGCCTACCCCTGCCGTGCCATTGCTGCATGCGGGTACACCTCAATTTCAATGGCGATTGGGTTGAATATCATAGTTTGCCCGCGCGTTGTACTTATAATCCCACAGTTTCTTTTGATTTGGCCCAGGTGGTGGTTTCATGTGAGGATACCACATCCAGTCGCAGTACTCCACTCACTTTTCCTTCGTAAACCGAGACTAAACGATCATCAGTAGGAACTCTACCCCATTCCCTTCTTAAAGCTGACGTTGCTGTTGTCATTTGCCATCAATCTTCCTAATTCCTGGATGTTTCTGAAGAAAAAGGGGCGAAGGTGGTATTGGGGAGGGCATTGGAGGTGATAGCAGTGGCGGATATGATTGCAAAGAGGGTTGTAATGAGGGTGATGGTGACTGGCGAAAGGATTAGTTCAGAAGAAGTTGGTTTCCATAGGAGTGTTGTTGTTAGCCCACTAAGCTGGCCCACTCGTGGATCTAGCACTCGGCTAGCCTACCTGTAGATCTACCACTGGTACAGCCCACCCGCAGACTGACCACTGGGCTAGCCGAGTCACCTAACAAAATCTACACACCGTCCGGCCAGTTCGTAAATCCAGCCCATATATACACAGGCCGCCAGTCTATAGATGGGCCGGACCATCTATAGCATGATCTTTCCTCCCACTGGGCTTTGAAATGTACACCGGCCTGCCGATGTTGACCTCCCCTGTACTTCGTCATCTATTCCAACCTCGCCTTTCAGTCCAGTCTCGTCAACCATCCCGACCGCACCAGCGAGGAGAATTTCCAACATCGCGTGGGATGAGATAATCAGCGCTACTGCTTGCAAACGGGGGGCAACGGCGGGCAGGGTAGCGGCGATGGTGGTGGACGAGACACACGGTCTGTTTACTGCTAACTGTGGAGCTGGTACGTAAATCGCAGAATGGATCAGAAGGACAGAGAGTGAGCACTGGCACGTGGGGAGGCATCGCGACTCTGATTGTCTACCCATCTAGATTTTTTGGGTAAGCAAGGTCTGCAGTATTGGGCGCTGCCCAGTTATTTGCATCGTCCATCAAACATCAGCAATAGCGGCAAAACAATATAGCTCCATTACCCACTCAATATATATAACAATAATACTGTTCGTTGGCCCCGACCTTGCGACAGACGACCGGCTGCTCAGAGTAGAACAGGCTGTGGGCCGTGTGGCGCATCAGTGGTGGCTCAACCACAACCAGTAGAGACACCTGTTAGCCGTGAATTGGGCAGCGCCCTTTGTCTTAGTCTACTATCTCCTAACCTCCGCGATGCTTGGTGGTTGTGCTCAACCCTCGCCCTTTGGCGATTGGTCTAACTGCCACCCTTCTTACTTCTTCTCCTTTGAATGGAACGCGCAAATACCTCCTCCCAGCATTCATATTGCTGTGGGAGTTGTTTTGTTTGGAGCGTTGGCTATAAGTGGGTTATTGTATGTATCTAGGGTGATGTTTTTCTAATGTTTGCCCTACTTACGTAAGGTGCGACCTTTGTCCAGGGAACTGTGAAGGTGGTTTTTCGTTTGTGTTCATTGTAACCAGGCTGACGGCTGTACGGCCACAAGAGGGCGGCGAGTAGGGTAGGGTTCTCAAGCTCCCGGATTTCTTACTTCTTCTTTCTCAGACAACATAGCTTACTCGCAAAAATTATCCCTGACATCACCAGTTTTCAACGTCTTCTTTCATCACTGGCGTGACTGCTCTGATGGACGAAAGACATAAACCTAGAGAACAAGTGTGTGTTTTAGGGTTCTCCACACTCAACATAGGCTAGCGTCCAATGGTCGAAGGAGGCGACGTTTCCAACCACCACTCAGCGGACGACGACCCACCGTTCTTCTTTTCTTTGCCCCGATAACACAGCTCGTGGCTTCAGCAGTCGTAAATTCACTTCGGTAAGCATCGTTTCCAACCTCGCCCCAAACAATCGATAATCTTGGTCATGTCGGATACCAAACATCCTCCTACGGCCACTGTGGATGAGGCATCCGCCCATTATGCAAACGACAGGAAGCCCGGAAGCGAGACGGCTTCCATTGCTACCGACGCTGCGTGTCCTGACGTCGACGGCGACGACTGCCAACTTTCAAACCACAACGAGATGGCTTCCATCGCTATCGCCGCTGCGCGTCTCGATGACGAGGGCGACGAGAGTCAACTGTCCGACCTCGACGAAGAGATATTCGTCGTTTACAATCAGCTCGGCGACAACCGCGCCAAATCCATTCCAATCTACGAGGAAAAGATCACGACCGACGAGGAAATGATCCCGATCAACGAGGATACGCTCGTAAACCTAGGGAAGTTCAGGAAGCAGAAGGGTTTCTCGGGTGCGGGGGCCGAGGTGAAACAAAAGAAGCGTCGTAGACGGGGGAAAGCTACCATATTGGACGATGAACCGGGCCCGGAACAACCAGTACCGGAGATCGAGCTCACAGAGAAGGAGAGTATGTTATCCCTCTCCAGTCCGCAAGTTGCTAAAGGTGGCTGATTCATCCGGTGTCTAAAACAGACCGCTGGAGAGAACTAGATCGCAAGATGGACGAAGCTCTCATAGGCCCCAAGAGGAAGAAGATTAAAGAGAAGGACCACGACCTGAAGCGTGACGACAAGACGGTGGAGAACCTCCTTCTGGCGATGCTAGAAGCTGCCAAATGCGACACAGAGGCGGTCCGCAACAACCTCCCAGCTACGCACAAGCTAGCGATGGTCGACGAGGTTCACGAAGTTCTCCTACGCAAGGCAGTCCTCTCGGTCGCGGTCGGGTGTGGTATCCTGAATGGGATCCGTCGCTGGCTCGAACCCCTGCCGAACAAATCCCTCCCGTCATATAACGTCCAGAAGCTGATGTTTGAGATCTTGGCGAAGTTTAAGCCAGAATTAGCGCATCTTCAGGAAAGTGGAATCGGTAAGATCGTCATGTTCTATACCAGGGACGTGAGGCCCGAGAGACACATCAAACGTGAGGCGGAAAAGCTGGTCAGTGATTGGACTCGTCTGGTCGTGGGACGCAGCAATGACTACCATTCTCAAGGAGTCCGCAAATCGGGTGATTGGGGTGCTTTGCAGGCTACGTATTTATCATCCACGCCCCACGGTTTCATATCCAATATACTAACGCTCTGTTTTTTCCTCTTGCCGCCCTAGAAATGATAGCGTCGTTGCCAACAACAATCCCCGTGCCGCTCTTGTGGTGCCACTGGAGAATACCGGACGTGCGACAGTCATGATGCCCTCCAGCCAGAGTTCTGAAATCGGGCCGAAAGATTATATCCTCAGTGGTTCGCGTACCGATATGGAGCCGTCGGGTTCCCAAGGGGGTGCTTTCATCAAGACGTTGAAGTCAAAGAAGTCAAAGGCACAGCGGTAGTGGAAGGCGCAGAGATAGATGACGGGAAAGGCGATGGCGGCATAGAACGGGGTTTTCTTTTCTTTCCTTCTTCCGTTTCCCGAGCAGTATCGCTCCATGATAACTCCGTTACCTTCCCCAACTGTGATTATGACTTTCTTCTCATAGCTGTTGTTCCAACTTTCGTTCTCGTGGTACACGGTACAGGTCTTTGACTTCCTGCCCATCTTCAATCATAAAACGCAATAACCATCAATTGCTCTACCAGTCCTCACACCTCCAGTCCCAACCCTCCGAACATCAGCCTTCTACGCCCTTGCGCAGCCTCGCCAATCCTGACCAGCATTTCGACGTCGAGAACTATAGTACGCTTCCGGCCGTCTTCGACCATCGCTCCACGAACCCTTCCGTTCCCCTAACGGAGCGCTTTACTTCTCAGCATCCCCTTGCCCGCCTCCTTCGGCGATATATTTACCTGGAGGGCGTTCCGAACACACAGTAACGTTGCCTCGCGGATGCATTTGCAGGTTGTTCCCCGCGGTCTCAAGGACAACTCCAGGCCCTCGCTGCTCATGCAGACCAACCCCGGGGCGGGACCTGCGGCGTGCAAAACTCCGGGCAGCACCTTGAGGACGTGCGCGCAGTGTGTGACATAGACCAAACCGGCCTCCAGACTTGCACTGGACAGTCTGCCGAGACGCCGACCGGACCTGCATTTCACGAGCGGGATAGAAAATAGACCGTCCCGACCGCAAAGTGGCAGACTATCCCGATGTCTGCCGAAGTCGGGATAAGTCTGGCTTGGAGCTCATAATGATGTGCAATTTGATAGACGTCAATCCACCCGAAAATACAGTATCCCGAGCCACGCCGATACTTCCTTTCGATAATTATGCAATAGGGCCATTTAGGTGATGCTCAATGCGCTGTGCTAGGAGGCTCTTTGAAGCGATATGGCAGCGGGATGACCCTGGGAAACAACCGCCTGATTTCCAATAACTTTCTAACCATCACAAGTCCACTCAGGGTCCGAATCAAATTAGAGCTACACGTTTAAGCCCTAAAGCTATAACCTTCGCGGCTATACAATACATGCAAAGTACAAGCCGGCGGCGAGGATTCAAGGAGCGAGAAAGCTGGTGGCGTCCAGACGTCTGCAGATGTCTGCAGACTGTCCTGGCCTACCACTGGCAGGTCGAGGTCAGGCGCGAATTGGAATCGAATTGAGTGTGGCTGCGCGCTTTGACAGGTTGATGCGGTGTCAATACTGCTTCTCGAGGATGCGTTTCATTACAGAGTTCTATCACTATCCTTAGTTTGCCCCCCTCTTCACTGCACGTGTTGCGCGAGTACGAGTGTGTGAGTTTGTGTATGTATGTAGAGAAGCGTATTCTTCTACGTCCTCGGCGTTCGCTCCATCTGTCCGTCTATCCTGTCTTCTGGGCGTTTATTTGTTCACCAATCACCCGTAACGGCTCACACTTATACTCATCCTTGCACAACTCACATGCGTGCCCACTCTCGTACTTGTACTCACGCAACTCTCATGTGTACATACTTCCGTCGTGCATCAAAACGAAACCCTTTTCGCCTGTTCTCCTGGTCGAACTTCGAGTGCCTTCTCCGGCCACTAATCCACCATTACAGCAGGTGAATTGTGACTCGCAGATGGCGGCGAGTGGACGGCGACAAGTGCATGGAGGTGAGTGCATGGCAGCCAGTTCATGGAGGCGAGTTCATGGAGGCGAGTGGATTGCGGCAGTGAGTGGATGGCTGCAAGCTGATGGCGGCCACAGGATGGCGGCAACTAGATGGCGGCGAGTAGACGGCGACGACTGAATATCAGTGAGTGCACAGAAGCGAGCGGAATGCGGTGAGCGGATGATGGAGTGTCGCAGGCGTCGTGTGAATGGCGGCGGCCTGATGGCGGCCAGTGGATGGTTGTGAGTGAATTGCGGTGAGCGGGTGGCGGGCGCTCGACGGCGGCGAGTGAAGGGCGGCGACCAGATGGCGGCCAGTGGATGGCAGCGACTAGTCTGCAAGTGCCTGGCGGCCAGTGCATGGCGGCAACTATATGATGGCGTGGCAAGTGGAGGACGGCGAGCTGATGGCGATGGCAAGAATGCCGACGAAGGACTGTGACTGGATTGGTTTATAGATTGGTGACCAACATCTTGGAACATCTGAGGATGGTGGCGGCCTGCAGACGGTATAGTGGAGCTTCCCCTTGCAGCTCCTGAAAAGACGAGAAATATGGGGGTATCTTGCACGAGTGGAATTGGCTAAGCTAAAAGCGTACGCTGGCTCCGGTGGCCGAAGCTGTCATGCTAAGCGAGCTAACGAGCAACTAGTGGCTAAAGACATTGAAAGGCTAGCGCCGGCTGGGCTGAGGTACACGAAGCGATCAAGTCGTCAGATTGGGAGCACCGCGAGAGGAGGTGCTAAATGCCCAGTAAGGGGTCTCTACTTCTTGACTCGGAAGGTGAACTGCAAATGACGTGGTGAGGGTCGAACGCATGGTTCTGCTGAGGGAGCCGACGGCGCTCAACGCAGAGCTAGTGCAAGAGGAGGAGGCCGAAGCCAAGGCGGAGGCGGAGGCGGAGCGGCCTCCGACCATCACCATGTTCACGGATGGATCACGGCTGGAAGATGGAGCGACAGGCTATGCGGAGGAATGGAGGAGTAGCGAATCCTGGGAAAGTATCAAGACGCACGTCGGATACAACCCTGAGGCATATGGTGCGGAGTGTGCCGCCCTGGCCCTAGCACAGGAGAGAGCGACAAAGGTGGAGCAGACTCCGGAGCGGGTCACCATCATCACCGACGCTCAGGCTACCATCAGACAGATGGGACGGCCTGGGAAGCCATAGAACTCACCCTGCAGCTATACATTGAAGGAAGATATGGGGAATTCTACAACGATGAATTCTACCAATCAGAAGGACGGGAACAAGCCTTAAATGAACTAACCCCGAAACCGAAAAGGTGGCAAGGTGAAAGTGGCAAGCCTAGCGCCTCAATATTGAAACAGGCTTGGATAAACTCAGACCTGAGCACATGACCTTATGAGAAGTGGAAAACATCTTTGTGCAAGTGCTGCTGCTGAAGAGGAATAGTTGTCCATTGAAGAAATTAAAATCCATGCGTAGGAATCTGCATCAAAACTTCCTCCGGACTAGTGGATCCTTAATCCCACAACTATCTTTGGTCAGATAGCAAAAACTTTCCTCGGACTTGGTATTTGTTTGATTAAACCTACCAGAGGCTGGGATACTTTGCACTGCTGAAGAGTTTTGCCCAGAAAGGCTAGTAAGGGGTTTTATAGCGTCTGGGTGTTTCATCGTAACTCGCCTAGCTTGACCAGATTTCACTTCGGGAAATGTTGCAGCAATGTTGTCCCGTTCAATAAGGAGGCAACTCGGTGGCTCGGCATCTGGCAGGACCCGCAAATCACACTAAAATACCGCTATGCCAGAAGATTGAAGGATGGGAGGAACGCCCTCACTCGGCTGCGGCGGGTGGAGGGGCTGTTGGGCCTCTCCGCGGCAAACTGCACGAAGGTTATGACGGCTTGTATCCAGTCGGACGCGATGTTCGGAGCGGAAATGCGGTGGAAGGGGGACCAGTCCCAAGGCACCATCGGCCGTGCCTGCGAACTCTAGCTGTGGATGAACCAGGAGGCACGGGCGACAACGGGCAACTTCCAGACAACCATCCTAGGAGCGGTCTCGATAGAATCCAGCCTCAGGGCAGCTACGGCACAGCTGGAGAACAGAAAGAGACGGTTCGGACTACGGCTGATGAACCTGCCACAGGGAGACCAGGCAAGGGAGATAGTGGGCACGCCGACGGAGATTGGGCGGCGGCTCACGAACGCCCTGACCAATACAGGCCGAATGGAGAGCAATGTGCTCCTCGAGGAACCCGAATCCCTAGACGGGGCGCTGCGGCAGGAAGGAGAGGAAGAAATAATGATGGAGGCGGATAAGGCGCGACCGGGACTCACCATGTAAACGGACGGGTCGCTGATGGAGGATGCAGCGGCTGGCTATGCAGTGGTGTGGAAGAAGAGGGAATCCTGGGCGGGCATCAAAACCCATATGGGATACAATCAGGAGACCTACGACGCGGAGTGTGCCGCCCTCGCGCGTGCCTTGCGATCGGCTTCGAGAAGAGGTACAACCCCGGAACGGGTCACGATATTCACGGATGCGCAAGCGGCCATCAGATGGATGGCATCGGACGAGCCTCGCACTGGACAACAATACGCCCTGCAGGCACGGATATCGCCACTCTGCACAGGGTGAGGCCAGGCATCATCATCGAAGTCCGATGGTGCCCGGCTCACAAGGGCATCGCAGGCAACGAGAAGGCAGACAAGTGGGCAAAGACTGCGGCGGAGGAGCCCGACAGCCGGGGGGTGGACTGGCTGAACTACGACTACGACTCGGAAGTGCGTGCGGTGCCCCTCCCACGATCCCTCGCCAACCTCAAGTGGATGATCTCAGAGCAGGAATGGATGGGGGCGCACCTGTGGGCCGGAGGCCGTTGCTCCAAGATGAAATATAAGATGCCGAAAAGCCACCGGCCAGACGGCACCGTATCAGGGAGTACCAAGAGGATCGCCTCACGGTTCTACCAGATGAAGACACGGCACTGCCTGACGGGGCGGTATCTCAACTGGACGAAAAATAGGGCCACCCCGCGATGCGGGTGCCGGTACCCACAACAGACCGGGGAGCACCTCTTTAAGTAGTGTCTGGAATGGGAGGCCCATCAGAAGATCCTGTGGGCGGAGCTGCGGAAGGAGACGGTGAGGTGGAAGAGCCAGTGGAAGATCTGGGACCTCCTAGCGGCCGAGAGGCGTGGGAAGGTGGTACTGAACTTCGTCTCCTCCACAGAAGTGGGAAAGCGGGTGCCAGCCGAGGACGATGACGCCGTGAGCCCGGTTTCTGAGCTGGTGGAGCGGGAGTGGCTTGGCGAGTAGGGAGCGGGAGCGGAGGAGGCGGGTGCAGGGGGGACTCCACTCTTCCTGCCCACGCCCGACTTCATGGCGGCCGCAGGAACGGAGCAGGCATTGCGCGGTGTTCTTCTTTCCTTTGTTGTGTCCTTAGTCCTTCGCGCTAGCTCTTCTCTCTTTTGTAATCTTCTTAGCGCGAAGCTCATCTTTTTGGGACAGGCCTGGGCGGAGGGCACAGGGGAGCTTGCAACGTGCTGCTACTGCGCGGACAGCAGACAGGAAACGGACTGTACATAGCCTCGCCATGATATGATAGGTCGCATGCGAGTAATGAATAAACCAAAAAAAAAAAAACTTCGGGAAATGTTGGTATAGGGATGGTCGCTGAGTTTTATGGCACCCCAGGCCCAGTTGGTTCGCTAGTGTGTTTTGGCTTTGCCTTCGTGTTGACTCCTGAACCTTTTGAACTCTTGTTGGCTATTACAGTCAATTCGGTTCAAAAAGAAAGACTTTGGCACTCCATGGTCAGACTTTTTGAATCAGAGTAATGAGTAAAAAAATGTAAAAAAATCAGACGGATGGGATCGGAGGAGCCTAGCCGCGGCCAAGGATATGCGCTCGAGGTAAGAAGGCACATGGCAGCACTGCAGAAGGCAAGAGTTGATATCTGCGTTGAGATCTGGTGGTGCCCAGCTCTCCAGGGCGTCCCTGGAAACGAAAAGGCAAACGAGTGGGCAAAGCTTGCAGCAGGAGCCAGACGCAAATGGTGAGGAGTGGCGGACATACTGTGACGGTGAAGGAGAACGGGCGATGCCTCCCACCCGACCCCTCGCCCATCTGAAGCGGGAGATCACCGAGAAGAAGTGGGAAGAGGAACGGAAGTGGGTCGGTAGCCGAACCTCGCGGGAGACGTACAGAATGCCGAAAAGCCAGAGGCCGCAGGGTACGGTTGCAGGGAGAACCAAGCGGCTTACCTTAAGAGCTTACGAGCTGAGGTACGGGCAGGCGCGCATCAGATAGTGATTACACTGGGGCAAGGTCCGGCACTCTGCACAGTGCTGGTGGAGCCTGAGCCCTACATAGACGAAGGGCCGGCTCTGCAAGGAGTGTCGGGGGTGGAGGGATAGCAAATGATCTTGTGGACGGAGTCGGGGAAGGAGACAGGGATAAGGGAGAGCCGGTGGAAGATCCCGGATCTGCTGGCTGACGAGAGTTGCGGCCAGGCGGTGCTGGACTTCCTTTTCACCACAGATGTGGGTAGGCTGATAGTCTGCTTTGTGCCAGAGGCGTCGGGGTTTTGCCTCTGAAGCGGGAGAGGGTAGGGTTGTCGGAAGGTGTGCCGGTGGAGTGAGCCCACTAGCCGTCGGGGTTCTTGGTTGATGGGAAGCTAGTGTGGCGGTTTGTTGTTGTGTTCTCTCTTTCTTTCTTTTCTAGTTCAGTTCTTCACGAATCAGACAACACATCTCTCCCATCTTCATCGCCTCCCTCTTGTCGCTCCCGTGATCTTTTCCGCCCACACCCGCTCACAGGTTATGAGCCCTACGCTCTACACGCGCATCTAACCTCGGAAGATCATCATATCGGATTTTGTCTCGGCCTCTATCTCTCCCGAACCCACGACCTGAAAAGATGAATAATCAACTGTAGACACCCGCTATCAAAAAGTTGGATGGAACCAACTACAAGGAGTGGGCCTTCGATGCTGGGCTGGTTCTGAAACAGAAGATGTGCTGGTCCATTACAACTGGCATCGAAAAGGAACCAGTTACAACGGCATCGGCAGAATGGCTTTCTTGGTCACAAAAGAAGGAAATTGCGACGTCAACAATCTTCCTGACCATGGAACGTCGAATGCAGCAGAACTACATGGATTTCGAGGATCCTCATGTACTCTGGGAAAAGATCAAGAGTGACTATGTCACGAAGATCAAGAAAAATGCCTTTACGATCCGGAAGGAACTCTACGAGGAGGATTCAGAGAAGATGTCGAATAGAGAGCATTCATTCTTCCTGCTCAATGGCATTGATGCAGCGAGTCCAGACTGGAGTGTTAACCTGCAACTTCTCCATGATCGTATCGAATCCGAGTCACTTGATAAGAAGCCTGAAGATGTTCTGCTGAAGTTGATCGCTCGAGAAGCAGAATTGCGGAAGAATAAAGGTATCTCGTCTGATGCCTTACTCTACACCAAAGGCTCGAATGCAAAGAGGCGGAACAATTCGAATTCCGACAAGAAGAAGAAGAGGTGTACCTACTGTGAACGGGATAGAGATGACGTTTCAGAATGCTTTCGAAAGCAGCGAGGTGAACCACCAGGCGGAAAGTCATTCCAGCAGACGAGGGGGTCAAAAGCACAACAAATCCGACAAGTCATCAGCAAAGGCACATACGGTGACCGATCAGCTGTGGACAGCCATTGATGATGGCGCTCCAAAGGATTGGGATTTCTACCTCGATTGTGCATACAGTACACATGTTACCGGTCGTCGCGATGTGTTTGTGGACTTTACTCCTATTCCCGAGGGTGCTCGACCAGTGAAGGGGTTTGAAGGTTCAGTTTTATACGCTCATGGTCGGGGTAGCATAAAGCTCACGATGTGGCTGCCAAACGAAACCTGTAAAGTCGTCACTATTCGCAATGTTCTCTACGTCCCAGGAAGCGTCAACCTCATTTCTCAAGGAATTCTGATGGAACTTGGCCTTCGAATTGTTCCTGTCAATGGCTACGGTATCAACATATACGACAAGAACAACTGTCTTGTGGCTTGTGCTCCACAGGTGGCAAGAATGTCCCCATTCGACCTCAAATGGACGAATATTGAATCGGAAATGGTTTCTTTCTCCAACTTATCCGCTTTCAAGGTCACTGGACAGGTGAATGGAGTGGCAAACCAGTTGCAGCTTTGGCACCGTCGTATCGCTCATTTGGGATTGGACTCCTTGAAGGCCTTACCCTCTCTGGTCGATGGAATCCCTACTCTGCATGGCAAATGCGAATGCAATTCATGCATTATGGGTAAGCATGCACGACGTCCTTTCACACCGTTGATCAACAAGCGTGCCACTGAGCAACTCCAGCTTATCCATTCTGATATCTGTGGGCCTATGCCGGTTGCTTCCTTGGGGGAGCAACCTACATGTTGTTATTCATCGATGATGCAACAAGGTTTACATCCGTGTACATCATCAAGCGCAAGAGTGACGTTCTGGACAGTTTCAAGGAATATCAAGCCGAGATGGAGAAACAGACTGGAAAGCGTATAAAGCGTCTACGCACCGATGGTGGAGCAGAGTATACATCCAAAGAGTTCGAGAATTTCCTCCAGCAAGAAGGAATCTTGAAGGAAACGACAGCACCATATTCACCACAGTCAAACGGTGTTGCCGAACAAGCCAACCGTACTATCTACCATCGTGGAGCGAGCACGTTGCATGCTTGATGATGCCTGTTTGTCGAATCAATACTGGGCAGAAGCTGTCACTACTGCAGTATATTTGAAGAATATTTCACCTACGAAAGCTCTCAAGAAGACATACGAGGTGTGGTACGGATGGAAACCGACACTGACGCATTTGCGTGTATTCAGTTGCCTTGCCTTTGTGCATGTACCGGACGAACGCCGTAAGAAACTCGATTACAAGTCAACTCCAGGTATCTTTATTGGCTACTCTATGACAAAACAGTACCGGATCTACGACCCTGTGGCGAAGAAAGTCCATGTTTCCAGAGATGTTGTCTTCCGTGAAGGGCGCCACTACCAAAAGCGCAACCAAACTGATCTCGAGGATCATTTTGTGTCGATTCCACTTGATACTGTTGTCCCGGACCTACCCGATGTACCAGTGTTGATGCCGTCTACAATTCAACCTGTTGGCGATTCATTGAAAACCAGACTGCAGAAAACTGAAGAATCATCTGTCATGGGAGCACCACCTGATGCCAGCCGAGTGGCTCGCCCTCGTGCAAAAGGCAAAGGTTCAAGGTTGCTGAATGAACTGCAGAGTGATTTGGGGCCCGCTTTTGGAGTTCCATCCACTGAAGAATGACGACGAACCCGTGGCCGCTTGCAGTAACCAATCGGTGAAGAGGATGATGAAGAGTATGCTATGGTTGCTGCCTATGCAAGCCATACTGTTGACTACCATGATGGCATCGCCGAGCCGCGCAACTTTACCGAAGCTATTAAATCTCCACAAGCAGACGAGTGGAAGAAGGCTATGCTTGTTGAGCTCGATGCTATATACAAGCAGAAGGTGTTTGAAGAGATCGCCAACATTCCTGACCCCGAAAACGAGAAAGCAATCGGATCACACTGGGTTTTTAAAGTCAAGCGAGATTCTGAAGGAAAATTCATTTGATACAAAGCACGTTTTGTAGCCAGGGGAGATCAGCAGCGCGAAGGAATTGACTACGCTGAAACCTACGCCCCTACTGTATGGATGGGCCACATACGCCTTGCCTTGGCTTTGGCTGCAAAGCACAGTTGGGAAATCCAGCAGATGGATGTGTGCACTGCATTTCTGGGAAGCGTTCTGCGCGAAGACATTTACATGCACCCACCAGCTGGCTATGCGCAGCTGCTAAAGCTTGCGCCGAGAAAGGGAGGCCACAAGCCTGTGTGGAAGCTTCTCCGTTCTCTATATGGATTGAAACAATCACCCTACGAATGGTACATACTCTTCGCCAGTATTTGGAGTCGTTATCATTCTGTCTGAGCAGACTTGATGGCGGATTCTTTATTTTGACCAATCTGAAGCTTGATGCCCGTATCCTTCTCTCGATCCATGTTGACGACATTCTTCTTATCGGTACGCATACGCTCATCCCACAGCTGAAGGAAGAAATGAAGGAATGTCTTGAGATGCATGACCTGGGAGAAGCTTTGCTGTACCTGGGTATGAGCATTGAGGGAGAGCAAGAGAAGCGCTCCATTCTTCTCAGCCAGTCACACTATGTTCAGACTGTGTTGGAGCGTTTCAAAATGCATGAAGCAAATCCGGTTTCGACACCTATGGATCCGAAAATCCGGCTCGTCAAAGCTCAGACAACAATGAACCATGCGACAAGGCCCTCTACCAGAGCATGCTCGGTAGCATCATATATCTGGTAACTGGTACCAGACCCGATATTTCCTATGCTGTTGGAGTCCTTAGCCGGTTTGATCACGATCCCTCCAAACAACATGTGGCCGCGATGATCCATATTCTTCGCTACTTGGGAGGAACCAAGGACTGGAAGTTCCGCATCAGGAGAGTCTCATCTCAGCTAAAAGTGTATGGCGATGCAGACTATACTGGCTATAGAGATGATTTTAAGTCAACTTCCGGTTTCGTCATCACCTATGGTGGTGCTGTGGACTGGCGCTCGCGCAAGCAGAAATCCGTTGCCCAGTCGACTACCGATGTAGAATACTATGCCTTCGGACACGCCTGCATCCGCCTACTCGAGGTTTCACATCTTCTCCACGAAATGGGAATGGCCGAAAACAGTCCACCTGTCCTGTATGGCGACAATGAGTCCTGTCTCAAGTCTCTGAAGAACGGCATATACCGCGGTACGGAGGGTGCAACCCATATTGGCAACAAGTTCTTCCTTGCAGCAGATCAGGTCCGGGAAGGAAAAGTCAAGGTGGCATACGTTCCTACCGCTGAGATGCTAGCCGATGGTTTTACCAAACCACTTCCGAAACCCGCCCATCAGCACTTCTGCAGGATGATTGGTCTTGTGGGAGAGACTCTAAAAACAAACTCTAGGGTGTAAGAGGAGGAGTATCGGACGGCGACTGGCCTTGTTGGAATTGCTTCTCACCGCTCCGGCGTGGCGCGCCAATGGGAGCAACGCCATAGCAACGGCAATGGCAAGGGGATCCTGGTACCGTATTATCTCACTTAAGAGGTCCCCCTATAAACGCCACTGTTATAGGTACTAGCGCCCACAGGCACGCACTAGTGCGCTTAAGGACTAGCACAGTATCAAATCGCGCTTGTAATAAAGTATTGAATTTCCGCGAGCACAGTGCTCCGTCCACAGAACCCATATACTAGTACACACGCAGCAACACACCACCTACAAATCCAACTATGCCCCGTCTGTGTGCCAACGAAAGTCGCACCCCTGCTGTGGGTGGACACGTCGCGTATCCTGGATTTACTTCGAGTTGCATCAGGTGCTGATGGCAGACCTTGATCATCTAGTTCGTCGTCCAATGACGATGAGACTTCTAAGGTGTCGCCGCTGGTACTCATTGTTCCTTCGCCTGCAGTAGGTGCTCCTCGAGTCTTCCAGTCCTTCAGAGCAGGCATCAGGTGGGGGTCGGTAGCCCTTTGTTGGATATTTCGCTGTCAGATGACCCATCGATAGTTAGTGACGCGTCAAGTTCGAATGATAACCTCCCTCTTGTGCCGACAGAACCTCCTCCAAGCAGCACCGACACATCTAATCACAAACCTAATTCCTCCCACTGCGCTACTTCCCGTGATATCCTCTGGATTGATAGGTATTGTTCCACACGTGTAGGTTCCGTTGTCCACCATTCCCACCGTCCACCCGCCCGTCTTCTGGAATTCTCTCGGCTTAAGCTCAACTGTCCTGCACCGCTTGGCTCTAGAAGGAACGGCTGCCGGCAGAGAAACCCAGCAAGGGACCACAGCAATTGGGTGTTTCCGGGGGCCAAGGCCCGGGGTGAACATAACCAGTGAACGTATGCTAGGGGTTCGAGGTATATCGGCAGCTGGCTGTAAGGGAGTCCGCGAGAGAATCGTTGTGAGGAATTCTCCTGGTTGCTCAGAACCTGGTGCTTGGTCGTTGGTGGTTGGCAGCCTTTAGGCGGTGAAGATCGTGTAGTTGGTGTTATGGGCTGATCACCTGACGTTCGAAAAAGCTCGGTGCGCTAACTCTAAACGCACTAGCTCGCGCAGAGTGCGCCAAAACATAGTAGTGGTATTTATAGGGGGACCTTTTAAGTGAGAAAATACGGTAACGACGGCTTCACACTCTTCCATAGCAGCATCTTTCGCTTTCTTTCTTCTACACTCTTAGATACTTCCATATAATATAGAAAAAGACTGAACGCACCTATCTGAGCCGTTCCATCAAACTTCAACAATCAAATTATCTCGTCTTGTCTCTGTCTTTTCTCTCTCCCTCCCTACTTGTGAAGACTTTCAAAGGAACGGTGATCGGGCAAACTTCTACAGGTTATGAGCCCGGAGCCATAACTGCTCCGAATACCTACAAACCTCATGTCACCTTCTCAATCGTCATACTCGCGCGAAAAATAGCTCCTCAGGAGCCAGTGGCAAACGCTGGGGCCAGCGATTCCGAGGCCTTTTCTCTATGTCTCACTTTGACATTTTTTCTCCTCGAAATGGAGCGCTAACCGTCACAGAGATAGAAGATCTACATCGATATCATCCTCATCATAAGTGAAGAATCATTCAAATACCTGCTGCGCAAAATCCGCCTCCTCGATCGTACCAACTACGCAGTCTGGAAGGACGACTGTATGAAGGTCCTACAAGGAATAATGGCTTGGGACATCGTGATGGAGAAGGAAGAAGAACCGAAAGAACCAGGAAGACCCAATGACTTCACCAGAAGCACTGTCCTGGCACAGAAGGCGTATATGGACTACAAGCAATGGAAACTGCAGACCTTGGCCATCATCTACAGTTCCTGTACCAATGGTGTCAAGGTGTACATCAAAGGTATGGGCGATCCCGTTCAGGAGTGGAAAGAACTCGAGGCACGCACAAACACGGCCAACTCCTCTGTCGGAAGAATGTCGCTCTTTCGGAAATTCAGCACTCTTCGTCCTACTCCTGGACAGCCGCTCAATGCCTACTTCGCCGAACTGCTTCATATCACCACTGAGCTCGCTGGCTCCGAAGAAGCAGTCTCCGACGTGGTCCTCAAGAATAACATCTATACGACTCTTCCTCATACCTATGCAGTGACGATCGAGATCCTTCAATCTCGTGCAAGAGTTACAGTTCAAGAGGTTATGGATGCGCTCAACGAATACGAGACGATTCGATCGATGACAACTAAACCTGATGCAATTTCTGAAGCTCTCTACACCCAACAAGTAGGAAGAGGAGGACGAGGTGGCTACCAGGGAGTATACCAGGAGAATGAGCGCTCTCCGAAGGGGTGGTGTGATTGATGTAAAACTGGCACCCACTCTACCGCCAACTGCTGGAGCAAGAAGAACAACAAACGAGCTCGAGATCAGAATGACTGCTACAACTGTGGAGAAGAAGGACATAGGAAGAATGACTGCCCTGCTAGAAGAAAAGGACAGGCCGTACGAAATAGCAGAGGAAACGGACGCGACGGACGCGAACGAAACGGACGTGACAGACACGAAGTAAACGAATGCAACGGACGCAACGAACGCGAAGGAAACAGACGCGACGGACGCGAAGGAATCGGACGCGACGGACACGAGGAACGCCAAGGAAATGAACACACTCACAATACCTGTGGTAACCAGCAATGACTTGCGGGATCTACCTCCCTCAGCTCGGAGGTAATGGTGGCATCATATCGATCGACAATAACAACAAGGACCTGGGTAATTGATTCCGGAGCATCTGACAATTACGGCAACAATCTTCGAGATTTCCGGAAGAACTCAGTTCAGGAAACGAATATGATCATCAAGTTGGGAGGTGTCCATCAAGTACAAGCAAAAAAGAAAGGAACTGTATGTCTGGGAGGAGTGGATATTGAAGTGTTCTTCGTTCCGGAATTCCGAATATATCTCCTGTCAGTAGGACAACTTGACTCACGTGGATACACAACAACATTCCGATCAGTGATATGCTCTATTGCCGATGTAAAAGGACAAAAAGTTCTCGGCGCCAACCTTGAAGATGGCCTATACATACTTTCAACGGACGGATCAGCACGCATCCCCGAAATTAGAATGCTTCGAACAGCTCTACATTCACACACGATAAACATGTGGTATCGACGCCTCGTGCACCTTAATCATCAAGACTTGAGATGACTACTGGTATCCTCAGGAGAATGCATTACGGATTCATTGAAGTCTTCAGTCAAGGGCATTACCGATTCTCTGTACGTCGAGCCGGTCACGGATCCTATGGCCGATGAGCCACCGATCACAGTTGGTCCTGCGAATGAGATGTACAAGTCTCGCTGGGAAGCACCACGATTGTGTCCGACATGTGTTCATACGAAACAACAACAAGATTTCATACGTACAAAGGCTTCCCGGTCCTCAACACCGTTTGCACTTGTGCACTCAGATCTCTGCGGGCCTATAAAGCATAGTATTGGAGGCGCCCAATATTACATCATCTATATTGATGACTGTACGAGATACACTGAGGTGTACTTTCTGATCACAAAAACCGCGGAAGAAATATCGGCCAAGTTTCAACATTATCAAGCCAGGGTGCAAACACGGGGATTCCACATCAAACGTTTCCGAAGCGACAATGGATCCGGAGAATACAACAACTTGATATTCCTAGGTTTACTGGGAGAAAAAGGAATTACGTTTGAACCCTCCCCCCCGTACATCGAATACAAGAACAGTACGGCCGAGCGAATGATCCGGACACTGAATGCGAAGGCACGAAGTATGATCTTAGGTGCAAATGTGCCAATAATATTTTGGCTGGAAGCCATCAGGACGGCATGCTACCTGCATCGTAGGTCACCATACGAAGCATTGTATGGCACCATTCCAAAAATCGGACACTTAAGGCGATTCGGATGCCGAGTATACAAACATATTCCACCCGCTCAGCGAACGGTGAAGTAATTCGGAAATCGCTCCAGTATGTGCATGGTGCTGGGATATGTTCATAACACCACGAAAATCTGGAGAATTTGGGATTTCAACTCCGGAAAAACCGGATGAGCAGTGGAATGCTCAAGTGTAGTGTTTGACGAAGAAGAAAATGCACACGCAGAAAAGCAGACGGAAGCCGTTGAGTTTCCAGACAGCACCGATAAAGTGCAGGACGAGACCCATGAAATGAATGACCCGTACAGTCTAGAGAATACCAGTAACAAATATCTGATTTCATTCGTCATGCAGTGAAATCGTGCAATAAGCGGCTGGGCGATATGTCTTATATCTGCTGAATTCAGCGAATGCTGGGCAGTGTGCTGAATTCAGCGAATATGCTGGGCATTACCTGCTGAATTCAGCGAATGCTGGGCAGATGCCTGCTGAATTGAGCGAATGCTGGGCAGATGCCTGCTGAATTCAGTGAATGCTGGGCAGAAGTCGAGAATATCTTGCGAAAGCGATTACTGGTGACTTGTATGCTGAATTCAGCGATTATGCTCAATGAGCTGCTGGGCAATACCTGCTGAATTCAGCAAATGCTGGGCAGAAGTTGAGAATATCTCGCGGAAAAGCAAGAGCTGGTGACGTGGATTCCATATGATTGAGAACAAGACTGATGGAAATGGCAGACAAGAATAAATATGTTTCTGCACGGACACACAGCAAGGCACACCTTGAAACCAATAAAGCGATTATGAGCAAGGCTCATGAAGAAGGGGGTGATGTGACGTCTTCGGAACGCCTTGCCTCAGCGTTTCTTCTGCTCGGTATCGGCGAGATATCTGAAGACGAAGCCGAAATCGAACCAATCATTGAGCCTACCACCATCGAGTGCGAGAATGAGAGCGAACCGCTCACCTACAAAGCTGCATTACGAAGTCCGCAAGCAAGAAAATGAAAGACAGCCATGTGCCAGGAATGGCAGGCATCGGTTGAGAATCACACATTTGATATTGTGAAAAAAGGTAATACCGTCCATACACCAATGACCAGTGACAAGACAGTAGATATTGGATACAAGTATATCTACAAGAAGAAGATTAATCCGGACAGATCCACTTGGTACAAAGCACGACTAGTCATTAAGGGCTACGAACAAAAGGAAGGCATCGACTACGACGAAACCTACGCACCAGTGTGCAAGATGGCAACATTCCGATTGATACCGGCACTGGCCGCTCAGTATGGCTGGGACGTCGATCATATGGACGTGGTGGCAGCCTTCCTAAATCCAAGGATTGACCGTGACAACATCTACATGGAAATACCACTTGGAATTGACTGGCTCGTGTCAAATGGAAGCGTGTCAAATGGAAGCGCGTTAAAAGGAAGTGCATCAAACAGAAGCGCATCGAGCGAAAGCGTCTTGATCCTCTGAAAGGCACTCTACAGACTTAACCAGACTCTCAGACTGTGGTATGAGAATATCGATGGATATTCGCAATCCATAGGATTCCGACAATCAGCGGAAGATCCAAATCTGTACCTCCAACAAGGAGTCCTTCTAGTACTATACGTGGACGATCTGCTCATTGCGCACAACAGTGCAGAAGGACGGGGAGGCTGTCATGCGATGCGGACAAGAAAAGAAGAGAAGAAGAAAGTCTGTCATTCTATCTACGAGTGGGAGGAGCTTGCTTCTTATATACCCATTGCCAAGCCCTTCCTGCTCAGTCACTCTTCTACTTTCGGCGGTGTGGAGCTCAGCACCAGCCGGCCCACTGTCTTCCGGCAAGGTGCCGTTCCGGTGAGGTGCTGTTTCGGCATACTGCCGGCCGGCAACGTGCCGCCGTGAGCAAACATGCACCTGTATGAAACCCTCAAATACGCCTGCACCCGGCTTAGGGTCACAATCGCCCCAAACTTCATCAGCAAAAAAATGGAAAGTTGAAGTATATTGCTTTTTTTGCAGGTGAGACATAAATTTGAACTAACATTTCGCGAGGTTTCAGCTAAAATTATACCACTTTTATTTTTAGAAATCCTTACGGGAGCAAAATATAACTTCTCCCCATACGGGAGTTAGCGATGCTTACGGGAGCTACGGGAGCACCGGGAGCAGTTTTCGATTTTTTGCTGATGTTTGGACTCGGCCCTCGGGGTCCCCTGAAAACAAGAACAGAAACAACATGGTTTACATGTAACAAGAAGACTTAGCAAGGGAACAAAATCTATCAAATGCAACAAAAAAGGAAACAAATTGCAGAAAAGAACAATACTGCAAAAAAAGAAAACAAATTTGCGGAAATGCCTTGTAGAAAATCTGGGTTTTCATAGCTAGCCTCTATTCCGTAGTATTTTTCCTATCTTGATGCTTCGTAGTTGGCGATCACTTGCCGGGTGTTCGGTAAGTCGTCGTCGGAGAACCAAGAGTTCTATTCCGGACCGTAAGCCTTCCACCGAACGAGGAACTCATTCTTTTTCTTCCGGCCTCTCTTGCAGGAACGTTTGCCAACAATCGTGTCAATCTCCCATTTCGGCTCACTTGCAGGTTCTGCCACTGGGGTTATATCATTTGTTGACACCGGTCACTTATAAGGATCGGATCCTGGAATCGGAGCAGGTTCCAAATGGATGACTGAAATCACCGGATGGATTCCATAGTGTGGTGGAAGCTGCAATCTGTAAGCCTTGCCTTTTCCGACGATTTTGAGGATCTTGAAAGGGCCAATGCGTTGCTGGGCCCGCTTGTTGTTGCGTGTGGATGGAATTGAGTATCCCACACCAAGATGGAGAAAAGCGTACCTGGTGGAAAAGTCCGGCACGGTTCGCTTTGCATCGTATTGCTTAGTCATCGCCTTTTGCGCGATTGCTATGGCAGTTGCTGCTTCTCCTTGCACAACTGTGCGAAGCTCGTGCAGTGGAATTGCTGCTGGTGGTGTTGGCAGAGGAACCATGGCCACTTTGAGTACGGTTCGAAGCTTCTTTCCATATATCAGCTCATTTGGTGACTTCTTAGTCGATACAGCTTCCATGTTGTTGCAGGCAGCCTGTAGTGGAAGTAGCTTGCTTAACCAATCGGACTGGCTGCTATTTACCAAGTAGCGTAGCAGGACCTTGAGCGTCTGATTGGTTCTCTCTGAATGCCCATCTGCGTTTGGGTGGTAGGCTGTCGTGGTAAGGTTCTTAATGCCCGCATGAGAGAGTTGTGCTAACCATAAACCAGTGAGGAAGCGCTTATCTCGGTCAGAGATGATAGTACGGCCCACCCCATTCGTTCAAAACGATGTCTTCATAGAAATGCTTCGACCATTCAACCGCAGACCAATCCTCTCTGCCGGGAATAAAGCGCACAGCTTTACTGAACTTGTCTGTTATGGTCATCATGGTGTCAAATGGATCACCTGATCCGTCGCGTCTGCATGGCGGCAAGTCCGTTATGAGGTCTATCATGATCATGTCAAATGGTTACAACGGTGACACTATTGGTGACAACTTACCATATGGCTAATGACGTGCTGGCTTGTTCACCAAACAAGTAAGGCAGTGAGCGAGATAGGTGGCGATATCGTTTGCCATTGATGGCCAGTAAAACTTAGTAAGGTGTTTATAGGTTCGGTAGAAACCACAATACGTTTCATCGTGTGCAGTTGACAGTTGCTGCTTACGTAATTCCTGGCTGCTGAGCACCAGGTGTAAGCGTCTATCCCTGGGGTCAATGAGATAAAGGAGTCCATTGTGTAGCGCATAATGACAGGTGGTGGGGATTGTTAGTGCCTTCAGCTGCGGATCATAAATACCCTCAAGCTTGAGTGTGTTGAAAATATCTCTCATACGCTGCGAGTTCTGGGTTGCTGAGCGGAGCTGATCCATGTAAGATGGGGCCAACTCCACACCGATTCATTCCACTGAGTCGGTGACATTTTCCTACCGCGTATCCTGGTGGAATTCCTGAGTAGGTGTGCTACTGGCGGCGGTGGCTGCAGGTATGCTGGCTTCTGCTTGTACCTGTGCTTTGCCTGCTTGCTTCTCCTTGAGTCGATTCACCACGAAGCATTCATTCACTTCGAATTCTTCCATCTCCGGTCTGGCGCCCAATTTCCTGGCCCAGGTAGGCAACTGTTCAGCTTGTGAAGTGATCTTGTAACGTAGTCTCGACAATGCGTCAGGACATTCCAAGTTGGCGACTTTGCTGTACACTACGCGTGTGTGATCCCTGTACTGATCCAAGTAGATTGCCCACATGTAGAGTCTCCAACTGGATCTGTCCGTAGATACATTGTCGAGTCCCTGCATTTTGCACAGTGCAATGTTACTGTGGTGATTGGTGACGAAAGTAACAAATGCTCGTTCCATATATGGGCGTATATGCTTGGCTGCCCAAACGAGGCCTGAGCTCTCCAAATGCGTTGGCCAGTATCTGGTTTCTGCATCTGTCAATGGTCTCGACATAAAGTGCAAGGGAACCATGCGGTTTTTGGAGTATACTTCCGGATCACCAGTAAGCTGATACACGGCCAGGCCGGTTCTGTACTCCTTTGATGAATCAACGAATGCATATATCGGGAGATTATCAACCATGTGATAAAGGCGGGGACGGGATGCAAGTGCGTTTCTCTCATCGTTGTATGCTTGGGCCAGCTTGACGTCGGTAGGTACGGTTGTTCGGGCCACATAATCTTTCCTACCATACAATGTCGGTGGTACGCCTTTCAGCAGTTGTGTTTTGCATGCCTGGAGTGGAGCTATTCGCTGGGCATAGTATGGGATCAGGTGACGATTCCAGTTCGTATGGCCGATAAAATACTTTAAATTTGTCAGTGTTGAGGGATAGGGAATTTTTTGCACTGCGTTTGCCTTGGCTTTCACTGTTGTGAGCCCAAGCCGATCGACAAGATAGCCAATGATTTCCAAGGAATGGAATCCCAAGAAGCACTTCTTTGTCTTGAGCGTGATGCCCAGATTCCCTAGTATGCTGAAAACCTCATCCACGATCTCAAGGAAATCCGCAAACGATGGTGCATACATCACTATGTCATCAACATAACAAGATGCTCCTTGCCAAGACAATCGTTGAATCAGCCTCACATCCATCAGACGCTGCTGGTGTTGAACTGACGTCTTTCCACCCATTATTGATACGTTGAAAACCTCTCTGCACCTGAGAGTAGAAATGGTTGTACGGTATCGATGGGTTGGATGGATCAGACACTGATAAAAGGCAGATGTGATATCAGCTGATCCCAGCCAGTGCATACCTTGCACTGCCTGGATGACATCCTCCTGTCATGGCAGTGGATATACATCACCAACCATTGCTGCATTTAATTTACGCATGTCGACGACTAGCCGGGCCTTAGTGCCGTGATATACCACGAACACCTTCAGATCCCATGGGCTCGACTTGTCCAATGCAGCCATTTGTCCGTATTCTCAATTCAGATTGAATTGCTCAACGAGAGCTGCATGCCCACGAGCAGTTAGGCGATAAAGGCCGGTTGGCTTGAGGCTGACTTCAAGCTCTGGCGGTACCTCAATTCATAGCCAGTCTTTCTCGGGTTCCCTCACGTATCCCATGATATCATTGAAGATATTACGGTGCCTCTGTACAAGACTTCGCAGAGCGGCAATCTGTGCAGAGGAGATTTTATCTTCTATATTAACAATGACTTGCTCCCACAGTGTCGACGTAGCATTGTTGGGAAACTTGATGTAGGATGGAAGCTCGAGCTCGTGTCGAGGCGTATACTCCTAAAGGAGCTACTGTGGAGTTTCAAAAGCTTCGGTAGCGCAGGAGTGCTCTCCATCTGGTATAGTCTGATTGGAAAGAGTAGGTATGGGTCGTGGCCTGGGCTCGCCTCTTAGGGTGTCATGATCATCTTGCCCAGGGGCATCGGAAATGGTTAATTTATCGTTCTGGTGGGGGTCAAAAACCTCTGTGGCAGTGAACACTAATAAAGCATTACGTGTAACTCCAAATAGGGCTTTAATGTCGTTTGACGTGTCTGGCCATGCCAAATTTGCCGAGGTTTCCAAGGAATGAACATGACCGAGAACCGAACCCTTAAATATGGTGAGCGGCATGGTTTCAAAGTTTGTGTATAGCAGGCCTTTCTGGTCGTGCCGAACGACTGCATGGGGAGCTCCAGCACCAGTTACTGCTGAACAGGTATGCAGTGGCGTGAACTGATAATCCTGATTCCATTCTAGTACCCAGCTGAACTTGACGCCGACTACTGCATATGACCGGGCGGCTATAACTATGCCTTTGGCGCAGCGTACAGGAACCCAGCTGTATTTCGAGTCTGAGTACACTGTGATTTGGACGCAAACACCATCGTAGGCACCAATACCTAGTCGGTTGCTTGAGTAAAGCAGATCGAACTTTTCCGGCTTCATTATGTCATTCCCGATGAGCAGTCGAACTGAATGCTTTTTGAACACGTGGAAAGGCCTGACAAGCTGGGCGTATCGACTGTCGGTTCCTTTCATGTTGATAGTAAGGAGAACTATGTGCGTTGCTGTGTATGCTGCTCCTCCTAGTCCTTCCACCACTCTGGGATGTGGCAATGGCAAGTGAGGCGTGTCCGGATATAGCCGCAACTGAAGCTCATCATCGATCGCCGAATTGCCAAAACCCGAGTCGATACAGCTGACCTCTGGGTTGGTACCTGGCGTGACATACCAGAATGCCTGCGCATAATGGAAATCGGTGAGGCCATCAGTTGGATCACTGGGAATGATGGATTTGGACTCCTCTACAACAGTAGGCAATTGATCACACAGTGGCTCACTGTTTGAGTGGCAAGGATCCCGCAGGTGCCTGTGTAGTTTATTATTTGACGAAAAACTGGCACCACAGTTCCTGCAAGCCACAGCAGAGGCCTGATCCCGCTTTTGGGTGAACTTGTGGCTACCTAAAAAACCCTAGTCCATTCTCTTCCTGGTATCGGGTAGCAAAATACGCATTCTTAGCATGCTTCTATTCTATTTCCAGATCCGTTAGTGGCTCATACTAATCAAACAATCGATCGGTCGCATCTTCTTCATCACTATTGGCAGGTTCGGGATCAAGTGGTTCCGCGTTGTAGGCACGTTTCACTTCATTACTCGTATTCTTCTTATGAATACACTGCCAATCCCAATGCTCACCATCCCCGCACTCTGGGTAATTCCTGCACTTGCTGAGACGTTCTCTTGGCGATTTACGTGAGAAGGAACCTGAAACGGCGGGGGCTTAGCCTATGGCGTCTCGCGTGCTTGCAATGCCTGATGTGCCTGCAGGTGCCACCTGTCTTGTGTCAGAAAACTGAGCACGTGGTCTAACAGACTTGCGCCAAAGAGGACGGCGGGTACCGGGACGTGGATGAGCCAAAGGCATATCACCTTTGGGTCTGGCTGAGTCTTGAAGACGTCCGACAGTGCATCAATCATCTGCAACTGAGTTACCCACTTCGGCAACATACTTGTCAAGGTGTAGACGCAGATTATATGTGCTGATAAACCCACGATGGAGTTCTTCAACAATATCGTCCTCGTTCGTGATCTTAGCCATTTGTAAGAGGCGTAGCTTCTTGGCAACGTATTCCGCTGGAGTACGGCCTTGATTCCAGCGAAAGGTTTCTGCACGTGCCGCTGACAGCCGAGATGCAAGGTGCGGCATGAAGTCTCACTCGAGGATTTCAATCCAATGTCGGCAGCTGGTACGGAGGAGAACCCAGTCCTGATCGGACATCCCAGCAACCCAATCCACCGCAGTTTGTCCCTTACAACAACGGGGAAGGACAACACGTGTGCGAGTTTTCCCATAATGGGAGACCGCATTGCAGATGGAATCGTTGAAACGTGAGGTTGCATCAGCATCCGATTGATTTTTGGGTTCAAAAGAGGCTATATCGGCTGGTTTCAAAGCCGGAGCTTCAGGTTCTCCTCGGGGATATGTGGCAGCCACCTTTCATTGGTCTGCAACATCTGTCCTGATGGCTTCCTGGTTGCGAGCCAGGGTCATTGTGAGACATCAGGAAAAAAAATCTGTGTCCGAACGCACAGGCTGCGTCCGGACGCACCAGGCGCTCGGGAGGCTCTGGATGCACCCTGGCAGGGCACCTACCACTCCCAATGCGAAACGCACAGGCAATGTGAATTCGGACGCAGCATGCCATGGCACCGTGCATTCGGACGCCATATGCCAGGGCGCCGTGCGTCTGGACGCAGCTCGCCATGGCATCTGTTTACCGGACGGAGCGTGTCAGGGCATTTTCCTTCTGGACGCAGCCGTGTCAGGGCATTTTCCTTCTGGCCGCAGCCGTGTCAGAGCAAATGGCGTCCGGACGACGCGTGTCATGGCACCACGGTCACGCTGTCTGTCAAGGCACGGAATATCGTAGCAAATACTGTTGTCGCATTCGCGAACACGCAGCGGGTTCCAGGCATACTGACTCAGTCCAGGTCTATTCATTCTATCTAATGTACATCTATATATGCTACTACCACACTTCACGCGGAAACAAAGGAAAGTTGGCAAATACGACACGACGCGATGAGCACAACGCGATGAGCACAACGCGATGAGCACAACGCGATGAGCACGACAACTATGAGGAGGATGGCGATGAGCACGCCGCCGGCGGCGAGGACGATAGCAAGTAGGACGCGGCGAGTATGATTGTGAGCTTTGTGACATGGTTAGCGCAGCTCTCAGTGTGACAGACAGCGGGAAGTTGTACAATACAACGTGACGAGTACGATGTCAATGAGGGTGCCGGCGGCGAGAACGATAGCGGGTAGGACGCAGCGAGTATGATGTCTATGAGGGTGCCGGCGGCGAGGACCATAGCAAGTAGGACGCGGCGAGTATGATTGCAAGTAAGACACGGCGAGTATGATGGCGAGCTTTGTGACAAGGTTAGCGCAGCTCTCAGAGTGACGGAGACACCGGGAAGTTGTACAATACACAGTGAGGAGTACGATGTCAATGAGGGTACCAGCGGCGAGGACGATAGCGAGTAGGACGCGGCGAGTAAGTCGCGGCGAGTATGATGGCGTGAAAGACGCGACGAGTACGATGGCAATAGAAAGCGCCAAGCCACTATTAACGCTAGCGCTTTCGCAAGATTCGGCTCACTCATTACTCATAGGTAGACCCCTTTTTTTTTCTCCTTTCACCTCGTCCTACTCGTCAACATTTTCCTAATCGACATCTTACTCGTTGTGCCTTTCTCACCATCATACTCGCCGCGTCTTACTCGCTCTCATACTTGCTGCGTCCTACTCGCCCACACTCACCGCGTCCTACCCCCTATCGTTCTTGCCGCCGGCACCCTCATTGACATCGTACTCGCCACGTTGTATTCTACAACTTCCCACTGTCTGTCACTCCGAGAGCTGTGCTAACCATGTCACAAAGCTCGCCATCATACTCGCCGCGTTTTACTTGCAATCGTACTCGCCGCGTCCTACTTGCTATCGTCCTCGCCGCCGGCACCCTCATTGACATCATACTCGTCATGTTGTATTGTACAACTTCCCACTGTCTGTCACTCTGAGAGCGGCGCTAACCATGTCACAAAGCTTGCAATCATACTCGCCGCGTCCTACTTGCTATCGTCCTCGCCGCCGGCGGCGTGCTCATTGCCATGCTCCTCATAGTCGTCGTGCTCATCCCGTCGTGTTCATCTCGGCGTGCTCATCGCGTGGTGCTCAACGCGTCGTGTCGTATTTGCCAACTTTCCTTTGTTTCCGCGCGAAGTGTGGTAGTAGCATATATAGATGTACATTAGATATAATGAATAGAACTGGACTGAGTCACTATGCCTGGAACCCGCTGCGTGTTCGCGAATGCGACAACAGTATTTGCTGCGATGTTCCGTGCCTTGACAGTCAGCATGACCGCGGTGCAATGACATGCGTCGTCCAGACACCATTTGCCCTGACACGGCAGCGTGCAGAAGGAAAATGCTCCGACACGGCTGCGTCCAGAAGGAAAATGTCCTTACACGGCTGCGTCCAGAAGGAAAATGCCCTGACATGGCTGCGTCCAGAAAGAAAATGCCCTGACACGCTCCGTCCGGTAAGCAGTTGCCGTGGCGAGCTGCGTCCGGACGCACGGTGCCGTGGCGAGCTGAGTCCGGATTCACAGTGCCATGGCGAACTGCGTCCGAGTTAAGCAGGTTGGGTCCGAAGCGTCCAGAGCGTTTAGTGCGTCCGGACGCTCAGGACGCAATTTTTTTTTTTCCTAATGGATTTAAATGCCATCTGAGCGGCTATATTATCCAAAGACGTGCTGGATTGTGACTGTTGCGGGAAGTGCAGCTGCTGCGTATACTGCTGAGGAGCGAAGTACTGCTTTGGCTGCTGCGGGGGCAAGTACTGCTGTGGCTGCTGCGGAGACAGGTACTGCTGTGGCTGCTGAGGAGGCAGGTACTGCTGTGGCTGCTGCAGAGGCAAGTACTGCTGCGGCTGCTGCGGCTGAGGGGCATATGGTGACTGCTGCATAGGTATGTACTGCTGCGACTGCGGGGCTGACGGCGACTGCTGCATAGGTACGTACTGCTGCGGCTGTGGGGTAGACGGCGACTGCTGCATAGGTACGTACTGCTGCGGCTGCGGAGTAGATGGTGACTGCTGCATAGTAGGCGCGTACTGCTGCGGCTGCAGGGCGGATGGCAACTGCTGCATAGATACGTGCTGTTGCGGCTGCGGGGCAGCCGGTGACTGCTGCCTGGGCGCGTGCTGCTGCAGAGGTAGCGGCGGCATTGTGTGTTTTTTCGTAACAATCATGGCCGAACGTGAGTCAGTCCTGTCGGGGGCGCTCTCAACGACGTGATGTGTTATACCTTCCATGACGTCATCTTCCTCGGAAGACGGTATGGCCGATGGCTGCCTATATCTGTGATGGGCAAGTGGATCGTACTGAGAAGTAGCGGATCGTGTGGGCTGCTTGCCATAGGCGGCCTCTGACTGGGTCGCCCTGATCGCCTGTGGAGGTCTATACAACTGCTCCGGTATGTCATCGTATTCGCTGAGGGAGCCAGTAGGACTGAGCTCTCTCCTCTTTAGGGAGGTATCTCTTGCAGACATCCTCTCTCCGTGGCTGGTATTATCGGGGTAGTGGTAGGTAAGAAGCCTCGGTGGCGGGGCGTCTGGCAACTCCGTGGAGCTGGCTTCTGACAAGACTGGGCTTATAGGTCGGGGTGTCTGTAGTATGAGCGGTTGGGAGGGGCCAGGAAGCTGTGATAGGACGGGAATTTGGGAGGGAAATGAGGAGTTCTGCGTACGACCGGCAAGTTGAAACCCCACTTTGCGTTTCTTGCTCAAGTTCTCCACTTGTAGCGGGATGAGGACAGTACCGGGCGAACCGGGAACCGGATCGACACCGGCTGGGATTTCGTAGTGTATCTGTAGAAAGCGGGGTGGCTGATTGAACGGGCCCTGAAGCAACGGATCGGATGCAGACAGTCTTTTTCCCTGATAGACAGGTACTATTGAAGATCTCTTTCCCTGATGGACAGGTACTATTGGCCGTCTCTTCGTTGCAGAATCTAATCCGCTCGTGTAGGGAATGGGGGCGCTGGCGTCTGCAGTGGCCTCTGGATCGGCCTCTTGCTCCACCTCTCTCGTTCTCCCGAATGGGAGTGGTCTCGTTGGCTTGTTGTTGCTGGCTGGTATGCTGCGCCTGACTGCTGCGTTGACGCTGGCTTCCGTGCTGACGCTGACTGCCGTGTTGGCGCTGAATGCCGCGCTGGTTGAAACTTCCTCGATAGCGCGGTCGCTCTGGTGCGTGGCTATACCTCTCTGGCAAGCAGGTACGTTCGGTGTATTCAATATGTAGCTGTCTGTGCTCTGTCGGTTCTCAGTCACGCAAGTATCCCAGCCAATGACAGACGGAGTAGGAGAATGTGGGGTAGGGTCTGGCACGTCAGCTAGTGTCTCCAAGTCCTAGCGAGAGCGCTCGGGAGAGGGGTGCTCGGAAGAGGAGGATGGGCGCCTTGGGGTCGGTCGGGTACAATTGGCAGCGCGAGGGGACAGCAAGTGTGGCCTCTGTCGGTAGTCGGAGGTGTTCCTCTGTGGCGAGTGGGAGCGAGAGTGGGGTCGGCGGTGGCTGCTGTGCTGTCGGCTCTCTCGCTGCAGCGAATTGAAAGCCTGTAGCTGTGTCCAAGCAAGATCCAGAAAATCCTGGTTCACTTGTGGGAGCCTATTAGCAAGCTGGTTCACCTAGTAGATGTACGCCTCTGGTCTCGCTCTTGCTGCGTCGGTCGTGGCTGGCGCTGCCGGGACCTGTCGCTCATGGAGCGGATGGAGAGAGAAAAGGGTGTCGGTAGGGGGAGCGGGGAGCGGAGGCGAGGGAGAAATCAGTGGTGGTGGGTATGGGGAGCGGGGAGCGGGGCGGAAGCTAGGACTCAGCTTTTTTGTTTTATCATACTCGCATGAAGCCTATCTAGACTATGGCGGCGTACATTTTTGACCATTTCCCCGCCGCTGTCCGCGCGATGGCGGCACGTTGCAAGCTTCCCTTTGCCATCCGCCCAGGCCTGTCCCAAGAAGATAGAAGACGCCCCAAAGAAATGACAAAAGAGAGACAGGAAGGAAACACACTGCATTCTCACTCCTCTTCCGCGGATGACAGGAAGGCGGACGTGGGGAGGAACAGGGATTCCTCGACCACGGCGCCCAGCCTCTCAGTTTCTGCTTCCCTTTCGTCCTCTTGTTCTCTTCTCTCCCGAACTTCCCACTCTGACGCCTCACTCTGTGCGTCCTCCTCAACCGGGGCCAGAGCCAGCCTCCCTACATCCGTGGTGGATAGGAAGTCCAGCACTGCCCTGCTGCACCTGTCGTCGGCAAGGAGGTCGCGGATCGGAAACCGGCTCCTCCCTCTCCCCCTCTCCTTCCACACCTCCTTCCACAGCACCTTCTGCCGTTCCTTCCATTGTCCGCAGTTTTTAAGACGTGCTCCCTTGTCTGCTCCTTGCACCTACACCATCAGCACTGCGCTGAAGTTTGGTTCTCCGTCCATTCTAAGTACAGCCCGGTAAGGCAATGCCCGGTCTTGATCTTGTAAAACCTTGCCGCAACCCTCTTGTTGCTTCCGGCCACTGTCTTGTCAGGCTGCCGCGTGCGTGGCATTCTGTATTTCTTCGCGGAGATTTGTTACCCGGCCCACTGGCGGGCCTTGTCCCATTTCTTTGTCGAGATCTCACGCTTGATGTGTGCAAGAGACCTGGGGAGTGGCACCGGGCGCGCTCCTCCCTGTAACCACTCCACCCCTCGTGCTTCTGGTTTTTCTGCTGCGATCTTTGCCCACTCACCGGACTTTTCGTTGCCTGGAACGCCCTTATGGGCGGGGCACCACCGGATCTCGATGGTGATACCCGGCCTAGCTCTTCACAGCTTTGCGATGTGTCGTCTTGCCAGGATTGCGTACTTCTGGCCTGGGCCGGGCTCCTCTGATGCCATCCGCCTAATGGAGGCTTGGGCATCAGTGAAAATTGTAACCCGCTCCGGCACCGTCTGGCACTTTGCCGCCTCCTCGAGGGTTCTTGCCAGTGCTGCGCATTCTGCATCGTAGGCTTCTTGGTTGTATTCCATGTGGTTCTTGATACCCACCCAGGATTGTCCATTCTGCCATGCAACAGCATATCCGGTTGCTCCGCTCTTTAGTCGCGACCCATCAGTAAACATGTTGAGTCCAGGTCTGTTCCGCCCCGCCTCCGCCTTGGCTGTCTTCTCATCCTCCTGGATTGTCTCAGTGTCCAGCGCTTCCGGTTCCTCGAGTAGGACTGTCATCTCGGTACTGCCTCGATGCGACAGTGCGTTCTTCAGCCTTCTCCCAATCCCCGACCTTGCTCCCACCACCTCTCTGGCCTGATCGCCATCGGGCAGACTGAGTAGCCATAGGCCGAAGCGTCGTTGCCGATTATCAAGTTGTGCTGTTGCCAGTTTAAACCCTGACTCCATCGCTAGTGCTCCGCAGTTGGTCGTTCGGGAGCATCCTGTGACTGCCCGGGCCTGCTTGTTCTCCTCTTTCTGTAGCTCTTCGGCTCTTCCTATGGTGCTGTCCACCCTGTCACCCTTCCACCATAGTTCCGACCCGAACATGGCAACTGACTGGACGCACGCTGTCATGACCTTGTGGCATTAGGGTGGCGAGAGGCCCATCTGTCCAGTAAGCCAGCAAAGCCGTTCCATGGCCTTCCTTGCCTCTTTTAGCCTAACTGCGTGATGTTCCTTAAGCGTGAGCTGGGAGTCTAGCCAGACTCCTAGCCAACGGGTTGCTTCGGAGTTAAAGGGGATGTCGCTGGTCCTCACACGGATGGTGGCAGTCAGAGCGCACTTCTTTTTCCGGAAGAGGACACCTTCCGTTTTTGCCTGGTCGAACCCCACTCCATTATCCTTTGCCCAGTCTAGGGACACGGCTGCTGCTTCCGCCAGCTTTGCCGCCACCTCCTCCTCATTCTCTGCTTTCACCCACCATCCAATGTCGTCTGCGAATGATAGGCCCTGGACATCCGGTACTGCTCTCTCCACCTCATCGAAGATGCCGGATTGGTAGGTGACAAACAGAACAGGGGCTACTGGTGACCCCTGTGGGATCCCGGTGTCGATCGGGCTGACGTCCCCGGCCTCGCCATCCAGCACGAGTTTGACCTTTCAGCCTGTCATGAAGTTGTGCGTCCATCGGATGAGGTCCGGCTCCAGCTCCAGTGCTTCCATGCGCTTACCAAGGAGCGCCTTGTTCACATTGTTAAACGCCAACTTGACATCCATGAATAACGCTCCTGCTATCTTTTTTTCTCCCCACGCCTGCTGGGTTCAGTTCATAAGCACCACGACTGCATCGATGCATGACCTTCGCTTGCGGCAGCCGTACTGTTCTTCATGCAGCCCCTTCTTTCGTTCCAGGTGGTCGGTGATCAGGTGGCCCGCCATCCGTTCCACTAGCTTGCTGATGACATCCAAGAGGCAGATCACCCGATATGCCCATACCTTCGAGTAGTCGGGCTTTCTGGGCTTTGGAATAACGATTTCTTTGGCTGTTGTTAGATATATCGATCGCCCAATGAGGCCCGCCGACGCCTGCCTAGACCGCTGCGAGCAGATGCACACGTGGGAGGCATCAGGTGGCGCAGGTGGCCAATGGCCGCCGGCGACATCTAGGCCCGGCGACATCTAGGCCGCTGCGAGCAGTTGCGCGGAAGGTATTGAGTGGCGCGGGTGGCCAATGGCCACCGGTGACATCTAGGCCCGGCGGTGGCAAGTTGCCACCAAAGGATCTAGAGACCGGTGATTGGTAATGGGTTGGATGTGCCTGTATATATAGAGAGTGGTCCTCCGGTCTCGGTGAAAAGACTAACCAACGGAATTCCTACCTATCGATAGACGAATATATTTGACAGGTTATGAGCCCGGATCCTCAACACCGAATCGATCACAATACTCTTCGCACCTGAAAATCCCCACCTCGCTTAAGCATCTTATCCC
>Ga0307508_10000770_pt1 | contig 37896 bp, 44 predicted proteins | sample 9_EM_MG_FD_203089 | JGI IMG/M metagenome (GOLD analysis project Ga0307508, IMG submission 203089) | Populus trichocarpa ectomycorrhiza microbial communities from riparian zone in the Pacific Northwest, United States - 9_EM | ecosystem: Host-associated > Plants > Roots > Unclassified | place...
GCTGCTGATCGATTACAGACCGATTGCGGGGACACATCGGGCAATTTTTTTTCCCGCATATCTACGACTAGTTTTGATCATGGCGAGCCAGAGAGAATTCTCTGGATTGAGGATGAAAGGAGGAGGATTAACATCCATTACATGGCCCGAGAAGCCCTGGGGGGTCGGGGTGCCTCAAGGCGTAGGCAGGTGAGTAGTCTACCTATGCTCATGAGCATCGCACCTCTCCTTTTAGGACTAAAGTCCTGGTTCGATGTGGCATCTCCACTCCAAAACCCCCTATTGGATGAGGTTTTTATCTGTCACCCCAGGGCAGTGGGAGATTTCATAAGACAGTCCTGGGTCACGTGGAATTTAATCTGACGTCTTAGGCGGATGAATTCGCTTCAGATCTAAGGTATCTCAAGGCGTCGCTCTCCAGCTATGCACATGAGAATCACATAGTCTCATCGGCTGCTTTCCCAAACCAGAGCGAGTTTTAGGGCTTCTCCGGCCCTATGCGTTGAGCAATGATGATGATGATGATGATTCATTGATCGCATGCGACCCTGTCGGATCATGGCGATATTACGTACAGTCCTTTCCCGTCCGCCGCGGCCTCTCACAGTCCGCTGGCGGCCCGCGGCGACTAGTGATTTGTAGTGATTTCGAGGGCCTAGTGATAATCTGTGATGGAGCGACTCGCAAGGCACAAGAGTTGACGGGAAATGGGATGGGCGCAGAATCATTTTTGTTAACGACTGCCCTGAAATACCACTGTTGGTGGGGAAAAAAATACTTCAACTACAATTGCAACCTCTTCGCCTCCTGCTTGATGACCTCGTCCAGCGTCTCCACCAGTGACTCTCCAGTCGGCGTCCAGCCTAGCTTCTTCCTCGCCCTCTCAGCTTTGCCTTTACTGTTGGTTCCCCACAATACATGGCCGAACGGATGCAACTTCTTGACCTCCTCCGGCTCGAGCTCATCGACCTCATCGCTCTTGATGTAACCTTTCGCCGCGGCGCGCTTCGTGATCTCCCTCGCGAGCTCGCCCCACACGTATTCACCATTCTCAGAGAAGTAATACCCCTCCTCGTTCCAGTCAGCTCCCTGGCCGCCACGGGTTGCCGCTTCGGTGAGGAGGAGGTACAGCACTGAGAGGTCGCGGATGTGCACGTAGTTCCAGCCATTCTTTCCACCACGAACAGTGAATCCCTTTCCGCGCTTCAGGATCGCCGACGTGAGACCGGGCATCTGGATCGAGCGGGTGTTTACGGGACCCGAACCGGTGCCGTAGATCGTGGGCGGACACACGATTGCCGTGTGGACGTTGCTGGGGGAGCTGAGGACGATATAGTCGACGTCGCGGTGCACGTGGCCCTCCACTGGGAACGACGTGATGGCGGACAGTGTAGATATATCTGCGTAGTGCTCGTCCTCGAGAATCGCGGCTCCGAAGCGTTCGGGCTTGCTGACGTCCGCAAGCATCGCAGAACCGGAGGTATGGATGAAGTACTTGGGCCCGTCGCAGGCCGCAAGACCCTCGGTGATGGCTTTGGCCGAGGCAACATGGTCACAGTCGGCAAAATCTGTGCGATCAAGCCCACCAGTATCAGTTCCCATTCTAATCTCACGGAGAAAATAGCTAGACGTACGCAGAACGATATCGGCCTTAGCACACTCGACTTTAATAATATTGACGGAGTCAAGATCGCCCTTGACGACCCGCACGGATGGGTATTTGGCTTTCACGAGCTCTGCCTTGTCGTCGCTCCGCACCAAAGCCGCGATCTCGTAATCCGGGTGGGCATTGATGATGGCATCGGTGGCCGAGCCGCCGATGTAGCCTGTTATACCAGTGCTGGTGTCGTCAGTGTTGACCCATCTGTGAGGATTTAAGTCCGTCAGGGAAAGGGGTGGCTTACACGAAGAGCTTGGGAGCCATTGCCTGCTATCTCGAGTGGAAGTGTGGTGTGGTTTAGAGAGGTTGATTTCCGTCAGATGTGGTGTTGGTACTGACCAGGTTGCGGGGAGAGAGAGAGAATGAGGGGAAAGCCCATTACTTATATCCTTTTTATGAGACCCCCCCTACTAACACCCCCCGCCGCCAAATTCATTCTATCCTGCATGCGTGGGTGTAACGTCTGTGCTGCTGGTCAAGTACCAGCTATGACGACACCGCTTCCCCACTTTCGTGCTGCGGGTTAGAAGCGGGTAGAACGCGGGCACCTGAGGAAATCTTAAATTCTACCCTGCAGAGTCGCATATGCAGACAAACTCGGTGTAGATAGAGCAAAGATCCGCATTGGATCTCACCGCCGACTGAAGCAGAAGGACATAGAGTACCTGGTGTGGAGGATTTGTAATTGGGTTGATTTCTAAGCCCCGCCGAGAAATCCATCTCCGGATACTGTATGGTCTGGTCCGGTAGCCCCGCGCAGGTTGGTTGCTCGATCCGAATGTGTTCGGAAAGGATATCCGCAATGATGGGATAAAGACACCCAATTGCGCAACCGACACCAGAGGACAAGCCGGATGTTTGGTAGATCGGAGGCTATCGCTACAATATAGCAAGTACCTGGAGGCTCTCATGCAACAGGGGCGCTCTGCTGTGTCAGGGCATGTGGATTTCTCCACAAGGTATGACGGAACTGCTCCTTTTGGCGCTTGGTAATGAGAGGTGGGCTCTGGAATTCACTCCTCATCACTCGGTTCATTCCGAGGTGGGTACATATCATCCCCCATTTCCCGTTCCCATACTCCCTCCTTATACATCCAAGTTTATAGCTTTTCCAAACTTTGTGTACAGCTCCACCTTAAGCTCCTCCATCGTCTCCCTATGCTTCCCGATCCTCTCCTCGATCTCGCTGATCTCCTTCTTGATGCGTTCCGTACTCTGTTCCAGCAGTTGCTGCACCTCCTCGAGTGGCAAGTGCAGGAACGAGTCACCGATCTTGTAGGGTACTAGCTCATCTTCTTCCGCGAGCTCGAGCTCAGAGGTTACGTCGGTCAGGTACTCTTTCTCTTGCTGGTAAAAGGATTAGTATGAAGGGAAAAGAGGGAGAGAGGGTGGGCAGTGGATGTACATGTTTAGCTTCTAGCTCATCGCGGAGAAGGCCTTGCTTTTGGTGAAGAGTGGAGAAACGGTTGATTTTGTCTTGGTCTGCTCGTGTCACTTGCGTGTCGGTTGCGGCTTCGTCTTCGGGGGAGAGCTGGCGAGCGGTGTGTCAGCGGCGATTGGTATTCATTTGTGCGACGGATGTGTGATCACTGGGCATACCAGGCGGGTATCCATCCTGTCTCTGTATTCGAGCGACGGGGCGGGAAACGGGGATTAAGAATGGAAGGGAATACGGCGGCGGCGGCGCGTGGTGGTGATGGCGGGCGGGGATGCTGCGTTGAGGGGTGCGTTTGGTTGGGGTTGGTGGCAGGAAATAAATACGTGCATTCTCTTGCTGGTTAGTGCGCCAAGTCATCTCAGTATGACATCTTTCACCAACGTCGCTGTGCACCAGCAACCGACATAAACTACCACGATGGCGTCGTTCCTCTACAACCTCCTTGTCTTCTCGCCATCACTGCTCCTTGCAGCGGGAGTGTTGTATCTACTCGAAAACTACGGACGCCCTCCACCACCGCAAGCAACACTCCACCTGGACGGTGAGGCAGAGGAGGGAGAGATAGTGGTACCTTCATTTCTTGAACCCTCCGGCGATGAGGACGATGAGAACTTTGACGACGAAGAAGACAGACAACTCGAAGAGGAGGAAGGAGATGCAGCCCCTGTAGCTCCCACCGGCCCTCAACCTCTCCGCACCAGTCGGACCCGCGTTGTCGGCCCAAAAAAAGCACGCTCACTCGCCGCGCGGGACCGGCGTCGTGCCTACCACGAATTCCTCCAAGCGCAAGCACAACAACGGGAGGAAGCTGAGGAAGCCCTCCGCGAAGAAGAGGAGGCTCGTGCATTCGAAAACGCTCGACGGCGGTATCAACTCGAGGATGAGATCGCCGCTAGGAAAAAGGTGGAACGTGAAGAGAGGGCCAAGAGAGAACGGGAGGAGAAGGAAAAGGAGGCGAGGGATGCGGCCAAGGTGGTCAAGGTGATGAAAGTTGGCAAGCCCGTGGTGCTGAAGGACCTTGCTGCGAGGCTCGGGAGGAATGAAGAATGGGTTAGCAAGATTGCCAAACGGGAGAGGTTCATTGGGACCATGGAGGATGGCGCGGTCGGGATGGTTACCAAGAAGGGCGTTTGGGTCAAGTTCGATAAGGAGATGACCAAAAAGCTACTCGAGATTCTCGCTGAGAAGGGGAGGATGGAGTGGCGTGAGATTGCGGACGTTATGGGTGAGCTATTGCAAGGCAAGAGGTGAGCGACAGAGCAGCTAGTGTGGATTTGTGTTTACAGCATCTGGTGGTCCACTGGGAATTGAGACTGTGATCTTCCAGGGGGCTCGTCAGTACAGTATCAGGTTTCCGTTCCATAGTGAGAAGGCATCTCGACTTCGCGCATAGTGCCCGCCATCTTCACGGCACCTTCCGTATATAATTCGCGTGAAATTTGGATCCCTACCAATCCATCGCTTAGATAGCGTAGTCTACATACTTCCAGAATTCGGCTCTGCGAATGTGCCTGCGACACACTCCACAACCGCAACAATGACCTCCAAGTCCACCACTCCCGAGAAATCAGAGAAGAGAAAACGAAGCGCCGAAGGAAAGCAGAAGCGAAGGGGGAATAAGCGGAAGCTCGAGGAGGGTGCGGGGTCCGCAAAGGAGGAGGGAAAGAAGAAGAGGAAGAAGAAGGAAAATGGGGATGCAGAGGAGAATCCTTCGGTAAGGAAGGAGAAGAGGGACGGGAAGGAGAGGGCGGAGAAAAGGGAGAAGAAAACAAAGAGGTCCGGGGAGCAGACTGTTAGGGAGCCGGCGGCGGCGGTGGAGGAAGATGTGGAGCCCTTAGACACAACAGCAGCGGATCAGAATGACACCCCCGAAGCGTCTCAAAATCCCGCATCCAAGAAAATCTCCGCACCTGCAGACGAATCCGTGCCGACCGGGCACTTGTTGATCCTCCAGAAACTCCGCCGCTCCCTCGCAATCGCACGTGCCAACCCTACGGTCATTACCGAACCCGAGCCCGGCGCTACGACCGGCAAACCAGATATCGAACCAGTCGCAGCAACAGGCCTCGAGCCGCTTCCGCAACCAGAGCTCACAAAGGCATCCAAGCCGATATCAATACTCTCATCACTCCCGCCATGGCTCAAGGAGCCCATCAGCGTGTCTCCGACCAACAGTACGCCGTTCCCGTCAATCACCGGCCTGTCCGCTAAACTGCAGCAGCGCTTAAGTGCTTTGTCTCTCACTGAGGCGTTCGCCGTACAGACCTCCGTTCTACCGTTGCTTTTGGAGACGAAAACTGGCGGAGACCTGTGTATCTCCGCCGCCACCGGGTCAGGAAAGACACTGGCGTATGTCTTACCGATTATCCAATCGTTGTCGTCCCGCGTAGTGACACGGCTCCGCGCAATCATAGTTGTGCCGACCAGGGAGCTTGTGCAGCAAGTCAATTCCACTGCTATCTCAATATCTTCCGGAACCGGACTCAAGATCGGTACAGCTGTTGGGTCACGCTCGTTGGTGATCGAGCAGGGACTCCTCGTAGCAGAGGAGGATGACGGGTCGATGGTTAGCAAGTTGGATATATTGATCACTACCCCAGGAAGGCTCGTCGAGCATGTGCGTGCAACGCCCGGATTCGATCTTACGTGGGTCAAATGGCTGGTCATCGATGAAGCGGACCGGCTGCTCGCTCAGAGTTTTCAAGAGTGGGTGAATGTTGTTATAGTTGGCCTCGAGGAGGCAGCAGCAAAACACCGTGTTAATGGTATTGCCGGTGTGGATCTGGGAAACCTTGGCCTACGAAGTGGCCGCCGCGAAGGGGAGAAGGTCAGGAAGGTAGTGCTTTCGGCTACCATGACGAGGGATGTGGGGAAGCTTGCTGGGCTGAGGTTACGGAGGCCACGGTTGGTGGTCGTTGAGGATCCTCCGCTACCAGAAGATACTGATGTGTTCGGTGCTGTGGAAGGCGGCGCTCAAGACGACGAGGAGCTGGAACAATTCTCTGTTCCCGCGGGCTTGCGAGAACACGTCACTCCCGTTGAAAGCATTGAAAACAAACCGCTATACCTTCTCTACCTCCTCCGTTTGCAGGATATCAAGACAGGCGCGCTGGTCTTCGTCAAGAGCAATGAGGGCGCAGCCCGTCTCGCAAAGCTTCTGGAAACCGTTGGAGAGAAGTCGGGCGACAAGTTCTCGGTCGGCCTTGTCACGGGAGAAATGGAAAAGAAGCGGCGAGAAAAGATCCTCAAACGATTTGCGAAGGGTGAAGTTGATATGTGAGTCTTCCAGCACCCCCACTCCGTTGGGGTAGGCCCCAAGTGCTCATCCTATCTACAGACTCGTCTGCTCCGACCTCATCTCCCGTGGTGTCGACCTCCCAAACATCCGCCATATCATCAATTATGACATCCCAGCGAGTACGCGCGCGTATGTGCACCGTGTGGGACGAACCGCACGAGCGGGAAATGAAGGAGATGCTTGGACGCTGCTTGGAAATAACGAGGCACGGTGGTTCTGGAGGAACATTGGCAAGGCGATCAGAAGGGCTATTGCCGTCAAGAAAGCGCCGGTTGTGCTGGAGGCGGAGGGAGATGGGCTTCGCAAGACGTATGAGGAGGTGCTATACGGTGAGGAGTAGAATAGAAGTATACAGTGATACTTTGTTTGGAGAGACAGTGTACATATATGATATGTATATGGCGTCTAGCGCAGAAGAACATGTTTTACTACGTGGCCGACGGTGTGCCATCTCCAAGTGCAACTACACGTCTCTATCTAGGTATATAGGTGCTGAATACCTAGCCCTACATACGAGCATGGAGTATAGCCTCGCCAAACCAAGGATCACAGGCGCTCCATCCATAACACGTTAATATCTCGTACCTATCATCTTCATTTAGTTAGTCTTCGGTGTGCAGTGTTCCACTCAAGTTCTGGGCCCTCCCGCACATCGTGATCTATAGCTAAAGTCTCGCCTACATATCTATTCCGGATCTGTAGTTCCGGACAAAACAAATGATCTTAACATTTCGCCGAAAGCCGTAGTAGACACGGAGCTTTCAGCATACACATCTCGATCGCGCGAAGAACAAGGCCGACATCTTCCTTGTCTCCGGATCACATGTCCGGGATCAACGCGTCAATGCCTGCTCGCCAGCTTCACCGGCCCCGCAGATGGACTCTCACTCCATAGTACCCGTTTGCCAGATAGTTCTGATCAGTTCTGTCTCTCTTTCTGTGGCTTTCTCTTTTGTTGCGCATTCCGTACCCCGTGTCGGATGCTCACACTTATCTAATCAGATCCTGCGACCACCAGCTAGATATTCCAATTGCAGCGCTGTGATTGGTGGGCTACCCCCCGGCGCTCTCGACCGAGGTTATAAGTGCTGTTCCGAAGATCAACGAAACTCTTGACATCAGTTCTAGAACTCTGAGTGTCTTTTTCGTCTTCTCCTCCAACCAACCTTTCTCTCTCCTTCCTAAGCAACCAACATTTCAAACCTTTCTTTCGCCACACATCGTCATTGCCGGAAGAAGGGAAATTGGGTTAGATATAACCTCCCACGCTACCCTCCGCAACTCGTTTCCATCCTCATATTCTTAATTCGTGACAACAGCAATACTACTATTCACAATGTCGGCCTCCGTCCTCTCGCGCAGCGCTCTCCGCGCCGCCGCCACACGTACCTCCTTCCTCGTTGCGACCCGTGGTCTTGCTTCCGTAGCGACCTCGCAAGCCCCCCCCTCCACCCCCGGATCCAAACCTCCCAGAGTGAAGAAGTTCCAGGTCTACCGTTGGAACCCCGACCACCCTGAGAAGAAGCCGTACATGCAGGAGTATGAGCTGGACCTGAACCAGACCGGACCCATGGTGCTTGATGCGCTTATCCGCATGAAAAATGAGATGGATCCCACACTCACCTTCAGACGGAGCTGTAGAGAGGGTATCTGTGGAAGTTGTGCGATGAACATCGGCGGAACAAACACCCTCGCTTGCTTGTGTACGTGTTCATTGGGGGAGGCTTCCGGTGTGACATGTGGTGCGGTGGGGGGCTGACTGGGTTTGATTCACAGGCCGTATCGACTCCGACACTTCCTCCGCCACTAAGATCTACCCCCTCCCCCATACGTACGTGGTGAAGGACCTGGTACCCGACCTCACGCAGTTCTATAAGCAGTACAAGTCAATCAAGCCGTACCTACAGCGCAAGGATCCCCCCACACCCATGAAGGAGAACCTGCAGAGCATCGCGGACCGCAAGAAGCTCGACGGAATGTACGAGTGCATTCTTTGTGCGTGCTGCTCGACCTCGTGTCCCTCCTACTGGTGGAACTCGAGCGAGTACCTCGGCCCCGCCGTCCTCATGCAGAGCTATAGGTGGATTGCGGACTCCCGTGATCAGTACACCGAGGAGCGGAAGGCGGCCCTTGACAATGAGATGTCCCTCTACCGGTGTCATACCATCATGAACTGTGCAAGGACTTGTCCTAAGGGGCTGAACCCAGGTTTGGCTATTGCCAAGGTCAATAATTCCCTCCATCCTCCCTCTTCATTGAATATCGTTCCTGACATGCTATGGCGTAATAGATCAAGAAGGAACTGGCTTTTGGCAGCTCCTAAGCATACCGTCACATTTATTTTTTGTTTGCTGGGGTTTCGAGAATCATACAGTCCCCGCTGAGTACTTTTAAAAGAGCGGATGTGTTTGATGGGATTCTCCAATGATTGCAGTGTTAGGGAGGGATGGGAGGTGTTGATCGGCTGTACACATCAACTGGCTTCCATTTACTTGCTCCGACATCTTCCCTGGCTGCTTTTTTGCCTAAGCCATCTTGACTGATAGTTGCGTATGTATTATGGTATCTCGTAGATCTATCTATTTCCATTTCCGCGATCAAGGCACCTGCGGATTTACCGTCAATATCTATCAGCACATGCGAAAACCGGCTCTCGCCACTGCTGAGTGTCGAGCATCCGAGTGAACGAAAATGACCCGCCATGACAATCGCATGTTCCTCATACCCTGGCATGCACCAATCCATCCCACAGCTGAGCTGCGCGTCCCCACACGTACCACTATCTACATAACTAGGTATGTATTCGCATACTTGAGCGTCCCCCCCCCCACTCCCGCGTTTCAGCGCCGAGGTGGAGGGCCCTGCAGTGACTAATCGTTGCCCCCACATGTTGCGTTAGGTCGGTGTGGTGTGTGGTGGGGAGTTATTAGAATCTTTCTCGATTCGAGTGAGAAAGGGGAAAGAGGGAGGGATGGATGGAAACTGGGCGAAGAGGGAAGGAGTTGTGGGGGTCTACAGCTCCATGTGATCACACCGCAGGTTACACTTTCCTGGAATCTACGGCATGGGAGGACCAGTGGGATTGGCCCGCTGGGGGGGTTTGGGGGGAGTTGAGGATTCAGGGGGATGGATTGGAGGGAACGAAGGAGGGAGGGCAGCAGTGCTGCCTTGTGGCGACGCGGCGATGCAGCTTTTGTGAATGGGTGGATGTAAGCGTACTGATGTCTCACTGGTCGTTTGAATACATACATAGCTGCGATGAAGCGAAGTCCGTCCGTCCCCCGCTCAGGGTCGTAGTCCTACATGGGGAATCACTCGTTTTCCAGCCAATGGATATGCAGTGCTTATTGATCTCGCTTAAATTCCATGCCCTTTGCTTCGTTGGCATAGGATTGCGCTGGACGGTGCGGTGTTTTTTTTTCCTCGAGCGTGGATGCAAATTCGCTGTTCGACGTTTGTTGTTCTGTTTCTTGCGTTGTTTGGGGTTGGTTGTTGGTGAGACGGACACGTGTAGAGTGGTAGGGACGTGTTGTCAGAGGCTGACAGTTCGGGGGCCAGGAGCTACTAGTAGATTATGTAGAGTGAGTTGCGTATCTAGCGAGAGAACTTTGGTGGGAAAAAAAGCAAAAGTTTTCCCTTTTGTGTGTGTGGATTTCGATACGATATTCCTTCAAAACCGTGGAGTTTTGTTTTTTTTCCCCATCGAGAGAAGAAGGGCACAGGCAGGAGGGCAGACGGCGGAATAAACCTCGGCATCGAATTGGCGATGTACATAAGCCATACATATCTAGCAGTGGATTCCGCATCCCTGCTGTGCGCGCGGAGTGCGGGGAAGCTCTACTCTACATACATACCTCATACCTAAATCGTCATCCAGCATAAGTGTGGTGGGTTGGATGGAGTTGGTGTGGATGGGGTGGGTGGGTGGGTGGGTAGATGCATGCATCCTGCACTGGCAATTTGGGTGTTGAAGACTGGCGAGCCTGAAGAGCCGCCATGGCAATGGATATGCGACAAGTGAAGGGAACTGGAGATGAAGGAAGGAAATGGACGGAGACGGAGAGGGATGAGTGTTGATATTGTGCTGAGATGAATCGTGTCGCGAAGTGCCAATGAGAAGAGAGATCAAAATCGGAGGTCTGGTGCTTCAAATTCAATACAAGTAGAATACATGAATAGTACTCGCGGGATTGTATTCTTTGCCCAACCGGCATTGAATTGGTTCCATCCGAGGATGACCAATCGATCGTCGGCTTCAAACTCGTCAAGATGCTCTTGGAGTGATCGATTCGGCAGCTCGACCTCCAATCGATGGGTGGCGTCGAGTTGGATTTCCGGAACTTGGCGCGGATCAAGGCGTTCCCGTGATCGATAGTGGAGAAAGTCTGCGGTTGCTCGTCGTTACTGGGACGCCGGAATGCTCGTTTTGTCGAGGAAGCCGACGGGAGTAATAGGGTGGATTCAATTCAATATCTGAACTCGTCCGAAGAAGAATGTCCATGAGGAAGGCACTACAAGGTATGCAGACTGGAGTGATGTGAGGTAGTTATTTCATCCTCACGTGTTTCGCTTTCGAGAGCCTCCCCGGCACCTTTGCTGGGTGCTGCTGCTTTAGCGTGCCTCTCACCTGCTGAGCAAGACCACCCAAGTAACACTACAAAGTAACCATCGCCGTCCCCCCCCCACTACGTACTGACCACAACCACCCACTTCCAACCGATTTTTCGTCCCCGACCGGCAACCACAGCAACGACGACAGCAGCGACTCGTCACTATTTTTGCCGTCCTCCTGAATCCACGAACTTCGGTCTTGTCTTGATCCACCGTTGTTCCTAGAGAATCCATCCGCCTCCATTAACTACCACCTCCGAGGGAACAGCCAGTACACGGGCCGGCAGATAACAGCGGACTAGGAGGTAATAGCGAGCAGAACAAAGGTCTGTAACTGGTTCCTGTTCCTTCCTTGCCCATGACACGCGTGCTTGTGAGAGAGCAAGAGATAGCGGGACAGACACTTTAGCTGTGGCTGGCCTGCCGGCTGTTCCACTTTTTCGACAGAGAGAAAGAAAGCTTGCGGCCATTCCAGACTGGCTCTCTCCATCTCCGATGCAATCGTTTGTTGAGTGAGCGCTTCATGCATGCATGCAGATAACCACACGACACGCACAATCACACTGCCCCAAGAACTTACGGCCGGCAGTGGAATTCAGGTGCCGGGTTTTTTTTGTTTCGTTGCCGCCAGAGCTGAAACTAACCGAGACATAATTCCAGTTCGTCCCTCCCCAGCCATTCTACGAGATACTCTTTTGCCTTTGCTTTGCCGCCACGACTTTACGAACTCCCCCTCCTCCACAATCCATCACTGTAAACTTGACGGATACTCCGAAAGTTTGCTACGAACCTCCACCTCCCTCGATCGAATCCCATTCATCGTTTGATAGAGCTTCTTGAACGGTCCTCCCGAGACGCGGATGGACAATATGAACAACCCATATGGCCGTGCCTCGGCTTCCCCGAAACAGTCACAGTCTACGGCCTTGGTGGCGACGAAAAAGAGATCATCATCGTCGGTTCGACGGGATGATGTTGATGCTGGAGGAGGAGTAGGTGTCGAGAGCTGGGCGGATGACAACAACGACACGACCAGGAAACGCTCGATAATCAAACGAAATCCAAAGAGCCAAGTTAATGCGGACGGAATGCGGGTGATGCCCAAGCCGGAAAAAGACCCGAGGGACGCGCTCATCGCCGACTTGAGGGCGGATTTGGAAAAGTTGCGAAAAATCTGCACTTGTGTTGTTTGCCAGGACCTGCTGTTTGAGCCCTACTTCTTCCAATGTGGCCATGTTTATTGCTATGGGGTGGGTGATGTGTGTCCTCGCATACTAGCTGGGACATAGTGCTGACAATGACTCAGTGCATCGTATCATGGGTTAGTCAGGCGAAATCCAAGAAGCAGAGACTCTGTCCGCAGTGCAGAAAGGCGGTAACAGCAGAGCCGTCACCGGCGTATATGGTTGGTAGTTTCCTTGGCAGGATGATTGTGGCAACTGATCGCATTTCAGGTTCGAGACATGATTGAAACGTTCGTTCACCGAGAGGAGATAATTTCACCGTCGTCCGGACTGGAATTACGGAAGCAGCAAAAGGAAATGCATCACCAAATAAGAAGTGACAGGGCACCCGGCGGCCCCGGGCTTTTCAGAGGGATGTTCACAAATGCAATCCTGTATGGCATCCAGGATCCGGAGGACGAGGTTATCCGATGCCCACGGTGTATGTGGGAGGTGCATGGCCGCCGATGTGCAAATCCTACTTGCGGAGCGAGGGTTCATGTACGCAGAGATGGCGATGGGCTTGACGGTAGCGAATCGGGAAGCGACACCGAGGAAGGCAGTGAGCCGGAGACGGATGGCGGCATCGAAGCTCCCGATAGGTGGCCCGAAAGCATCGTTGGGGAAGAGGATGACTGGGAAGATGCTGGAGACGATGATGACGATGACGGTTTTGATGACATTGATGACGTGTCGGATAGGCGGCGATTCGCACCGTACGGACCGGAGAATCGGTTTTTTGGACAGAACAGCCAGCAAACGGAAGACTCGGATGAGGATGAGGATTCCGACGGTACTGTAGGAAGTCTAGCGGACTTTGTCGATGATGGCTCGCAGTTGTCGCATAGAGTGCCTGGGCGAGGTGGCCCTTGGGCTCTGACATCGTCCCCAGCCCAGACATCTTCACCAGCTCGACCATCGGTTGCTGCAGCTAGGAGGCGCAATGCACGACCAGTTGTTGATGATGACGATGACGACGCACAATCTTCGTTTTCCGAAGCGTCTTCGAGACCAGCACTTGTCAATAGGCGGAACCGCTACCAGAACAGCCGCCACGTTTCACTCTCGAGCGACTACGATGATGACGAGCAGAGCCTGCTGGAATCGAATGGATACCAGGCCCTTTTGGGAAACCAGACCGATCACACTGCCACCGAGGATGAAGATGATGGATTCTCGAGCCCGCCAATTAGGTCAATGGCAGGAAGAAGGAATGGCGTCGGAAGAGGCAGTGGTCCTGGCAGCGTGTTCAGTGTTCCCGAGGAGGACGAATTTGGTGATGCAGATGAAAGTGAGGACCAGGATGGCGATACTGCGATGGCCGGAAGCCAACAGACCAGGAACACTGCGCCTGCAACCAGACAGCATGCTAGGCGGAACAACTTCGGTCAGACCTGGAGCCAGCCCGTCGATGTGGATTCGGCAAGTGAGTCCGAAGTGGCTGCCAGCCGTCGCCGTAGAAGAACCCCCGCCCAGACGTCACAAGCAGCACGCAGTAATTACTACTCCAATCACCAGAGAAACGGAAACGGAAATGGAAGTGGAGGTCCCCGTAACAGGAATAACCGGCCTAACATGGAAGTGGACCCCAGTATCCTTGGCCTCTTTTCCCAACACGGTCAACAGCTCCGGGAGACCCAATTTAATGCCCTCGGTCGCAATTCATCCTCGGTTTCTCCAGCAAGGTCTTTGACGCCCGTTCAACGCCCAGGCTCGGGCCGTCGTAGCAGTACCGGAAACAGAGGAACAACGCCGTTGTCACCACTTCGGGCAATGCACGATGCGTCAATGCTCTCCTCTTCTATGCAAGCCCCGTTCAATTTCACTCCACAGCGGCAGCCGCCGTCATCCATCCCCGGGACATCCAGCCCGGCCCAAATCACCCCCAGAAATAACAATCCGTGGCAGCGAGGGCTATCCCTTTCACCACGGCTGGGAGGCGCTTCGTATGGCCACAACATCTTCGCGCAACTGCAGCCTCGGCGAATCAACAGTCCTGCCGTTAGAGTTCGCTCCAGGACATCGAACAGGGAACTCCGATCCGGGGCTGGCTCACGGATGGGGATGCGCAATCACTCCAACACGCCCACCTCACCGCATGCGCAATCGTCGTTTGCCGGTGGTACATCAATAGCAGGCTTGCAGGGCAGAATTCCTCCTCCGCCGCCGACGCAGCAGCCTCAGCACAACCAACCAACGGCACAACAACGACAGCAACTACAGCAGCAACAGCTACTCCAACGGCAGCGCCAGCAGCAGATTGATCTGCAAATCCAGCACCAGATCCAACAGCCGCAGCAGTCGCCGCAGCAATCGCCACAGCAACGTCATCAGCAGCTCCAGCAGCAACAGCAACAACAACAGCAACAGCAACAGCAGCAGCAACAGCGCCAGCGCCAGCCTCTATCGGTTCCTCCGCAGATTCCACCCAGACCAGATGGCCCGAACCGAGGCGTGACACCGGAAGACATCAGGGCACGAGGCGAGTTGATTAGGCAACAACAGCTCAGGATGATTAACGGAGGCGGGCCATTACGACCGAGTTCGGGAGAGGGAGCCGCTGGCGGCGGGAACGGAAGCAATGGCTCATCACCGAGCAATGCGGGAGCGGACATTTCAGAAAATCTTCGACGGGGAGGCAGGTTAGGTGCTTTAATTGGGGGCGGGCCGGCGGATCAGAGGGGAGGAGGCCCGATGCTGGTTGTTGGACGGGACGACGACCATACATTTTAAGCAATTGGGGCTCTATCCGGAGACATGCCTAGCTATGACTGTATGAGATGATTACTTGTTTGGTTGTTTTGTTTGTTTTTCTCGTTTAGGATACTTGGGGGGGTTTTTTTTTGGGGGGGGGGGGTTGCATTCAGCGGTCTGTTTTTTGTGCATTGGTATACGTGGCATGGGATGAGAAATGCCCGTGCACTGCTTACTTGCTACGACGAACCGTTTTGGTATCACTGCAGAATGGAATTGGATGTAAATTGAAAGTGGTTACCCCAGCTCACGTCTATGAATCCGGTGGTGCAGGTGGTGGATATGGTATACACCGTCTACCACCACGCAGAAGCCTTTCTCTTCTCCTCTTTCCTCTCTTCGATCCAGCGCTTCTTGCAATCCCTGTAAGCCCTGCCGTCCTCATTAGCGTACTCCGCCGCTACTAATCCTCCCCAGCGCACTCACTGGAAGTAGTCGGCACAGAACTCTCTATCCCCCTGGTTACGGTGAAGACACTTAAGGCTGCGTTCAGCAGCAGCCTGACACGGGTCGAAGTATTCGCTTCTCTGTTTACTGTACGAAGGCGGGCGGCGGTGTCAGCAGCGCCAGCGGGGGGGGGGGGGGAGGGATAGAACTTTTGGAACCGTTCTCGACCGCGCGTGTATTCCGTGCTGGGACTGTCCCCCGACGGCGGTGGCGGCGGGGGCGAGTTTGCGCCCTTCTGCTCCGGTGACGGGTGGGATTGCTTCGGCAGCGGCGGCGCCGGTGTCGGTGCGGCCATTGCGGCGGCAGTGGTAGTGGCGGGGTTATGGTGGGGGGAGCTGGAGCTGGAGCTGGCGATGGGTGCGTGTGGCGGAGGTGAGTCAGGTATGAGTAGTTGGTAGCACATGCATCACGTGATCTCGACCGTGCTGTTTCCGCCGGTTTGCCAGAGACTAGACCCGGACTGGGCCGACTGGCGAGACCGACTGCTTTCCGGTCGTTGGGAGGCTATTGGCTGCGTCGGAGCTCGGAGTCTGGTGCATGGCGGCTCACTCGTCCGCGCTGCACGCACTTCGCTGAGCTGAGTTGGAAGACGTCGGTACGGGAACTTGGCCGCGCTGGTTGACGAAGAGCCGGCAAGCGGCACCTCTGAGTGCGAATGGGCAGAGAGGCAGGGAGTGCGCGCGGGGAACTACTAAGGGAGATGAGAGATGAGGAAGAGGAAGAGGATGAGGAGGAGGAGGAGGGGCGTCCATTCTTTCTCCCCGGTCAGACGGTGGATAAGGAAACGGTATAGGTGTATGTTTTAGCCTAGTGGGAGAAAAGATCGGTCTATAGATTGGCCGCCCGTGTATGAATGGGCTGAATAGTAATTTTTTTGGGTGACTGGGCTGGCCCAGCAGTAAATCTACGGGTGTGGTTGATTGTGATGCCTCACTGATCGCATGCGACCTCGGGCCACGGCGACATTATATGCAGTCCGTCCCGTTCACCGTCCGTCATGACCTCGGGCAGTCGTAACCCCCGTCCCCGCCTGGCCCGGTCTATTCCCGCTTCGAAGGACGTAGGAAAGACAAAGGAAAGAGCGAAAAGACGGACAAGAGGAAGGGAAGCCCGCCCCACGTCCCCTGCTCCTCTTCCTCTCCCGGCTCGTCTCCGTCGTCCTGCTCCTCTCCGTCTCCCCGCCTCGAGTCCTGGCTCTGGGCCGCCTCCGGGCCCGCCCGGCCCCACCCTGCGTCCTGCCTGGGTGGCACGCGGCCACCATCGTGTTCGGGCGCTGCTTCGTCGGCATCCCGCACTTCTTCGTAGCGATGCGGCCCTCCGCCCAGCGCCGGGCTTCGGCCCACTCCTCCTCCGAGATCTCTCGCTTGATGTTCGCACGGGATCTGGGAAGGGACACCGGTCGTCCCCTGTACCGGTTCCCAAAGCCTAGCCGCTCAACTCCGTGAGCGCCCGGCTTCTGCACCGCCAGCTCCGCCCACTCGTCTGCCTTCTCGTCCCCGACGACCCCTCTGTGAGCCGGGCACCGCCGGATCTCGATGCAGACGTCCGGCCTGGCTGCCCTCGGAGCCGCGACCCACCTTCTGGCCTGGACGGCATACTTCTGCCCCGGTCCAGTTTCTCCTGAGAACCGCCTCTGCCTGCTGTCCAGCTGGGCGGATGCAGGTCGCAGGCCCGACTCCATCCCCATGCCCCGACATCCTTCGCCTTTCCATCACAGTTCCGCACCGGGCCATTGCCACTGACTGGGCACAGGCCGCCATGGCCTTTCATCAGTGGGTCGGTGACAGCCCCATCTGTCCTGTGAGCCGACGGAGGCGGTTCATGGCATTTCTCCCCCTGCTTGAGTCTGATGGATTGGCGCTCCTTCAAGGTGAGCTAGGAGTCCAGCCAAAAACCCAGCCACCTAGCTGTTTCTTTGGCAAAGGGAACCTCTCTGCCGGCGACCTTGATCTTGGTCTTGGCTGCCTCTGAAGGGGGACGCCGCTGCTAGCTTCCCAGGCTATATACTGCCGCGGCAGCAGCCTGCTCGAGCTTCGCTACGACTTCCAGTTCACCTCTTCCCGCCGCCCACCATGCAACGCCATCCACGAAGGAGAGACCCTTCACTCCAGGAACTTTTCCCTCCACCCAGTCGAAGGCGCCTGACAGATACGCAGCGAAGAGAACCGGGGGCGGCGGGACAGCCTTGTGGTGTCCCCGTTGTCTATCGCCTGTCGGGCGCCCGTGCGGCCATCGAGAACGAGCGCCTCCATTCGCCACCCCCAAGATCCCCTTGTCGACATTGTTGGAGGTCTATGGGTGAGCTGGCCGAGCGATAGATCTACGCGTGGGCTGGCCCAGTGAACGCCCCCTGCGGTGGAAACCTGGCTCCGGGGCTGGAGATTTTGCTTCTCGAGAACTAGTGCTTTCGTCGGACACCACCACCGATAGCGCCCCTCTCCAGCCAAGTCCGCCACTGCCCGCCTGCCCCAGCACGCTCGCCAACCACCTGCAGGAGGTGGAGAATTTGCAGGATCAGGAGAAGCAGCCTCCGGTAGAGATCTCCGAGCTCTCTAGTCTTGAGGATTCGAATGATTTACCGCCACAGTGGCGGAAGAGAACTCGGCAGCTGACTACATGTGTTCTATCCCAGCGGGCAGAACGCTCGGGCTACAGATGGGCTGGTCCGTCTACATAGACTGGCCGTATGAGTGGGCTGGATCTACGAACCGGCCAGACAGCGGGTGGAACTTTTCGTGTGACTGGGCTGGCCAGGTGGGAGATATCTGGGAGCGGGCTGGCCGGAAGGCAGTGTGTAGATAGACCTTCCTTTTGTAGCGGGGGGAGGGAGAGGCGCTTAACTCCGCGGCGACCAACTCTGCTCTAAGGGAACCGGGCTTCATTCAACACTGCGGCGACCAAATCCCAGGCACAATCTGCTCAACACTTCACTATTACTCAAATGAATTCCGCTTATAACCTAGCGATGTATGTATCTCCGGAGAGCGACTGCTGCGCCCGCCTCCTTCTCTTTCTCGGGACTCGCCCTTCTACTACAGTACATTCTGGCACCGTGGTTAACGTTGGGTTGCCCACTCCAAGAGTCCGGATCACAGCACGTCACGCAAAGCTCCGTGTGCTAGATAGTGCGGTAACTATGGCTCGGGACCTGGGGTGTAGATAACTAAGTACTTATGTAAGTATGTATGTACTTGCCCACTTACGCACCAGTTCGGCTCTGGCGTGTAATAGATACCAGAAGCGGCGCGATCGAGACACGGCGTTTGATCCGTCAGTACATACATACAGTGCAGTGCAGTGCATAGCAAGCGTCCGCCTTAGCCGCCGGCCGTCTCCAGAATCGAAAGGCCGGGCCGAGATACGGGACCATATATATCGAACCAGTCCGGTCCCGCTGATTACATACACGCGATCGTGGGCGCCATCACCGCCGCTGTGTCTCACCCTTGTTGTCGACAGCCAAATGCTGGTGGTGTCGATACTGGACTCAGACTCGGGAGGACGTCTTCAAGCGCTGTCCACACTGGAAGCGCCAGCGGGAGATTCTGTGGGGCTGAGGCGGGAAAGCAGGAAGTAAAAATGGGAATCAGGAGTGAGTATGTATGGGGGGGGGATGGGGGGGGGGGGTGTAAACACATTTCTTATTCTTTGGGCCAGGGGCAGGGGGGAGAGAGCCACATCGTGCCGAAAGGACAGTGAACGGAAACAAACCGCGTGTTATCGTCGCGATTAGTGACAAAAACAGAAATTTCTACATATGGCCGTTGCATTCTTGGTGCGGGAGGTGCGTCTGCAGTTGTGCACGCGCGCGTGCTGCAGGCGGCGCCCAGAGCCACAGCAGGGCGCAGGCTAAGAACCACACGGGGCGCCATTGCTTTTGCTGTTCGGTGGCGGAGGAGCACGATCGCACACAAGTATGAGACTTTTTTTTTTCTTTCTCGTTTTTGTTGATAAGAAAATGCGTTTACACCCCCCCTACTCACTCCTACTTGCACGCCGCTGTTCGTGCCCTCGGCGGCTGGCCGGCCGTGTGAGATCTGATGACCGTGTGGCCGCCCACTCGCGGAACAGCGCCGGGGAAAGCCTCCACGCGCAAAGCATGCTTGGTGCTCGCGTGCTCCTTGGGTGGGGCGCGCCTGCTAGTCTAGATACATACTGCCGGTAACTACATACTTTATGTAGTTAGCCTGAAACTGGTGCGGTAAGCAGCTGACGCGCAGATGTCTTCACTCCCCAGCCTCGGTGCTTAATATGTTGTCCAGATGTCCATCCGCGGCAGAGCACCTACGGTGCAGTGCAGATGGCTTGCTTGCTCCCACGGCCGCTGCTCCGTCCACGCATACACATCCCCCGGCGTGCCAGCGGAGCAGCTGTTCACACTCACGGTAGATGCATCGGCGAGCAGGCAGTAGGGGCTCTGCCGACATCTGCGCATCACGCGCACCGCTCCGAGTGCCCGCACGGAAATTCTGCACGGAAAGCCCGCTGACTCATTGGCGATGGCAGGCGACAGACAAGACACAAGCAAACCCGGCAGCGCTGCGACCCCGGACCAACCAACCCGCCTTCCGCGCGGCGAAAGCGCAGACAAGCCTGGCCGGGCGTGGCCAAGGGCTGACGGCGCCGCCGTGGACCCAGCGCTCCGTGCTGCGGCGAGAGCCCAGCCAATATCTGCGGACGGGCGGACATGAAAGCCCCGGGTTCTCGGCATTCGGCGTGCCACTTGTGGTCGTGATAGAGTGCGTACATACTCGCCGTTGCACTCGGAACCGGAACGCAACGGCCGCCTTCCCGCTAGCCCCTCCGCCGAGCGACGGTGTCGAGAAATCTCACGGGCATCCCGCATCCAACTGCAACACGATAACTGCCCACCGTACGGAAGGCCGGTACCACACGCGGAGCTTTTCCCATAACGGGCACGGAGTAGTTATCGACTCTATGTAAGTACGCAGCTCCCTCCCATCTATCTGTCAGCGGTGAACTGCTCCGGTTTTTTTTTTCCCCGACCGGTTAGGCAAGATGTTCACTTTCTCCCTTGACAGAAGACATATGTAGATAGATATATAGATACTCGACCGTTTCGTCGCCACCACATGGCGCTGCGGGGTCGGTTTGCCAGCCTGCCGTGATAGATAAGCATCACTCTCACCACACCATCACGCATTTTCCCAAGCTTCAGGGCCGTCTCGGCGATCGCTTTGTGAACGTTTCCGATCAGACATCCTGTGAGCGGGAGACGAAAAAAAAAGAAAAGCACGAAAAGCAAAAAAAAATTAATTTGCCGCCGCCGCCTGCCCAAGCATCGCACCACGGGGGGGGGGCCACGGGTACATACCGGCGCTGGTTGGGTTGAGTCTGCCGCTCATGATGGCAACTGTTTCGGCGCGCCCGGGATCACGTGTTCTTTTTTGCCACACGGCGGTGGCGACGCTGTTCTCAAAGGCAGGAATTAACCCTTGTGGGGAGTATATAGATCTCGGGTAGCAAGTTGCCCCTCCAGCAAGATTCCCACACATGGACGCTGCGGATGTGTGGATATAGAGCAGCATCCAGCCCACGGTTAGTTAATCCGTATCGGTCGTGCCACGGCAACAGGCCCGGAGTGCGGAGTAGCCGTGCCGTAGATACAGCACAGCACAGTACGTTTGGGTGCTTCTTCTCGGCGGTTGACGATCGGTCCCACAACGGAAGTGTCACGATGCAGCGGAATCGGCATTCGCCGTCCAGCCACAGCCCAGGCCAGCCAAGCCACTGTGGGATAGCTGCAAACCCAAGATACATACATGTTGCTTCACCCGGTGGGTAGCTATCTAGCCACGACAGCTACGATTCGGGAAAGAGTCACGATACCGCCTGCTCGATAGGTGTCGGACAGGAGATGCAGATGGGCGGACAGATAAGTAAGCCCTCCAATCTCGGGGACATTATTTTTTTAGCGGTCTGTTCGAGCCTGAGCAAATGGCAGAGCCAACACGAGCACCTGCTCAGTTGGAAGCAAGCAATCGCAACGTCCACGCTGTGCTCGATGCTCGCGGAGAGAGGAGAGAGGAGAGAGGAGAGAGGAGAGGAGAGGAGAGTGGTGATCGTCGGCGTCCAATAACTAACGGGGCGTAGAATCCGGAGCTTTTCACGGAAGCGGTGGGCCTCCTCCCGACTGCCCGAAAGGGAAGGGAAGGGGGGAAACAGTGAGGCAAATTGAAAGGCCGAAACCGAAACGTTTGAGGACCGGGCTGAGGGAGATGCCTTCTCGACGCTGTGTGGGAATGCAATCCCGGGAGAGGGGTAGCGCGGTGCGACTTGTCTGGGTGCCGCCGGGCGAAACATACCGTAACCGGTCAGAACAGTGCGCACGATGGTTGGTGGCGGGGCCGGTGGTGGCTACATGTATGGAGTGCATGCCATCACCGGATATGTCAGCGGGCGACAGCACGAATGCGGGTGGGGGCACGGCCGCCGCCGCAGCCTATGCAGCATCGCAGGTATGTGGCTCCACGGTGGGCGCCGTCCTCCGGGCCCGCACACGGACAGAGTCAGGCGGGGGCGGTGCCTTGTCGGTCCGCGGGTATTCTCCGAGCAGCGCATAGATAGTATCCGCGGCACTCCTCTTTTTGCTTGTGACGTTGCGGACGGCGCATTAGTCATTGCGCACGAACCTCCTCGTTTTGCACTGGGCAGTCGCCTTTCTCGCGCCGGGAGCGAGCCTCAGAACGGAAGCTGGGAAAACGAGACTGAGACTGGGCCTGTCTAGTGGGTGGTGTGCTGCGCGCGGCGGCAGATATAGAGTACAACATGCATCTATGTACATAGTTACTGTATGCACACGCCTGGCTCGAATACATACATATGTACCCAGCCAGCCTGGCGCCACCGGCCTAGCCAAACGTCGCATGTCCTCAGACTCGACCGATCGAGCCGGCGCGGCTCCTCTGCTCTTGTGACCCGGAGATGCGTCCCTGCGAGCGGGCGTCTGCTGTGTATCATCAGTCCGCAGGTCTGCGGTCTGCGGTTCATGCACGATCCCTGCGCCGTCAGACGGTTTTGCTTCGGTTTGTGGCTAGCTTCCTCTCACCAGGCTCACGGCGATGGAGGAACGCTGACGCCTTGCTGCTTGTCTGCTATCTATCTCTACTCTATGCCAAAGAGCCTGCCTCCGTCATGCTGCGGCTGTGGCTCTGCTCCACTCAGCGCCGCCCTCCGCAACCCCGTAGTATGTGCCCTACGCACGCTCCGTACATGCTGTCCCGCCCCCCCAAACCTGTCCGCGACTATGCCGCAGGCCGCAGGCCGCATTCCGCATACCACGAGTGCGCCTCCTCCCCGCGAAATAATGGAACGGAGGGCGTGCGACGGAATAGATATCTATCTGGTAGCTATCGCCGCTGGGATCGCACCCGTGGAAAAACGAGGACTTCCTATCGATCCCACCCTATCCTCCTATCCTCCTCCGCCCACTCGCCCACTCCTCCCCCTTCCCACACTCATACCGCCCCTGGGCTTCCTCCTCCTCCTCCTCCTCCTCCTCCTCCTCCCCGGAGCAGATAAATACACCACTCCCCCCCCGCTTTGCCTCCTTGTCAGCTGTCGACCCAGTTCACCGCTCCCCTGACAACGACCCAGCACCTTCGAACAACGCTTCCCTCCTCCGGGCTTCTCAAGGAAGCGTAGCAGTCCCGCTTTCCTACCGTGACGGCCCTCACGCACGCGGTGGTCAAAGACGATATACCGGCCATGTCGACAGAGAAAGTCTCCCCGTACACGGAAGAGCCGTCGGCGGTCGAGCGCGGTGGCGTCGGCGGCTTCATCGACTCCTTCCGGCAGCACCCCCACCAGGCGCGCACCCAGCGCGAGCAGAAGGCCGCTGCGGCTGCCGGCCATATCGACCTCGAGCTGGCCGCGCACAACCTCGCCGAATCGCCCCTCCGCCGGAAGCTCAAGGGCCGCCATCTGCAGATGATCGCCATCGGTGGCTCCATCGGAACCGGTCTTTTCATCGGCTCCGGAAAGGCGCTGCACAATGGAGGTCCCGCTTCGCTGCTGATCTGCTTCTCGCTGATCGGTCTCATGCTGTACTCGACCGTGCACGCACTGGGCGAGCTCGCTGTCATCTTCCCCGTCGCCGGTAGTTTCGCCGCCTACTCCTCTCGCTTCATCGATCCGGCTTGGGGCTTCGCTATGGGTTGGAAGTGAGTTTTGCTCCCCCCCCCCCCGCGGATCCGTGCGCGGCGGAAACACGTGGCGGCCCGGAGCTAACCTGCGCAGCTACGCGATGCAATGGCTCGTCGTTTTCCCGCTGGAAATCGTTGCCGCCGCCATCACGGTGCAATACTGGGACAAAGACCACACCATCAGTCCTGCCGTCTGGGTCACCCTCTTCTGGGTTCTGATCGTGGTCATCAACCTGTTCGGCGTCAAGGGCTACGGTGAAGCGGAATTCGTGTTTTCGCTGGTCAAGGTCATTGCCGTGATCGGCTTCATGTGAGTGATCCGCCGACGAGTCCGCCATCACGCCCGCGATCGCTGACGGCGAGCACAGCATCCTCGGCATCATCCTGAACGTCGGAGGAGGTCCCGAAGGTGGCTACATCGGCGGACGGTACTGGAATGACCCCGGCGCGTTCCACAATGGCTTCAAGGGACTGTGCAGCGTCTTCGTCACGGCCGCCTTCGCTTTCGGCGGAACCGAGCTGGTCGGTCTGGCCGCTGCCGAAACCGCCAATCCGCGCAAGTCCCTGCCGACCGCCATCAAGCAGGTCTTCTGGCGAATCACCCTCTTCTACATCGTCTCCCTGACTCTAGTCGGTCTCCTCGTGCCGTACACCGATGCGAGACTCCTCCAGGAGGGTTCGAGCAACGCCGCTGCCTCTCCTTTCGTCATTGCCATCCAGAACGCTGGAATCGACGTGCTCCCGTCCATCATGAACGGCGTCATCATGATCGCTGTCCTCTCGGTTGGCAACTCCTCCATCTACGGCTCCTCGCGTACCTTGGCCGCCCTCGCGGAACAGGGCCAGGCTCCCAGGATCTTCGCCTACATCGATCGCCGCGGTCGCCCCATGGCCGGTATTGCGCTCGCCTCAACCCTCGGTCTGTTGGGTTACTTCTCGGTCGACCCCAAGGTCGAGGGTCCCGCTTTCGGCTGGATGTTGGCGCTTTCCGGTCTCTCGAGCATCTTCACTTGGGGTTCGATCTGCTTCGCTCACGTCCGTTTCCGACGCGGCTGGGCGGTGCAGGGCCACTCGCTCGACGAGCTTGCTTTCCGTTCGCAGCCCGGCGTCATCGGCTCCTGGATCGGCTTCATCTTCAACGCCCTCGTACTGATCGCTCAGTTCTGGATCGCGATGTGGCCCATCGGCGGAAAGCCCAACGCCGAGGCCTTCTTCCAGGCATACCTGGCCGTGCCCGTCGTCATCTGCTTCTACGCCACGTACAAGATCTACTACAAGACGCAGTTCGTCCGCTCCAAAAACATGGATCTCCGCACTGGTCGCCGGGAACTGAACATCGAGGCGCTACTGGCCGAGGAGCGTGCAGAGCAGGCTACTTGGCCCACATGGAAGAAAGTGTAAGTCCCGACTATCATCCCATTTTTCCCGGAAACAGCTGATGCTTATGTTTACCTTTAGTTACAAATGGTTTTGTTAGAGGACAACGCACTTTCGGGATTTCTACCTTCCAATTCTGCGATTTGATTTTCCCATGATATTTGCTCTTTGTTTTTTTTTGTTTTTTGGGGGGGTTGGGGTTGGGGTTTCCCGTCATGTATTCCATCTTGAGGCGGAGCTGTGAGGGCTCCTGTACAGAAAAGGATCGGGGACCCGCAACAGTTGCGGTGTGGGATGAGGACATGTAAATTTTAGCAACTGAGACCCGGAATGCCGTCTACAATTAGCATCTAACTATGTGCCCTGAGCCAACAGGTCCATGTATTTCCGTTCCACTCCCCAACGACCGCTTGCTGCATATCCTCACAGAGCTACTCTGTCCTCTCATCAACCTCATCGCCGACCCCGCTCCCAGCTGCGTTGAACGTCAGCAGCCAACCGGTCGCTCACTGGCGGCGCCGGATCCGTTGAGACTGCGTTCGTTGCCACTTTTTTCCCCTCTTTCTTTTCCCTTTCGCTCTTTTTTTTTTTTTTTTTACTCTTGCGGGGGTGCTGGTGCTAGTACTGGTGCTGGTGCTGGTGCTGGTTGTGGTGATGCTGGTGGTGGCGGGAGTGGGAGCGGCCCAGCTGGGATGGGCTACGTCATGCATTCACATGAAGTTGGTGGCAGGTAACTACTTCATATATCATAATATCATGTATGTGTACTAGTTAGTACATATGTACGCATGTATGTGGGGCATGCACGAAATCGTGATCCATGATAGCAAGGTACATCCCTCCTTTTGATTTTACTTTTTTTTTTGGGTGGCGTTGCTGGGGGGGACCCTTCCTCGGACTGACTCGATCCTCCTTCTTCTTGGCGGGAGCTGCGGGAGTATGTACGAACATCATGGGGGGAGCTGCAGAGGCCGCGACGATCGGGGGGGGGGCGCCACACGCGCGGGCGGGAGCTATCTAGATACATACATAGCTATCTAGCTGCTGATAGATAGCGCTAGATAGGTTGGGCTGGTGCCAAGCGGGACGTCGTTTTTTTTTAAAATTCATCTCCCGATGGCTGGATCCAATCGCTCGGGTAACGGCAGTGCTCCGTACCCGTACTCGTAACGGGGCCCTCGCCCCGTCGTGGCGAAGCGTGGTAGGTGCGTCGTTGGATGGGGGGGGGGGATGGGGATGGGGATGGGAAGCTGATGACATACTCGCCTTCGGGCCCAGTCCCTCGGCGGGCGTTGTCACCATTGGCCGCGGAGCGGATCCATCGTATGTAGCCGACCGCTCAGATCGCCCCCCACTTGGACCGTGGAGTGGAGTGGGGTAGCCACATATGTAGATACTAAGCAGTGACGGTGGCGTGAGTGCCTTGTCATCGGCAGCGGCCGCCGCCCGCCTGCGCCAAAAAAAAAAAAAAAAAAACGCCGTCAGCTTATGGTGCGTCTCTTGGGCGAAGCGTGGTCTCTCTCCGTGTATCCGCTCTTGGTGGGAACAGGATGCCCGGGAAGTGCCTAGTACATGGCTCGGAGTCCACGGGACCTCGAGCGCGCGGGAGTTGGCCTGCACCCGGGTTGTCCGTCTATCCCATCTACCGTTTGGGCGTAGGGCATGGACGACTACGTTCGAGTGACCTCTACGCTATGGCCGTGGCAGCCCAGAGCGGAGTGGGGTAATGCGCCCGGATCCGGGTGGTCCCGTTCCCCGGAGCTTGATTCGAGGGGCGGTTGAATTAAGCTCGACGGGTGCATATACGCCCACTCGTTTGCACCCCGTGTAGATATACCGACGTTGGCTGTCTGCATGGGACCGCATACGTGGGGAACCGCGTGGTGAGGTGGGGGGTACATAAAACAATTGATAGTGACAGTAGCGGAAGGCATATTGTGGTATTGCTAGTTGTCGTATAACTAACTAAATACTGTACCTATCCTTACTTAGAGGACGATATCACTACCATTCATTTTACCCCCACTTCACTACATATACAGTACTTAGATGCTCCCTCCTTATTAGACGCTCACGGGCTAGCCTTTTCCTTTCGCTTTTTCGTTGATTGCGTCTGCATACTCAAGATCGTGGAATTCCCCGTGGACTCAAAACGCGAGTGAGAGCACGTGATTCAGGCAGGGTAACTGGCGTGGGCTCGCTGGTGTGACATCATGTGGGCCGCAGAGCCGCACTGCATGCGAAACATATCTACGCACAGACGTCCGTCCCCCGTCGATCGACAGCCCACCATCGTCCACCCCCCACCTATCTCGAAACCATCTCGCTCAACGCCGTTTCCATCTCGAATCCATCGTGTCGGAGAAGCTGCGCCATGGCAGCCGTCCCGGACGAAGCGAAGGAGCTCCGCCTCGTGAACAATGTCGAGCTCAAGATCGCCCTCGCCGATTCGGACGCGAAGCTCCAGAAGCTGTTGAATCTGTACCTGCCGCCGCTTCTGATGAAGCTGAGCTCGCCGCACGAGGCCGTGCGAAACAAGGCCGGCATCCACCCTCGGGGGAGGGAAGCGGTGGAACGGCTGCTGACGTTTCTTGTTCCCGTAGATCGTCGCCGTGTGCGCCCACGTCAACACCCGCATCAAGCCGTCCAATTTCCTCCTCCCCGTGCCCGCGCTTCTTGAACAGTTCAAAGACCCGGCCATCGGCGGCAGCTATCCGCTGATCCGGAACTTCGATCTGATGTACATCACCACGGGCATCGGGCGCATGCCCGTCGCCGAGCGCATGGACCTGCTCCCGACCCTCGTGCGGGGGATATCCACGCACGGCAACGACCACCACCAGCGCACCCTGTTCAACGTGCTGCTTCGCCTGCTGCCACACTTCGAGCCGCCGCCGCGAGGGTCGTCGACGGATACGGCACTGCGCGAGCAGCTGTTTCCGGCCAGCGAGACGCAGGACGCTGAGTGGCTTGCTGCCTGGTTTGCCAAACTAATGCTGCTGAATCTGAACATATTCGGCCAGGACGACAAATCGTGTCCGGGACTGTCCAGCACGGATGTGGATTTTCTGACCATGGACAAGAAGAAAGAGACGTTTACTCCATGGTCGGTGCTGGCCGAGATCAAAGTTGCTGTGCTCAAGTTCATCGCCTCCGGCGCGTCCGTGGACAGGGAACGCTACTTTGTGGCTCTCATCGCCTCGACCGATACCAATTCGGCGGTGGCTGATCCCGCCGAGGACGTCTACAAGCGTGCCATGGCGTCCATATCGCTCGAGGACGGAGAAATCGTCGCGGATCTGTACGGGTTGCTGCTCGGTCGGCTGGGCGTTCCGCCCGCGAAACTGACCTTACAAACCAAGATCATCGGACTGCTCTGCAAGTCCCAAAAGGCCGCGGAGGGGTCTCGAAGGATCGAGATTGAGAAGATATTGGACATCGGATTGGAGACGACATATCCGCGACTGCGGCAAGCAGTGTTCGGTTTCATGACCTGGGTTTCCCGCATGGGAGACAGCGATCTGACGGATTCCCTGGCGCCCGGTGTGATGGAGAAGCTCAGATACTGGCTATTGGAGGACACCGCGGCCTCGGACGAACTCAGGGGATATGCCTATGAGACCCTAGCCGCCCTTGCTTCGCGATGCATCCATATCGTGCTGGAGCCGGAGTTGGGCATCGCTCGCTTCATGTTCCGGCAGCTGAGAGACGACCGTGGTGGTGTCGCAGTGACCATCGAGGGTGCTCTTGGTGTGATACTTACGGGAATCGCGAAAAAGAATTTGCAGGGACCGGTAAAAACCGCCATGGAGGATATGCTTTTGGACGTCATAATCGAGGAGAGACGGGGAACAGGACAAGCGGTCAAGTGGGCGGGCAGGTTGCTAAGTTTCGGGAACGTCGTGGGCAGATGGGTGGGCGCTTTGGCTCTGGGAATGGGTGGAACCATCGCCGAGGAGGGCGGAAAGGGTGGGTACAATCCCAGTAAATCTCAAAAGCATCTTTCCGTTCCCCACAGCGCCTGCCGCTTGTCAAGATGAATCGATGAAATGTGCGTGAAGTTGACACTTGCGTAGCCCTTCACCCCTACCATTATCGCCTGGTGAATCCCGAAGCCTCCCTCCAAACGATCAAGAATGCCGTCCAGTCGGAGGAAATGGACGTCGATGTCCCTGCTGGTGCGAACAAATTTGACTTTCCTCGGTTCGCAGACTTGGTCACGTATTTCTTCACAGTCCATCACACACTGCCAGCGTCATTCGGGGGAGGCGGGAATCTGATCGCCGGAAAGCTCCCGCCAAAGCCGTTCGCTAGCGTCCTCGCATCCGTGAAACGGATCGCTATATGGGAAGCTCTCGGCCAGCAGCAGTTGGATATCAAAATCGACGAGGACTGGGATCGCAACGTGGACACCATCACCGACACCGATGAAGCGGCCCGCACCCAGGTGGAGAATTTCCTGCAACAGCAGGATGCGAGCGTCGTCACGACTCTGCTCGATGTGGCGTGGGGAGGAATGCTCTACGACGGCGAGGGCGTGGACACGATCAAGAACACCTGGAACGAACTTGCCGTTCTGGTTCCTCCATCGATCGTGGAGCGCTACACTGGCAATCTCCCGGCAGCGTGGAAGTTGCTAACCGTCCCGAACGCGGAGACCCGACGTGTCGCTGCGACGGCCGTCGGACTGCTCGGGAGCCACCACGCGGTGTCCGAGGTGACTCTCGCGAAACTGGTCGAGGATCTGGTGGCCGGAATCGAGGGCAAGAAGAGTGGCGCGATTGGCGCATTTGCGATACTTCTCTCCAGGCTGAAAATGCGAGGGCGACTAGCCTGCATCAGCAGCGATCTCATCCAGACGGGCGTCCGCGGGATCGCGACGGCTCTCATGGACTCGCGGGATGCGGCATTGGCCGAGACCGCCATCGAGGCCGTGGGTGAGTTAGCGGTCATGACGGTCATCAGTGAGGACACGATTGAAGTCGATAAAGTACAGAAGTCTTTGCTGGAGAAGGCAAAGCGTGGCCACCAGAAGGCCGTTCAAACTTTGGGCTACTTGGCGTTCCTGTACCCCGAAGACTCCCCGAAGACGGACGCGATCACCGCCGAGATAATCAAGCTCGGCGAGAACGGAGGCGTCGAGATGTCGTTCGTCGCTGGCGAGGCGTTGGCGAATGCATCCGCGGGCTGGGGCAGCAGCGCTGTGCGGCGCGGTAGGAAGATGGCCGGAGTGGAGTGGGCCGGGGGGAGGCGCAGCGGTGTGCGCAAGTTGCTCGATCAGCTCCTGAAGAGGGCGCAAGAAGCTGGTGGCGGCGGCAAGCGCAGAACTACGGTTGTTGGTTTGCTCAGTGCCTTCGAGTTCTGCAGCCAAGACGAAGCTGCTAAGGAGAGGTTGGGTGACGCACAGCAGGCGTTTAGGGCCTTCTTGACGGATAGGGACGGTACGTTGTTCAACTCCCCTTCTCGGAGCAGGATTTCTCTGACAGCCGGCTGCAGACTTCATTCAGGAAACCGCTGCCCGCGGTCTCACGGCCGTCTACAGTCTCTCGGATGAGGAGACGCAGCAGGATCTTGTTCGCTCACTCGTATCTTCCTTCACTGGGGAGACGAAGCAGAAGATACAGGTTTCCCGCGACACACAGCTCTTTGAGCCCGGTCAGCTGCCTACCGGGGACGGTTCGAGCGTGGGATCGTATGGAGATATCATGGTCAGTATCTCTCTCGAACTAGGGCGCATGATCCTGAATCAAAGCTAATCGGGTCCACTCCCTATCCAGTCACTCGCGGCGGAACTTGGCGATCCTAGCCTCGTCTACAAATTCATGGCGCTAGCCCGGCACAATTCCGTATGGGCATCCCGGGCGGCGTTCGGGCGGTTCGGCCTGGGCAAGATACTTTCCAGCTCGACGGAAGTCAGAGACAACGAGAAGCTGTGGCCGGTCCTCTACAGGTACCGCTTCGACCCATCGTCAGGAGTGCGTCAGAGTATGACCGCGATCTGGCAGGCACTCGGCGGCGGACCGGAGACCGTCGAGCGATGGTGGGAGAACATCCTGCGGGAGTGTCTCAGCGGCGCTGTTCGCGGGAGCGAGTGGAGAGTGCGAGAAGCCAGTATCGCTGCCCTTGCGGATCTCCTCGGCGGCAGGAAGGTCTCTCAATACAAAGAGTACCTCCAGGAAATCTGGAGGATCGCCTTCAAGGTGCTGGACGACGTCAAGGAGAGCGTACGTTTGGCTGCGATGAAGCTCTGCAAAGTGCTTACTGCGGGAATGGTTAGAGCCGTGGAGGGCGGCGTTGGCCCAAAGGAAAATGCTGAGATTCTGGCGATCTTGATGGAATCCTTGATGGGAAGGCAAGGATTCGAGGCAGAGGCCAAGGACGTGCAGTTGTTCGCCATGAGTAAGCCGCTCTACTTGGTATCTTTCCCGTAGCATATGGTCACTAAAGCTGAGTTCGATCTTTCTACTAGGCACGTTGCTGCATGTCATCAAGAGCGCCGGCGAACAGCTCAGGCCATGGATTCCAGACATCATCGAGAAGATGCTCGTTCTGCTGGCCGATCTGGAACCAGAGGCAGTCAATTATCTCATCATGAACGCAGACAAATACAACACCACCGGAGATGAGGTAAAAATTTCTTTTTGCAGTTCTACTTGGCCACTTCACGGAGTTCGGATGCTGATATCGCCAAGATCGACCGAATACGATTAAACTCGATCAGGGCGTCTCCGATCATGTCGGCAATCGAGGACCTGCTGGACAAACTAGATGGTCCGAGCACGGCGAAACTTATCCCGCGGTTGACGAAGGCTATCCGCACCTCTTTGAGCTTACCTTCCAAGGTCGGGTGCAGTAGAGTAGTGGTGAACCTCGTAATGAGACACCCGGTGCTGTTCAAACCGTACGCCGACGAAGTGGCGAAGGCTTTGCTTGCGGCGGTCAAAGACCGTAGTGAAGTAGTCTCGAGGGGATATGCCGTTGCAATCGGATATGCCTGTCGCATCGCCGCTGACAAAGGAATCCTGACGATTGTCGACTGGGCAAAGAAGAGCTACTGGGAGGGGGAGGAACGGGAGAGAACAGCATCCGGCGCGGTTCTTGCGGCGGTGTACAAACAGTGCGTTCAATTCTCTCTCCGCATGTGCATGCGCGCTGACTCTCCTTCGCGGAAAGCGCGACCGACCGGGCAAACGAATTGGCTGTGGATATCCTTCCGTTCGTTTTCTGCGCCAAAAACGATACCGACGAGTCCGTCAGTGAGGAGTTCAGCAAAACATGGACGGAGAATACGGGCGGCTCCGGTGCTGTAAAGCTCTACTTGACCGAGATCGTGCAGCTCAGCACGGCAAACATCACATCGGCTCGGTGGTCGACGAGACAGACGTGCTCCCTCGCACTTGCCGAAGCTGCGAAGTCCATTTGTGAGTTTCCTCGCCCTTGACACAATGTTGGGAGAGGGGGATGTTACTTTCTCCTTCCGACTGGCCGAGATTGTGTTTCACGGAGCTCGAGACCGCAGCAAGGATCTGGCTGGCCACCTTCTGGGATTAGGTTCAGATGGACTGACAATGATGGTTTTTTTAGCCCGTGATATTACCCTTGCACAACTCCAAGTTCTCTGGCCCGCACTGGTGGTGGCCGTTGCCGGCAAGAGTTGGGAAGGCAAGGAGAAAGTCCTCGAGGCGTTTGTTTCCTTTGCAGTAGATGCGAAACAAAGCCTGGATGGCGACGAAAAGAGGCTCAAGGAGCTCGAGCAGGTCAGCTAATGCTCCACCACTACTAGAGGGTGGGGTTTTTTTCTCCTCCCGATTTTTGTTGACGTTTTTTATTACAGATCGTCATCCGAGAAGCCAACCGGAATAACAGTGTTTACCGTGGACCGGCAATCAAATGTCTCGGAATTTTCGCTGACGGCTTCGAAACTCTCGATCTATTCGACAAAACGTACGACATCCTCGACTCGGCCATCGCGCTCGATGGGGACGAGATGGATGTCGACGGCGAAGATGGAAAGTCCGCTAAAGAACTGTGAGCACCTACCCCACTCATGGTCGTTGCGTTTCTAACCCACTCCCAGGGCACATGTTTTGGCCGTGAACGGAGTGAAGGCAGTCTCCCAAGCTTTCCGGCCGGGCGTAACTCTAGATGGTAGGCTCCATCGTCCACATCCCGTGTCAAGCCTTGATGCTGATGGCTTCCACAGAACGCCAGGTGCTGGAACGGGTGACACGTGTGGTTGGAATGCTCGAGAAGCGCATTGTTGGGCCCAACATCGAACTGAAAGCATGTGGTATCGACTCCGTCACACTGGTCGCCCAGCGTCTCGCACAGTCCCAGACGAAATTCGGAGATGACGGCTGGACACAAATTCTCAAGAGGGTCTGGGACCGCATTGTAGAGCATGGGAACGACTATGGATTCGAAGCTGGGCGCGCCAAGGCTGCATCCTCCCTGGAGCACTTCACGACTGTTCTTAAGCGCTACAAGCGGGCGGTGGACACGCCGGATCGCCACGAGCTAGTGGGGAGAGTTCAGGAGGATGTCAAGAAGACTCTCGACAACGAGAAGTCACCGGTGGTCTTGCGGGTCCTGAATCCTGCCGCCGCCACACTGCTTCGCGCATAGCACATGTTTTTTTTCTTTCTGTATAGGATGTAGCTTCACGGTTCCATAGAAGCGGGAGTTAAGATTTCCTGGCGTGGCGTCCCCCACTTATTGGGTGTTCCGGTTCTGGATGCTGTATTAATTTAGCAACATGCGGGTTAGCTTCCTTGGCCTTTGCGCGGCTTCGTGAGCATAAATTGGACGGCATTTCGCGGCGACCTGCCCCGACCTCCAGCAGAGATGCACAGTGCACGGCCTGTGAACATGATCCAGCCCGCCGAGGAGGATATACTGCCGATACACCCCCTCCATCCCAGGTGTCCATGGGCCCTGCCAGGCCGCAATACGCTTCGAAAGCCAATGGAGACCCCGCGTTTCGCTCCAGCATTTGAAGGGGGGCTCCTCCTCTCCGCTTCCCAGCTCCTCTCACCCGTCGTGACGCCGCATCTTCGAGTTCTACGGTCAGATCGACCTTTCGATGCCCACCGTAGGCCTGACAAAGGGCCAGGAATCGACCGAACACATGGTGAACAGCCCCCGGGACCACTGCGCATCACCTTTTTCACCCGATACACCCGTACAGGAGTGGGGCCGTATTCATAGGTGAGCCGGGGATCTCTTCTCCCACCCTGTGCTGTGTGTATGTGTGCGTGTGTGCTGGTCACGGAGGGGCCATGTAGGTGGTAGTGGGTAGTGGCAGTGGTGAGGGGAAAGGAGGAAGAAGGGGGGGGGGTATTGCCCGAGGATGCTTTCCCGCTGATATACGGTGTTTTTTTTTTCGTTACCGCTCTGGCCAACCAGACAGGTTCAAGTAGCATGACCAGCCCGCCGCTGGAATCCGACACCTCCGATCACAAGATCTATCCGTCCTCGATCATCCGCCGGATGCCAAAGCTGATGACAATCGTCCCGAAGAACGCCAAAGAGCGAGCAGCTGGCCCGCTACCGCCGAAGAGCTCGCCCGAACAGCAGCAGCAGCAGCAGCTCCTCCCCGGAACCAGTACATCCCCCACTACTACTATCACCGCCGCCACCTCGCCGGCATCGTCTCCGAAAGCCCGCTTGCCCCCGAGATCACGGAGTGGTTGTTGGTACGCCATCATCGTTCCCCTCCTCCCTTCATTTCCCCTTCACCCCCAGTCCCCCCCCCCCTCCTCCGTTGGTCAGTGGTGCACCATGACAGTAAATAACAAGTAGCTATAGGACCTGTCGGGTACTACTTTTTTTTCTTTTCTTCACCGTTTCTTCTTCTTCTTCTTGGCTCTAGGTAGCGTTTCTTTTTCGCTGCAAAAGATACTGATATGCACGCCCACCGGTGTAGACTCGGAAGGTCAAATGCGACGAGAAACGTCCCAAATGCGGTGTACGTGTGCTGCCCCTGTGATACCACCGAGCGAGCTTTGCTCACCATTGTATAGCAATGCGTCAGGCTCCAACACCGATGCGATTACAGTCCTCGGATCTCCTTCAGGGACGACACGCGGAGGATTAGGGGACGGATGCCCGATGTGTCCACTCGGGGGAGCATCGTGTGGGATCGTAAGTGCGCTCAGGGCTCTCTCTTCTTCGGACTCCATCCCTGATTTGGCTCCATAGCTCAAACAAAGTACGAGAGCCAGCGGGATTTCGCTATTACGCCGCCGCCGGGTGTGGATGCCAACGCTCTCCCACGGTTCGCGGACCTTACCAACGACGTCGATCGAGAGCTGAAAGCCATCACGAGGAAGCCCGGCACCTACAACCTCATCTGCAATCCGGGGAGCTTTCGGGGCGGGGGCGAGGGCGACCCAGGGGGCGAGGGAGTCGGCGGGAACTACGTCCTCTCCACCGGCCCCACGGCCGAGTCCGGTCAACCGGCCGCGAAGGACGAGGACCTGGAGCTCGACTCCGATATCGCGTGGGATTCGATACTCAACCTGCCATCCCCGCCGGTCAACGACGACCCCGACGTCGTGATACTGCGGAGATTCGAAGAACCGACTTCGATGCGGCGGAACGCTACGCCCTCCCAACCGCCGCGGGGCGGGGAGAGGATCGAGTTCACCCAGCCGAGTGTGGAGGTGGGGGAGTCCTCGCAGATCGGTCCGCAGCGAATCTTCGATTGGATGGATCGCGTCGACAATCGCGACCTGGTAGCCGAAAACCTCGCATATCATCGCCGGTTCATCGGGCCCAGGCTCATGAGGATGCACGACGCCCGACTCCACCCGAAGAGGGCCATGACTTTCCAGGGCTTGGATCTGGATCCGTTCGAAAGTGAAAGCGTCAACTTCCCGCCTGTAAGCCTCGCAGACCGGCATTCCCCCCCCCCCGTTTGTTCCCCCTCTTCGATGGTATATTGGGCTAATCTACAGACTTGCAGCTCTTTCATGCCATTCTTGCTCTGTCCGTCATGAGCTCGTGCCGTATCCAGGGATATAGTGCGCTTGACGCACTGGAGCACTATAAACAAGCGCTTCCGACCATCGAGATAGGGACCGGGAACACGGTCGATCTCTGTGCGGACGGTACAATGTTCACTCACTTTTTGCTCTTGATGTATCAAATCATGGCCGCCGAGCAATGGCGTGTGTGCATGTGGAAGCAACATCTTGCCCAGCTTCAACGCATCGTGAGCACCCGTGCGGACGTATACGGCAGGGAGCGGCTCCCGTACTTTTTGTGGTGTCTCGTCATCGTCGATGCCTATGCTGTTCTCACCGCCGGAGGAACCGGCGAGTTCACCAACTGGCTGACCGAAAAGGGATTCATGCCCGATCCGGAGCACATAGTTGAGCCGCTGATCGCAACCGAGCCTCTCGAGATAGTCGCTCTCTTCCAGGAAGTACTGTGCCTCACGCAGAAGGTCCTGGTGCACGCTGTGCAGCTAGGGCAGCTCTCCAACACGATGAGAGATCCGCAACCGGACCACGCCAAGGTCTACGGTGAGGGTGAGTGCTACCGGATGGTGTACCAACTGAAGGAAATGTGGCAAATTGGGCAACCCAAGGTGGAGGAAATGATCACATCTACCATGATCTCCGGTGCGTATGCTGCCGCTTCTGCTGGTGGGTCGCGCCTCATTCTGACCATACAGGAGACATATGAGCATGTAGGTTACCACCCTTACTCCGGACGCTTCCATCCTTTCTCCCTTTTCACCTTCCCTCCTCCCTTCCTTCCCTCCTCCGTTCCCACCACTTCCCTTCCTTCGCTGACGAACCCCCGCCAAAAAAAAAGGCCTGTGCACTGTACAACACCATCGTGATCTTTGGCCTCACCTCTGTCTTCCCGAACCAGCGGAGCACGCTCACGGGCGAGAACGTGGAGGAAATACGAGCGGCGGCGGCAGCGATCGTCAACCAAGCGTCGACGTTGGTCTCGGCTGAGGACCTCTCCCACAGCCTCACCACGAACCACAGATACATGCTATTCCCTCTCTTCCTCGCCGGGATCGAATCCCGCGAAATGACGGTCAAGCAATGGGTGGCCAACATCCTCACCGAGTTCGAGAAGACCAGCATCGGGCGCAACGTCGAGGTCGCCAGCCGGACCCTGCTCGAGATCTACGACCTCCAGCAGCAGTTGGGCGCTCCGGCCGTGGACTGGATCGATCACATGACCGAAAAATTGGGGTGCAGAGCTGTCATCTACGATATTTGAGGCTTGTACTTTTATTTCTATTCTATTCTTTTGCTCCTTTTTTTCCTCGTCCGTTCTTTTATTATTATTTTTCTCCGGTTTTGTTTGTTTTTTCAACATTCTCCATCTCCCAGAGTCAACTCGGGTACTTTCTCTTTTTTTAAAAAAAAAAAAATTAAAAAAAAATAAAGAGAAGGAAAAAAAACAGAGAAAAAGAAGAAGAAAAAGGGGCTTACTGCATACAAAAAAGTGGCCGAAATAGGGTTATTTGTTTACGTATCCTTTTTGTTTTGTTTTTTTTTGTTTTAGGACTTTGTTCTGCTTTCCTCTGCTTTCCGTGTATAAGTACCACCAGATATGAAATAAAAGACGACAAAACCTTGGAAAGGCCCAGCTGTAGTCATGGACATCTCAACCGAAACGGGAAGTGAGCCCGGCTCTCGTCACTTACATAGCGTCCACATCTCAGCGCGGTAGGTCCATTCTGCGCGGCCCACACCTATATGTATGAATCTGTTGGCTGGCTAGGCGCTTGACGCCCCACAGCCACCAGGGAAATTGTGGACAGCATGCAGCTCTTGAGGTGGGGGCTATGTGCGATGGACCTGATGGCGGGGTTTTTGTGGGCTGCGGTCATGCGCTGGTGGGGGTGAAGGTTTTCGTGTTTGGTTGCACACACAGAACGTCACTCGTAACCC
>Ga0307508_10000771_pt1 | contig 37891 bp, 29 predicted proteins | sample 9_EM_MG_FD_203089 | JGI IMG/M metagenome (GOLD analysis project Ga0307508, IMG submission 203089) | Populus trichocarpa ectomycorrhiza microbial communities from riparian zone in the Pacific Northwest, United States - 9_EM | ecosystem: Host-associated > Plants > Roots > Unclassified | place...
CCCGGCGGGCGAGGTGGCGGGAGTCAGGGCCGGCCGTAGCCGTCGGATCGCTTGCGCTGCAGGGTGAAGGTCTCCAGCGGCACGACCTCGCCGGTCGGGACGAGCACGTTGTAGTACGTCACGAAGATCCGGGTCGTGGCGCCCGGACCGTTGCCCGGGTCGACCGTGAAGGCGGCGAAGCCGTACGGGTGCTCGATGTCCCGCACGCCCAGCCACGGGGTGTCCTCGAAGACGTACGTCGAGGGGTGCTTGGCGCCCGGCGTGGGCGGCGCGCCGACCGCGGTGATCACCTTGGCCTTCCCGACCGGGAAGAACTTCCCGTTCGTCGTGCCGCTCACGCCGCCGCCGCCGAGCACCATGTGGGTGGTGCCGGCGGAGGAGTCGATGACCGCGGTGTCGGTGAAGGACGGCTTCGGGGTGAGCGTCTCGCTGCCCGCGACCACGCCCCGGACCGGCAGCGACCGCTCGTAGTTGTGCTCGTGCCCGCAGACCACCAGGTCGACCTCGTACTTGTCGAACAGCGGGCCCCACTGCTGGCGGATGCCCAGGTCGGCGCCGTTCGCGTCGGACGAGCTGATGATCACCTGGTGCATGCAGACGACGATCCAGTCGATGTGCGACGACGACCGGGCCTTGGCGAGCTCGTTTTCCAGCCAGGCGCGCTGGCCGCCGCCGGAGTAGCCGCTGACGTAGTTGTCGCCGCCGTCCTGCAGCGCCACGTCGTCGTTCTGCAGCGAGATCACCCGCACCGAGCCGGCGGTGAACGCGTACCAGAGACCGGCGAGCTCCTGGGCGTCGCCGTTGTCGGGCAGCTTGAAGTAGGTCTGGTAGGCGCTGAAGCCCACTGGCCCGTTGTTCTTCTCGATCTCGTGGTTGCCCGCGGCCGGCATCCACGCCCGGTACCGAGCCGACCGCGTGTTGTTGGCGAAGAAGGAGTTCCAGGTGCGTACCCGGTCGGGGTCCAGGTTGGCGTAGCAGAGGTCGCCGTTGAGCAGGTGGAACAGCGGGTCGACCTGCTCGATGCCGGCGACGATGTCGGCGTTGGCAGGGGTGTTGTTGGCGTTCAGCGCGACCGTGAAGCCGCCCTTGCCGTCCGGCTGCCAGGTGACCTGCGGAACCGCCTGGTCGCCGAAGCTGGTGAAGGTAAACGCCGCCCGGCCGCGCGGCGCCGTCTGGAAGGTGCCGGCGTCGGGGCGGCCGCCGTCGTGCAGCGCCGCGTACGTGTAGTAGGCGCCGGGCCGCAGCCCGGTGAGCGTGGCGTGGTGCGCGTAGACCGTCTTGCCGGAGACCCCGTCCACATAGGTGCGGGTCTCGGCCTCCACGGTGCGTCCGTGTCCACCCTCGAGCGTGCCGAGGCTGACCCGGGGCCGCCGGACGGAGGTGTAGGTGGTCCAGGAGACGACCATCTGGGTGGCAGGGTCGGCGCCGAAGGTCAGGTGCAGGCCCTCGACCGGGGGAGCGCCTAGGCGCTCGGGCTTGCCGAGGAGAAGGGGGGAGGCGGCGGCCGGGGCGGCGACGGCCAGCGTCGCTCCCGTGGTCGCGACGCCGGTGGCGCCGAGGGCGATCAGCGCGTTGCGGCGGCTGATTCCGGAGTTGACCTGTTCACTCATGGTCGGGACGGTATGAGTCGCCGCTGGACGCTCGGGTAAATCCGGATTGCCGGATCAAAGCAGCGAGTTTACGCCGAGGTTGCGCAGGGAGGCGTCCAACACCTGCGCGGTGTGCGCGAGGGCGATCTCGCCGCCGTGGCGCCGCACCGCGGCCGCGACCTGCATGAGGCAGCCCGGGTTGGCGGTGACCAGCAGCCGGGCGCCGGTGGCGAGCACGTCGCGCGCCTTCCGGTCGCCGAGCTCGGCCGCCGGGACCGGGTTGAGCACGTTCCAGATGCCGGCCGAGCCGCAGCAGATCTCCGGGTCGGCGATCTCCCGCAACTCCAGGCCGGGTATGCCGCGCAGCAGGGCGCGGGGCTGCTCGCGCACGCCCTGCGCGTGCGCGAGGTGGCAGGCGTCGTGATAGGCCACGGTGACCGGCAGCGGGTGACGCTCGGCGACCGGGCCCAGCTCGGCGAGCAGCTCGGCGAGATCGCGGACCTTCGCGGTGAAGGCGGCGGCGCGGCCCGCGTACGCGGGGTCGTCGGCGAGCAGGTCGTCGTACTCCTTCAGGGACGAGCCGCAGCCGGCCGCGTTGACCACGAAGTAGTCCATCCCGGTGTGCTCGAACGTGTCGATCAGCCGCCGGGCGAACCGCCGCGCCTCGGCCCGGCGTCCGTTGTGCACGCTGAGCGCGCCGCAGCAGCCCTGGCCGGGCGGGATCAGCACCTCACAGCCCTCGGCGGCCAGCACGCGTACCGTGGCGGCGTTGACCTCGGGGAAGAACGCGCTCTGCACGCAGCCGGTGAGCATGCCCACGACGGCCCGGCGTTTTCCGCGCGCCGGGACGCGGCGCGGCGCGCGCGGCACGCCGCGCAGCCGCGGCGCCAGCGACTCCAACGTGGCCAGGGTGGGCGCGAGACGCGGCAGCAGACCGCTGCGGGCCACGAGCGCTTGCAGACCCGAGCTTTGGTACGCCCGCAGCGGCCCGCGCAGCAAGCGGAGCCGGCGGGGGTACGGGAAGAGCGCGAAGATCGCCGTGCGCAGGGCCCGGTCCCGCGCGCCCCGGGTGTGGCGGCGCTCCACCTGGGCGCGGGTGTCCTCGATCAGCCGGTCGTAACGCACGCCCGACGGGCACGCCGTCACGCAGGCCATACAGCCGAGGCAGCGGTCGTAGTGCTCGACCGTCGAGTCGCTCAGCGGCTCGCCGCCCAGGCCCTCGCCCATCAGGTAGATCCGGCCGCGCGGCGAGTCGGCCTCGGCGCCCCACAGCACGTAGGTCGGGCAGGTGGTCAGGCAGAAGCCGCAGTGGACGCAGTCGGCGATCAGGTCGGCGCGCGGCGGGCGGTCGTCGTCGAAGGCGGGCTCGCCCGTCACCGCCCCGAGCACATCGCGGGGCGGCTCTCCGGTGCCCCAGGTGGCGTCGACCATCAGATGCCTCCCACGAAGCGGCCGGGCGCGAAGCGGTGGCCGGGGTCGAACTGGTCCTTGACCCGGCGCATCAGGGCGAGGCCCGGGACCGGGCCCCACATGTCGAGAGTCTCGCGCACGCCGGGCGGCGCGGTGAGGACCACGGCGTGGCCGCCCAGGCGTACGCACAGGCCGCGGATCGCCTCCACGGCCGTGATGTCGGCCACGGCCGCATATAGGACGCCGGCGCCGGCCGAGCCCCGCACAGCCGCGCCCGAGGCGACCAGCTCGGGCACCGCCGACAGCGGGACGCCGAGCTTGAGCCCGATGCCGCCGGCCGGCCAGGGCGGCACGCCCCACCACGGCGGCGCGATCTCGCCGATCTCGCCGCCGAGCAGCTTGGCCAACGTTGCCGCCCGCTCGCCGGTGCCGGCGGGGGTGCCCTCGACGAGGACGGCGAGCTCGCCCGTGGCGGAGTCGATCTCGACGGCGGCCGGCGCGACCCGGGCGGCCCGCACGGCGACCGCCGCGGCGGCCGGCGCGACCGCCCGCACGAACAGGGCGGCCGGCGGCGTCGGGTGCAGCCGGAACGTGCACTCGGTGATCAGCCCGAGGGTCCCGTACGCCCCGGTGTAGAGCTTGCCCAGGTCGTAACCGGCCACGTTCTTGACCACCTTGCCGCCGGAGTGCGCGATCCGGCCGTCCGGCCGTACCACGGTGATGCCGATCAGCAGGTCGCGGGCGGTGCCGTAGTGCAGCCGGCGCGGACCGCTGTCGTTGGTCGCGACCGTCCCGCCGACCGTCGCCCCGGGCCGGGCGTCGAGCGCGAGCTGCTGGTCGCCCAGCTTGATCTCGTCCAGCCGGGCGCCGGCCCGCACGATCACGATCAGATCGCCGGCCGCGTGCTCGACCACACCGCTCAGCCGGCCGGTGTCGATGATCAGGTCGACGGACCGGGGCGGCGGCCCCCAGTCCAGCTTCGTGCCGGCCCCGCGGATCACCACGCTCAGGTCCTGGGCCGCGGCGACCAGGGCGGCCGCCTCGGCGGTGGAGGCCGGCGCGGCGACGAGGCGGGCGGGCACGCCGCAAACCGTGTCGTCCTCGGTCGCCGGACGGGCCAGCTCGTCGAGGACCGTCATCAGAAGACTTCCGCGGCGCCGGTCCCCGGCAACGACCCCGCGGCCCGGCCTCGGCCCGGCCGCTCGCCGCACAGCCGTGGGGTCGGGAAGATCTTGCCGGGGTTGGCCAGGCCCTGCGGGTCGAACGCGCACCGCAGCAACTGCATGGTGTCCAGGTCGTCGGCGGTGAACATGCGCGGCATGTACTGGGCCTTGTCCGCGCCGACGCCGTGCTCGCCGGTGATCGAGCCGCCGTACTCGATGCAGAGGTCGATGATCGCCCCGGACGCCTCCTCGGCCCGCTCCGCCTCGCCCGGCACGGCGTCGTCGAACAGGACCAACGGGTGCAGGTTGCCGTCGCCGGCGTGGAAGACGTTGGCGACCCGCACGCCGCGGGCGCGGGCCAGGTCGCCGATGCGGTGCAGCACCTCGGGCAGCGCGGTCCGCGGGATCACGCCGTCCTGCACGATGTAGTCGGGGCTGATCCGGCCGACCGCGGCGAACGCGGACTTGCGGCCCTTCCAGAACAGGGCGCGTTCGGCGTCGTCGGCGGCGATCCGGATCTCGAAGGCGCCGCTGGCGGCGCAGAGCCGGTCCACCTGCTCGAACTGCTCCGCCACCTCGGCGGCCGGCCCGTCCAGCTCGACGATCAGCACCGCCGCGGCTCCCGCCGGGTAACCGCAGGCCACCGCGGCCTCGGCGGCCTCGATCGCCAGCGCGTCCATCATCTCGATCGCGGCCGGCACCACCCCGGCGCCGATGATCGCCGAGGTCGCGGCGCCGGCCTGGTCGGTGCTGCGGAACGCGGCGAGCAGCGTGCGCACCGACTCGGGCTGTCGGGTCAGCCGCACCGTCACCTCGGTGGCGATCCCGAGCGTCCCCTCCGACCCGACGAAGGCGCCCACCAGGTCGTATCCGGGAGTGTCGGGGGCGTGGCCGCCGAGCCGCACGAGGTCGCCGTCGGGGGTGACGATCTCCAGCCCGGTCACGTGGTTGGTGGTGAAGCCGTACTTGAGGCAGTGCGCGCCGCCCGCGTTCTCCGCGACGTTGCCGCCGATCGAGCAGATCTGCTGGCTGGACGGGTCGGGCGCGTAGTAGTAGCCGTGCGGCGCGGCGGCCTTGGTGACCTGCAGGTTGATCACGCCGGGCTCGACCACGGCCCGTTCGTCGGCCGGCGCGACCTCGACGATCCGGCGCATCTGCGCGGTCACGATCAGGACGCCGTCGGCGTGCGGGAGGGCGCCGCCGGAGAGCCCGGTGCCGGAGCCGCGGGCCACGAACGGCACGCCGGCCTCGGCGCAGGCGCGGACCACCGCGGCCACCTCGCGGGCCGTGTGCGGCAGCGCGACCAGCGCCGGGATCACCTTGTAATGGGCGAGGCCGTCACACTCGTACGTCCGCAGCTCTTGCCGGTCGGTGAGCACCCGGCTCGGCGTCAGTTCCCGCCGCAGCCGCTCGGCGAGCGCCTCGATCACGTTCATCCCGCGGCCTCCTGTCTCCCGCCAACCCTAGGGGTCCCGCCCGGTGACGCGGAAGGATCGGGCGATCACCGGGCGTCGACCGCCGGGCACGCGGTCGGCAACCGGCGGCGGGTCTGCAAGGATGGCCCGATGTTCGTGACCGGGAGAGCGGCGCTCGTCGCCGCCAGCGTCCTCGTGCTGGCCGCCGGAGGTGTCGCCGGCTGCAGCTCGTCCAAGGATCCGGCGCCGGCGCCGACCGGCCTCGTCGACGAGACCACGATGCGCGGTGCGCTGCTGCAGGCCGCCGAGATCGGGCCGACCTGGACGGCGCCGACCGACAGTGCCGACCCCAACCAGATGGACAGCATCTGCGGCGGCACGTCCACCCCGCCGTCCGTGCCGCCGGGCGGCACAGTGGTGTCGGCGCCGTTCGCCGACGAGGGGGAGAACGGCGCGCAGACGCTCGACCAGACCGCGCTGGTCTATCCGTCCGTCACGGCGGCCACGGCCGCGCAGACGGCGCTGCGGGCGGTCGCCGACACCTGCCCGGCGACCGTCTCGGTGCCGGCCACCGTCAACGACACCAAGTCCGAGCCGGCGTACGACGAGACGGTGCAGATCCAGCCGCTCAACCAGGGAGCGTGGTCGGGCTTCGCGGTGATCCGGCACAAGAAGTACGAGCCGAAGCACCCAGGCGCGGCCGACACCGCCGTGGCGATCCTCACCACCCGAAACGTCGTGCTGGTCGAGGCGTACGCGATCTATCGCCTCAACAGCGCCAGCACCAGCCCCGGCTTCGGCACGGACTGGCCGAAGCTCGTCGGCTCGGTCCTTCAACGGGTCGGATAGTTCGGCGCGGGATAGACAGCGCGGCAAGCGTCGTCTAATGTTCGCGGTGCGCCGTTGCGAGTTCTTCCCCCGTGGAATTCGCAGCGGCGCCCTTATTTTCCGGCCTTCTCGATCGAAAACCGGCCGGCAGGCTTGGGTATCCGCGGTCGCAGGGCTGTCCGCCGTGCCGGCCCATCGTTAGTCACACCGCGAACCACACCCGGCAAATCGCTGTATCGGCACCGAAAACGCCTGCTCTGACCCCGTCACGAGGACGACCGGGGGATTGAGCGACGGGAGGCCGTGCCTTAGGCTCACCCCCGGTCTCATCAACCACAGTTTATGGACGTCCTACATCGGGGGATGTGCATGGGCGCGCCTCCGCGTGCTCCTGCTCATGGACGTGCGGCACGAGGAGAGGGAGGAGGGCGTGGTGGGCGCCTTCTCCATCGCCGAGAAGCTCGACCGGCTGTTCCGCCAGGTCCGCCCCGCGGGCCAGGCGGAGCCGAGCTACATGGCGGTCGCCGAGGCGATCCGCGCCGGCCAGGGCGTGCCGATCTCGCACACCTACATCTGGCAGCTGCGCACCGGCCGGCGGGACAACCCGACCGTGGCGCATCTGACCGCCCTGGCGACCTATTTCGGCGTCCCGGTGGCCTACTTCCTCGACGACGAGCAGACCAGGCGCATCGACGCCCAGCTCGACCTGCTGCAGACGATCCGGGACGCGGGCGTCACCGAGATCGCGCTGCGCGCGGCCGACGTCTCGCCCCGCGGTCGCGAGACGATCAGCGAGCTGATCCGGAAGGTCTGGGAGTCGGAACGGCGTCCGGACCGATCTCCGCCCCCGCCAGCCGGCGGTACGCCAGGCTGACCCGCCCGAGCCAGGCCAACTCGTCGGCCATGTCCGGCCCGACCGCGGCCCAGCTGCCCGGCCGGTCGGTGGGCGGCCACCCGGCGGCCCGGCGGCGCAGCGCGAGCGCGATGCCGAGGGCCTCGGTCACCGCCGGGTCGGCCCCGGCGGGCACCCGCTCCGGCAGGTGGTCGCGCAGCGCCAGCATGCCGTCCCGGATCTCGATCACCCGGCGGTACAGCCGCAGGTGCACGTCGTCGACGCCGGCGAGCTCGATCAGGGCCCGGCGCGGCGAGAAAAGGATGATCTCGGGGAAGGCGTCGCGCATCGCCTTCCAGAGCGGCCGCAGGACCAGTAGGGACCGGTAGGCGTCCGCCGCCGCGCGCGCCCGGCGCGTGGTCGGCACGAGGCAGCCGGCCACCGCGACCAGGTCCGCGACGGCCAGGACCGCCTGCTCCACCGGCTCGAGCGCCCCGAAATCCACGGGTACGCCGAACCTGTGCGCCACGATCAGCACGGTCTGGATCGCGGTGCACAGGGCGATGACCGCCAGCCCGGCGCTGATCGCCCACAGGCCGAGCCGGGGCAGCCCGGCCGGCGCCGCCCGGCCGACCTGGAAGAACAGCACGGTCGCGGTGACCGTCACCGCGCCCACGTAGGCCTCCAGCACCACCCAGTAGGCGATCGCGGCCGGGGCCAGGTCGCCGCCGAGGACCTCGGGGCTGGTGTCGATGCCGCCCGCGAGCACGGCCAGCGCGACGAGCAGCGCCAGCACGGCCGAGGTCAGGGCGTAGTGCCACCGGAGGCTGCCGGTCCCGGTGACCAGCGCGACGAACCGCAGCAGGCCGAGGGTGGCCAGGACGCCGAACAGATGCGCCAGGACCGGTGTGTGCAGGGTCGCCGCGACCGGCGGGAACTCCACGGTCTTGCACAGGGCGAGGGCGAAGACGGTGGCCCAGAGCGCGCGCTGGCGGCGGTCGCGCCAGAGCGTCGGCAGTCGCAGGACCACGGTCGCCCAGAGCAACACGACCAGGATCGTGGCGAGCGTCATCTCACCGGGCTCGCCGGGTTTCCTCGGCGAAGCCGAACGCGTCGGCGACGCGGCCGAGCGTGGTGCGCGGCGCTCGGCCGAACCGGCCGCGGATCAGCGAGGCCATCATCTCCGCCTCGCGCTCCTGCGCGGTGGTGTAGCTGACGCGGCCCAACACCCGGGTCACGGTGGCCGGGTCGAGGTCCGGGAAGAGCTCGGCCCGCACGCCGAGCCGGCTCAGCGTGTGGCCCATCAGGATGTGCGCCACCTCGTGCAGCACGATGTGCTCGGCGTGCAGCGGCGACGTGCCGGGGTCGTAGAAGACGTGGTCGGCCTCGTCGGTGCCGATCCAGAGGCCGCACGGCGCTCCCGAGCTCAGCCCGGGGACGGGCCGGCGAAGCAGGGGGCGGCCCCGCCGGGCCTCGACCTCGGCGCAGAACGCGTCGAGATCGAACGGGTTCGGAATCCGGATGCCGCGCAGCCGCCGCTCGCATCGCCGCCGAAGACCCTCCATTGCGGCCAGGCTACCCGCCGCCGCGGCTGCGCGGAACTGCGCGAAGAAAGCGCTTCCCGAGCAGCGCTGCCCGAAGTGCTGTGGAAAACCCCACGAGGTTGTGCATATTAGCCCCACCTCTGTTTAGCCTTACGAATCCCGGGGCGCCAAACCCCGACAGCCGCACAATCGAAACTGGAGGTGGCTGGCATGGAGAAGTTCGTCTACGACTTCACCGAGGGAAACAAGGACCTCAAGGACCTGCTCGGCGGCAAGGGAGCCAATCTCGCCGAGATGACCAATCTAGGCCTGCCCGTGCCCGCCGGCTTCACCATCACCACCGAGGCCTGCCAGCGGTACCTCGCCGACGGCCGGCACGTCGACGGCCTGAGCGCCGAGATCGACGAGCACCTCGCCCGGCTCGAGGCGACGATGGGCCGCCGCCTGGGCGACCCCGACGACCCACTGCTGGTGTCCGTACGCTCCGGCGCCAAGTTCTCGATGCCCGGCATGATGGAGACCGTCCTCAACGTCGGGCTCAACGACACCTCGGTCGTGGGGCTGTCCCGGCAGGCCGGCGGCAACGACCGCTTCGCGTGGGACTCCTACCGCCGGCTGATCCAGATGTTCGGCAAGACCGTGTGCGACGTGCCGGGCGGCGAGTTCGAGGACGCGCTGCACGAGGCCAAGGCGGCCAAGGGCGTCAAGGACGACGTCCAGCTCGACGCCGACGACCTGCGGGCGCTCGTCGGCGCGTACAAGAAGGTGTTCGCCAAGCACACCGGGCACGACTTCCCGCAGGAGCCGCGCGAGCAGCTCGATCTCGCCGTCGAGGCGGTCTTCCGCTCGTGGAACGCCGACCGTGCCGTGCTCTACCGCCGCCAGGAGCGGATCCCCGCCGACCTGGGCACCGCCGTCAACGTGGTGGCGATGGTCTTCGGCAACCTCGGCGCCGACTCGGGCACCGGCGTCGCCTTCACCCGCGACCCGGCCACCGGGGAGCGCGGCGTCTACGGCGACTACCTGCCCAACGCGCAGGGCGAGGACGTGGTCGCCGGCATCCGCAACACCCTCTCGCTCGCCGAGCTGGCGGGCCTCGACCGCACGTCGTACGACGAGCTGCTCGGGATCATGGCCAAGCTGGAGGGCCATTACCACGACCTGTGCGACATCGAGTTCACCATCGAGCGCGGCAAGCTGTGGATGCTGCAGACCCGGGTCGGCAAGCGCACCGCGGCCGCCGCCTTCACGATCGCCGCGCAGCTCGTCGACGAGGGCGTGATCGACCTCGACGAGGCGCTCGAACGGGTCACCGGCGCCCAGCTCGCCCAGCTGATGTTCCCGCGCTTCGACCTCTCCGGCGACCCGGCGCCGATCACCCGCGGAGTCGGGGCGTCGCCCGGCGCGGCCGCCGGCGAGGTGGTCTTCACCGCCAAGCGCGCGGCCGAGCTGGCCGCCGAGGGCCGCAAGGTCATCCTCGTGCGGCGCGAGACCAACCCCGACGACCTGCCCGGCATGATCGCCGCGCAGGGCATCCTCACCAGCCGCGGCGGCAAGACCTCGCACGCCGCGGTCGTCGCCCGGGGGATGGGCAAGACCTGCGTCTGCGGCGCCGACGCGATGGAGGTCGGCCGCGAGTCGTTCGCCGTCGAGGGGCACATCGTGCGCGAGGGCGAGGTCATCTCGATCGACGGCACCACCGGCCGGGTCTACCTCGGCTCGGTGCCGGTCCGCCCGTCCGAGGTCGTGCAGTATTTCGAGGGCGACCTCGACCCCGCGCTCGCCAACGAGCCGTTGGTCGCCGCCGTGCACCGGATCATGACGCACGCCGACGGGCGGCGCCGCCTGAAGGTGCGCACGAACGCCGACACCGGCATCGACGCCGCGCGGGCTCGGCGTTTCGGCGCCGAGGGCATCGGGCTCTGCCGTACCGAGCACATGTTCCTCGGCGACCGGCGCGAGCTGGTCGAACGGCTCATCCTGGCCCGCACCGAGGTCGAGCGCGCCGATGCGCTGGCCGCGCTGCAGCCGCTGCAGCGGGCCGACTTCCTGCAGATCTTCCGGGAGATGAACGGCCTGCCGGTCACCGTCCGGCTGATCGACCCGCCGCTGCACGAGTTCCTGCCCTCGCTGGTCGACCTCGCGGTGCACGTCGCGGTCGCCAAGGAGCGCGGCGAGGACGCCGAGGAGCACGAGGAGATGCTCACGGCCGTCCGCCGGATGCACGAGCAGAACCCGATGCTCGGCCTGCGTGGCGTACGCCTGGGTCTGGTCGTGCCCGGTCTGTTCGGGATGCAGGTGCGTGCCATCGCCGAGGCGGCGGTCGCGCTGGCCGCCGAGGGCGGCCATCCGCGACCGGAGATCATGGTCCCGCTGGTCGGCGCGGTCCAGGAGCTCGAGACGGTACGCGCGGAGGCCGAGAAGATCATCGCCGAGGTCGTCGCCGGCTCGGGCGTCGAGGTGAAGATCGGCACGATGATCGAGGTGCCGCGGGCGGCGCTGACCGCCGGCCAGATCGCCGAGGCGGCCGAGTTCTTCTCCTTCGGCACCAACGACCTCACCCAGATGGGCTGGGGCTTCTCCCGCGACGACGTCGAGGGCGCGTTCTTCTGGCGCTACCTCGAGCTGGGCATCTTCGGCATCTCCCCGTTCGAGTCGATCGACCGCGAGGGCGTGGGCCGGCTGGTGCGGATCGCCGTGGAGGAGGGGCGGGCCACCCGGCCCGACCTCAAGCTGGGCGTCTGCGGCGAGCACGGCGGCGATCCGGAGTCGGTGCACTTCTTCCACGAGGTCGGCCTCGACTACGTCTCCTGCTCGCCGTTCCGGGTGCCGATCGCCCGCCTGGAGGCGGGCCGCGCCGCGGTGGAATCGACCGGTTCAGACCATCGCTAACTGCTGGTCATGAGCCCTTCGGGGGTGTCCGCCCCCGGAGGGCTCATTTTTGTCGGGGGGTGGGTCTAACGTCGGTCGGTGACACCGGAATCACCGGTCGATGCAGTCAAGGGAGCCTGTGATGACCACCAACCTCAACCCCTACCTGACGTTCAACGGCAACGCCCGCGAGGCCATGGAGTTCTACCGCTCGGTCCTCGGCGGCGAGCTGCGGGTCACCACGTTCGGCGAGCTCGGCAACCCCGACCCGGCCGGCGCCGACAAGGTCATGCACGCGATGCTCTCCGGCGACAAGGGCATGCTGATGGCCTCCGACACCGGGCCCGGCATGCCCTTCACCCCCGGCAACACCATCACGTGCAGCCTGAGCGGCGCCCCGGGCGAGGGCCTGGAGGACGTGTGGGCCAAGCTCGCCGACGGCGGCCAGGTCAACGTCCCGTTCGAGAAGCAGATGTGGGGCGACATGTTCGGCCAGTGCATCGACCGCTTCGGCGTCCCGTGGATGGTCAACGTCGGCGAGCAGCAGGGCTGAGCGTCCCGGTCCGGGCGGGGCCGTGCGGGTCCCGCCCCGGCCCGACACCGGGTGGTAACCGGCGGGATATCGCAGAGCAACGACGCGGCGCTTCACTGCCAAGTGACTCGCCACGAGGTGAGGCGCGCCTAGGGTTCCGCTCCGCCGGCCTGCCCGGTGGGGGACTGGTCCGAGAGGTGCAGGCGTCCCGGCTCCGCCGAGGCGTTCCACGGCGGGACAAAAGCCCGGGAGACAGCCACAGGTCCTGGCTGCTCTCTGGCCAGGCCCCGCCACCCGGAGGCGCCCGTGGGCCTGCATCACGATCACCCGCACTCACCCGAGTCCGACGCCGAGCCGACCCTGCACGATCGCTACGGGCCCGAGGCGGCGTTCGCCGTCGCGGCCGAGGCCAAGCTGCCTACCACGAGGTGGCAGCAGGAGATCGCCCGCGGCCTTGAGCTGGGGTTGCCCGGGGCCGACTCGATCAAAGACAAGACGATCCCCACGTTCTCCCGCGGAGAGCTGCCGCACTTCGCCGGGATCAACACGTTCCTCAAGGCGCCCTACCTGGAGGACGTGCGCCGCTGCGGCGAGTACGACGTGGCCATCCTGGGCGCGCCGTTCGACGGCGGCACTACGTACCGGTCCGGCACCCGCTTCGGGCCGCAGGGCATCCGCAAGATCTCCGCGCTCTACGGGCCGTACTCTTTCGAGCTCGGCGTCGACCTGCGCGAGTCGATCACGATGTGCGACCTGGGCGACATCTTCACCATCCCGGCGAACATCGAGAAGACCTTCGACCAGATCTCCAAGGCGGTCGCGCACGTCTACGAGTCCGGGGCCTTCCCGGTCGTGCTCGGCGGCGACCACTCCATCGGCTATCCGACGGTCCGCGGCGTCGCCCAGCACCTGCAGGGCAACCTCGGCATCATCCACTTCGACCGGCACGTCGACACCCAGGAGACCGACCTCGACGAGCGGATGCACACCACGCCGTGGTTCCACGCCACCGACCTGCCCAACGTGCCGCCGAAAAACCTGGTGCAGATCGGCATCGGCGGCTGGCAGGCGCCGCGGCCCGGCGTCAAGGTCGGTCGCGAGCGCGGCACGACGATCATGACGGTCACCGACTGCGTCGAGATGGGCATCCAGGAGGCGGCCGAGCGCGCGCTCGAGGTCGCCTGGGACGGCGCCGACGCCGTCTGGCTCTCCTTCGACGTCGACTGCCTCGACGCCGCGTTCGTACCCGGCACCGGCTGGCCCGAGCCCGGCGGCTTCCTGCCCCGCGAGGTCCTGAAGTTCATCCAGATCGTCGCCGACGCCCGGCCGCTCGCCGGCATCGAGGTCGTCGAGTGCGCGCCGCCCTACGACAACGCCGAGATCACCGCGCTGCTGGCCACCCGGGTCATCTGCGACACCCTCGGCTGCCTGGTCCGTTCCGGCCACCTCGGGAGTTACCACTCATGAAGAAGCTGATCTGCGCGGTGGCCGTCCTGCTCTTGGCCGCGGGCTGCGCCGACACGTCCACCTCCACCTCGTCCGCCGGCGGCGGCGCCACGATCCGGCTCGGCTTCTCCGCCTGGCCCGGCTGGTTCCCCTGGCAGGTCGCGCAGGACGAAGGGCTGTTCGCCAAGAACGGCGTCACCGTCGACCTGAAGTACTTCGAGTCGTACACCGACTCGCTGACCGCGCTCAGCACCGGCAACCTCGACGCCAACAGCCAGACCCTCAACGACACGCTCTCCTCGGTCAGCGGCGGCTCGAAGCAGACCGTGGTGCTGGTCAACGACAACTCGACGGGCAACGACCAGATCATCGCCCGGCCCGGCATCAACTCCATCGCCGACCTCAAGGGCAAGAAGGTCGCCGCCGAGCAGGGTACGGTCGACCACTACCTGCTGCTGCTCGCGCTGAAGAAGGCCGGGCTCACCGAGAAGGACGTGCAGTTCACCCCGCTGGTGACCGACGCGGCCGCGGCCGCCTTCGTGGCCGGCAAGGTCGACGCGGTCGGCGTCTTCGCGCCGTTCACGACCACCGCGCTCGGCCTGTCCGGCAGCAAGGCGATCGCCACCTCCAAGGACTTCCCCGGCGCCATCCCGGACCACCTCGTCTTCGGCTCCGCGTTCGTCAAGGCGCACCCGACCGAGATCCAGGAACTGGTGCAGACCTGGTTCGACGCGCTCGCCTGGATCACGGCCAACCCGGACAAGGCGATCGACATCATGGCCAAGCGGGGCGGGGTCAGCGCGGCGGATTACAAGACGTACGACGCCGGAACGACGATCTTCACGCGTCAGCAGAACCTGGACGCCTTCGCGTCCGGGAGCACGCCCGCCAACCTCGACTATCAGGCGCAGCAGATCGGCGACTTCCTCGTCTCCACCGGGCTCGCCCAGCAGAAACCCTCGGTCGACGGGCTGCTGGATCCCCAGTTCGTCCAGGCCGTGAAGTGAGTAGTTCGATGGTCGAGACCGCGCCCGCCCGGCCGTTCAGCGAGCCGCTGCCGCGTCGGCGGCCGGCCTCGGCGCACCGGGTCTGGGCGATCCGGGCGCCGATCCCGCGGGCGTACCGGATCGCTCTGATGGTCGCCTCGGTGGCGGTGCCGCTGATCGCCTGGTTCGCGGTGTCGGACAGCGGCTCGGTGCCGCCGCAGTTCCTGCCCTCGCCCGAGGCGGTGTGGCAGGCCGGGCTCGACATGGCCCGCGCCGGCACGCTGGCCACCGACACCTGGGCCAGCGTGCAGCGCATCCTGATCGGATTCGGCCTGGCGATCGTGGTGTCGGTGCCGCTCGGCATCGTGATGGGCGGCTTCGCGGCGGGCCAGGCGCTCTTCGAACCGGTCGTCGGGCTGTTGCGCTACCTGCCGGCCAGCGCGTTCATCCCGCTGCTGACCATCTGGCTCGGCATCGGCGAGCCGTCCAAGGTGATGCTGCTGTTCATCGGAACGGTCTTCTTCAACACGCTGATGACCGCGGACGTGGTGCGGCGGGTGCCCCGGGCGCAGATCGACGTCTCCTACACCCTCGGCGCACGCCGGGGCGAGGTGCTGCGCAAGGTCGTCGTTCCGCACGCCCTCCCCGGCATGATCGATTGCGTACGCGTGAACGCGGCGGCCGCCTGGAACTTCGTGGTCGTGGCCGAGCTGATCAACAGCGAGGAGGGGCTGGGCTACCGGATCGCCCGCAGTCAGCGCTTCCTGGCCAGCGACCGGATCTTCGCGATCCTCGTGGTGATCGCCGTGATCGGCCTGGCCATCGACGTCCTGCTGCGGCTGCTGCGGGACCGGGTCGGACGGTGGGTGTGATGCTGACCTTGGACGCCGTCTCCCAGCGGTTCGGCGCGTTCACCGCGCTCTCGGACGTGACCCTCGAGGTGCCCGAGGGGCAGTTCGTCTGTCTCGTCGGCGCGAGCGGCTCCGGCAAGTCGACGCTGCTGTCGCTGATCGCCGGACTGGCCCGGCCCACCTCCGGCGCGGTCGCCCTGCACGGCGCGCCGGTCACCGGCCCGGGGCCCGACCGAGGCCTGGTCTTCCAGTCCGGAGCCGTCTACCCGTTCCGCACGGTCGAGCGCAATGTGGCGTTCGGCCTGGAGTTGCTGCCCATCTCGCGGGCCGAGCGGGCCCGGCGCGTCGACTGGTACCTGGCCGAGACCGGGCTGACCGCGCTGCGCCGCCACCTGCCGAAACAGCTGTCCGGCGGCCAGCGGCAGCGGGTGGCCATCGCCCGCGCGCTGGCCTGCGAGCCGTCGGTGCTCCTGCTCGACGAGCCTTTCGGCGCGCTGGACGTGCAGACGAAGGAGGACATGCAGCTTTTCCTCCGCCGTGTCTGGCGCGACACCGGCACCACGATCGTGATGGTCACCCACGACGTCGAGGAGGCCGTGTTCCTGGGCCAGCGTGTCGTGGTCCTGGCCTGCAACCCGGGCCGGGTCGCCGCCGACCTGACCGTCCCTCTCCCCGACGACCGCCCCCTGACCGTCAAACGCCTCCCCGAGTTCCTCTCAATGCGAGCCCAGGTAGAAGACCAGGTCCGCGCCTACCACGAGTCCGCGGCCTGACCCTCGCCCTCGTCGCCCTCGTCGCCCTCGTCGCCGTGGCCGTGGCGGTCGTCGTGGCCGTGGCGGTCGTCGTGGCGGTCGTGGTCGCGGCTGCCTTGATCGCGGTTACGTAGCTCACTCGGCAGCGTTGACAGCCGTCACGCCGCGTGACCAATTGCCGGACGGGCATGTTGGTTTTGTGCTGACATCTCGGCGGGTGTGGTTACATCGCTTGAGGCGTAGGCGCGTATGGCGCTTGTGTGCCGGGTGCGGGTTACTCTCTGTGCGTGGTCGGGCTAGGCCCGGCTGTTCTGTTCCGTTGAGCGAAACCGCTCTATTCGGGAGGAAATGGGTTTGTTTCTGGGCTTGCTGCCGGACGGGTATTTGGGGTTTGTGCTGACATCTCGGCGGGTGTGGTTACGTCGCTTGAGGCGTAGGCGCGTATGGCGCTTGTGTGCCGGGTGCGGGTTGCTCTCTGTGCGTGGTTGGGCTCGGTCCGGCTGCTCGATTCCGGGTTGCTCTCCGTGCGTGGTCGGGCTACGTCTGGCTACTGTTCCGCTGCGCGAAACCGCCCTAAACGGGCTGAAGTAGGTCTACTTCCGAGTCGGGCTGGGCTCGTGGCGCTGGGCTGGGCCGGTGGCGGGCTTGGGCTGGTGGCGGGCTGTGCTGTGTTGGTGGTGGGCTGGGCTGGGTAGTGGGTTGGGCTGGTGGTGGGTTGGGCCGGTACTGGGCTGGGCTGGGTAGTGGGCTGGGCTGGGCTGCTGGGCTGGGCTGGGCTGTGTTGGTGGGCTGGGCTTTGGTGGTGGGCTGGGCTGTGATGCGGGGTTTGTGCTGTGGTGATCTTGCGCGTGAGGCGCGCTGTGGCTTGGGGGGCGCCGGGGTCGCGGGTGGCAGCGGCGTAGCCGGGGGCTGTGCCGTTGCGGTTGGGGGGCCGTGGTGGCGTATCCCTTGTGGTTGATCTCTTTGGGTTGGTTGCGGTGTGATTTGTTGGGTTTGTGGTGGCGTTGGGCGGGGTCAGCCGGCGGAGAGGTTCAGTTCGAAGCTGTAGCGGCTGGCTCGGTAGAGGTGGCTGCCGTACTCCAGGGCCCGTCCGCTCGCGTCCCAGGCCGTGCGGACCATGGTGAGCAGGGAGGCGCCGCGTTTCTCGTCGAGGGTGCGGGCCTCGGTGGCGGTCGCGGAGCGCGCGCCGATCACCTGGGTGGCTATCCGCGGGACGAAGCCGGCTCGGCGCAGGATCTCGTAGAGGCCGCGCTCCGCGAGGTCCTCGCGGGTGAGGGCGAGCAGGCCGACCGGTATGGCGTTGTGCATCAGGGCCAGGGGCTCGCCGCCAGCGTAGCGCAGCCGCTCGACCCAGGTGACCTCGGCGCCGGGGGCGATCTCGAGCGCGGCGGCGATCGGGTCGGGGGCCGCGATGACCTTGAAGTCGAGGATCTCGGTACGTGGAGAGCGGTTGCCGGCGACGAGGTCGTCGTAGAGGCTGGAGAGCTCTAGCGGGCGGCGGACCTTGGGGTGCACGACCTGGGTGCCGACGCCGCGCTTGCGGACCAGCATGCCGCGCTCGACCAGGTATTGGATGGCGCGGCGGGTGGTCGGCCGCGAGACGCCGAGCCGCTCGGCGAGGTCGACCTCGTTCTCGATGCGGCTGCCGACGCCGATCTCGCCCTGCTCGATCAGCTCCTGCAGCCGCGTCGCCACCTGGAAATACAGCGGCACCGGGCTGGTCCGGTCGACCTCGACCGGCCGCACCGGGCTGCGCGGTGCGGACACGTCCGATGCCATGGCGGCCCCCTTGGTTTTTCAGTTTGTCATGACAAAGTATTGACGTGGAAGCCACCACGTTATTACATCGAAGCGAACACGCCTAGGGTCGCCGGCAGCTTCCGCCGGTGGGCACGTTGGTATTTCACCGCGCCGTAATCAGCACGGCACGCGGCACGTCTTCTGTGCCCGAAATATGATGATCTTTTCGCCGGAGCCGGGTGCGAGTCAGGCCGGAGGGGACGCCGTATGCCCGTGGACGAGGTGCTGACGATGGGACGCATCGGCGTCGATCTGTATCCACAACAGGTCGGCGTGTCGCTGCGCGAGGTGCGCACCTTCGCCAAGTTCCTCGGCGGCAGCGCGACCAACGTCGCGGTTGCCGCCGCCCGGTACGGCCGGCGCGCCGCCGTGATCACCAGGACCGGCGCCGACCCGTTCGGCGAGTTCCTGCATGACGCGCTGCGCGGGTTCGGGGTGGACGACCGGTTCGTCACGTCGGTCCCGGGGCTGCCGACGCCGGTGACCTTCTGCGAGATGTTCCCGCCGGACGACTTCCCGCTCTACTTCTATCGCTTCCCGAAGGCGCCCGACCTGGAGATCTACTCCTCGGAGCTGGACCTCGACGCGATCCGGGCCGCGGAGATCTTCTGGGTCACCGGGACCGGCCTGTCCCAGGAGCCGTCCCGCTCGGCGACGCTGGCGGCGCTGCGGGCCCGGGCCGGCTCGGGGACGACCGTCTTCGATCTCGACTACCGGCCGATGTTCTGGGAGTCGCGGGCCGAGGCCCGGCACTGGTATGCCCAGGCGCTGCCGTACGCGACGGTCGCCGTCGGCAACCTCGACGAGGCCGACACCGCGGTCGGCGTGCGCGAGCCGCGCAAGGCGGCCGCCGCCCTGCACGAGGCCGGCGTCGAGCTGGCCGTGATCAAGCAGGGCCCGGCCGGAGTCCTGGCATCGAGAACGAGCCAGAACGGAACGGGCCAGAACCGAGCGGGCCAGAACCGAACGGGCCAGAACCGAACGGGCCGAGAGCGGGCCGGCGCCGATGAGGTCGAGGTGCCGCCCGTGCCGGTCGAGGTGGTCAACGGGCTCGGCGCCGGCGACGCCTTCGGCGGGGCGCTCTGCCACGGCCTGCTCTCCGGGTGGGACCTGACCACGATGATGCGCTTCTGCAACGCCGCCGGCGCCATCGTCGCGTCCCGCCTGTCCTGCGCCGATGCCATGCCCACCGAGGCCGAGGTCCGCGCGGTGCTCGGCGCCGTCGTCGAGGAGGCTCCCCGTGCCTGACATCTCCGAACTGCTCGACGCCCGCGTCCGGCGCCCCGGCGCGATCGCCGCCGCGGCCCAGGCCCGCCGCCGCCCGCGGTCGTTGGCCGGCCCGCACGGCAAGCTGATGATCATCGCGGCCGACCACCCGGCCCGCGGAGCGCTGCGCGTCGGCGCCGACCCGATGGCCATGGGCAACCGGGCCGACCTGCTCGACCGCATCCAGACCGCGCTGGCCCGGCCCGGCGTCAACGGCATGCTCGGCACCCCCGACGTCATCGAGGACCTGCTGCTGCTCGGCGCTCTCGACGACAAGGTGGTCATCGGGTCGATGAACCGCGGCGGCCTGGCGGGCGCCGCCTTCGAGATCGACGACCGGTTCACGGCGTACGACGCGGCGAGCATCGCGGGGGCCGGGCTGGAGGGCGGCAAGATGCTGCTGCGCATCGACCCCGACGACGCGGGGACCGTGGCCACGCTGGAGGCCTGCGGCAACGCCGTGACCGCGCTGGCCGCGCACCAGCGGATGGCGATGGTCGAGCCGTTCATCTCGCACCGCGTCGACGGGAGGGTACGCAACGAGCTGACCGCCGACGCGATGATACGGGCCATGACGGTCGCGGCCGGGCTGGGCGCGACCTCCGCGTACACCTGGTTGAAGGTGCCGGTGGTGCGCGACATGGAGCGGGTGATGGCGGCGACCACGCTGCCCGCGCTGATCCTCGGCGGCGAGGTGTCCGACGACGCCGAGGGCGCGTACGCGCAGTGGAGCAAGGCCTTGGCCCTGCCGACCGTGCAGGGCCTGGTGATCGGGCGCTCGCTGCTCTATCCCGCCGCAGGCGGCGTCGCCGACGCGGTGGACCGGGCGGTGGACCTCCTATGAGCGAACGGAGTGAGCTCATCGGGATGAGCGGCGGGGTGAACCCCGTGGTTCCCTCGGGACTCACGGCGCAGAAGCCGTTCGACCTGGTCGTCACGCCGGAGAGGGCCGGCTGGACGTACAGCGGGCTGCGCGTGCTGGAGTTGCCGATCGGCGCGCGCGCCACGTTCCACACCGGCGACGACGAGATGGTGGTGCTTCCGCTCTCCGGCGGCTGCGACGTCACCTGCGACGACGAACGGCTCACCCTGACCGGGCGGCGTTCGGTCTTCTCCCGGGTCACCGACTTCGCCTACGTGCCGCGCGACTCCACGGTGACGATCCGGGCGCCGAACGGCGGGCGCTTCGCGTTACCCTCGGCCCGGGCGGGGCGCAAGCTGCCCTTCCGGTACGGTCCAGCCGACGAGGTGGCCGTCGAGCTGCGCGGCGCGGGGCAGGCCAGCCGCCAGGTCAACAACTTCTGCACGCCGGCGACCTTCGCGTGCGACCGGCTGATCGCCGTCGAGGTGCTCACCCCGGGCGGCAACTGGTCGTCCTACCCGCCGCACAAGCACGACGAGGACGCCGACGGCGAGTCCTGCCTGGAGGAGATCTACTACTTCGAGGTCGCGCCCTCCCCGGTGGGCGGCGCGGGCGCCGGCTACCAGCGGGTGTACGGGCACGACGACCGCCCGATCGACGTCTGCGTCGAGGTACGCACCGGCGACGTCGTGCTGGTCCCGTACGGCTGGCACGGGCCGTCGATGGCCGCGCCAGGATACGACCTCTACTACCTCAACGTCATGGCCGGACCCGGCGCGCGCGAGTGGCTCTTCCGGGACGACCCGGCGCACGGCTGGGTCCGCGGCTCCTGGGCCGGCGTGGACGTCGATGCGCGCCTCCCGCTCACGACTCACACCGAGAGACAGCCCCAACCAGGAAGGACCGGATCGTGAGACTCACCGTCGCGCAGGCCGTCGTGCGGTTTCTGGCCAACCAGTGGACCGAGCGCGACGGCGTCCGGCAGCGCACGATCGCGGGCTGCCTCGGCATCTTCGGCCACGGCAACGTCGCCGGGATCGGCCAGGCGCTGCTGCAGGCCCAGCGGGCGGGCCGCGCCGGCGACGACAGCGTGGATCTTCCCTACCGGCTCGCCCGTAACGAGCAGGCGATGGTGCACACGGCGGCCGGCTACGCGCGGATGAAGAACCGGCTGTCCACTCTGGCCTGCACCGCGTCGATCGGCCCGGGCTCGACGAACATGCTGACCGGCGCGGCGCTGGCCACCGTGAACCGCCTTCCGGTGCTGCTGCTGCCGTCCGACTCCTTCGCCACCCGGGTCGCCTCGCCGGTGCTGCAGGAGCTGGAGGATCCGCGCTCCGGTGACGTGTCGGTCAACGACGCCTTCCGGCCGCTGTCCCGCTTCTTCGACCGGGTCCTGCGGCCCGAGCAGCTGCCTTCGGCGCTGATCAGCGCGATGCGGGTCCTCACCGACCCGGCGGAGACCGGCGCGGTCACCCTCTGCCTTCCCCAGGACGTGCAGGCCGAGGCGTACGACTTCCCCGACGCGCTGTTCGCCACGCGGGTCTGGCACGTCGCGCGGCCGCTCGCCGAGCCGGCCTTCGTCCAGCGGGCCGCCGAGGTGATCCGCAACGCCCGGCGGCCGCTGCTCATCGCCGGCGGCGGCGTCGTCTACTCCGAGGCGTCGCCCGAGCTCGACCAGTTCGCCCTGGCCACCGGCATCCCGGTCGCCGACACCCAGGCCGGCAAGGGCGCGCTGAGCTGGGACCACCCCAACTCGGTCGGCGGCGTCGGAGCGACCGGCACCCCGGTCGCCAACAGGCTCGCCCGCGAGGCCGACGTGGTGATCGGGGTGGGCACCCGGTACAGCGACTTCACCACCGCCTCGCGGACCGCGTTCCAGCGCCCGGACGTGAAGTTCGTGAACATCAACGTGGCCTCGTTCGACGCGGCGAAACAGTCCGCGTACCCGATCGTCGCGGATGCCCGCGCCGGGCTCTCCGGGCTTCTCGCCGCCCTCGACGGCCACCGGTGGCCGCAAGACTGGCAGGCGGACGTGGCGTCGTGGCAGGCGACGGTCGAGGGCGCGTACCGGATCGGTCACGGACCCCTGCCCTCGCAGGCCGAGGTGATCGGGGTGGTGAACGACGCGTGCGGAGCGCGCGACGTCGTGGTGCAGGCGGCCGGCAGCATGCCCGGCGACCTGCAGTTGCTCTGGCGGGCCCGGGATCCCAAGCAGTACCACGTCGAGTACGGCTACTCCTGCATGGGCTTCGAGATCGCCGGCGCGCTCGGCATCAAGCTGGCCGACCCGAGTCGGGAGGTGTTCGCCCTGGTGGGCGACGGCTCCTACCTGATGATGTCGCAGGAGATCGTCACCGCCGTGGCCGAGCACGTGAAACTGGTCGTAGTCCTGGTGCAGAACCACGGGTTCGCGTCGATCGGCGCGCTGTCGGAGTCGCTCGGCTCGCAGCGGTTCGGCACCAGTTACCGCTACCGCGGCCAGGACGGCGACTACGACGGCGCCTACCTGCCGGTCGATCTCGCCGCCAACGCGGAGAGCCTCGGCGCACAGGTCATCCGCTGCCGCACGATCGCCGACCTGGCCGAGGGCCTGAAGCGGGCCCGCGAGGCCGACCGGCTGACGGTCGTGCACATCGAGACCGATCCGCTGTCCCCGGTGCCCTCCTCCGAGTCCTGGTGGGACGTGCCGGTCGCGGAGGTCTCCGACCTGGACAGCACCCGGGCGGCCCGGACGGGCTACGAGAACGCCAAACGCGACCAGCGTACGTACCTCTGAGTTTTCACCCGCACCTACCGCTAAGGATTTCGTCATGGCAACCATCGAGCATTGGATCGGCGGCGAGTTCACCGCCGGCTCCGCGACGCGCCGGGGCGCGGTCTTCAACCCCGCGACCGGGCAGCGCCAGCACGAGGTGGTGCTGGCCGAGCCGTCCGACGTCGACGCGGCCGTCGCCGCGGCTAAGACCGCGTTCGCAAGCTGGAGCCAGGCGTCGCTGAGCCGCCGCACGAAGGTGATGTTCGCCTTCCGGGAGCTGGTCAACGCCCGGGTCAAGGATCTCGCCGAGATCATCTCGGACGAGCACGGCAAGGTGCTCATCGACGCGGCCGGCGAGGTGCAGCGCGGCCTCGAGGTGATCGAGTTCGCCTGCGGCATCCCGCAGCTGCTCAAGGGTGACTACTCCGACCAGGCCTCGACCGGCGTCGACGTGTTCAGCTTCCGCGAGCCGCTCGGCGTCTGCGCGGGCATCACCCCGTTCAACTTCCCGGCCATGGTGCCGATGTGGATGTACCCGGTGGCGATCGCCTGCGGCAACACGTTCGTGCTCAAGCCCAGCGAGCGTGACCCGTCGGCGTCCAACTTCGTGGCGCGGCTGTGGCGCGAGGCAGGCCTGCCGGACGGCGTCTTCAACGTCGTGCACGGTGACAAGGTCGCGGTCGACGCGATCCTGCGCCATCCCGACGTCGCGGCCGTGTCGTTCGTCGGCTCCACGCCGATCGCGCGATACATCCACCAGGAGGCGAGCGCGTCGGGCAAGCGGGTGCAGGCCCTCGGCGGGGCCAAGAACCACGCGATCGTGCTGCCCGACGCCGACCTCGACTTCGCCGCCGACCACCTGGCCGCGGCCGCGTTCGGCTCGGCGGGGGAGCGGTGCATGGCGATCTCGGCGGCCGTGGCGGTCGGCGGCGCCGGCGACCCGCTGATGGACATCCTGGCCCGTAAGGCCGGCGAGGTCGTGGTCGGCTCCGGCCGCGACCCGCGCAGCGAGATGGGCCCGGTGGTCACCGCCGCGGCCAAGGAACGGATCGAGGGCCTGATCGGCTCCGGCGAACGGCAGGGCGCCAAGCTGCTGGTCGACGGCCGGGGCATTGAGGTGCCCGGTTACGAGGACGGCTTCTTCGTCGGTCCGACCGTGCTCGACCAGGTGCGGACCACGATGGACGTCTACACCGAGGAGATCTTCGGCCCAGTGCTGTCGGTGGTGCGGGCCGACAGCGTGGACGCCGCCATCGAGCTGATCAACAGCAACCCGTACGGGAACGGCACCGCGATCTTCACGAGCAGCGGCGAGGCCGCCCGGCGCTTCCAGCGCGGCGTGCACGTCGGCATGATCGGCATCAACGTGCCGATCCCGGTGCCGATGGCCTACTACTCGTTCGGCGGGTGGAAGGACTCGCTCTTCGGTGACAAGCACATCCATGGTCCCGAGGGTGTCTCGTTCTACACCCGCGGCAAGGTCGTCACCTCGCGCTGGCCGCACGTCTCAGGTCCGTCCGAGGCCTCGCTGCACTTCCCGACGGCGAGCTGAGCCCCATGCTGAAGGTCGGAGTCATCGGGACCGGGATGATCGGTCGGGACCACATCCGCCGGATGACCACGGTGCTGCCGGGGGTGCGGGTCACCGCGGTCACCGACGTCGACGCGGCCGTCGCGGCCGAGGTCGGCGACCGGATCGGCGCCACGGTCCGGGCCACCGGCGAGGACGTGATCGCGGACCAGGCGGTGGACGCCGTCGTCGTCTGCTCCTGGGGACCCACCCACGAGCAGTACGTGCTGGCGTCGATCGCCGCCGGCAAGCCGGTCTTCTGCGAGAAGCCGCTGGCCACCACCCAGGAGGCGGCGTTACGGGTGGTCGAGGCGGAGGTGGCGCACGGCAGCCGGCTGGTGCAGGTCGGGTACATGCGGCGCTACGACGTGGCGTACCGGGCGCTGAAGAAGGTGCTCGACAGCGGCGAGATCGGCGTGCCGCTGATGATGCACTGCGCCCACCGCAACCCCAGCGTGCCCTCCTTCTACGAGAAGGAGATGGCGATCACCGACACTGCGGTGCACGAGATCGACATGGTGCGCTGGATGTTCGGCGAGGAGATCGTGGCGGCCCGGGTGCTGATCCCCCGTAAGAGCGCCAACGGAGGCGCGCTGCAGGATCCGCTCCTGCTCATCCTCGAACTCGCCGGCGGCCTGCTGGCCGACGTCGAGATCTCGGTCAACATCCGGTACGGCTACGACATCCGCGGCGAGATCATCGGCGAGGACGGCACGGCCGCGCTGGGTTCGCTGAGCCCGGTTTCGGTACGCGTGGGCGGCCGGAACACGACCCCGGTGCCGATGGACTGGCGGGACCGGTTCCTCGACGCGTACGACGTGGAGCTGCGGGAGTGGATCGACTCCCTCGCCGGCGGCGGCCAGCCGGTCGGGCCGAGCGCCTGGGACGGGTACGCGGCGGCGGTCGTCTCGGACGCGGCGGTGGCGGCGCTGCGTACGGGATCGCGGGTCGCCGTGTCCCTGGCCGACCGCCCCAAGCTCTACACGCCGGCGGAGGCGCCCGCGTGAAGATCCCTTGACCCACCGTCATGCCTTGGCGCTGGCCGAGGTCCTCGCTGCGGGTTGTCGTGTAGTGAGGTGTTCCGGGCTGGTGAGTGTGCCGACGGCGGCGAGGAGTTCGGTCTTGGTGAATGGTTTGCCGAGCACGGTGACGCCGGGGCCGAGGAGTCCTTGTTCGGTCATGAGCGGTGCGGCGTATCCGGACATGTACAGCACGGGAATGTCCGGTCGGAGGTGGTGGACGGCTTCGGCGAGTTCGCGGCCGTTCATGACGGGCATGACGACGTCGGTGAGTAGCGCGTCAATGATGTCGGTGTGATGTTCGGCGATGGTGAGGGCTTCGCGGCCGTTGGGGGCGGCGAGGACGGTGTATCCGGCGCGGGTGAGGATGCGGGTGACGACGTCGCGGACGCCGTCTTCGTCTTCGGCGACGAGGATGGTCTGGCCGGCGGATGCGGACGCCGTGGGGGCGTGTGTCGTGGTGGGGACGGGCCGGTGGGCGGCGGGTAGGTAGATGTGCAGGGTGGTGCCTTCGCCGGGGGCGGACTGGATGACGAGTTCTCCGCCGGCTTGTTTGATGACGCCGTAGGAGGTGGCCAGGCCGAGGCCGGTGCTCTGGCCGCGGGGTTTGGTGGTGTAGAACGGCTCCATTGCTTGGTGGGCGACCTCGGCGCTCATTCCGTGGCCGGTGTCGGCGATGGCGATGTGGACGTAGTCGCCGGTGGCGAGGGTGGCGATGTGTGGGCTGGTGTCGGTGCGGGTGTTGGCCGTTTCCAGATGGAGTTGTCCGCCGTCGGGCATGGCCTCGCGTGCGTTGACGGCGAGGTTGATCAGGATTTGGGTGAGTTGGTTGGCGTCGGCGAGGACGTGGTGCAGGCGCGGGTCGAGGTGGGTGGTGATCGTGATGTGCCGGCCGATCGTGCCGGCGATCATGTCGCGAACCTCGCCGACGAGGGCGTTGACGTCGATCGGGGTGGGGGTGACGACTTCACGTCCGCCAAAGGTGAGCAGTTGGTGGGTGATGTGGGCGGCGCGTTGGCCGGCGCGGTAGATCTGTTCGGCGTCGGCGAGGATCGCGTTGGCTCGGTCGTCGCTCAGGAGCGTCCCGCTGGCTTCTTTGACGGATTCCTTGATGAACTCATCGAAGGAGAGGATGACGTTGAGCATGTTGTTGAAATCGTGGGCGACGCCCCCGGCAAGCCGGGCGAGGCTGTCGAAACGGGCTGTGATCTGCTGTCGTGACTCGCCCTCGCGTTCGCGTTCCTTGGCGCGCTGGTGCTCGTCCGCCTCGACGGTTGCGGTGATGTCGTCGATCATCGCGACGAATCCGGTGACAGTGCTTTCGCTGTCGCGGACGGGCTGAATGAGGACGGTCAGGAAGCGGGTCTGCCCGTCGGGCAGGGTGATCTGAGCGCGATGGCGCAGCCCGTCCGGGCCGAGGTTCAGGTCGGGGTCGGCGCGGAGGGCTTGGCGGTGTTCGTGGCTGAGGTATTGCTGCCAGCCCTGGCCGAGCAGTGCGGCTGGAAGGGTGCGGGTGATCTCGGAGAGGCGTGGATTGACGTACGTCGCACGTCCCTGCGGGTCGCCGATGACGATACCCATCGGGGAGGCTTCGGCCATCGTCGCGAAGCGGGCCTCGCTCTCGTCGAGGGCCTGGACTTTCTCTAGCAGTTTGGTGTTGACGGCGTAGTTGTGCTGGGTTTGGAAGTCGCCGTCGGTGATCCCGACAGGCGCCGGGTGGTCGTGGAGGGCCTCCTCGACGGCGCGGAGCAGGTCGAGAGGGTCGCCGGACTTGGAGAGAATCTTGCTGACCCCGACCGTGGCCGCGAGGGGCAGGGCTTCGTCCTGGCTGTAGTTGGCGGTGTAGAACAGCACCGGGATGTCGGTGGTGTCCGGATCGCCGCGCAGCTCGCGGACGAACTCGTAGCCGTCCATGCCGGGCATGAGCACATCAGTGAGCACGACATCGGGGTGGTAGGCCTTCGCCAGGGCCAGGGCCTGGCGGCCCTCGGCTGCTTCGATCACCTGGTATCCGCCGTCGTCGAGGGCGGCGCGGGCGATCTCACGGTTGGTGGCGCGATCGTCGACGACCAGAACGGTAGTCATGCGGGGCTCCCGCGTTCGAACGTCTCGAAGATGCGGGCCTGATCCTGGGCAGGGATGCCGGCCGTTCGGTGCTGTACCGGCATGTCGCCCATGCGATTCGTCCTGCCTGTTGTCGCGCCTACCCGGCGGGCCTCCATTACATGGTTTACCGCCTAAAGCATATCAATTAAGTCCATACTATGATATGTGACCAACCTGCGCAGTGACATTCATCGAATCGCGCCGCTCTCCCGGATGGTCGCGGCCGCCAGTCTGACTGCGGTTGTGCTGCCCGGCGTGGCGTTGCTGGGCTACGTCACCGGCCTGCGGATCCTCGCCCAGTTGGTTCCGGCCGGTCCGGCGATGGTGCCGGGGACCGCGGTGGCGCTCGTTCTGGCCGGTGCCGGCCTGTGGCTGGTCGCCGTGTCATCCCCGCCGCCGGGGCGCCGCCGCGCCAGCCAGGCCCTGAGCCTGATCGTGGCGTTGTACGGCGTCGGGGTGCTGGTCGAGTACCTGACTGGGCACAATTCGGGCGCCGGAACGTTGCTGTTTCCCGACCGGGTGCGCGCCTGGTCGGCCGGCCTCATCCCGGGTCGTCCCGCGCCGTACACGGCCGTCGCGCTGCTTGTCACCGGCCTGGCCGTGGCCCTGCTGGACGTCGACGTCCGAGGCGGCTACCGGCCGGGCCGGGTGCTCGCACCGGCGGGTGGGCTCGTGGCGGGGGTGGCGCTGGTCGGCCATGCCTACGGCCTGACCTACCTGTCCGGACCGTCCGCGGTCGTCACGATGGCCTATAACACCGCCGCCGCGTTGGTGGCGCTGTCGGTGGGGCTGATCTGCTGCCGGCCCGACCGCCCAGCAGCAATCGTGTTCCTCGGCAAGGGCCAGGGTGGTGTGGCGGTGCGACGGCTAGCGCCGATCGTGTTCGTCACCGTTCTGCTCGTCGGGGCGTTGCTGACCGCCGTGGGCAGCCGCGACCTGCCTGCGGAGGGAACCCTCGTCGCCGCTGCCGGCGCCGCGCTGGTGCTGTTGCTGTACATCACCTTCCTGCGGGCCGGGACTGCACTGAACCACGCGGACAGCGCACTACGTGCCGAACGCGACTTCAGCCAGACCGTGCTGAACTCCCTGCGGGAAGGCGTCCTGACCACCACGGCGGACGGTGTCGTCGTGGACGTCACCCCACGCTGGTGCGTGATCACCGGATACCCCGCGCAGGATGTGGTCGGCCGCGCACCCCCATATCCCTGGTGGCCGCCCGAACGCCTGGCCGAGATGACCGAGAACCGCACGGTAGCGCTGGTCGCCGACACCGTCACGGACTTCGACATGGTCATCCGGCGCAAGGACGGCACCGACGTGGAGGTGCTGGTCACCACGTCACTCGTGAACAGCCGCACCGGAACGAGGCTGCTCGTCTGCACCTACCGCGACCTCACCGAACGCAACCGGATCGAGGCCGAGCGGCGACACGCCGCCGAACGGCTCAACCACTTCTTCGACATCTCCACCGACCTGCTGTGCGTAGCCGGATCCGACGGCTACTTCAAGAACGTCAACCCGTCCTGGACACGCACGTTGGGATTCACCGCCGAGGAGCTCACCGGCCGCCCGTACATCGAATTCATCCACCCCGACGACGTGGAGCGCACCAACACCGAGGCCTCCGAGCTATTCGAGCTAGGTAAGACCACCGCATCGTTCGAGAACCGGTTCCGCTGCCGCGACGGCACATACCGGAGACTGAACTGGAACGCCATCCCCGTCCCCGATGAGGGGCTGGTCTACGCCGTCGCTCGGGACACCACCGACCGATGGCACGCCGAGGAGGTCCGGGCACGCTTGGCTGCAATCGTCGAGGGCACCCAGGACGCCATCATCGGCAAGGCCCTCGACGGCGCCATCACTAGTTGGAACCCCGCCGCGGAACGCCAGTACGGCTACACCGCTATCGAAGCCGTCGGCCACAACATCCGGATGATCCTGCCGCCAGAACACCCCGACGAGATCGCGGACATCCTCGACCGCATCTCCCGCGGCCAACCGATCCAACTGCACAACGCGGTCCGGGTCCGCAAAGACGGCAGCCGCCTGCACGTCGCGGTGAGCATCTCCCCCATCCAGGACAGCTACGGCTTCATCATCGGCGCCGCCTCCATCGCGCGCGACGTAACCGAACGGATGAAGGCAGAGGAACGCTTCCAACGACTCGTCCTCGCCGCGCCCGACGCCATGCTCATCGCCGAGGCCGACGGCACCATCGTCCTCGTCAACGAACAGACTGAACGGCTCTTCGGCTACCGCGCCGCAGACCTGATCGGAGAGCCGGTCGAACTGCTCATCCCGGCCCAACTCCGTAGCCAGCACGCCGCGCACCGGCACGATTACCACGCCGCCCCGCAGATCCGCCGGATGGGCGTCGGCCTGGAACTGGTCGGGCAACGCCGCGACGGCAGCCAGTTCCCGGTCGAGATCAGCCTCGCCCCCCTTGACAGCGACCAAGGCACCCTCGTCTCAGCCGCCATCCGCGACATCACCGAACGCCGGCAGGTCGAACAGACCCTCGCGCACGCCCGCGACGAAGCCCTCGCCGCTGCCCAACTCAAGTCCCAGTTCGTCGCCATGGTCAGCCACGAGATCCGCACCCCGATGAACGGTGTCATCGGCCTGACCAACCTCCTGCTGGAAGCCCCCTTGGAACCCGGCCCACGCCGCTACGCCCAAGCCATCCGCACCTCCGGCCAGGCCCTTCTCCTGATCATCAACGACATCCTGGACTTCTCCAAGATCGAAGCTGGCAAGATCGAACTAGTCGATGTCGACTACGACCTCGACAGACTCCTCGACGACGTCACCCGGGCCGTCGCCGAACCCGCCCGTGACAAAGAGCTCGAAATCGTTGCCTACTATCCGCCTGACCTGCCCATCACGCTGCGCGGCGACGCCGGACGACTCCGCCAGGCGCTACTGAACCTGCTCGGCAACGCCGTCAAGTTCACCGAACACGGCGAAGTTCAGCTCCGCGCCGAGCCGGCCCCCGCCGCGAGCGATGGCGGACCACAGGTCACGTTCACCGTCACCGACACCGGCATCGGCATCGACGCCAAAGACCTGCCGCGCCTGTTCGAACCCTTCTCCCAGGTGGACGGGTCCACCAACCGGGAGTTCGGCGGCACCGGGCTCGGGCTGACCATCACCCGGCAACTCGTGAAGCTCATGCACGGCCGGCTCGACGTGCAAAGCCGACCCGGCCACGGAAGCCGGTTCTCGTTCACCATCCCGGTTGCAGTCCGCAGCGATCCCGCAGGTCGGAAACTGTTCGCCGACCGCCTGTCCGGTCGCAAGCTCCTCGTGGTCGACGGCAACCCGACGAAACGGCAACTGATCAGCCAACACGCCCGAGCCTGGGGCATGATCCCCAGCGAGGCGCCCGACGGTCACACCGCCGTCGACCTGCTCCACCACGCGGCCCAACACCGCCGGCCCTACGACGTGGCCGTCATCGACCAAAACATGCCAGACCTCGACGGCCTCCAACTCGCCCGGCAAGTCACCGCCGACTCCGGCCTCCCCCCGCTCAACCTCGTCCTGCTCACTTCCGGCTCCCACCGGGACGACCAGATCGCCGCCGACGTCGGCGCCGCCGTGCTTCCCAAACCCATCAGCCCGTCCCAGCTTTACAACTGTCTGCTGGGAATCCTCGACCCGCACACCGCCCGCACCAGCCAACAGGCCAGCATTACCGACCTCCACCCCAACGCCCGCGGGCTGATCCTGCTCGCCGAGGACAACACCATCAACCAGATGGTTGCCGTCGATACCCTCGCCATACTCGGTTACCAGGTCGACATCGCCCGCAACGGCCTCGAAGCCCTCGAACTCGCCGGCACCAAGCCATACCTCGCGATCCTCATGGACTGCCAAATGCCCAAAATGGACGGCTACACTGCCACCACCGAACTGCGCCACCGCGAAAACCCGAACCGACACATCCCCATCATCGCGATGACCGCCGGCGCCCTCACCGAAGACAAACAACGCTGCATCGCCGCCGGCATGGACGACTACCTCGCCAAGCCCATCGACCCAGACCAACTCCAAGCCGCGCTCGACCGCTGGACCACCGAAACCACCACCCCAACCCGGTAGACCACGGTTGCTGAGTCGGCGCGCAACAGACAACGTACTGCGAAAGGTGCTGCCGCTCGACCTAAACCGGAGGTAGATCGTCCGGAACTGGTCCTAGCCTGATCCCATGACCGACTTCCGTGACCAGGACCTCTCCGGGGCGAGCTTCGAAAACGTGAACCTCAGGGGCGCCCGGATGCGCGCCGTCGACCTGAGCGGAGCGCGGATCCGCGGCGCGCTCTTGCACGGCAGCCGCCTGCGCGGTGTCGAGCTGGTCGATGTCGAAATCAACGCCGAACTGCAGAACGTCGTCGTGAACGGCGTCGACATCGCGCCGCTCGTCGAGGCGGAGTTGAACCGCCGCATGCCCGAGCGTGCCAAGATGCGCCCCGACGACGCCGACGGGTTCCGTGAGGCCTGGTCGATCCTCGAGCGGCTGTGGGACGACACCGTCGCGCGGGCGAGGACCTTCCCGGCCGAGGCCCTCCACCGCGGGGTCGACGACGAGTGGTCGTTCATCCAGACCCTGCGCCACCTCAACTTCGCCGGCGCTGCCTGGGTGGGCCGGATGGTCCTCGGCAACGCCTCGCCCTGGCATGCCTGGGACCTGCCGTGGGACGAGGCGCCCGGGTGGGACGGCATCCCGTGGGACCGCGAGGTGCGACCGTCGCTCGACGAGGTGCTCGCGGTCCGGCACGAGCGGCAGGCGATGGTGCGCGACGTGATGGAGTCGCTGACCGGAGAGCAACTCGCCTCGGCCGTGACCCGCACCGAGCCGGGCTGGCCCCAGGCGGAGAACTTCCCGGTCAAGGAGTGTCTCAGCATCGTGCTCAACGAGGAATGGGAGCACCGGCTCTACGCCGAGCGCGACCTGACCGCCCTGGAGAAGGAAGACTGATCGTGGACATTCTGCTCATCGCCGGCCTGTGGCTCGACGGATCCGTGTGGGACGACGTCGCGTCCGAGCTAGTTCGGCTCGGCCACCGTCCCGTGCCGCTGACCCTGCCGGGCCAGGGCGACGGATCCACCGCCGCCACGCTCGACGACCAGGTGGCCGCGGTGCTCGCCGCGGTGGACTCCACCCCCGGCAGCCCGATGGTCGTGGGCCACTCCGCCGCCTGCACGCTGGCCTGGCTGTCCGCCGACGCACGCCCGGAGAAGGTCGCCAAGGTAGTGCTCATCGGCGGCTTCCCGACCGCGGACGGGGAGCCTTACGCGGACTTTTTCGAGCTCAGCGACGGCGTCATGGCCTTCCCCGGCTGGGGCCGATTCGACGGGCCGGACTCCGTCGACCTCGACGAGGAGGCCAGGCGCCGCTTCGCGGCCGCCGCGATCCCGGTGCCCGGCGCGGTGGCCAAGGGCGGCGGCCGGGGCCTGATTCCGGGCGGCGTCGCGCCTTCTCGGCTCAGATGTCCCGTTGCCGTGCGCCGCCCGCCTGCCACCCTGTATGCGTGAACCGCGATCCGCAGCTCGACGCGCGCGACCTGGTCGCCGAGTTGTTTCCCCAGGCCGTCTGGGCCGTGCTGGCCGGCAGCGTCACCACCGCGCAGCGCACCGCAGGCTCAGATCTCGACATTGTCGTGTTGCTGCCCGATCAAGACCCGCAGGCGCCGCACCGCGACTCCCGCCACTATCGGGGCTGGCCTGTCGAACTCTTCGTCCACGACCGGCAGACCTTGGAGCTCTACCTGGCCAAGGATCTGCCGGCCCGGCGCCCGGTGATGCATCGCATGCTGGCCACGGGCATCCCCCTGCTCGGGGACCCCGACCAGTGGCAGATACGCTGCGCCGCGGTGCTCGCGGCGGGGCCGACCCCGTTGAGTCCCGACGAACGCCGGTGGGCGCGGTACTGCCTCACCGACATTCTGGACGACCTCGTCCACGCCACCGATCCCGGCGAACGTACGGTCATCGCCGCCGCCGCGTGGACCGAAACCGCCCGCCAGGCTCTCGCCTTGTCCGGCCACTGGACCGGCAACGGCAAGTGGCTGCTCCGCGAAATCCGCGACCTCGATCGCGACCTCGCCGATCGCTGGCTGGCCGCGCAAGGCGACGTCACCGCGATCGAATCCCTGATCCTGGACCTCCTCGATCACCACGGCGGCCCGCTCTTCGACGGCTACCACCTGCCCGGCGAGCGCCCCGGCGGCCAGGACGAGCGCCGCCCGGCGAACCCGGCGCCGCACCCCGGCTGACGCCGGCCTCGACTTCCCCCGGCGGTGTCTCTCGGCCGGCGCTCACCCCGGCCTCGATGACCAATTCCAAGAGATGTGGCAGCAGTGGTCGGAGGCGATGCGCCGACGGCTGTCCGCTCCGCAGGGCCTCCAGGGATCCGTGATGAACCTGCCGCCTGCCCGGGAAACAGTCTTCGCTGGGGCTTCACAACCAGATAGGCGTGGGCACATCCCGCCAGTTGTTGAAAGGAATCGATTACTGTCTTCCCGACGCGGACCTGTGAATTCCGGTCAGTGGTCGTAGGTGATGAGAGGGCGCATGACGGGTTGGCCGGTGTGCCAGATCGCCGGGTGATGGCCAGGACGCCGCATAGATCATCTAGCTGTCACATCGCAGCAGGCCGGCGCGCTTCTTGGCCTGCACGACGTGGGTCGCCGCGTCGGTAACCCGGCCGGCGAACGCCGAGTCCTGCTGGGCCCGGGTGAGCAGGGCGCCGGCCATCGGCTCGGCGTCCGACGGGCGGATGGTGAGCACCAGGTCGCCGCCGGCGGCCACGAACCGTACGGCCCGGTCGCCGACCGGCACCGCGCCCACCGCGACCCCGGCGCCGAGGTCGTCCGACATGATCATGCCCCGGAAGCCGAGGCGGCCGCGGAGCAGGCCGGTGATGATCGGCTGGGAGAAGGCGGCGATGTTCTGGGCGTCCAGCCGGGGGTAGGTCGCCGACGACACCATCACCCCGGCGGACCCCGCGCGGATGCCGCCGGCGAAGGGCCGGAGGTACGGATCGTTGACGTCGGCCGTCGTGTCGACCGCCTTGGTGGACGTGTCGGTGTTGGCGCGCACCCGGCCCAGTCCCGGGAAGTGTTTCAAAACGGTCAGGACGCCGGCCGCTTGGGAAGCGGCGACCACGGTCTGGACGGCGGTCGAGACCTGTGCCGGGTCCGAGCCGTACTGCCGGTTCAGGGCGCCGATCGGCGGGTTGCTCTTGCCCACGTCCTCGGGCACGGTGTCGGCCACGGGGGCCAGGTCGAGCGTGACGCCGACGCCCGCGAGCCGGTGGGCGCTGTCGCCGATGGTCTGGTTGATCTCGGTGGCGGGCCGGGCGCCCAGGCTGAGGGCGGACGGGATCAGCGGGAAGTCGGGCCCCTTCAGCGTCTGCACGGTGCCGCCCTCCTGATCGAGCGCGACCAGCAGCGGCACGCCGGCGTGCCGTTGCAGCCCCGCTATGTCGGCGCGGAGCTCGGCGGCCGCGCGGGTGCTGCGGCCCTGTAGGAAGACGCCGCCCAGGTGGTAACGGGTGACCGTGTCGCCGAGGCCGCTCGGGGCGTCGACGGCGGTGCCGATCATCAGCACCTGGCCGACCTGCTCGCTCAGCGACATGCCGGCGACGGTCGCGGCGACACAGTCGGCGGTCGAGCCCGGGCTCGACGACGCATTGCCGGAGCCGGAGCCGGAGCCGGTGCCGGTGCCGGACGCTGGGCTGGGCGTGATCGCGGCGCCGGGCGCGGAGGCCGCGCGAGACGCCGGGCCGGAGGCGGAGACCGCCGTCGGGTGTTTACGGGCCGGGTTGCTGACCCCCAGCACCGCGGCGACTATCACGATTGCCGCTCCGCCGATCCACCATCGCCACCTGTCTCGCATCGCCTCGGTCGTCATCGGCGCTCACGCTAGCGCGTTCGCGCACGTCCGCCCCACTCACGACCGCAGATCGACGATCCGCCGCATCTTGCCCAGGGACCGCTCGACGCCGTCCGGTTCGAGGACCTCCACGCGTACGCTGACGCCGATCGTGTTCTTGATCGCCGCCGTGAGGTCGTTGCTCGCGGCCGCGGCCGCGGCGGGGTCCGCGCTGGAGCGCCGCTCGACCTTGACCGTGAGCGCGTCGAGGCGGCCCTCCCGGCTCAACACGCACTGGAAATGCGGCGCGAGGGCCGGCGTGCGCAGGATGAGCTCCTCGATCTGGGTGGGGAAGAGGTTGACGCCGCGCAGGATGATCATGTCGTCGGTGCGGCCGGTGATCTTCTCGATCCGGCGCATCGGGCGCGCGGTCCCGGGCAGCAGCCGGGTGAGATCTCGGGTGCGGTACCGCACGACCGGCATGGCCTGCTTGGTCAGCGACGTGAAGACCAGCTCGCCGACCTCGCCGTCGGGCAGCACCTCGCCGGTCATCGGATCGATGATCTCGGGGTAGAAATGGTCCTCCCAGACGTGCAGGCCGTCCTTGGTCTCGATGCACTCGTTGGCCACGCCGGGACCCATCACCTCGGAGAGGCCGTAGATGTCCAGCGCGTGCATGTCGAGCCGGGTCTCGATCTCCTGGCGCAGGTCCTGCGTCCACGGCTCGGCGCCGAAGATGCCCACCTGCAACGACGTGGCGCGCGGGTCGACGCCCTGCCGCTGCATCTCGTCGACGATCGCGAGCAGGTAGCTCGGCGTGACCATGATGATCTCCGGCTCGAAGTCCTTGATCAGCATGACCTGCCGCTCGGTCATGCCGCCAGAGACAGGGATGACCGTGCAGCCGAGCTCCTCGGCGCCGTAGTGAGCGCCGAGACCCCCGGTGAAGAGCCCATAGCCGTACGCGACGTGCACGCGGTCGCCGGGCCGCCCGCCCGAGGCGCGGATCGAGCGGGCCATCAGCCGGGCCCAGGTGCGCAGGTCGTCGGCGGTGTAGCCGACCACGGTCGGCCGCCCGGTCGTGCCGGACGAGGCGTGCAGCCGGGCGACCCGCTCGCGCGGCACGGCGAACATGCCGAACGGGTAGTGCGCCCGCAGCACCGCCTTGTCGGTGAACGGGAACCGCGCGAGATCGCTCAGCTCGCGCAGGTCGTCCGGGTGAACCTCGAGCTCATCGAACATCTTGCGGTACGGCGCCACGTTGTCGTATGCGTGCCGTAGCGACCAGCGCAGACGATCGAGCTGCAGCCCGCGGAGCTCGTCGACCGAGGCGCGCTCGATCGGGTCCAGGTCCGACGGGCGCGGGGTGCGATCCTGCATCGTTCTTCCCTCCTGTTACAAGCGCAGCCGTTTCTTACACACGCAGACCGTCGAAGGCCATGGTGGCGATGGTGTCGGCCAACGCCTGCGCGCCGCCGGGACGAGGGCGGTACCACTCGGCGAGCGAGTTGACCATGCCGAAGAGCAGGCGGGCCGCGGTCGCGGGGTCGACGTCGGGGCGCAGGCCGCCCTCGGCCTGCGCCTGCTTGACCAGCTCGGTGACGACGCCGTCGAAGACCCGCCGGCGGGCCAGGGCACGCTGCTCCGCCGCGGTGTTGCCGCGCACCCGAAGCAGCAGCGTGACGAACTCGAGCCGCTCGGAGAGCACCAGCACGCTGCGCCGGACCAGCTGCTCCAGCCGTTCGGTCGCCGGCACGTCGAGGGACCTCACCTCGTCGGCCGCCTCGAAGAGACCGTCCAGCGCCCGATCGATCGCCATCTGCAGCAGCTGCTCCTTGCCGCTGATGTGGTGATAAACGCTGGATTTGGTGATGCCGAGCGACTCGGCGATATCGAACATGCTGGTGGCGTCGTAACCCCGGTCGTTGAACAGGCGCACCGCGGCGTGTAACACCGCGTCCTGGTCGTGACCCGGGCGGCCGCGCCGGCGCGGGGGCTCGGGCACCGCGGCCCGTCCGCTCTGATCACGTGCCACCTTTACCCCCGGGGTTGATTACCGACCGAACGGACGGTAGATAATGAGGACAGCCAACCGCAAGGGAGCGCAGATGACAACCCCCACCGAGTTGTACGAGACGCATCGCGAGCTGCTCGACCGCGCGACCCGGGCCGCGGCCGACCGCGACTACTGGTCCGCCTTCCCGGAGTCGCCCAGCAAGTCCGTCTACGGCGAGGACGCCGCGGGAGCGGGGGAGCGGGCGTTCGGCGCCCTGCTGGGCAACCCCTTCCCGATCGACGTGCCGGGCGCCTCCGGCACGGTCGCGACCGAGCGGTCGCCCTACGGTCTTGCGCTCGGCGTGAGCTATCCGCGGGCCGACCCGCTCGCCCTGGTCGCGACCGCGCGTGCCGC
>Ga0307508_10000772_pt1 | contig 37875 bp, 53 predicted proteins | sample 9_EM_MG_FD_203089 | JGI IMG/M metagenome (GOLD analysis project Ga0307508, IMG submission 203089) | Populus trichocarpa ectomycorrhiza microbial communities from riparian zone in the Pacific Northwest, United States - 9_EM | ecosystem: Host-associated > Plants > Roots > Unclassified | place...
AAGGAGGGCTGTCTCCCGTGTTTTGTCTTCTTCTTCTCTTCATGCAACCTCTTGTATTCTATTCGGAATATCAACCTCGTGTCCGTTTCCTCCGTTTCCTCCATTTCCACCGTATCTCCGTATCGGCGACGCTCATCTAGCGCCGCCCGTTTCTGTCCGACACGTCCGTACGACGCTGTCCATCTGTCTGTTCGACACGTCCGTCTGACGTTGTCCGTTCTTGTCCGACACGTCCGTCCGACGCTCTCCGTCTCTCTGTCCTACACGTCCGTCTGACGCTGTCGGTCTCCCTGTTCAACACGTCCGTCTGACGCTGTCCGTCTCCCTGTTCGACACGTCCATCTGACGCTGTCCGTCTCCCTGTCCGACACGTCCGTCTGACACTGTCCGTCTCTGTCGAAACGTCCGTTGACGTTCCCGTTCCCGTTCCCGTTCCCGTTCCCGTTCCCATTCCCGTTCCCGTTCCCGTTCCCTTCCTGTTCCCGCTTCCGCTCCCGCTCTCGCTGGAGTCACCAGAACTCACTCGAGTACCTTGGAGAACCGCCGCCGTTACACTACATCGTGCTCTTGACAGAAAATCACCATTTGAAGCCCTATACAGTAACAAACCAGATATACGCCATCTACAGACCTTTGGCTGCCTCGCTTATGCACAGATACCTATGGAAAACCAAATGAAACTTGACGACCGTGCAAAACGATGCATATTTATCGGATATACGGAAACCGCCTCGATTTGGAAGCTTTACGATCTTGTGAGAAAATTGGCTTTTACCAGCAGAGATGTCATATTTGATGACAACACCGTTTACAAGCATCTCGTTGCCACTCCGGAGAATATAAGTGTCAAACCAGTTCCACCGGTTTTGATGTGTGATCCGGATCTCACTCCCTACTGGTTTGATGAGGGTCCAGTTCTGAACGATGAGGATCCAGTTCAGCCAGTTCCGGAACAACACGAGTTGATACCTGTCCCAGAGCGGCAACATCGTCGGTTTGGCCGTGACGACCTTAGCATTAATATGCACTGGTAGCCGGCTGGGGAAGTATCCCGTACCAGGTCAGGACGCCACCGGAGGGATGCTGCTGGTACTGTACTTGATACGGTTCTATTTGCCACACAGGGACCTAGGACATACCGGGAAGCCATCCAGGCAGAGGATGCTGAGGAATGGCATCAGGCAATAACCAGTGAGATGGCTTCACTGGAGAAGCATGATGTCTTTGACATTGTCACCGAAGTTCCACCGGGTACTGCAGTTGTTGACAGTAAGTGGGTCCTGACCATCAAACAGAAACTTGACGGGTCGATCGAAAAATACAAAGCCCATTTGGTGACGCGAGGTTTTTCCCAAAACCCAGAAGATTACGGTGAAATCACATCCCCAGTGATTGATACTGCTGTTATCCGCTATACGCTTGGATATACTGCAATTCACAACCATGAGATAGCTGTTCTTGACATTCCTACAGCATATCTTGGTGCAACTCTTCACGAAGAGGTATACATGAAGCTTCCCGATGCCGATTAAACGACCTTGGGAGGATCTCACGACTGGAGACCGATTGTCAAGTTGAAGAAGTCAGTTCCAGGTTTGAAGCAGTCTGGTCGGTGCTGGTACGAAGATATTTCGGATTATCTTATGGATACGTTTCAACTACAGCAAGCTGTCAGCGCACCCGGTTTATTTTACTCGGACAACATGCTTGTGGACCTCTACGTTGATGATATCAAGATCGTGGCTGAGAAGATGGTATTACAGAATGCCGTGAAGATTATGGAAGAGAGGTTCTCTACAAAGGGTGACATATGTGGTGATGAGTTCACATACGTCGGACTCGTATCCATACGACGCAACCAGAAACTACGCCAGATTTACATCGATCAATCTGGATACATACGAAAAGTTCTTGCGAAATTCGATATGCTCTCCTGTCATGGCAGAGCAACGCCGATAGAACCATCTATCAAACTTCATACATGCACCGAGGAAGAAGAGGCTTTCAACACGACTCGGTACAGAGAGGCAATCGGATGTCTACTCTATATCGCTCTCAGTAGCCGCCCTGATATTATGTATACGGTCGGAGTCCTGGGTCGCTTTTCAGCAAATCCATCGATTGAGCATTGGACTGCGGTCAAGCATGTCCTCCGGTATCTCAAGGCTACACTTGGATTGTCCTTCCCTCTCATTGGTCAGGCAACCCTACAGAATGGTTTGCTCGCATTTGCCGATGCAGACTTTGCAGGAGATCCGGTTGCAAGTAAGTCAACAAGCGGATATGCCATTTATGCTGATAGGATCTTGGTACTATGGAAGCCCAAGAAGCAAGGATTAGTTGCACAATCAACTATGGAGGCAGAACTCGTTTCTGCCGCTGAAGCCTGGAAGAACCTGCAGTGGTTCAACAGCGTCTTATACGAAATCGGTCATTTTACGGCAAAGACAGCGACACCAACAATTCTGAACGACAACCAGAGTTGCATCCAAGTGCTTAACTCCGGTAACTTTTCATCGAATAGCCGCCATATGCGCCTACGATTCCACCACCTTGTCGACTGCATCGCCCGCGAATCGCTCAACATCCGTCACATTCCGATGGTGGAGATGTGTGCAGATGGGCTCACCAAAGCCCTCGGAGGAGTGAAGCATCGAGAGTTTGTTAGGATGATGGGTTTGGACTATGTTTGATTTTAGTGGTGTGAGGCCAGGGGGAGTGTTGACGCATGTGTTGGGTGTTACGTACGTGGCCTCGGCACCATTAGTGTTTCGTTCCTGTGGTCTGGATTCTGTTGCATTAGGTTTCGTTGAGATGTTCTGGATTCTGGGTGAGAAAGGATGCTTTGCTGAGGGAGTCGAGACCGGCGCTGTGGGTATCGGCGAGACATTATGGGCGATGTGGAGGCAGCGGAGCTGATGCCCACATCGCCGTGTCCAGGGTATATAATGTCTCTCATTTCCGCTCCCATAGATCGATAGTCAGTCAGTCAGTCATTTTCATTCTCTCTCCCTCTCCATCCTATTCGTCCCTATTTTTCGCTTCATCAGATTTATCACCCAACATATCTTGGGGGGGTTTGTTTAATCATTACTCGCATAGGACCTATCTAGATCATGGCGTGATTATGTACAGTCCGTCTCCTGTCCGCTGTCCGCTCGGTGGCGGCACGTTGCAAGCTCCCCGTTGCCCTCCGCCCAGGCCTCTCCCAAGAAAGCGAGGTGTGCACCAAGGAAATTACAAAGGAGAAAAGTCTGAAGGAGAGCGAAAGACAAAAGAAATAACCAAAAGAAAGCGCCGTCCGCGCCGTACTCCTCCTCCTCGTCTCCCGCGGCACCCACCTCCTCCGCCTCCGCCCTCTTCTCTTCTTCCCACTCCTGGCGCTCTCGGAGCTCCCACTCCGAAGCCTCACTCCCCACCTCTTCCTCGGCCGGCACCAGCATTCCCACGCCTGTAGTAGAGGAAAAGTCTAGTACCGCCCGACTGCACCTCTCATCGGCCAGGAAGTCCCGTACTTTCCATCGGCTCTTCCACCTCCCGGTGTCCTTCTGCACCTTCGCCCACAGAACTTTCCGTTGGGCCTTCCACTTCGGACACACCTTGAGGAGGTGCTCCCGAGTCTGGGTCTGGTACCGGCACCACCAACACTGGGGGTGGGTCGGTTCTTCGTCCAATGGAGGTACTCCCCAGTAAGGCAGTGCCCCGTCTTCACCTGGTTGAACCGCGAGGCGAGCTTCTTGGTGCTTCTAGCAACCGTGCCGTCCGGCCCCTGGCTTTTCGGCATCCTGTATTTCGCCTTGGAGGTCCGGCCCCCAGTCCACTGACGCGCCTCCACCCACTTTTTCTCCGAGATCTCCCGCTTGAGGTGCGCAAGAGACTTCGGGAGCGGCGTCGTGCCTCTGCCCGATCCAGATAGCTCAGCCATTCCACCCCGCGGGTGTCCGGCTCCTTCGCTGCGATCTTCGCCCGCTCGTCGGCCTTCTCATTGCCAACGACTCCCTTGTGTGCCGGGCACCACCGGATCCCGATGATGATACCCGGTCTAGCCTTCCGCAGCGTGGCGATGTGCTTCCTTGCCTGGAGTGCGTACTGCTGGCCAGGGCCTAACATATATATCTAGGTGGTGACAAGACGAGATACGAGCGTGAGCTCCTCACAGGTTCTCTGAATACAACAGGCGATAAACTGGATCATCGGACTCCAAGATGATTCCGTGTTCCCTCTGGGGATTGTGTACGTGATTGAGGGTTGGGGGTTTTCTTGCGGGAGGCTCACATAACTATCTAGTGAGATCATGATATCCTTCTTGTGTTTTTAGAACATTTATATTGCTCGGCGGATGCATTTCGATCTTGACACTGGTTAGCGAGTTTGTCTAGGGTAGCTCTGACGCCTCACTGAGAATTATGGCTTGCCAGGCCCTTCAAAGGTGTGAATTCCTTCTCTTCCTTCAAGCCCGGCTCGTCATAGCCAAAAATTGCCGCATGCGAGTATTGATTAAATAGAAAAGGTCTCATCGCTATGTGCCCTCCTACCTCTCGCCCACTAGCGCATCACCATATATAGGCCCACGCCCAAGCAGTGATCCGAAGGATGGGCTCAGATGAGCCTGGCTCCGGCCAGAGGCATGCCCTTGAGGCAAGAAAACACATTACGACATCCGCCGGAGAGGGCCGGGAGTTACGATCGAACACCGCTGGCGCGCTACGCACATTAAGGGGGGGGTAAGGTATCAGGGAACGAGAAGGCGGACGAATGGGAGAAGCTAGCAGCAGACGAGCCAGATGCTCACGGCGTGGAACGTCTCCGACATGGGGGCAGCGGCCCCTCGGGATGCCGACACACTTGAAGTGCTCCATCACAGAGGCCAAGTGGCAGGAAGCAAAGGCGTGGGCAGAGTCCAAGGTTTCCGGGGAGAAATGCAGGTGCAGCCGACACCGAGAACCACGCCAGAAGCCGGACCCTGGCCCAGCAAACGCCAGGAAGTGGCTCGCTGCAAGCTTCTAATTACCAGTTGAAGACGGGCCACTGCCTCACTGGACAATACCTCGCGTGGATAAAGAAGCAGCCCATCGCCAAGTGCCGGTGGTGCACTTGCAGGACCCAGACGCGGGAGCACCTCTCCGGGGCTGTCCGCACTGGAAGTGCGGGCGGAGGGTCTTGTGGGCAGAGGTGCGGCGGGAGGCTGGCCCCAGCCCTGGCTGAGGAAGGCGCACAGAGCGAGGCGTCGGAGAGGGAACTCCGGGGGCGGAGAGAACGGGAAGAGGAGAGGAGGCAAGAGGCAGACGAGCTGGGCGCTGAGGAGAAGAGGGTCCGCTCTGCTTTCCCACGCCCCCCTCATGGCTTCCGAGAAAGAGGAGTAGGAAGTCTGGGGGCGCATTTCCCATTTCTTTTGAAATTTCCTTGGTGTGCTCTATCGCTTTCGAGACCGGCCAGGGAGGAGGGCAAAGCAGAGCTTGCAACGAGCTGCCCTTCCGGCGAAGCAGCAGAGAAATACCTTCCTGACATCAACTCTCATGCGCTCGGAGCGTGCGGGTTTGGAGACCACCGATCTTGCGCAACTACAGCTGTCAACATCTACCACTGTCTCGGAGCTCGCATTGTGCGATGATGACACGGAAACGGGGAGGAGAAGGTTGAGAGGAAGCGCAAAGGGAAAGGAAGGAGAAGAGAAGAGGGGGAAACGGAAAGCTGTGAGCGTCCCGTCCTGGGCCGATAAACCTCGTGGCAGGGACGTCTATGTGACCGTCTTCAGGCCACAGAAGGCACGCAAACCGAGAAAAAAAACGAGGGGAAATGGTGTGGGAGAGCAGTGCCGTAGGAGGAGGAACGGGGCATGTTTGCAGGCCCGTAACGGTCTTTACGGTACGGCTTTGCTTGTGTCGGCGCTTCCACGTCGATATGACCGTAGTTGACGGGATTTCGTCCCAATACGTCGCCATGATCTGGATAGGTCGCATGCGATTGATGAACAAATAAAAAAAAGAACCGTTCAGCGAGTGGTGCGGCTGGTTCGAGAACGGGGCTGTGCAGGTGCAGAACGGGGTAGGTCCTGCCGCTCAGCCCGCACTCTGCACAGCTGTCTTCATCGTACCTACTGAGCTGTCCCCACGCAAACCGCGCCAGCCTGTTCTCTACCAGATCACCACTTCGCAGCCATGGAGGTCGCCGCCAGCGTCGCTGGATTCATCGCTCTCGCCGATCTCGTCACCAGATATTCGAAACTCATCGACTCCTGGAAGGATGCGCCCGCGGCTGTCACCAGGATCCGAGATTCTCTCTCCACCCTCAAGTCGATCGTCGCGCGCCTGGAAGAGCTAAACTTGCTGTCCGAGGATCAGTTGCTACGCAGCGGTGTAAACCTTGCCGTTCTACGACAGGACATGAAGGCGCTGCGAGAACTGGCGGACGATCTGCAAGACGATCCAAGTTTCTGGGCTAAGACTAAGTGGACGCTCAGGAAGAACGAGGAGGCCAAGGAGCTTAGCAGGAAGCTGGACTCACATGTCGGTGTTCTGAATCTTGTTCTGGCGCTCGCGACACAGTCGGTTCCTCCCTTCTCCCCCTAGGATGCACGAAGAGGTGCTAAACGTAGTTACCCGTAGGTCTTCGATAGCGAGGCTGGAGGTTCCCATACTCGAGATGTTGGAGATTTCCCGTAATCTGTCCGCCGGGGCGCCGAAAAGCGGAGAAAACGCGAATCAGCAGTCAAGCACCTCGGGCCTAAGAACATCGACAGTATCAGGCCGCGTGCTTCTGGCCCAGTCCCAGACGCTCAGAAGGAGAGCCTGTTCCCGGGATTGCAACTGCTACCAGTGTTGGGGGGTCCAGCAAGTGCGATACATGAAGACGGCAACAGTGGCGCCTCATTCTCGCCGGACCATGGACACGCAGTATGAGCTAGGTGTCGATTTCATGACCTGGAAGACGATCTTTGGACAGTTTCGATTGCAGCTTTGGATACAGTTTCGTCAGCAGGCTTGGTCTCTGTCCCCCTCGATCACTCTTTCGAAACAGAACATACTGCCGGACGATTCTCCAATCTTTGAGCTTTCGCGGAATGGGGATTTTGCTGGTATCATAGATCTCTTCCGGAGAGGATTGGCTTCGCCCAATGACCAAACTGTTGATGGAAAAACCCCACTCTTGGTGAGTTGCCTGGGCCGCTACGCTGGCGAAACCACGTGGACTGACGGTTCCGTAGTATGCGATAGTACATGACCATCTCTCCACTGCTCTCGGCTTGCTAGAAGAAGGAGCAGATGTGAGCAGTGACACTTCACTATTGCTCAATGCGGTCATTAAAAGTGAGCCCGAATGGGGAGATTTCCCTCTTCGGCTCCTCGAACGTGGTGCAGATGTGTCACTAATGACCGCTCCTCACTTCCACTTCAGCCAAAGTGTGTTGCACAACCACAGCCCACGCACACTGAAAGCATTGGTTGAATTTGTTCATGATGAAGACTGGTGCTTCGTGCAGGTCTTGCAAAATCCAAATCCTGAGGCCGTTCGCTTGTTGTTACAGATGGGCCGCGATGCCAATACTCCACTTCTAACATACGGAGACATAGTGTCTCTGACCACAAGAACCACCTCAAGTATTCCCCTCAGTCCAATAATTTTAGCCACGCAAAGCCTCGGTTTACGGCGGTTGTCGCATACGCGTGATATCTTGCACGAGCTGCTTAGCAGAGGTGCGAACTTGAATGCTCCGGTACCAACTTCGGGATTTACGGTTCTCCATCATTTCTTCTTGGAACCCTTTGCTTCCGTAAACTATCTCCACTGCGACTATAACACCCTTTGCCTCCACCTTGTCTTCCTGATCGATAACGGTGCTGACCCCCGTGCTCTTGACCGATGCGGTCGTTCGCCGTCTCAAGCCGCCTGGGAGTCGACTTTCCAGCTGAAGCAAGCTGCCGTCGTCCTATGGTACCGCGTCCTGCGGATGTGCAATCTCGACCCCGCCGACCTCGACCCAAACTATGATAGTCGCTTCGATATAATCATGGACGACTGTTACTTCTGCTCAATGGACGCAGGGTCTAGTTCGTTGGCGGACTACCTGCTATGCCCGTGGTGCCGCAAGGGTGCCTATGCATGCGACTACCAGTCGGCATTGTACCTGCAGTGCAACTTTTCCGGAGGGGCCTCGGTACAGAGAATAAGGTCGTGCTGTCCAGCAGCGGTCTGCGGGCGCCACGGGGACCGCTTTGACAAGAGTCACGAGATCGAAACGGGGTTTCTTCTACCGATGGAGTCGCGAGGATCGCTCCGGCGGGCGGAACGGCTTGTACGGCTCCAATACGAGGACGATTCGCCGTTGAGTGGCCTCGGTTGGGATTGTTACCTCTGCAAGCGAATTCACCCGCGCTTCAGACTTGTGCCAGACTCAGGCGGGTATGTGGAAATCGACGAGGATACGGACGACGAACAGGAGTTCCACGACTGTTGAGGAAACCTAGTCTGCGATCGCATCTTCGGACCTGCTGGTAAGTGCTAAACTTCCCCAATCGGCTGGTTGGTGCGGCATCTGATCCTCGCGAAGTTGCGGTGGGGAGGATATTATGTCACGTGGAATGGTTTTTTATTTTTATTTTTATTTATTCATTACTCGCATGCGACCTATCTAGATCATGGCGAGGATATGTACAGTCCGTTTCCTGACCGCTGTCCGCGCAGTGGCGGCTCGTTGCAAGCACCCCTTTTTGCCCTCCGCCCAGGCCTGTCCCGAGAACGTGTGGTGCGCACCAAAGAAATTACAAAAGAAAAGAACAAAAGAGAAGAGCGAGCGTGTATGGCAAAGGAAAGGACGAAGGAGAGAACACCTCTTCCGTGCCTACGCCGTTTCTGCGGACGCCATGAAGTCGGGTGTGGGCAGGAACAACGGCGGTCCCCCCCCCAGCGCCCGGCTCCTCGGCCCCCGCTCCTTGCTCCTCTAGCCACTCCCGCACCTCCAGCTCCGACACCGCGCTCACAGCGTCGTCCTCTGCCTCAGCCGGTACCCGCCTTCCCACATCCGTAGAGGAGAGGAAGTCAAGTACTGCCCGGCTGCACCTCCCATCGGCCAGAAGGTCCCGCACCTTCTACCGGTCATTCCACCTCACCGTCTCCTTCTTCACCTCCGCCCATAGGATCTTCTGTGGCTTCCACTCGGGGCGCTCCTTGAAGAGGTGGTCCCGGGTCTGCGTTCGGTACTGGCACCACCAGCACTGCGGGGTGGGCCGTTTCTTCGTCCAGTTGAGGTACTGGCCGGTCAGGCCGTGCCCCGTTTTCAGCTGGTAGAACCGAGCGGCGAGCCTCTTGGTGCTTTTGGCCACCGCGCCATCGGGCTTTTGGCTCTCAGGCATCCGGTATTTGTTCTTGGAGGTCCGGCCCCCAGCCCACTGGCGTGCTTCCGCCCACTTCTTCTCCGAGATCTCTCGCTTGAGGTTGGCCAGAGATCGTGGGATGGGTCTGTGGCTGCCTGCCTGCTCTGCTGCCGCCTTGGCCTACTCGTCCGCCTTTTCATTGCCGGTGACTCCCTAGTCCGCTGGGCACTACCGGATCTCGACAACAATACCCGGACTGGCCCTGCGTAGTGTAGCCAGTCCTTCGGTTGGCCACGGGGTATTCGTTTATCGTCCGCGATGGGTCACAGAGACTCACTTGGTACTTCCGAAATCAATCCTACAGTCGATAGACCTAATGTTATGATGAAAGTTAAACAAACCTGCCCCGTTCCGCAGCTCTGCCGACAAGGGGAAGCGCAGACCGTAGAGATGGGCGACTACCTAAGTAGCAGTGCTACTGTCGGCGACGGAATTCTTGAGCCTTGCCGGGCGTACTCTTGGTGGCGGTTGGTCGAACGAAACAGCTGATTTGAAAGATGGACGGAGTGAACGAGAGTGATTGGCATTCGTGATGTAGCAAGTGATGACGGGTCATCGTGTGTTCTCTGGGATGTTTTTTTTTGTTTATTCATACTCGCATGCGACCTATATAGATCATGGCGGCATACATTTTACCCAGTTTCCTGTCCGCAGTCCGCGCGATGGCGGCACGTTGCAAGCTCCCCTTCGCCTTCCGCCCAGGCCTGTCCCAAGAAGATAAGGTGCGCTGTTCTCTGAGGTGTGCAGTTCGGGCCTTCGGGTACGCAGGCAAGGTGGAAAATACAGTCCTCTGGAAGCCCCGGAAGCGCTAAGGGCGGCTACCATAGTGGAGGAGCAAGAAGACGCGAGGATAAAGGCGGAGCGTTCCAAGCGAGGCCTCGCTCTCGTCGCAGATGGGTCGAGGACCGATAGTGGGGCAGCGGGATACGCGGTAGTGTGGAAGAACGGAGAGCAGTGGGTGGGCATTAATTAAAACGTACTCACCTAGGGTGCAACTGCAAGAGGCCTTCGACGCGGAGTGTGCAGCACTGGCCAGTGCCCTCGAGGCCGGTGGCGAGGCGACAGACCACCAGGTCTGTCAATCGTCCGTCCACTCCGTCCTGGCGGCCGCTCGGGACGGGGCTGTGTTAGTCGGGCTGAGGGAAACGAGGACTACAAGCTTTCGGGCTAGCGAGATGAGGACGGTTACCCCACAGGACACGGAATGGAGTCATGGACCGTCGACCGAGTAGCTGTGTGGCTGTGAGAGTAGCACAGAGACCGTGGTGTAAACAGTTACCGGTGAGCTAGGGATGGCTGATTGGGTGTCATTGAGGCTGGGTGGCAGCTGCTGGGAGAGAGATTCTTCTGGATGAGCTTCCATCGAGTCTAGGATTTCGGGGTCGGACGGGAAGACAGGGTCGGTTGCTTGTCTATTAGCCACCTAGAGAGGAGCCGCGATTGCCAGGCTGAGTGACTCTTGGCTGGGTGAATATTCATACTCGGTCTGTGTAAACGCAGTGTGGAATGGAAGGGCCGGTTCGTCATCTGAAGTTGACTTATATGCAGTGGTCGCTCAATGGCGGTGGATAAGTAGAGGTGATATATGGGATGAGGCCAGCAAGACGGAGCTAGTCAGGGCGCGGCGGGTGGGGGTGCAGGACAGAGCAGGACAAGGCCTCGAGGTTCGATCGCAGATTCGCAGTCAACGATCGAGTCATTATCCCTCGCCTGTAAATTCTGATATAAATTTTCGGCCCACCTCTGCATTGTGCTCATTCCCGGTTCCAACTCATGTCCGCCGTGAAAATTATAGACGAGCACAGCACGTTATGTTATCAGGTACCTATCTATAGACACCTGTAGGGTATCCGGGCTTTTCACTCTCCAGACTGGACGGGATAGTCTTATGATAACCCCGCCCGGGACGGGACTGGACTGTAGGCCCCTATTAGACTGGCGTCCGGACGGACGATGACAGCCCTCGACCCGTCATGAGGAAATCCAATAGCTGGAGAACACGCTTGATGCTTTGTGCAGGGCGGGGGGCGAGTGGACGCATAATGGTCTCAATGGATACTAATGGAGGCTACAGAAGTAGTAATCAGTGGTACCAACTAACATAATGTACTACATATATAGCAGCCACCCGTGGTCGACCGTGGCCCGTCCCGTCTACTGCCGTAAAAGGACTGCCGGACGTCCATCGAGACCCGCTGGTGTCCGGCACAAAAGGGTCCAGTATTCTCCATATTCCAGTCCGTCCGTCTTGGGCCCTCGGACAGGGCAGGACTGCCAGTCTCCAGTCCGCTCATAGCTAGGACGGGACTAAATACAATTTACCGGCCGTCCGTCCAACCTCTGGACTGGGACCGACGGCGGCCGTCCGCCCAATAGCTTGGACAAGCGGACCCGTCCTTCCCACATCACGGACTGAACGGACTACCAGAGTACCGTACTCCCCACATCACGGACTATCCCAGTACAGTCCGGCAGAGTTCGGACGAGACTACCAATATCCCGTCCGGACCGGACTATCCATGGAGAACGTTGCAAGGGTGTCGACCCCGGGAAACGAGAAGGCCGAGTGGGCCAAGCACGCAGCGGAGGAGTTAGATGTCTGCAGGGTAGAATGGCTAGAATACTCGGACCAGACGGAGGCACGCCACTCCCCAGATCGCTCGCCACCTCAAGCGAGAGATCTCCGAGAAGAAATGGACAGAAACCCGCCAATGGGCTGGGGGCCGGACCACTAGGAAGGAGTACAAGATGCCGAGCAGTCAAAAGCCGAACGGGGCGGCTGCGCGTAGTTCCAAGAGGCTCGCCTCTGGGTTTTACCAGCTAAAGACGGGTCACTGCCTCACCGGGACTAAGAGCCGTCCCACCGCTCAGTGCTGGTGGTGCTTGGGCAGGACACAGACGCGGGATCGACTCTTCAAGGTGTGCCCCGAGTGGAAGGCTCAGCAGAAAATCCCGTGGCCAGAGGTGCGGAAGGAAACGGGGAGGGGGAAGAGTCGGTCCAAGATCCAGGACCTCCTCGCCGACGGGAGGTGCTGCCAGACGGTGTTGGACTTCCTCTCTACAGAGGAGGAGTAGGTGATGGGTCTCTGTTTCCTTTGTTTTTTCTTTGGGGCTTTCACTTGTTATTTCATTTTGTGCTCGCCTTTTCTTGGGACAGGCCTGGGCGGAGGGCAGTGGGGAGCTTGCAACACGCCGCCTTTGTGCGGACAGCAGACGGGAACCGGACGAAAATGTGTGCCGCCATATAGTCTACATGGGCTGAATGCGATTACTACTAAACAATATATTTTTTTCCAACATCGCGAATTTTGCTTCGGCTTCATTTCTTCCCTCTTTAAACGTTGTATATCGCAACCTCTACACATGCGGCCGCCCTGGGCATCAGGCTCGCCAGTGGACTGGTTCCCCTGCACCAGCCTCAGAGTGTATGAAGGCGAAGGATCGTTCCGACGTCGGAAGCGGCAATTCCGCCTCCCAGCAAAACCTCGAACTCGGAGCATGCAGACGTGGAGACCAAACCTGCGTAACCCCGGCCGTCAACATCTGCCACCACCACGGGGCACGCATTGAGCGAGGATGAGACGGAAGACAGATGGGAGAAGGTTGAGAAGAAGCATAAAGGGAAAGAGAAGGAGAAGAGAAGGGCGGGAAACAGAAAAGATGTGAGAGCCTCGTCCAGGGCCGATAAAGCTCGGGGCAGGGGCGTCTAAGTGAACGTCTTCATCGGCGAGAGTAGGGATGCCCGTCGCCAGGCCGCAAAAGGCACGCAAACACCCCCCTCCCCCAAAAAGAGAAAACTCTGTGGGAGAGCAGCGTTGTGGGGGAGGGGCTGGCATATAGACCCGTGGAGGTCTTTGCGGTACGACTTTGCTTGCGTCGGCGGGTCCACGTCGATATTCCCGACGGGATTTGGTCTTACTACGTCGCTATGATCCGGATAGGTCGCATGCGATTACCGAACAAATAAATAAAAAAAGGACAGTTCAGCGAATTATGCGGCTGGTTCGAGAGCAGGGCTGTGCAGGAGTAGCGTGGGGTAGGTCGTGCCGCTCAGCTCGTACTCGAAACAGCTTTCTGCTTCGCAGCCTGTTCTCTGCCAGATCACCACTTCGAAGCCATGGAGGTCGCCGCCAGCGTCGCCGGATTCATTGCTCTCGCCGATCTCGTCTCCAGGTACTCGAAACTCATCGACTCCTGGAAGGATGCACCCGCGGCTGTCACCAGAATCCGAGATTCCCTCTCCACCCTCAAGTCGATCGTCATGTGTCTCGAAGAGCTGAACGTACTGTCCGACGATCAGCTACGCAGCGGCGTAAGCCTCGCCGATCTACGACAGGACATGAAGGCGCTGCGAGTACTTGCGGACGATCTGCGGGACAATCCAAGTTTCTGGGCCAAAACCAAGTGGGCGCTTAGGAAGAGCGAGGAGGCCAAGGAGCTTAGCAGGAAGTTGGACTCACATGTCGGTGTTCTGAATCTTGTTCTGGCGCTCGCGACACAGTCGGTTCCTCCCTTCACCCCCCAGGATGCAAGAGAAGAAGCACTAATCGTAGTTACCCGTAGGAGTTCGATACCGAGGCTGGAAAGTTCGATAGCGAGGTTGGAGACTCCCATGCTCGAGGTGTTGGAGATTTCCCGGAACCTGTCCGACGGGGCGCCGAAAAGCAGAGAAAACGAGTATCAGCAGTCACGCACCTCGGGCCTAAGAACACCGACAGTATCAGGCCGCGTGCTGCTGGCCCAGTCCATGAGGTTCGGAAGGAGAGCCTGTTTCCGGGATTGCAACTGCTACCAGTGCTGGGGGGTCCAGCAAGTGCGATACATGAAGACGGCAACAGTGGCGCCTCATTCTCGCCGGACCATGGACACGCAGTATCAGTTAGCTGTCGATTTCGTGACCTGGAAGACGATCTTTGGACAGTTTCGACTACAGCTTTGGATACAGTTTCGTCAGCAGGCTTGGTCTCTGTCCCCCTCGATCACTTTTTCGAAACAGAACATACTGCCGGACGATTCTCCAATCTTTGAGCTTTCGCGGAATGGGGATTTTGCTGGTATCATAGATCTCTTCCGGAGAGGACTAGCTTCGCCCAATGGCCAAACTGTTGATGGAAAAACCCCACTCTTGGTGAGTTGCCTGAGGCCGCTGCGCTGGCGAAACCACGTGGACTGACGGTTCCGTCAGTATGCGATAGTGCATGACAATCTCTCGACTGCTCTCGGCTTGCTAGAAGAAGGAGCGGATGTGAGCAATGGCGATAGGGAATTGCAACATGCGGTCATGAGAAATGCGCCCGAATGGGGAGACTTCCCTCTGCGACTCCTCGAACGCGGTGCGGATACTGTCCTAATGACCGATCCTGACTTCTTCTTCTCACTAAGTCTGTTGCGCAACCAGAGCCCACGCACACTGAAGGTATTGGTTGAATTTGTTCATGATGTAGATTGGTGCTTCGTACAGGCCTTGCGATACGCAAATCTTGAGGCCGTTCGCTTGTTGTTACAGATGGGCCACGATGTCAATGCTCCACTCGCAACAAACGGAAACAGGGCGCCTCCAACCGCATCAACTGCCCCAAATACTCACCTCAGTCCGATCTTCATAGCCACGCAAAGCCTCGGTTTATGGCAGTTCGAATGGCCGCGTAGGCACGATATCTTGCACGAGTTGCTTGGCAGAGGTGCGAACTTGACAGCTACAGTACCGACTTCGGGTTTTACGGTTCTCCATCATTTCTTCTTAGGGCCCCTTACTTCCGTAAACTATTTCCGCTGCGAGTATACCACCCTTTGCCTCCATCTTGCCTTCCTGGTTGATAACGGTGCCGACCCCCGTGCTCTTGACCGATGCGGTCGTTCGCCGTCTCAGGCCGCCTGGGAGTCCACTTTCCAACTGAAGCAAGCTGCCGTCGTCCTATGGTACCGTGTCCTGCGGATGTGCAATCTCGACCCCGCCGACCTCGACGCCAACTATGATAGTCGCTTCGATATAACCATGGGCGACTGTTACTTCTGCTCAGTGGACGCAGGATCTAGTTCGTTGGCGGACTACCTGCTATGCCCGTGGTGCCGCAAGGGTGCCTATGCATGTGACTACCAGACAACTCAGTGCGCACTGTGGGACAACCTCTCCGGAGGGGCCTTGGTGCAAAAAATAAGGCCGTGCTGTCCAGTAACGGTCTGTCAGCGCCACGTGGACCGCTTGGACGAGACCAAAACAGGGTTTCTTCTACCGACGGAGTCGGGCGGATCGCTCCGTCGGGTGGAACGGCTTCTACTGCTCGAATACGAAGACGATTTGCCGAAGAGTAGCCACAGGGAGGAGTGCAACTGTGTCGCCTGCTGCAAGCGAATGCTCCCGCGCTACAGACTTGTTCCAGACTCAGGCGGGTATGTGGAGATCGACGAGGACGCGGACGACGAACAGGAGTTCCACGACTGTTGAGGAAATTTAGTCTGCGATCATATCTTCGGACCTGGCTGGTAAGTGCTACACTACCCTAATCGGCTGGTTGGTTCGGCGTCTGATCCTCGCAAAGTTGCGGTGTGGAGGATATCATGTCACGTGGAGTGTCTAGCGACGCAGCGCGAGGGTGAATGGGTACGAGTCAGGTGTAGGCTGTAGCCAGTCCTTTGGTTGGCCACGGGATATTCGTTTTTCGTCCGAGATGGCTCACAGAGACTCACTCGGTACTTCGGACCAATATTTCGTGGAGTCGATAGACCCAATGTTATGATGAAACAAACCAGCTCCGTTCCGTAGTGCTGCCGACAGATACTATCTATACTATAACATCCCTCCTGGGCTCGTAGCAATCCCACCAGAAAGCGCGGTCTCTTTCCTTGCCATCGATCACACCGTTGAAGGACGATATCCTGCGCCGACGAGGGAAGCGCACACCGTAGAGATGGGCGGTGGTACCGTTGACAACGGAATTCTGCTGAGCCGCATGCGTGTAGTTACTCTTGGCGGCGGTTTTTTTTTGTTTATTCATACTCGCATCCAGCCTGTCTAGACTGAGGCAGCGCACTTTTTATCCGGGTTTCCCGTCCGCTGTCCGCGCGAGGGCGGCACGTTGCAAGCTCCACTATACCCTCGTCACAGGCCTGTCCCGGGAAGATATGATGCGCACCAAAGAAATCGCAAAGGAAGGAGTCCGAAGGAAAGAAAGAACAAAAGACAGCGAGACCTGCCCCCTATTTCTCGTGTGCGGATGCCATGAAGGAGGGCGTGGGTAGGGGCAGCGGTAGTTCCTCCCCGGGGCCCAGCTCCTCCGCCTCCGCCCTCCACTCACCCGCAACCGTGCCATCCGGCTTCTGCCTGCATGGCATAACCTCCGCCCGGGGTCTGTCTGCTCAGCATCTTGTACTTCTCGCTGCCAGCCTCCATCCCATTGTCAGGCTTCCACTTCTTCTCCAAGATCTCTCGCTTGAGGTGCGCAAAAGATCTGGGGAGTGGCATCGTGTGCCTCCACCCACGGGAGTCTGGCTCCTCCACCGTGAGCTTGGCCCACTCCCGGCCTCCTCGTTCCCTGGAACGCCCTTGTGTGCCGGATACCATCGAATCTCGGCAGTGATATCTGGCCTGACCCTCCGTAGCGCTGCGATGTGCTTTCTTGCCTGGAGCGCGTACATCTGGCCAGGGCCAGGTTCCTCTGATGCCATTCGTTTAATAGCGACCTGGGCATCCGTAAAAATTGGGGCCCTTTCCGGGGCCATCTCTCTTCTTGTAGCGGTTTCCAGCGCCCCGGCGAGAGCTGCGTATTCCGCATCGTGGGCCTCTTGGTTGTGTCCCGTGTGGGTGAGGCTCGATCCGTCCGTAAACGTGGCCAGCCCTGGCCTTTGCTTTTCCTCCTGTGACTTGGCTTCGACTTCATCTCCCTGTAGCAGTTCTGCATTGAGTGTCTCTGGTTCCTCTAGTTGTACTGTACTTTCCATTTTGCCCGAGAATGCGAGGGCATTCGTGAGTCTCCGCCCGATGGCTGTTGGGGTGTCAACCAGCTCTCTTCCCTGGTCGTCCGGCGAGAGGGAGAGTAACTGTAGCCCGAACCGTCGCTGCCTGTTCTCCAGCTGGGCTGCCGCTGGTCTGAGTCCTGACTCCATTGACAAGTCCCCCAGGTTGGTTGTCCGGAAGCAGCCTGTGGTTGCGCACGCCTCTTGGTTGACCAAAAGCTGCAACTCGTTTGCCTGACCGATGGTGTCCCGGGTTTGGTCGCCCTTCCACCGTAGCTCCAATCCAACCATGGCGACTGACTGGATGCAAGCCGTCATCACCTTCCTGCAGTTGGCTAGCGAAAGGCCCATCTGCTCTGCGAGCTGGTTTTGTTTTTGTTTAATCATACTCGCATTCAGCCTATCCAGACTATGGCGGCGTACATTTTATCCGTTTTTCCCGTCCACAGTCCGCGCGGTGGCGGCACGTTACAAGCTCCCCTTTTGCCCTCCGCCCAGCCTGTCCCAAGGCGATGAGAAGCGCACAAAGGAAAACACAAAGGAAATAGCAAAGGAAAGCGTGACCCATCCCCTACTCCTCGTCCGCCGATGCCATGAAGGAGGGCGTAGGCAAGAACAGCGGCTGTTCATCCCCGGCGCCCCGCTTCTCCGTCTCCGCCACCCGCTCCTCTCCCCGCTCCCGGCGCTCCCGGCGCTCCCACTCTGACACCTCACTCCCGGCTCCGCTCTCTTCCAGCGAAGGCACTAGTCTTCCCACATCCGTTGAGGAGAGGAAGTCCAGCACTGCGGACGGGTTGGGAACTTCGTCGTACATACCAACACGAACGAGGGTGTGTGTGACTGCAGTTTTGGAAGAAGACGAGGACGTAGTCACGTAGACCGGTTAAGGGGTGAAGAGGATACAGGAGGATGGGAGTTGGGAGACCTGAGTGGAGAGAAAGCAATCCGGTTCGTCGTTCAAGGATGCCACATCTCCGAATCATTGTCACCGTCTACTTGCGTCCCCACGGTAACGCGTATTTACTCGCATTGGCGAACGACGGATATCCAGTTGTTTCACCTCCCTCCCCAAGAAACCGTTGTCTTGGTGGGGAAGTTATGGGGTGGAATGTGACCAAAATAATTGGTGTACACTTTTGCGCGGATTGGTTCACCGTCACTGAAAATGAGTGATGCAGTATGCTGCATTCGCTGGACAACCCTGCCGCCCAGCCAGCGGTCATGGGCCCGCGTCGGCTCACCGCGTTGGAAGCCCCATCCACTCGGGCACGAAAGCCTTAACTCTGATCTCTCCTGGCCCCTCCTCGCCGACCCTAAACTCGCCCACCTCGCGACTCGCCGCCGCTTCGCCCTCGGCCGTAACGCCGCTGCCGCCGTCCAGCACAACGCCGGCCATCGCCTCCAGCCGACAGAGGGCGAACCCGACATTTCCTAGTCCATCCAACCACTTGCCGGCGGGCCTGCCTCTTCTCTCAGTGACCTTTCGAATCTCAGCGCCGGCCTCCGGTTGCGCCACGTTTCCCCCCATATACTTCAATCTCGTCGGCGGCGTCGTCCCAGCAGCGTACAGCGCGACCGGCAGGATGCGCTTCCGTACAATCCCGGTGTGCTTCGTCCGGATCGTGAGCTCCTGCCCGACGTAGCAGCCCTTGCGGAAGTCGACGCCGCAGGACAGATCCATGTTGCTCTCCAGCGGCAGGGCCACACCGGGCACGATCTCGCTGGCGCCCTCGGGGACGCCGTGCACAATCCTGCGGAGCTGGTACTGCGTCGGGCCGACTTCCTGTCCGTTGGGCGCCGCGCCGCGCGGTAACAGCATGCGCGCGCCGAACCCGGGGGCGCGCGGGTCGACGCCGCCGAGCTCGCCGTCGCCCACCCCCGCGCCGTTCCAGACGCTCCACGCGGCCCAGTCGTCCGCCTCGCGGATGGCGACCTTGCTCCGTAGCTTGTACCGCAGCAGGTGCGCCTTCAGCTTTGACAGCTCCCCCGCGTGTGCCTCCACGAAGAAGGCCGGATCCTGCGCGTTCTCGCTCTGCGACAGCCCGGCGCGCCAGGCCGCGGAGGTGTTCGCCGGGTAGATGAAGACGTCGAAGAGGACGCGGCCCTGTGCCGTCAGGAACCCGCTGTAGACTGCGCCCGTGGGCGGCGGGGTGAGGAGTTGGGCTGTGGTGATGCCATGTAGGAACTTGGCGGCGTCGAGTCCGTGCAGGTGGAGGAGCGACCGTGTGGAGGAGAGGTTGGAGACGGTAGGAGAGGCCACAGTGCTCGAGCTGGAGTAGCGAGGGAAAAGGTGTCGGAGTATCATCGCGTGCGTGGATTGGAGCGATCCTGGGGAGCACTGGTGGGGAGGGATGAGGTAAGACGGACTGGTATCGGTACTTATGAGCAAGCTAGACTGCATGCGGTGGACGGGCGAGGAACTCGATTTCTTCTAAATCCAGGCGAACCGGCAAAGATATCCTCCCCTTTATCCGAATTTACACCTACCAGCATACCCACAATCCACAAGAAATGCGAATCGCAAAAAAGAAGAAAAAAAAGAAAAAAAAAGACGAGCAAAAAAACAAAATTTCCAAAATGGGCCACTCTTGTCACTTCACGTTCTCACTGCGTCTTTCCCTTCGCGGCGACTCTAGCATGCGCCTCGGCCTTTGCTGCCGCAGTGCGTGTCTCCGCCTTAAGCGCTGCCTTCTCCTCCTTGCTGTCGCGCTCATCCGCCGTTGCGTTCGGGAACTTCTGCTTGTCAAAGCCAGTGGCTGTCACTATGCCCAGGCCTTTTGTTCGGCCCTCACGGAACAGTAACTTGTCCCCCATGCAGAGGAACTCACTAGTGCCCCATCAGCTGCTGTCTGCGAGTAGATTAGATGGGGGGATATCTGGACATACGGGCGCTGGCAGAACTCGAAGACTACGGATGCCCGGTCGCCAGTACGCATGAGATCGCGATCGATGGCGACGATCCTGCAAGTCTGGCTGACTGGGCCGACGTGCAACATCGCCTGGTACTTGGGCTTGATGGTGGTTGCGTGCGATAGGATCAACACTACAGCGCGCATAAGTTAGTATTCAATGCAATTGGAGTTTTCGTAGCAGCCAACCTTCAGCGGTGAACTGCCAGAACGCTTTCGGAGTGACGCCTTCTAGTTTCGGCAATACCACCATTCCCTTGCGTACGTCTTTCCGGCGTACTCGCTTGAGCGCAAAAGATGCACTCTGGCCCGCTGTGCAGAGCGGCACTGGCAAACGTTTCCTCTCAATGGACCTGATGGTGGTCGCAGTGAAGTTTCCCAGACTGTCAGGACCAACGAGAATGTTATCTCCAGTGTGGATGACACCACTCTTGACCACACCAGAAACCACAGTTCCCACGAACGGCACCGAGAAGCAGTCATTGACGTGAAATTCAAACGGAGCATCCGAATCGAATTTTCCGTGGAAAGGCAGAATGTTGAGGAACGTTCGGACATAATCAAGACCCTCTCCGGTAACGTTGGAAACCTGGAAGATGGGGCAAATGCGCTCGCTGACGAACTGCGTTGCCGTGTTGATCACTTCCTCTTTGCTCTTGATGAATATTGGAATCTTTCTTGCCCCCGGGGATTTCAGGATTTTGGTCAGTTGGGCGATTGTTTGTTGCAGAATCTGGGGCGGACAGATGTCGATCTTGGTGATGACCACGAGCACTGGAACGTTGAGAGCCATGGCAATCCCCAAGTGCTCCTTGGACATGCCGATGAGACCATTGTTGGCAGCAACCATGAGCATGACATAGTCGGGCGAAGTTCCGAGCAAGCCGAAGACCGTTGTCCGTAGATATCGCTCGTGTCCAGCAAGATCGGTGAAACCAATGACTTTGGCAGATCGGTGGCCAATTTCCTCCCACTTGAGCTTGCGACCAGGGTCGCTGCTCACCACGATATTCGAGTCCACATCATAGCCAAGAATCTCCATACCAACGGAGCTGGTCCGTCCGGACTCGATCTCGTGCTTGTGCCTGAAAAGATTCACTCGTGTCCGTCCTCGGCCGTCATCTAGGGTTCCTTTTGTCAAAACGCCCAGCAGAGTCGACTTCCCAGCGTCCACATTTCCGACCACCGCCACCCGGATCTCAAGAAGCTCGTCTATGCTTTTGGGCTGCCGTCGTACCATGACTTTGGCGCTGACATCTTTCGACGTGGCCTCAACATCCGTTGAAGCGCCGGTATTCTTCGTCAGCAGCACAGTGACACCCGCGCCGAGCTCCTTCGCCGCCGCCTTTGCCGACACAAGCGCCACGTCGTACTCCTCCACCGTGAACCCCATCGGCTCTCCATTGTTCTCGTGGCCAATATCGAATAACGTCTCCCCCCGTCCTTCGTCTATCCGCGAATCCAGCAGCTCCGTCAGCCGTTTTCGATTCTCGTCTGTGTTGTCGAGCAGCAGGTCCTTGAGCTTCACCTGCCCCGACTCGTCCGACAGTCCTAGCGTCTCGAGGATATCGAGCTCGTCGTGGTCGTCGTCGTTCGCCGCTATATGCGACGACCCACCGCCGGCCGCTGTACCCGGTTGGCGCCGTCGCTGCTGTTGCTGCTTCTCTACATACTCGGCAAAGTCACTCAATGCCGTCTCGCCGGCGCGCCGCCGCTCGTGGGCAATCGCTTTATCCACGAATTTGGACATCGGCCGGGGGGGAAGAATCGGCACACGAGTGGAGAAGTGTAGCGAAAAGGTGTAGAGGAGAAAAAAGGTGATTGGAGAGACTCTGCGGGGTCGTAATAGCAACCAGCTGCTGCTTGGTTTTCAGCGAATCGACGCGTGACAATTGAGCTGCTTGAGGATGGTCCAGCTAAGGGATTAATGGCGGCAAGTACCTGGAGTGCGAGGTGATGACCAGTTGTTATATGGCGAGGAAGCTGATGGGTTGGTGGGGCGGTGACTGAGCTGATGTCCGATGGTGACTCAAGCGACAGGAGCTGTGAGCGTCACTGTAGCCCTGGTGAGTAACTAGCGTACCCATTGGCCAGCCGACGTCCCAAGTATTTGAAGCAACTAGTGCCGAGGGTGCTCATGGACGCTACATATTCCAAAATCATTGCCAGCCCGTACATACTGTACATCTTTCTAACTGTCATCGTTGCCAAAGTTTTTGGGCTCAAACGGGAAGATGACTCATGATGGAGAAGGAGATGATGGTACGAGTCTGCTAGGTATATGCGAATACATGGCTCTACCAGTAAGTAGTGTCTATCAGTCAGCAGACTGGACTAGTGTGGAACTACGAGTATGTATCTAGCCGTTTAAGGTCCAGCGAAGAACCGAGGTCACAGGTTTGGGGAATTGGTTCACATGTGGTCAAACTACATAACTGGTTTAACTGCGAAACCGACAATTTCTGGGGCTGCAAGACGCCGCGACAAACACTTTAGTGAGTGTCATCCCCCCAAGAGACAACCAATAATTGAAGACATGATCTATATAGGCCGGATGCGATTAATGATTAAACCAAAAACCCCAATTTTTGGAAATGAAGTGGGTGTTTATTCTTCTATTTTTACTGGGTCAACGCTGTCTTCCTTCACTATGGAGCACATGCTTGTCCAGTCATCCAGTTGGAGACTGGAACCAGTCAGGTGCTCATTGACTCGCGTCGAAAAACCACCACTGGCCTGGAATATGTGACAATTGCAGGCCGCGCCGGACGAGCCATCAACTAGGCCTACTTTCAGCGAGGCGAGGGCTTGGGAAATGGTGAGCGGAGCGCGATCGCTAGCATCTATAGAATTGATTTTTGTCGAGCCATTGTTGAGGATATGTGCAGATAGGCGCCTACATGGCCGGATGAGACGCGACGGGCATGCACGGTGCGACGGTGAGTCGTGCACTTGTTGGCTCATCGCTCGCTTTTCAATCTTCTGGCTGGTGACTCCCAATGGAGATACCTAGTTTAGTGTTTGCATGGTTAGATCGTGTTGAATATATGTACTCTGCATATCTAGATATCTTGATTGTTTTTTGCATTGACGCAGCTGGTGGTGCGGGAAGCCGGAAGACTGTTGGTGTAGCTAACGCGCCAAGAAGTCTAATGACCGTATTCTCGTGCCAAAAATCAATAAACGCGTTGCCTCGCGTATCTGGGTATAAATCACGTCGTCCAGCAGCTCAATCTTCGAACTCCGCAAACCAACATCTTCATCTTCACCTTCGCGCCCCCCCTCCACCCCGACCCCACCCCTACCTCGTTCAACAATGACCGATACTCCTCCAACAAAGAAGCGACGGGTTCTGCTCGATCCGAATGGTAGCACATACCTTCCTGTCCGAGAGCCAGGTCCTGTGTCTGCACGTGGCGCGGTGGCGGTCGATGCATACGCCACTGGAGGCGACCCGGGGAGCTGCTTCGCCAATTTCGATCCCGCATTGGTGTCCGCGATCGTCGGCGAAGACATACCGACCAGTGTTCTAAAACGCTTGAAGGATGTGTCTGGCGGGAATACGGAAAGAGGTATGGGCTCCAGGATACTTGGTGTCCGCGTACGCTAATGCCGGAGACCCAGCTATCAATATGTAATACTCACTTTCACTGGTGTCCTGTTTCCCCTGGAAGTCGCTAAACGGGTCAGGTACTTCGATGGCTCGTGGAATACTGTCCCAGTACCATTGCGATCGAGTGCAGCTGGCTCACTACAGTCTCTGTCGCTCTCGGGGCCCTCTTCCAGAAAACGTGCTGCGTCTGCAACTAACAGCTCCCGTGAAACGGCAAGGGACAGCGGCGATGCTGCTGCTTTGAGGAATGTAGTGACTCCTGTCACTGACTTTGAGGGGCTGCCGACGAAGCGATACCTCGGCGTATTCGGAGTAGGTGGCTGGGCCACACGGAGCGGAACCGACATGTTGCTACACGGTCAGAAAGTGACGATCGAACGGCAGAAACTCACGGGCAAGCCCCAAGGGATAAAGAAACCCACTATGGCCCGCCGCAAGACGCAAGACATCGTTGTGCGCTTCAAAAATCCGCAACGACAGGAAGTGGGGCGGTTTCCACAGGAGACTGCCGAATGGGTGTCGACGCTGATCGATCAGAAGATTTGCACATTCGAGGGGACCTGCGTCTATGCGCCGGAAAGGATACGTACGAACGATACCATATACCTCCAGGTGCGAATTTACATGTTGCGCGATGCGTTCGCAAGGAAATTGCCACCGGTCGACAGCGATAGCCCTCCAGATTTCTTCGGCCCTAAGGAAACAGAAGATGAGAAGGCAATTCGGCTGAGACAGGTAGCGCTGGTGAAACTTTTCGCTGAGCTCGGATTGGAACCCGTCAAGAGTGTTGGCGTGGACCAAAACCGCAAAAGGTCTGCTATCCTTCAGTCTACCGAGCTCTTGGAGGGTGGGGACGAAAAAACACAGGCCGTTCAAGCAACCCCATCTGATTCGGACACCGAGGAGGGAAAAGAACTCGAGCAAGACCAGCTGGATGCCCTATATAGTAAGTCTTTACTCTGTATCGTACCAACCATGGAGGTTGACTGTCCTCGTGCGTATAGGAAAGGCGCAGTCGTTCGATTTCGACTCCCCTAAAGCCGATCCGGCCGACACATTTGCGATGGACCTCCGCCCATACCAACAGCAAGCCCTCCACTGGTTGGTGAATAAGGAGAAGAACAACTCCGACCGGGAAAATGCGACCATGCATCCGCTCTGGGAAGAGTACCTCTGGCCCATCAAGGACCACGAAGGTCAAGACATCCCACAGGTAGAGGGGTTCGATGTATTTTACGTGAATCCATACTCAGGCGAACTGTCGGTGGAGTTCCCACGACAGGAGCAGAACTGTCTCGGTGGCATCCTGGCTGATGAGATGGGCCTAGGAAAGACCAGTTTGTCTCCCTCGTGCAGCCCTGGTTCCAATGACTGACACCATTTCAGTTGAGATGCTGAGTCTGATCCACACGAACCAACTGGACAGCGACGCAAAGCCGAGGAAATCCATCCACGGCATACTAGGCGGCGTGCCTACAACCCTGGTTGTGGCACCGATGAGTTTGCTGTCGCAATGGGAACTCGAAACCGAAGCTGCCTCCAAAGAAGGAACCTTGAAACCTTATGTGTATTACGGCAACGAGAAGAAGGCAAATTTGCAGACGCTCCTGGGCACGGGTGGCGGCCCGGATGTGGTGATCACCAGTTACGGTACGGTGCTCTCGGAGTACACGCAACTCACCAGAGCCGGGAGCAATGGGGGTTCCGATGGTGGGCTTTTCTCGATCTGCTTCTACAGGATCATCCTGGACGAGGCACATCACATCAAGAATCGATTGAGCAAGACCGCCAAAGCTTGCTACGAGCTACACGCTGAGCACCGGTGGGTCTTGACCGGAACTCCGATCGTGAACCGGTTGGAAGACTTGTTCAGTCTTGTCCGATTCCTGCGTGTGGACCCCTGGCAGAGCTTCTCCTTCTGGAAGACATTCATCACAACTCCCTTCGAGAACAAGGAATTCGTGAAGGCTTTGGATGTGGTACAGACAGTCTTGGAGCCACTTGTTCTTCGGCGAACTAAGGATATGAAGCTGCCGAACGGAGATCCCTTGGTGCCTTTGCCGTCCAAATCGGTCGTGATTGAAACGGTAAAACTGTCGAAGAAGGAGAGAGAAGTATACGACCATATCCAAGACCGTGCGAAGAGGGTTTTTAGGCATAATCTAGAGGTGTGTATCTTTCCTCATTATCGTTATCTTCGCCGCTGACTGTGATAGGCCGGCACCGTGATGAAGTCCTACACCTCGATCCTAGCGCAAATCCTGCGACTCCGGCAATCCTGCTGCCATCCCAGCCTGATCCGTCGAAAAGATGTGGTGGAAGACGAACTCGAGGCTGAGGCCGCTTACGATGCGGCCAACGGTCTGGCGGACGACATGGACCTCAATGCCCTCCTTGACCTCTTCACGAGCGAGAGCGAGACCAACGCACACACCTACGGCGCACACATCCTCCAGCAGATCAAAGAGGAAGTCGAGCACGAATGTCCGATCTGCTGCTCGGAACCACTCGAAAGCGAGGCCGTAACCGAGTGCTTCCACGCCGCCTGCCGCGATTGCCTCCTCTCCTTCATCGAACACGAGCGTGCGCAAGGGAAACTCCCGCTGTGTCCTACGTGCCGGGAGCCCATCAACGAACGGGACATATTCGAAGTCATCCGTCTGCACCCCTCCGCCTCGGATCCGGACTCGGACGCACAGATTCTCCTCCGCCGTGTGAACAGCGGGAACTCATCCGCCAAGCTCACTGCGCTCATCGACAAGCTGAAACTTCTGCGCAAAACGGACCCGGCAGGCAAATGCACGGTATTCTCGCAATTCACCAGTTTCCTGGACCTGATCGGGCCCGTGCTCACGCGCGAACACATCCCTTTCGTCCGCTTTGACGGCTCCATGTCGCAGGTCGCACGGAAACACGTGATCGAGAAGTTCCGGAAGCACGAGGGCGGGATGGTGCTCCTGCTCTCGCTGAAAGCGGGCGGCGTGGGCCTGAACCTGACGGAGGCGAAGACGGTGTTCATGATGGACCCCTGGTGGAGCTTCGCGGTCGAGGCGCAGGCCATCGACCGTGTGCACCGCATGGGGCAGACACAGCCGGTGACGGTGCACCGCTTCGTCGTCGAGAACAGCGTCGAAGAGCGAATGATCAACAAGATACAGGCACGCAAAAAGTTTATCGCCAGCTCGCTGGGCATGATGACGGACGAGGAGAAGAAGCAGGCGAGTGATCTCTTCCCCTGCTGTTGCGGATATGGGGTATGGGTCAGCTAACACTCGGCAACAGCAACGCATCGACGATATAAAGGACCTGTTGAGCGATTAGACTGGCGGGGAGGAGTTCTGTCGGGTGTTCTAGATTCCAGTATTCGTTCTTGAATTGGGATAGATCCGGGTGGTGGTATTTAGTTGTTGCGATCTGTTGTTTTTCTCTGTATGTAGCTTGCATACACTGCTGGGGCGTGTGGATTGTTGGCCGTCCCTGCTTCTAACTTTTGGCGGTGAACGACCAAACGTGCGATTCTAGCGCACGAATGTGGTCCCGAACGAGTGTTCCCACGCTCGCCGCTGCCCGGATCCGAGCTCGGAGAATACCTAGAAGTAGGGGAGACTGCGAGGTGTGGGCGGCTTTAACGGTGATTCGACGCAAGCAAAGGTGCACCACATAAATTACGATCTTATACATATGCATACAGCATTTCTCAATCTTCGCCGATGACTCCATCCGAGGCGACACAGCAGGCGAGCACCCGGCGCGTTACATTCTCCGTCTGTGAAGTACATCATTACGTAGTGTCGCATCCATCGGAAGTCTAGACTATATATGCGGGTATATGTAGGCCGGACAAGACGTTCGAGGCGCGGTTACACCGTTGAAGTGCGCTATGTACATAAGTACGAACTGGGCAGTGGGACGGACGGTGGATAGTGGACACCGTCCGCTTTTAGGAATAGAATACGCATGTTTTCCGGGTACATATATGCTTCTACCGGTTCGAAGAAAGGAATGTAATCTACAACCGGAAATAATTTTCAGAAACACATCTAGCAGCCAACTGCCATTTCCCCCACGCTCAGCTCACTATTTGAAATTGGGGGGAAAAAATAAACGCCATCCAAGTCCCTGTAAACCAAAGAAAATCAATCTCGCCGCCCTCCCCCGCCCGATAGTGTGTAGCGGAAAAAGTTTCAGTGGATCTCCGCCATCGCGATGTACCTGATGTGCCGATGTCAGCAAACCGTAAGTGTTGGGGGCTAGAGTGGGGACGCCCACCCTTTATTCTCGACAACCCCTCGCGACCGGATGACGGCAGTGTACTTGGCGACCCAGACGGGCTCGACCTGTTTCCCGTCGCTGATGAGTGCGAACTCGTCGACGAGGACCTCTCGCAGCTTCCCTTTGGGCAGGATGTCGGTGCAGTCGTTGTGCGTCAGCAGTTCGATGCCCTCCTCCTTTGCGTAGAGGATGAGCTCCTTCGGGACGACGCAGCAGTCGCGGACGTTGATCTGGTCGACGCTTGGCTTGACTCTGGTGCGCGGGAGGAGCTGAGACAGACGCGCGGTGCCGAACTCGCTGATGCCAAGGCGTGCGATCGACGGCAGCGACTCGAGCACGGCCCAGGTGGCCGCCCATGCGTCGACGTCGGCTGCGGGCGAGAACGAGTCCTCGGCGTCGAAGGAGATGCCCGGCAACGACAGGATCAGCAGGTCGATGCGGTCGGTCGCGAGCGTGCGCAGCACCCGCTTGACGGCGTCCAGGATTTGTGCCGGCGTCACGGATCCACTCAGGAAAAGCTTGACGGTGATGTCATACTCGGCCCGGTCCTCGGAGAGTGACTCCGGCGCCGGCGGAGGCAGCGGGATGTAGAGCGGAGCCGCCGCGCTCGGCGGCAGCGACGGCGACGGAGGCGGCGATGGCGGCGACGACCGGATGTGGCTGCGGAGCGAGGCGATCAGCTCCGTGCTCGACGAGGAGATCGCCGGTGTTCGTAGCACCTCGGAGGCGGATGTTATGATGTTCCCGGTCGAGAGGATGCACTGTGTAGACGTCATCGTGGCGGGCGAGTAGGTATTGCACTCCAGTCGATATCACTTCCGTTCGACGGAGGAAGAGAATGGTTGCGATGTGGTGTCGGAATTGTCGAAGGTTTTTTTCTTTGCAGCAACAAGGCAGTCCGTGGTTGGGGTTAAATGGCGGTGGGAGAGACGGCGCGGACGTCCGGAGTCGGTGATAGAAAGCTGGCTCACCGAGTCTTTTCAAGGAAGTGAACTGGGGAGGAGGGAGGAGGATTGGGGGCCGTGCCAACTCTTCCGCGGTGACCCAGCCAGCCTTCGTGCTTCCTGTGTCATCTCTCTCCGCCGCCGCGATAACCAGCGTGGGAATCATGATTAGTGATCGAGACTCGGCGGGTGCATGCATGGTGGGGTAAAACAGGGACACGGAGGGGAGCGAAAGGATGGAGGAGAAAAGATGTGTATCTGTGCTATGTTTTCTTTTGGGAAAATCTCGTCTTCTCCCTGTTCCCCGACAAGGCAACCACCGGGAGGCTTCTGCCTCTCCATCCTCCATCTCGTCTGACAGGGCGGTCCTGCGGATTCCGGATCTATCTCCTGTGCCCCTGTCCGTGTGTCGCCGGAGAAAAACAAAACCACAGAGAGCGATCTAGATACGATATATAGGTATCTTCACACGGGTACGGAATCCCGCCGTTTAGTCATCATCGTCACTTCGGATCCCTATTGGCGCCCCGCACCCGCTTACGTACACGGAGCGGTCTCATATGCACCGTATCCCTGAGCATAAAATGGAGATATGTATTTGTCATCGACACACTACCGCCGCCGCCGAGAAGCGGAATTCCCTGCCGACCAACCGGATATCCATCGATGTTGTTCTGCTTACAGAGCAGGGTAGTTACAGTCCGCACATGGGAGTGGCTGGGTTGCTGACGAACGGGAACTTGCGGATCCCGCGGAAGATACATAAGGCTGGAAAGAGGGTATCTAGCCAACTGCAGTTCATTGGACTGCGGACATGCTGGGCGCAATCGATCGCTTGATAGGAGAGAATCATATTCCGTGAAAACTGAAACAAGATACAATCCACTCCTCCTTTCGCTTACCTTCGCGTTTCCCGCATGCAGTATTTTCTTTCGTCCAGATGCGTATCGAGCATCTTCTAATCGTACAGCTTTCGTCCCCACAACAGTCACCGCAATCATCCCCCTTAACGTGTCAAAAAAAGGAAAAGGGTTTACTCGAGGATACGGGTGACAAGGCCAGTGGCGACGGTGCGACCACCCTCACGGAGGTTGAAGCGCTGTCCCTGCTCGACGGCCATCGGGTGCAGGATGGTGGCCTCCATCTCGATGTTGTCGCCGGGCATCACGATCTTGGAGCTGGCGTCCTCGGTCCCCTCGACGAAGTTGAGCGTGCAGGATACGTCCGACGTACGCAGGAACATCTGGGGACGGTAGTTGCCATGGAATCCGGTGTGACGCCCACCCTCCTCTTTGGTCAGGATGTATGCCGAGACGAGGAACTTGGTGTGCGCGCGCGTGGTGCCCGGGCGGACCATGACCATACCACGGCGGACCTGCTCGCGCTTGATGGAACGGAGGAGGATACCGCAGTTGTCGCCAGCCTGGGCGGAATCGAGCTCCTTCTTGAACGTCTCGATGCCGGTCACGATGGTCTTGATGGCCTCCTTGTTGAATCCGACGAGCTCGACTTCATCACCCTTCTTGAGGAGACCGCGCTCGACACGTCCGGTAGCGACGGTACCACGGCCAGCGATGGAGAAAACGTCTTTTCGGTTCTCCGTGTCAGCACAGCCCCAAACACGCGGGCGAGAGCCGAGGGACACAAACCTTCAATGGGCATCAGGAAAGGCTTCTCGAGGTCACGGGCAGGCGTGGGGATCCATTCGTCAACGGCGGTGAGAAGCTCGTCCAGCTTTTCCGAACCGATATCGGAGCGGCGGTCCTCGAGAGCACAGAGAGCAGACCCCATGACGATCGGAGTGTTGTCGCCGTCGAAGCCGTAGTTAGTCAGCAGGTCCCGCATTTCCATCTCAACGAGTTCCAGCATCTCGGGGTCGTCGATAGCGTCAATCTTGTTGATGAAGACGACGATGCGGTCGACACCGACCTGACGAGCAAGAAGCAGGTGTTCACGGGTTTGAGGCCTTTCGTTTGCCGGCGAGTTAGCATTTCACCATTCGGCACGAAACATCATGTGGCGGGGCCCAACATTTGACCATCGGATGCAGCAACGACAATGATAGCACCATCCATGGAGGCGGCACCAGTAATCATGTTCTTGATGTAATCGGCGTGGCCAGGACAATCGACGTGCGAGTAGTGGCGATTTGCGGTTTCATATTCAATGTGGGCGGTCGAGATGGTGATACCACGAGCCTTCTCCTCAGGAGCTTTATCGATGGATGAGTAGTCAACGAAGTTTGCGAAACCCTTCTTCGACTGATTCTTGGTGATGGCAGCAGTTAATGTGGTCTACGACGGCTGTCAGTGTACGGTCGCGTCAGACGACCCCCACCCTCACTCCCATCGGCAATGACCCAGGACGAACCTTTCCGTGATCGACGTGACCGATGGTACCTGCAACAAAAAAAAGACGCGAATCAGAACTCAATTCCGCAACCGCAGTCTCGGAGTGCCGGTCATACCGATGTTCACGTGGGGCTTTTTCCGTTCGAAGGTTGCCATCGACCTGACCGAAAGCCTGTTGTACTTGGCCGGGAGAGCCCAGGCGGCTTTGAGACTGGGCGGCTTTGCGATGCATGTTTCGGGGATTTTGGCGAGACTCCTCACCAGAGGTGCGAAGGAGAACCTCCAGGAAGCCATTTGCTTTCGTGGAGAATTCGGAGGCGAAGTTGGTGATGCGAAACAACGGAAGTGAGGAACGGGAGCTGGCGGGGGTAGGCAAAGGAAGACGTTAAGAAAGATTTTGACCAAGCCGACTGGGATCAGGAGTGGGGCTGGTTTTTGCTGCGTAGATGTCAGCCCACCGCGTCTAACATACACGAGTTACCCGCAGCGTCGATTGGTGCGACTAGCCGCAGAAGAGCGAGTCGGGTCGTCGAACATACGACGACCCGCCATGACTTGCTGCATCAAGAATCTCAATCACTCTCGTTCACTATCTATTTTTCGAATTGGCTATTACGCTCGGCCAACCGCCGCCGAGAGTACGCGCGTGCGGCTCAGCAGAATTCCGTCGCCACATCTCGACGGTGTGGGCTTCCGCTAGTCGGCGCAGGGTATCCTCCTTCGACAATGTGATCGATGGCAAGGGCAGAGACCGCGCTTGCCGGCGAGATTGCTACGAGCCCAGGAGCAGCATTTGTCGGCGCCGCTGCGGAACAGAGCTGGGTTGTTTCATCATAAAATTAGTTCACCCGACACACGATTGGTCTCCAAAGTACCGAGTGAACGACTGTGAGCCACCGCGGACGAAAAACGAATACCCTATGGCCAACCAAAGGTCTGGTTATGCCTGACTCGTGCCCACTCATCCTCGCGTTGCGCCACTAAACATTTCACGGGACATGATATTCTCCACACCGCGACTTCGCGAGGATCAGATGCCAAACCAACCAACCGAATGGGGAAATGTAGCACTTACTAGCCAGGTCTGAAGATATGATCGCAGACTAGATTTCCTCAAGCGAGTCGTAGAACCGCTGTTCGTCGTCCGTGTCCTCGCCGGTGTCCACATATCCGCCCGAGTCTGGCGCAAGACTGTAGCGCAGGCGCATTCGCTGGCAGACGACGCAGTTGGACTCCCGGCAGCGCCCACTCTTGGGCGAATCATCCTCGTATTCGAGCAGTACAAGTCGTTCCATCCGACGGAGCGATCCGCCCGACTCCATCGGTAGAAGAAAACCGGTCTTGTCCGAGCGGTCCCAGTGGCGCCGGCAGACCGTTGCGGGACAGCACGGCCTTATCTTCTGTACCGGGGCCCTTGCTAAAAAGTTGTACCACTCCAGGTCTTGAGTCGACTGGTAGTCGCACGCATAGGCGTTCTTGTAGCACCACGACATAGCAGATAGTCCGCCAACGAACTAGATCTTGCGTCCACTGAGCAGAAGTAACAGTCGTCCAGGATTATATCGAAGCGACTATCGTAATTTCCGTCGAGGTCGGCGGGGTCGAGATTGCACATCCGCAGGACACGGTACCATAGGACGATGGCAGCTTGCTTCAGTTGGAAAGTCGACTCCCAGGCGGCTTGAGACGGCGAACGACCGCATTGGTCAAGAGCACGGGGGTCGGCACCGTTATCGATCAGGAAGACAAGGTGGAGGCAAAGGGTGTTATAGTCGCGGCCAAAATAGTTTACGGAAGCAAATGGTTCCAGGAAGAAATGATGGAGAACCGTAAAACCCAAAGTTGGTGCCGGAGCATTCAAATTTGCACCTCTGCTAAGCAACTCGTGCAAGATAACACGCATACGCGACCATTCAAACTGCCACAAACCGAGGCTTTGTGTGGCTATGATGATCGGACTGAGGGGGATATTTGGGGACGATTGTTGCGGTCGGAGACACTATGTCTCCGTTTGTTAGAAGTGGAGTATTGACATCGTGGCCCATCTGTAACAACAAGCGAACGGCCTCAAGATTTGCAAATTGCAAGGCCTGTACGAAGCACCAATCTACATCAGGAACAAATTCGACCATGCCTTCAGTGTGCGTGGGCTCTGGTTGTAGATCAGTCCTAGTGAGAAGATCCGGGCAGGATGGCTCATTAGGAACGAATCTGCCCCACGTTCGAGGAGCCGCAGAGGGAAGTCTCCCCATTCGGGCGTACTTCTCGTGATCGCAAGGCCCAATTGCTCATCATCACTACTCACATCTGCTCCTTCTTCTAGCAAGCCGAGAGCAGTGGAGAGATGCTCATTGGATATTGCATACTGACGGAGTCGTCAGTGCGTGTGGTTTCGACAGCGCAGGATCCAAGCAACTCACCCAGAGTGGCGTTTTTCCATCAACAGTCCGGTCATTGGGCGAAGCTAATCCTCTTCGAAAGAGATCCATAATACCAGCAAAATCCCCTTTCCGCGAAAGTTCAAAGATTGGAGAATCGCGCGGCAGTATGTTCTGTTTCGAAAGTGTGATCGAGGGGGACAGAGACCAAGCCTGCTGACGAAACTGTATCCAAAGTTGCAATCGAAATTGTCCAAAGATTGTCTTCCAGGTCGTGAAATCGACAGCTAGCTGATACTGCGTGTCCATGATCCGGCGAGAATGAGGCGCCACTGTTGCCGTCTTGATGTATTGCACTTGCTGGATCCCCCAGCACTGGAAGCAGTTGCAATCCCGGGAACAGGCTCTCCTTCTGAGCCTCTGGGACTGGGCCAGCAGCACGCGGCCTGATACTGTCGGTGTTCTTAGGCCCGAGGTGCGTGACTGCTGATACGCGTTTCCCCTGTTTTCCAGAGCCCCTACACTGGCGAACAGGTTACGGGAAATCTCCAACACCTCGAGCACGGGAGTCTCCAGCCTTGCTATCGAACTCCTATGGGTAACTGCGTTTAGCCCCTCTTCGTGTATCCTAGGGGGAGAAGGGAGGAACCGACTGTGTCGCGAGCACCAGAACGAGATTCAGAACACCGACATGTGAGTCCAGCTTCCTGCTAAGCTCCTTTGCCTCTTCGCTCTTCCTGAGCGTCCACTTGGTCTTGGCCCAGAAGCTTGGATTGTCCCGCAGATCGTCCGCCAGTACTCGCAACGCCCTCATGTCCCGTCGTAGAATGGCAAGGTTCACACCGCTGCGTAGCAACTGATCATCGGACAGCACATTCAACTCTTAGAGACGCACGAAGATCGACTTGGGGGTGGAGAGGGAATCTCGGATCCTAGCGACGACGGCGGGCGCATCCTTCCAGGAGCCGATGAGTTTCGAGTATCTGGTGACGAGATCGGCGAGAGCGATGAATCCGGCGATGCTGGCAGCAACCTCCATGGCTGCGAAGCGGTGATCTGGTGCGAACAGGCTGTCGGGTTTTGCGTGGGGACTGCTCAGTCCCTCAGTACAAAGAAAGCTGTGTGGAGTACCAGCAAGCGGCAGCTGGTCCTACCCTGCTCTACTCCTGCTCAGCCCCCGTCCTTGAACCAGCCCCCAACTCGCTGAACGGTTCCTTTTTTTAAAATTTATTTGTTTATTAATCGCGTACGACCTAGCGATGCATTAAGACGAAAAGCCCGTCCATCTGTGGTCGTATACGTAAAACCGCCGACTTGCCGTCACGATGTTACCCAGCGCTACCCATTAGTCAGACACTAACTACCTAGAACAAGAAAAATGGTGGTACTCAACAACCATAGACAAAACTTTGCAGACCGAATGTGTGAGCCTAGGTAAATCCCCATTAGAATCCTACATATGGCGCTGCGTATGTATTCTAGCCAACCCACACTCACTGTCTGCACTGGTATTGAGATCCGGTGGTGCCCGGCGCACAAGGGAGTCCCAGGAAACGATAAGGCCGCGAGTGGGCCAAGCTCGCAGCGGAGTAGCCAGACGCCCGCGGGGCGGAGTGGCTAGGATACTCGGACCGGTTGCAGGCGCGCGCGATACCGCTCCCAAGCTCACTCGCGCACCTCAAGCGGGAGACCTCAGACAAGAAGTGGGCAGAGGCCCAGCAATGGGCGGGAATCCGGGCCTCTAGGAAGAAGTGCAGGATGCCGAGCAGGCAGGAGCCCGACGGCTCGGCTGCGGGTAGCTCCAGCCTCCAAGAGGCTCGCCCAGAGGTTCTACCAGCTGAACACAGGTCACTGCCTGGCCGGACAGTACTTACACTGGACGAAGAATCGAACCACCGTTCAGTGCTGGTGGTGTCGGTGCCGGGCGCAGATGCGGGATCACCTGCTCAAGGTGCGCCCCGATTATTATCTTTGGTTTGATCATTACTCACATGGGACCTGTCTAGATCATGGCGAGATTATATACAGTCTCCTGCGGACGCCATGAAGTCAGGCGTGGGTAGGAACAGTGGTGATTCTCCCCGGCGCCTAGCTCCTCGGCCTCCTGCTCCTCCTCCCACTCCCGCAGCTCCGCCTCCGACACCACGCTCACTGCGTCTTCCTCCACCGGCGCCCGTCTTCCCACATCCGTAGAAGCAAGGAATTCAAGCACCGTCCGACTGCACCTCATGTCCGCCAGGAGATCCCGGATTTTTCACCGGTCCTTCCATCCCAGTCTCCTTCCGCGCCTCCGCCCACAGGATCTTCTGCTGCGGCTTCCACTCCGGACATACCTTGGAGAGGTGCTCCCGAGTCTGGTTCGGGTACTGGCACCACCAACATTGGAGGGTGGGCCGATTCCTCGTCCAGTTGAGGCACTACCCAAAGTACGTCCCGAGCGGAAGGCCCAGCGGGGATCCTGTGGGCAGAGGTGCGTGGGGAAAGCGGGAGGGGAAGGAGCCGGTTCAAGATCCGGGACCTTCTTGCCGACGGGAGGCGCAGCTAGCGGTACTGGACTTCCTCTCCACCACGGATGTGGAAAGCTGGTCCCGGCTGAGGAAGAGGCAGGGTGCGAGGTGTCGGGATGGGGGCAGAGGGAGCGGAAAGAGGAGCGAAGGGTGGAGGCCGAGGAGCTGGGTGCCGAAGTGGAACTGCCGCTGTTTCTCCCCACGCCCTCCTCCATGGCATATGCAGACAAGGAGTAGCAGACGGGTTCGTTTTCCTCCTGTTCTCTCTCCCTGGCCACGGTCTCCCCTGTTCTTTCCTTTGTGATTTCCTTTGTGCGCATCTATTCTTTCTTGGGACAGGCCTGGGCAGAGGGCGAAGGGGAGCTTGCAACATGCCGCCATCGTGCGCACAGCGGACGGGAACCGGACAAAAATTTGTGCCGCCGTAGCTTACATAGGCTGAGTGGGAGTATGATGAAACAAAAAAAAACCTGCCTGCACTGCTAGCGGGACGTCCGGCTTCCGATCACGCCCGGCATGTCGCAGTACTTGGGTGAGACTCCCGAGACTTAACAGCAATGTTTTAGAGCGCATAGTGCGAAGGTTTGGGCCCTAATCGGCAGCATTTTTTATGATGGCTGTGTAGAAACGACATCTCAAATTTGGGGGTCTCCGGGAGCCCTAGATGGTAAACCAGAGGTCCTAAAGTATAGCTACGGCATTGAAAGTAAAAGGGGATCGAAACGGCCCTCTATGAGATGGATTGGTGCCATCTGGGCCTTGATGGACGACCCCTCACGCCATCGGACTGCGGGAAAGCTTCTACCGCGCAGCACCCTATAGATGCGCGGTTTGAACACCACCGAGGGCTCCCACGGGGTCCCGCACCGCCGCCGAAACTATTAGTGATATCGAAAGCACGATTCGGACGCCCTAATCATCACACGTCAGCGAAAGCCCTTGCACCAGTTCCCAAAATAGGTCTGGCCGCCCCACCTCCTCCCAATGCTCCTCAGTCCCGGCATCTGAGGGGGTTCTCCAACGGACAAACTGTCCCCGGACTGAGTAGAACACGCAACCCCAAGTCTATGAAACGTGACTGACCTCGACAGAGTGTGTGCATCTGGGTGCACAGCATGTGTGAAATTGTGGTACTGTGGGTGACGGACTGCTGACGACGGGTTAGCAATAGTCCTTGCAACTATTGAATTGTTTCAATACTTGCACCGAAGGTCCTTCGCCGTCCCATCTGTCATCATATAAATTTGTTGTTCACAGGCCTAGGGTTCATGGTTGATATATATGTGTTCTATCCCAGTGGGCGGAATGGTCGGTCTATAGATGGGCTGGTCCATCTATAGACTGACTGGCCCGTGTATGGATGGGCTGGATCTACGAACTGGCCGGACCGTGGGTAGATTTTTTTGGGTAACTGGGCTGGCCAGGTGGGAGATCTGCCGCCACTGGATAGATATGTTCTATCCCAGTGGGCAGAATGGTCGGTCTATAGATGGGCTGGTCCATCTATAGACTGGCCGGCCCGTGTATGAATGGGCTGGATCTACGAACTGGCCGGACTGTGGGTAGATTTTTTTGGG
>Ga0307508_10000773_pt1 | contig 37871 bp, 32 predicted proteins | sample 9_EM_MG_FD_203089 | JGI IMG/M metagenome (GOLD analysis project Ga0307508, IMG submission 203089) | Populus trichocarpa ectomycorrhiza microbial communities from riparian zone in the Pacific Northwest, United States - 9_EM | ecosystem: Host-associated > Plants > Roots > Unclassified | place...
GCGCCCGTCGTCGGCGAGGAAGTCATGCTGGAAGTCCAACAAGATCAGCACCCGCCGGACGGGCTCGGCCGCTGTGGTCACGTTCCACTCCGATCGGCGGTAGCGGGCATCCAACCGCCGCAGCGAGCTGTTCGGCAGCGTCACTGTGCACTCGCGCCAGTCGCCGTCGGGGTCGTACGACGTACCGATGCCCTTGAGCGTCGCCGGCCGCTCGACGAGCTCAAGCACCTCGGGCCGATTGATCAGCGGGCACAGCTCGGCCTGCGCCTTGCGTTGCTGCGGGTCGGTCGACTCGGGATACGCCATGGCCGTGTCGGCTGCCTGGCGGCCGGTCGGGTCCCGCCAGCGGCCGGACACCATTGCGCCGGCGTAGACGGCGATCACCGCAACGATGACAGCCGGACCGATCCAGCCGAGAAGCGGACCGCGTCGCATGCCGATCAGCCTACGGCGTCGCACCAGGCGGACACCGACCACCGCCAAGCTCGTTGTCACGTCGGGCGAAGCTCGGGTGCCGCGTGCGCCGGTGTTGATCTACGCTGTGGATCACCTCGTGGGGTAGACGGGCAGGTCATCAATGATGCGAACGGATCTCGTCGTGCCGGCACATCTGATCTCGTGTCTGCAGATGCCGGCGCGGTCGGTCACCACCGGTGGGACGGACGTTGAGTGGGTTGAGATCCCGACAAGTCGCTGGAGAATCAAGCGGCGGCCGGCGCAGAGGCTCCCGCTGGACCCGCGCAGCGCACGACGTGCCCGACGGTACATCCGGTTCGAGCCGTGGTCCTCGGTGGCGCGGCTGGTCGTGTTCCCCGCCTGGGCGAGCGTCAACCTATTGAACCTGTCGGCGCTCAGCCGGACGATCGCGCTCGTCGTCATGCTTGCTCTCATGGTGTGGAACATCCCATCCCTCAGCGGCGCGTTGCCGCGGCAATCGCCGTGCCGAACCGCGGCCGGTGACCTGCGTATACCGGAAGTTCCGATCGAGGTCGCCAAGCAGTGGGTGGGACTGAATCCGGGAGTGATTCCCACCATTGAGCCGGTTCCTCGGCCTCGGTCCCGGCGCTGGTACGCCACCTGGTCGACGGTCCTGCTCGGCGCGGCGATCGTCTTGTTCACGGTGCTCGCAAACGATGGGCGGGAAGACTCCGGCCTTGTCTGGCTCGGTGTGCTGATGCTGTTCGGCACTGGCGGCGCCATGGCCCTGAAAACGCTGCCGCCCGGCTACATCCGCTTCGAGCACAGCGATTCCTGAGCCCCGACCGAACGCACGGTCACGACGATCGCTCAGCCCGGATCAGATCGAGAAGGCCGGGGCCGTTACCAGGCGACGACGCCTTGACGGCTGGGCTGCAAGGTACCCACCTGCAGCCAACGCATCGTGATATCACTGCGCTCGGGAGACGGGAAGTCCTCCAACGTCGCAGCGGCACCGTCCGTCGACGCCTGCAGATTGAAGAGCAGCGTGTTACCCACCCCGCAGGCTAGGTCGGACTTGGCACACGGCTGCCACTTGATGCCCTCGTACGCGCTGGCCTTCGGCTTCAGGACGATGGCGGTGGCCTTGCCGGGCTGGTTGACGCCCTTCGTCGGCACCGACACCACCTCCGCGGCGGCGTTGGCCAGCGACACCGACGCCCGACCATCCACCCGGCAGGCATGTCCGGAAACGTTCGTGAGCGTGACCAACCCCATCTGCCCCTTACCGCCGATGTCACCCTGAGCGGTGATCGTCGCCCGGGTATCGGCCGTACGGCACACTGCGACCGCGGCCGCATTCGTGACCGCGGCGTTGGCGTTGCCGGTGTAGTACACGCCGAGACCAGCAACGGCCGCTACCGGGAGCAGGCCGACAGCAATCTTGGAAACGGTCCGCTTCATATCGATGATCCCCTTTGGGTCGTCGTCATCTACCGGCTCTGGCGAACCGATGCGCCGAACCTGCCAGCACCACAACCCCCACCACCGAACGGAAGATCACCCTGGCACATATCTGGGAGAACCTGAACCGACACAACCACAACCCGCCACGCGGAGCGCACCGACTGGGTGTCCAACGCGACCCCGCAGCTGGTAGTCGACCTGACGGCCCGAGGCCGGCGAACGCGGCGTCGCGGGCGTCCCACTGGTCATCTCGACACCCTCGGGAACGTCGGCGGGCCAGGACCGGGTCAGGTGCAAGCCACCTTTGAGTTTCGGAGCCAGCGGACTGAGCAACGCCCAGCCTAGAAGTTCACTGCGAACCCAGCGTGGCAATGACGAGCCATCAACCAACTTCCGTGTCGTCGACGACCCTGCGGCCGGCACGAAACGCACAGCCGGCCCAGTGTCCGCTGACCCGTCATCTTTTCGATACTTGGCCCGGCAGGGGGCGGCGCCGGATCATCCAACGGGCCAGTTCGTCGGCGCCCCAGACGATGATCGGGAACGGGGCGATGATGGCGAGTTGGGTCCAGCTGAGCGAGGCGGTGCCGAAGATGTGCTGCAGCGGCGGGGTATAGATGACGGCTGCGGTGAAGACGAGTTCGAACAGGATGCCCCAGAGCAGTAGCGGATTGGTAAACAGTCCGATGGTGAACAGCGACGCCCGATCGGTGCGGGCGGCGAATGCGGTGCCGATCTGGCAGGCGACGATGCCGGCGAAGGTGATCGTGGTGGCTTGCAGGTAGGCGTGGTGCAGGTCGCTGCCGGGTCCGGTGGGGTCACCGGGATGCCATCCGGCCCGCCACAGGGTGTAGAGGTAGCCGCCCATGACCAGTACGGCGGAGACGCCGCCGAGCAGCAGCCAGGCCCGCAGCAGCAGGGTCCGGTCGATGACCCCGGTGGTGCGTGGCCGGGGTGGTCGGTTCATCAGGCCGGGCTCGGCCGGTTCGCGGCCCAGCGCGAGCGCGGGCAGGGTTTCGGTGCCCAGGTCGATGGCGAGGATCTGCAGCACTGTCAGCGGCAGGGGGATGGCTCCGCCGGACAGGGCGAAGATCAGGAACGGGACGACTTCGGGTACGGCGTGGGCGAAGATGTAGAGCACGAATTTGCGGACGTTGTCGAACACCCGCCGGCCGGCGTCGACGGCGGTGACGATGGTGGCGAAGTTGTCGTCGGTGAGCACCATGGTCGCGGCTTCGCGGGCGACGTCGGTGCCAGAGCGGCCCATCGCCACGCCGATGTCGGCGTGGCGCAGTGCCGGGGCGTCGTTGACGCCGTCGCCGGTCATCGCCACGACCTGTCCGCCGGCGCGCAGCGCCTCGCAGATCCGCAGCTTCGCCTCCGGTGACGTCCGGGCGAACACGATCTCGTCGGGGCCGGCGAGCAACTTGTCGAGGTCGGCGTCGCTGAGCCGGTCGAGTTCCTCGCCGGCGATGATGCGGCCGCCGTCACGGCCGACGCCGACCTGGTGGGCGATCGCGGCGGCGGTGGGTCCGTAGTCGCCGGTGATGACGTGGATGCGGATGCCGGCCTGGTGGGCGCTGGCGACCGCCTCGGCCACGCCGTCGCGGGCGGGGTCGACCATCGCGGCCAGGCCGAGCAGCGTCAGGCCGACTTCGGCCTCCTGGCGGCGCGTCGGGGCTGGCTGGCCGGGGTCGAGGATCCGCTGGGCGACGGCGAGGACGCGTAGACCGTCGGCCGCGTACCGGTCCAGGCTGTGTTGGAGTTCGAGGCGTGCCGCGTCGTCGAGCGGCCGGCTGTCGCTGTCCGGGCCGAGCAGGTGGGTACAGCATGGCAGCACCGTTTCGGGTGCCCCCTTGGTGCGTATGGCGAGGATCCCGGCGGTCTCGTCCACGACGGTCATCCGTTTGAGGTGGCCGTCGAAGTGGAAGACGGCGCGGCGTCCGGCGTCGCGCTCCGCGGGTGTGCCGGCGACGCCGAGGTTCGTGGCCAGGCGCAGCAGGGCCAGTTCGGTCGGATCCCCGCTGCCCGGTTGGGTGTCGGTCGGCGGCTGGGCAGTCGTGCAGGATGCCGCGGCGCCTGCCAGGATGCCGGCACGAGGGTCGTCGACCGGGCCGCCGGCGTCGAGTTCCGCACCGGGCAGCCAGACGCGGGTGACGGTCATCCGGTTCTCGGTGAGCGTGCCGGTCTTGTCGGTGCAGATGACGGTGGTCGACCCGAGCGTCTCCACCGCCGAGAGGCGTTTGACGACGGCACCCTTACGGGCGAGTTCCCGGACGCCGACGGCCAGCGCGAGGGTGATGATGGGCAGCAGGCCTTCCGGAACGTTCGCGACGATCAGGCCGATGGAGAAGCTGATCGCGGCGCTCCAGCCGAGACCGGCCCAGACGCCGATGGGCAGGAACGCCACCCCGACCGCGACGGCGACGACCGCGATGATCCACGTCGCCCGGCGTACCTGGGCCTCCAGCGGGCTGCGCTGGGTGGGCCCGCGTTGCGACAGGGCGGCGATGCGGCCGAGTTCGGTGAGCATTCCGGTGCGGGTCACGACGGTCTGGGCTTCGCCGCCGGTGCAGGTGGTGCCGCTGAAGACGAGATCGTGCGCCTCCAGCACCGAACCGGTGACCTCTACTACCTCGGCGGAGCGGATGACCGGCATCGATTCGCCGGTCAGCGCGGACAGGTCGACGGTGACGGCGCCGTCGATGATGCGGGCGTCGGCACAGACCCGGTCACCCTCGGCGACGATCAAAACGTCGCCGGGCACCAGGTCCCGTGCGGGGATCTCGGCGTGGCCGCCGTCGCGGACCACCCTGGCGGAGGCGGGCAGGAACGCGGCGAGGGCATCGACGGCGCGTTCGGCCTGCATCTCCTGCACGAACGCGAACCCGGCGTTGAGCAGGATGACCGCGACGACCGCGATCGCGAGCGCCGGGGTGCCGCCGGCCCAGGCCAGGACGGCGGCGACGGCGAGCAGGATCGCCAACGGCTGGGTGAACTGGGAAAGCAACTCGCCGGGCCAGCGCCGTCCGGTTCGCCTGGTCAGCCCGTTCGGTCCGTAGACCAGCAGTCGCCGGGCGGCCTCGCGTCCGGCCAACCCGTTCGGCGAGGTCCGCAGATCGCGGAACAGCTCCGCGAGCGGCTCGCGCGCGTCCACCCCGGCGCCGGCGTCCCCACCCGCCGGGCCGGCGCCATCGGCCGGGGCCGGGGCCGCTCGACCGTTGGGTGCTGCCGTGGCTGTCATCGTCGAGCCTCTTCATGTACCAGTGGTGGTGGCGGGACAGCGGAGCCTGCGTGGTCCCGGGGTCAGGGGCGCACTCGGGCCGTGCCCGCATGGCTAGCTGAGCCAGGTGGTACCCCGTACCAGCGGGGTGGCCGTCCACCAGCGGCCGAGGCCGAGGGTGTTGCCGGCGCCGAGCAGGGCCAGGACGATCAGGACGGCGGCGTGGACGAGGTGGTCGTCCATGAACGGGTTGCCCGCCGGGGGCAGGACGGCGGTCCACATCAGCAGGGTCAGCAGCGCGCCGGCGCCGGCGGCGACGCGCATGCCGATGCCGAGGTTGACCATCGCACTCACGTTCCTTCACAGTTGATCGCGGCGCACGTTCCGGGGCAGGTCGAGCACCGCCACGAACCAAGCAGAAAATTGACGCGGCTCAATGGCCGGTATGGGTGCGCCGAATGACAGATGGGTCGGCTCGGAACGTCACCCCGGGCTGAAGGGGCGAGATCGACGGCGGCGGACGGATAGCCACCAGGGTCTCGAGCGACAACTCTCACCGTACGCGCATTTCAGGTCGTCGGCTTCGCCGGCGACGCGGCGGTGGCCGACCGGGTGGCGGCTGCTTGGGCGTTGGGGCACCACCCCCGGCCTGAACCTGCTTTACGCCCACCTGTCGTCGGCCGATTCGGTGAGTCCGCTGCCGACCCGGTCGGGTCGAGGATCCTCGGGTGTACACACTGGTGTGTATAGTCGCCGGCATGGCGCTGGCAGAAGCTTTCCTGGGATTGATGGAGTCGCAGCCCCGGCACGGCTATGAGCTGAAGCGGGTGTACGACGAGCGGCTGGGACAGGGGCGTTTGCTTCCCTTCGGGCAGGTGTACGCCACGCTGTCCCGGCTGCTGAAGAACGGCCTGGTGAGAGTCGACGGCTTCGAGCCCGGAGACGGTCCAGACCGCAAGCGGTACGTGATCACCCCGGCCGGTCTCAGCCTCATCGAGAGCTGGCTGACGGAGGCGGAGAAGCCCGACCTGCATCTGCAGAGCACCCTGTACGTGAAGGTGGTGCTCGCCCTGCTGTCCGGCCGGTCGGCCGTCGACATCCTCGACACTCAGCAGCGTGAACACCTGCGGCTGATGCGTGAGTTGACGGCGCGCAAGGCATCGGGCGACCTGACCGAGCATCTAATCTGCGACTACGCGTTGTTCCATCTCGAAGCCGACCTGCGCTGGCTGGAGCTCACTGCCGCCCGCTTGGACGAGCTGGCCGCGAAGGTCCGCTCGTGACGCGGCCCACGGCGTCCCTGCTGTTCGGGACCGGCCTGTGCAAGACATATGGATCGACCCGGGCCCTCGAGGACGTCTCGTTTCACATCCGGGCTGGAGAGATCGTCGCGGTCATGGGCCCCTCGGGATCGGGTAAGTCGACGCTGCTGCAGTGCGCCGCGGGGATCCTGGCCCCGGATTCCGGGCGGATCGTCTACGACGGGCGTGACGTCGTCGCGATGTCGGACGCCGAACGCAGCGCGTTGCGCCGCCGCGACTTCGGCTTCGTCTTCCAGTTCGGCCAGCTCGTTCCGGAGCTCACCTGCCTGGAGAACGTGGCTCTGCCGCTGCGTCTGGAGGGCGTCGCCCGGCGACCCGCCGAGGCCCGGGCCGCGCAGTGGATGGAACGTCTTGAGGTCAGCGACGTCGCGGGCAAGCGTCCGGGGGAGGCATCAGGGGGACAGGGCCAGCGCGTCGCGATCGCCCGCGGCCTGGTCCACCACCCGCGGGTGGTGTTCGCCGACGAGCCGACCGGCGCCCTGGACTCCCTCAACGGCGAACGCGTCCTGCAGCTACTCGTTCGGGCGGCGGTCGACGAGGGCGTGGCCGTGGTGCTGGTGACCCACGAGACCAGGGTGGCGGCGTACGCGCACCGCGAGATCGTGGTACGTGACGGCCGGGTCCGCGACACCGAGCAGGTCAGCTGATGACGCGGTGGGCGCGTGACCTCGGGCTGGGCCTCCGCCTGGCCTGTAGTGGCGGCCGCGACGCGTGGATCCGTACGGCGCTGACCGCCGTCGGCGTCGGGATCGGCGTGATGATGCTGCTCGCCGCGGCGTCGCTGCCGGCGATGCAGCAGGCCCGCCGCGACCGGCTGAACGCGCGGGACGCCGCCTTCATCGCCAACGACGAGCTGACGCCGGGCCCGAACACCATGCTGGCGAAACTCGTCGACATGACGGTCCTAGGGATCGCCGTCCGTGGCGTACTGATCAAGCCGGATGGGCCGAACCCGCCGACTCCGCCCGGGGTATCGACGCTTCCGCCCGCCGGCGCCATGGTCGTCTCGCCGGCGCTTGCCGAGTTGCTGTCCTCTCCGGCCGGAGAGCTCTTGAAGCCGCGGTTGCCCTACCGGACGGTGGGCCGCATCGACGCCGCCGGTCTGACCGGACCGGGGGAGTACGCCTTCTACGCGGGCGACAGCCGTCTCACCGACGACGTCGCGGCGCAGGGCTCGGCCGTCGGCGGCGCCCGGATCGACCACTTCGGTGTGCATCCCCCGGCGAGTGTGCTGCTCGCGCCGATTCTGCTGCTGCTCACCCTGGTCATAGTGGTGGTCCTGCTGGTTCCCATCGCGATCTTCGTCGGCGCCGCGATCCGGTTCGGCGACGAACGCCGCGACCGCCGGCTGGCCGCGATCCGGCTGCTCGGCGCCGACGCCGCGATGACCCGCCGCATCGCGGCCGGTGAGGCGCTGCTCGCGGCGGCGCTGGGTGTGGCCGTCGGCGGTTTGCTCTTCATCGCCGGGCTCCCGTTCGTGGACCGTGTCGGCCTGGCGAGCCTCAGTTTCTTCCCCGCAGATGTCCGGCCGGGCACGCTCTACTCGGCGCTGATCGCGCTCGGCGTGCCGGCAGCGGCGGTCGCCGTGACCCAGCTCGCCCTGCGGCGCGTCATCATCGAACCCCTCGGGGTGGTGCGGCGGGCCGTGGCCACGAAGCGCCGCCGACTGTGGTGGCGGATCCTGCTGCCAATCGCCGGCGCCGCGATGCTGCTCTCGGCCGCCAACAGCACGAGCGCCGACGGGCCGCTCATCGCGGCCGGAATGATCCTGACGTTGGTCGGCGTCGCGACCCTGCTTCCGTGGTTGGTGCAGGCGGCGGTGCGCGGGCTCGGCGGCGGTGGCCGGTTGCCGTGGCAGTTGGCCGTCCGGCGGCTGCAGGCGCACAGCGCCTCCAGCTCCAGGGTGGTCAATGGCGTGGCCGTGGCCGCGGCGGGCGCCATCGTCCTGCAGATGCTGCTGACGGCAGCCACCGGGCTGAGCACCATCAGCACCGGGGTGGACATCACCCGGACCCAGGCCAACGCGGGCGGAACCCCGACCGCAGGTCTGGACGCAGGCGCCGTTCAATCGAGGTTTGCGGCCACCGACGGCGTCCGGGGCGCCTACGTCACCACCAACTACGACGGCACGATCGGCGATCAAACGGTGACGGTCCAGGTCGCTGACTGCCCCACCCTGCGCGCGATGGCCGGGGTTGAGCGGTGCAGTGACGGTGACACCTTCATCGTCAGCCGCCCGCGAGACACCGAAACGCTGCCGTACCGCCCCGGCCAGCGCCTCACGGTCGGCGCCGCGCATTGGACGTTGCCCGCTACCACCCAGATCGTCGTCATGAACGGCGACGAACTGCTCCCGGGGATCCTGACGACCCCGGCGGGGTTCCCCCGGTCGATCACTGCGCAGTCCAGCGTCATGGCCTACCTCAGCGTCGACCCGAACACACCCGACGCCGCTGACCACGTCCGCAACACCGCGTTCGCGCTTGGCCTTGAGCCACGATTCCTGACGACGACCGCAGTGTCGGCGAGCTTCCAGAGCATCCAACGCTGGCTGACCGTCGCGGCGATCGTCGTTCTCCTGCTGATCGGGCTGTCGCTGCTGGTCTCCACCGTCGAGCAGCTGTCGCAGCAGCGCAAGCTCCTTGCCGCCCTGGTCGCGGTCGGTGCCCGGCGCAGCACGTTGAGCTGGTCGGTGTTCTGGCAGACGGCGATCCCGATGGCGCTCGGGATCGCCCTCGCATGCTTTGCCGGACTCGGCGTCGGCGCCCTGATCCTGACCGTCGCCGGCCAGCCGGTCCGGTTCGGGTGGGCGGGCGTCTCCGCCATCCTCGCTGGCGCCGCTGCCGTCACGCTGCTGACCACGGCGCTCAGCCTGCCCGTTCTCTGGCGACTGCTTCGCCCCGAGGGCCTGCGCGCCGAGTGACCCCGACAGATCCCGCAGTTCCCCGACGGGCTCGCTCGGCTCGGCGGGTAGGGCGACCGGGCAGCAGGAGTGCTGTCGGGGCCGATGGCGGTCCGCTGGGGACGGGACTGGTCGGAATCCCGTATCTCTGTGGTGGACCTTGAATTTGATCTTGGGATGTTGCGGTGGACAGAGTGGGTGGGCCGGGGAAGGCTGGAGCCGGAACGCCGAACCGCAGAGAGGGCGATGACATGCAATACCGCCAGTTGGGACGTACGGGTCTCCGGGTCTCCACCGTCACGCTGGGCACGATGGGTTTCGGTGGCACCGGGTGGGCCAGCCCGGTCGGGAAGATCGACGTCGACGGAGCCCGCGAGCAGATCGCGATCGCCCGGGAGGCCGGGGTCAACCTGATCGACACCGCCGACATCTATTCGGCCGGGCTCGCCGAGGAGATCCTCGGCAAGGCGCTCGGGTCATCCCGCGAGGAGGTGCTGATCGCCACGAAGGTCCGGATGTCGATGGGCGGCGGGCCGAACGACGCAGGACTGTCCCGCCACCACATCATCCGCGGCGCCGAGGCGAGCCTGCGCCGGCTCGGCACCGATTACATCGACCTCTACCAGGTGCACGAGTGGGACGGGCACACGCCGCTGGAGGAGACGCTGAGCGCACTGGACGACCTGGTCCGCAGCGGCAAGGTGCGCTACGTGGGCTGCTCCAACTACGCGGCGTGGCAGATGATGAAGGCGTTGGGGGTCGCCGACCTGCGGCAGTGGGAGCGCTTCGCCAGCACCCAGGTCTACTACTCGCTGCAGAACCGCGACGTCGAGACCGAGATCGTGCCGGCCTCGCTCGATCAGGGCGTGGGCATCCTGGTCTGGAGTCCGCTGGCCGGCGGGCTGCTCTCCGGCAAGTACCGTCGCGGCGTGCAGGCGCCGGCCGGCAGCCGGCACCTGTCCGACTGGGACGAACCCCCGGTCAACGACGAGGACAAGCTGTACGACACGATCGAGCTGGCCGTGAAGATCGGGGAGTCACACGGCGTGTCGGCGGCGCAGGTGTCGCTGGCGTACATCCTGCAGAAGCCTGGCGTGACCTCGGTGGTCGTCGGCGCCCGCACGCCGGGGCAGTTGCGCGACAACCTGGCGGCCGCCGACCTGCGGCTGACCGCGGACGAGGTCTTCGCGCTGGACGACGTGAGTGGCGAGCCGTTGCGCTATCCGTTCTGGCACCAGGCCAAGACCAGCTCCGACCGCCTAGGCCCCGCCGACCTGAGCCAGATCGCCCGCCACCTGCATTGAGCGATCACCGACCCGGCGATCGCCGCCGGTGAGAGGGCCTGCCCTCTCACCGGGTCTAAGGCGATCGCCCGCGGAGCGAAGCGGAGCCAGACTGCTCAGAGAACGGAATCGATCTCGACTGTAGGCAGGCCCAGCGCGGTGCCGACCGAGCTGTTGGTCAGGCGGCCGCCGTGCACGTTCAGGCCGAGGGCCAGCGCCGCGTCCTGCTTCAGCGCCTGCTGCCAGCCGAGGTCGGCCAGGCGCAGGGCGTACGGCAGGGTGGCGTTGGTCAACGCGTAGGTGGAGGTGTTCGGCACCGCGCCCGGCATGTTGGCGACGCAGTAGAAGACCGAGTCGTGCACCTTGTAGACAGGGTCCTCGTGGGTGGTGGCGTGCGAGTCCTCGAAGCAGCCGCCCTGGTCGATCGCGATGTCGACCAGCACCGAGCCGGCCTTCATGCGCTTGACCAGGTCGTTGCTGACCAGGGTGGGCGCCTTCGCGCCGGGCACGAGGACGGCGCCGATCACCATGTCGGCGGCGAGGACCGACTGCTCGATCGCGTACGCGCTGGAGACCAGCGTCTTGACCCGCCCGCCGAACTGGGCGTCGATCTGGCGCAGCCGGCCGATGTTGAGGTCGAGGACCGTGACGTCGGCGCCCATGCCGAGCGCGATCGTGGCCGCGTTCACCCCGGAGACGCCGCCGCCGATGACGGTGACCTGCGCCGGCGCGACGCCCGGCACCCCGCCGGGCAGCACGCCGCGGCCGCCGCTGTTGCGCATCAGGCTGTACGCGCCGACCTGCGGCGCGAGCCGCCCGGCCACCTCGGACATCGGGGCGAGCAGCGGCAGCGACCCGTCGGCGAGCTGCACCGTCTCGTACGCGATCGCGGTCGTCCCGCTCGCGAGCAGCGCCTTGGTCCCCTCGGCGTCGGCGGCGAGGTGCAGGTAGGTGAAGAGCACCTGGCCGGCGCGCAGCCGGTGGTACTCCTCGGCGATCGGCTCCTTGACCTTGAGCAGCAGGTCGGCCTGGGCCCAGACGCTGTCGGCGTCGGGGACGATCCGGGCGCCCGCCGTCGCGTAGTCGTCGTCGGTGATCGCCGAGCCGGCGCCCGCGCCGGCCTGGATCAGGACCTGGTGACCGCGGCGGGTGAACTCCGCGACGCAGGCCGGGGTGATCGCCACCCGGTACTCGTGGTTCTTAACCTCGGTCGGCACACCGATCCGCATGGCTCTCTTCCCTCTCCGCGATGTTCGCTGGTGGACCTAGGGTGAAACGATATGCTGTGAGACCGCAAGATGTCCGCATATGATTCTGCCAGGTTGAGCTCAGACGAAGATGATGCGAATTGGCGGCGCCAGGTGACGGACGTACCGAAGGATCTTCGAGGCCTTGATCCGATCGACCTCGAGTTGCTCGCCCTGCTCGAGGTCGATGGCCGGATGCCGAACAACGCGCTCGCCGAGCGCGTCGGCATCGCCCCCTCCACCTGCCTGACCCGGATCCGCCGGCTGCGCGAGATCGGCGCGATCCGAGGTTTCCACGCCGACGTCGACCCGTCCTGGATCGGCCGGCCGATCCAGGCGATGATCGCGGTGCGGATCCGCTCCGACGCCCGCGACGGGATCGGCAAGTTCGCCGAGTCGCTCGCGGGCATCCCCGCGGTGCGCGACGTCTACTTCGTCTCGGGCTCCTACGACTTCCTGCTGCACGTGGCGACCGCCGACGTCGACGACCTGCGGGCGGTGATCACCGAGCGGCTCAGCGGCACCCGCCTGATCGCCGGCACCGAGACGTACCTCATCTTCGAGCACCGCCGCGGCAGCTGAGCGGCGCCTTCTCCACGTATCGTATGAGCCTCATATCATTTTCGGCGCGGGATCCACGCGGCGTAGGGGCTTCTCGGTTCAGGGAACGAGGCACGATGACGTCCGGCACTCAACGGGACGCCGATGATCAGCGGCGGCGGCGCCGCACGAGCAACGAGATCAAGGACACGATGCGCTCGGTCGTGGCCGAGCTCGCGCTGCTCAACCGCCAGGTCGGCGACCACCTCGACCTTCGCGAGGGCGATTTCGCCTGCCTCGACCTGATCGGCCGGTTCGGCCCGATCGGGCCGAGCGCGCTTGCGCGCCGCGCCGGCCTGCACCCGGCGACCATGACCGGCGTCCTCGACCGGCTGGAGCGCGGCGGCTGGGTGGTGCGGGAGCGGGACTCCGCGGCCGGCGATCGGCGCGCGATCACCGTCCGCGCGTTGCGCGAGCGCAACTCCGACGTCTTCAAGCTGTACGCGGGGATGAGCGGTTCGATGGACGACATCCTCGCCGGGTACGCCTCCGGGGAGCTGAACGTGATCGCGGACTTCCTTCACCGGGTTGTCGAAGCCGGTCGCACCGAGACGGACCGCCTCGCACGATCCTGACCTGCGGTTATGTGTTTGGCCGGCGGCGGGTGCGAAGTATCAGACCTTAAAAAAAGTAAAGGTTTCGCCGGGTTTTGATCCGCCATGGGAGCGCTCCCGTAAGAACGGGTGAAGCGCAGACACCGGAGGCGCTGCGGTCCCCCCAGGAAGGCACAGGTCCCATGTATCGGTCCCGTACCAACGCGTACAACACCCCGAGGTCTGGCGGGCACCGAAACGTGCGCCGCTGGCAGATCGCCGGCGTCGGCGCGGTAGCCGTGACGATCGTCGGCGTTGGTCTCGGCGTGGCCTCGGCAGCGGAGTCTACACCCACCCCGACGGTCAACTGTCCCGGCGTCGCCGGCTCGCTGCCCGCCATCCCGGCGCAGTCGCTCGCCGAGGTGCAGCGCAACCTGGCGCTGCTCAACACGCAGATCGCCGAGGCGAACAACCGGTTGGCGACCACCGTCGGCCAGGGTGGTGCGAACTTCATCCAGAACGCCATCCTCGGCCCGCTGAAGGACAAGCGCGTCTCGACCATCGACCGGATCGTGATCTCGATCGGCCGACACGCCGCGAAGCCCACCCTCGACGAGAACGCCCTGGCCACCTGCACGCTGAACAACGGGGGCGGCGCGTCGGCCACCGAGCCGGCCAACGTCGTGGCCGTCGCCACCAGCGCGGCCGCCGCCACCGGCTCGACGGCCGCCACGCCGACAGTGAACTGCCCGGGGGTGGCCGGCTCGCTGCCCGCCGTCCCGGCGCAGGCGCAGGCCGAGGTGCAGCGCAACCTGGCGCTGCTCAACACGCAGATCGCCGAGGCGAACAACCGGTTGGCGACCACCGTCGGACAGGGTGGTGCGAACTTCATCCAGAACGCCATCCTCGGCCCGCTGAAGGACAAGCGGGTGGCCACGATCAACCGGATCGCGACCGCGATCGGCCGCAACGCCGCGAAGCCGAACCTCGACGTGAACACGCTCGCTCCGTGCACGCTGAACGGAGCCGGCGCCGCCGCGCCGGCGCCCGAGCCGACGGTCGTGCCCTCCGCGACGGCCGGGGCCACCGGCAGCGGCACGGCCACCGCGGCCGCGCCGACCGTGAATTGCCCGGCGCTGACCGGCCTGCCCGCCATCCCGGCCCAGGCGCAGGCCGAGGTCGCGAGCAACCTCGCGTTGCTGCAGACGCAGATCGCCGAGGCGAACAACCGGCTGGCGACCACCGTGGGCGAGGGCGGTCCGAACTTCATCCAGAACGCCATCCTCGGCCCGCTGAAGGACAAGCGGGTGGCCACGATCAACCGGATCGCGACCGCCATCGGCCGCAACGCCGCGAAGCCGGACCTCAACGTGGCCGCCATCGCCCCCTGCACCCTTAACAAGTAACTCCGCGTCAGCCCGACGGCGGCGCTCCGATCTTCCCCGGAGCGCCGCCGTTGCCGCGTTTCAGGCTCCACGATCAGCAACGCCACGCCGGATCGGGCCGAGTCGGTGCCTTGATCGAGATCGGGTGTCCCATGGTTAGGACGGTCGGGATACCCCGGAAAGGGTAGGTCCTTCTCCCGTTACTCAGGTGGCTACGAGTAGGTTGCGTCCTTCAGCTTCACCAGCACCGTTGCCTGCCACAGGCGGGGCTCCAACCGTTGACCGGTGTGGGGCGACAAGGCCGTGGCCGGCCTGTCTGGGGCTGCACGTGGGTTAGTCGAGGGGCGTTCGGGAGAGGGCGCGCGGTTCGCGGCCGGCTAGCAGCCAGCTGACCACGGCGGCGGTCGCCGGGAGTCCGATCAGGACGGCGGCCAGGTCGGGCCAGGGTGCGTGGCCCAACCTTTCGGAGAGCTGGCTGCGGAAGAGGGCGATCGTGAGCAGGTAGGCGACCGCCGTGCCGAGCAGGGCGCCCATCATGGCCAGCGTGCCGGCCGTGATGCTGGTCAGCGAGCGTCGGGTGCGCCGGCCGGCACCGATCGCGGTCAGGGTCACGAGGTCGCGGGCGGTCTCGCTGCGGATCAGGCCGACGGTCATGGCCAGCACGGCCAGGGCGAGCAGGACACCGGCGGCCGTCGCCCAGGTGCGGAGCTCGCCCAACGACGGCGCCTGGCTCTTGGTCTCGACAGTCATGCCCGCGGCGACGGCGATCTGCCGGGCGGCGTTGATCTGGGTGGCGGTCAGCGTGTGGTCGGCAGTGACCAGCCAGCCCCCGGCGTGCGTCTGGTTGTCGAACGCCGCGAGGCCGTGCTCGGTGAGCAGCAGGTTGGGCTCGGAGGCGCCCGCCGGCAGTGCGGCGAACCGCTGGATCTTCGGGCTTTTGAGCTCGATCTCGTTGGTGGGGCCCTCTGTCACGACCTCCGCGCCGGCGAGCTTGTCCAGGCCGGAGCGGGAGGTGAGCAGGTCGCTGTCGGCGTCGACGGCGGCCGGATCGATGCCGTAGTGGCGCAACAGCTCCGGCGTGGCCAGGTAGATCGTGCCGGGATCGCCGCGCATGCCCTGCACCAGCGTGCCGTCCGTGGCCAGCAACGGCAGCACATTGCCGCTGCCCACCGCCTGGGCCGCTCCCGTAGCTGCGGCCTGCACCACGGCCGGGTCGGGCTGGGCCGGCGTGCCCTTTTCGATCCGATGGGGCACGCCGGGGTCCGGATCGGTGCTGGGCGGATGGATCAGCATTTCGTCGGCGGGCAGGTTGGGTCCGGCGTAGTCGAGCACGTCGGCGAACCGGGCGCCCGCGATCAGCCCGACGACCATGGCGATGAAGACCGCGAAACTCACCGCGGCGAGCGCGGCACCGGAGCGTGCGCGGTATCGGGCCAGGTCGCGCAGCGCCAGCCGGGTCACCGCGGGGGCGCGCCGAGCGACCGTGCCGAGCAGCGTGACGCAGGCCGGCGCCACCAGCAGCAGCCCGATCGAGGTGCCGAGGAGACCGCCGAGTTGCAGCTTGGTGTTGCTTGCTGGGCCGTTGCCCAGGCCGCCGGAGAACGCCTCCATCGCCAGCCCGCCGGCCAGCAGCGCCAGGCCCGGGATCGCCGAGCGGTGCGCCGCGCGGGGCCGGACTGGGCGGGCGGACAGCGCGCCGACGACCGAGATCCGGGCGGCCGCACGCGCCGGGCGCCGGGCGGCGAGAACCGCGGTCACGACGGCGAGCGCCATCGCGGCGGAGACCAGCCACCAGGGCAGCGCCGCCCAGGCGATGCGGTGGTGGGTCACGGTCTCCAGCCGGGGGCGGTACCCGAGCCAGGCCGCGACGCCGAGCAGGGCGCCGGTCACGGCCGCGACCAGGCCGACCACGGCGCCGTTGGCGATCAGCACGAGCCGGATGTGGCGGTCGGTCGCGCCGAGCGAGGAGAGCATGCCGAGGGCGCGCAGCCGGCGCTGGGCCAGGACGGAGAACCCGGCCGTGGCCACCAACCCGACGAAGAGGAGCCCGAAGATCGCGGCGCTGAGCACGACGAGCGTCGGATCGAGGCCGTCGTTGACCGACGGTGTCCGCGGTTGCTCGCCGGCGGGGAAGGCGAAGCCGGCAAGGGACTCCGCCGTGGCGTCGAACAGGACGGTCGCGCGGGCCGGTGCTGTCAGCAGGCCCGGTTGCACCAGGGCGAACGTGTCGAGCAGGTTCTGCGGGTTTTCGACCAGGCCGACGACGCGCTGGTCGCCGAGCGGCCCGTGCCAGACGTCGCCGACGCGCAGCTGATAGGTGGCGGCGAGGGACCGGGTCATCGCGACCTCGGCCGGGCCGGCCGGGTAGCGCCCGGCGACCAGGGCGAGCATGGATTTCCCGTACGCTCCCGCGGGGTCCTGGGCCCGGACCCGGGCGGCATCGGTCGCGCCGGTGGCCAGCGGCTGCTCGTCGATCACGTCGACCGTGCCGAAGTGCTGCCGCAGCCGGGCCACCTCGGACGCCACGGCGGGACCGTCCACCTGCACCAGGTGGTCGGCCGTGCCGAAGCCGGCGCGGGTCGGCGGCGGGGTGCTGGTGACCACGCCCGCGCCGAGGACCGTGGCGAGCACGGCGAGAGTCAGCAACTGCAGCACCAGGATCTGCTGGCGCCACTCGCGGCGGAACAGTCGCCAAGCCCAGCGCAGCACCGCCCGCCGCGCCGGCGCGCCGCCCGAACCCGAGTCGACGACCGCCGGCGCCGGCGGCGGGGCGGCCAGCGTGGCGGTCACTGGGCTGTCCTCGGGGCGAGAAGGGACTCGGGACCGGAGACCGGGGCTGTCTGGTCGGCGACGAGCCCGTCGCGCAGGAATACCACCCGGTCGGCCCAGGCCGCGAGCTGCGCCTCGTGGGTGACCACAACGGCCGCGACGCCGCGTTTGCAGGCCGCGCGGATCAGCCGCATGACACTCTCGCCGGTCACCGAGTCGAGCGCGCCGGACGGCTCGTCGGCCAGCAGCAGGCGGCGCTCGCCCACCACCGCGCGGGCGATGGCCACGCGCTGCCGCTCGCCGCCGGAGAGCCCGTCGGGGAAGTGGTCGGCCCGGTCGGCGAGGCCGAGGTCGTCGAGCGTCGCGGCCGCCGCGGTCTGAGCCCGGCGCGACGGGGTGCCGTCGAGCTCCAGGGGGAGCGACACGTTTTCCAGCGCGGTCAGGCCGGGCAGCAGGTTGTAGTCCTGGAAGACGTAGCCGATGTAGCGCCGGCGCAGGGCCGCGCGCTGGTTGCGGGAGAGCCCGGCGAGCCGGGTGCCGCCGACCACGACCTCGCCGGCGGTCGGATCCTCGAGGCTGCCGGCGATGGTCAGCAGCGAGCTCTTGCCGGAGCCGCTGGGGCCCATCACGGCGACCATCGAGCCCGGCTCGACGGTCAGGTCGACGCCGCGCAGGGCGCGCACCTCGGCGGGGCCCTCCCCATACGTCTTGGTGATCTTGCGAAGCTCGAGGACCGTCATCGCGCCGCCCCCGTCCGACGGCGCGCCTTGGTCGCGGGGGCCGGCGTCGCCGCTGTGGCGCCGGCGCCGGTGGCCGTGACGCGGGCGTCCGCGGCCGTGATCCGGGTGGCAGCCGCGTCGAGCCAGCGGACCGCCGCGTCGAGCCGGAACAACTCGGCGTCGACGACGAGTGCCTGGCCGAGGGCGGCGTCGCTGTCACCCTTGAGCCTCGTCCACTGCTGCATCAGCTCGACCAGATAGCGCCGGTGGACCTGGATGACGCCGAGCGGGTCGGTGCCCGGGACACGCAGCGCCACCAGCACCTTGATGACCAACTCGTCGCGCGGGGGAGAGCTGAGGTCGGGCGGCGTGCGCAGCCAGGCGGCGAGCTCGCCGGCACCCTCGGTGGTGATCCGGAAGACGTTCTGCGGGCCAGAGGCGGCCTGGTCGTCGGACTCGACCAGGCCGTCGCGCTCCAGCCTCTGCAGGGTCGTGTAGACCTGACCGACGTTGAGCGGCCAGACCTCGCCGGTGCCCGCCATGAACTCGTCGCGCAGCTGGAGCCCGTATTTCGGCCCCTGGGACAGCAGGGCCAACAGGGCATGCCGGACGCTCATGAGCTCCTCCTCCTGAGACAATACCGAGTAGAATACTCAGTATTCTGTGGCCGGCAAGGCCGCTTGGCCATCGGGGTTCTCCCTGAGATCGGCCTGGGATGGCGGCGGGCGTTCCGGTGGCCCAGGCGCTGCACGACGGGTCGCCGACCGCCGCGTACCGCGCCGCGTATGGTTTATTACCTATCGAGTAAGTAGGAGATACGCTGGGCCGGATCATGTCCTAAGCTCCGCGATGCAGGTACTTTGTGTCGGGCGCGACCTCCCGTTCGCGCAAAGGAGGTGGGACGACGCCATGACGACGGAGCGGAACCGGGCCACCGGGCGGCCGACCCTCGAGGAGGTGGCGGTGCGCGCCGGCGTCGGCCGCGGCACGGTGTCCCGGGTGGTCAACGGGTCGGCGCAGGTCAGCCCGCGGGCGAAGCAGGCCGTCGAGGACGCCATCGAGGAACTGGGCTACGTGCCCAACCGGGCCGCCCGCACCCTGGTCACCCAGCGGACCGACTCGATCGCGCTGGTCGTCTTCGAGTCGGGGGAGCGGTTCTTCGCCGAGCCCTTCTTCGGCCGGATCGTGCAGGCCGTCTCCTCCCTGCTGGTGGCGCGAAACCTCCAGATGGTGCTGATGATCGCCCAGGCGCCTGAGGAGCGGCGGCGGCTGGAGGGCTACCTGACCCGCCAGCACGTGGACGGCGCGCTGCTGCTCTCGCTGCACGGCGACGACCCGCTGCCCTCGGTGCTCGAGGAGCGCGGCGTCGCGACCGTGCGGGCCGGGCGGCCCACCTACGCCGCCCACGGCACGTTCGTCGACGCGGACAACCGCGGCGGGGCCCGGGAGGCGGTCGCCTATCTGCGGCGGCAGGGCCGGCGGCGCATCGCGGCGATCACCGGTCCGCTCGACATGGCGGCCGGCATCGCCCGGCTCGACGGCTACCGTGACGTGGTCGGCGACGGCCCGGTCGCGTTCGGCGACTTCAGCGAGGAGAGCGGCGCGGCGGCGATGCAGCGGCTTTTGGAGTACCACCCCGAGGTCGACGCGGTCTTCGCCGCCTCGGACACGATGGCCGCCGGGGCGCTGCGCGTGCTGCGCCACTACGGTCGGCGCGTCCCGCAGGACGTGGCGCTGGTCGGTTTCGACAACTCGGCCGTCGCCCGCCATACCGATCCGCCGCTGACCAGCGTCGACCAGCCGATCGCCGAGATGGGCCGGGAGATGGTGCGGCTCCTGCTCGCCAAGATCGACGGGGACGAGACCGGCGACAGCGAGACCGTGCTCGGCACCCGCCTGGTCATCCGCGGCTCGGCCTGACCGCCCCCGGGGATCCGCCCGCCGGCTCCCGGCACCGCCCGATCGATTCCCGCCAACGCGGGCCGACCGGCTTGCGGTGGCCTGAGCCGGTCGGCTTGCGGTGGCCTGAGCCGGTCGGCTTGCGGTGGCCTGAGCCGGTCGGCTTGCGGCGGCGCGGGCCCGTCGGCTTGCGGCGGCCCGAGCGTGTCGGCTCGTGCCTCGCCTGGCCGGTCAGCTTCCCGCGTTGTCGATGTCAGCCAGGCGGGCGTCGAGGATGGTCGCGCGGGCCGGGGTGATGGTGCCCTCGGAGACCCGCTGCTGGATCTTGACGCGCAGTTGGGCCGTCTGGGCGGTCACGTCCCGGCCGTTGGCGTTGCTCAGGTTCTGCACGAGGTTGAGCAGGTCGGTGGCGACGTCAATGCGGATCTCGCTGGCGTTCGATCCGTCCTGGATCGCCACGCGCAGCTGGCTGACCGCGCCGGCGAGGGTGATCCGGGCGGTCGGCGGCGCGCTCGACGGAGTCGACCTGGCGGAGGCGCTGGGGCTGCGGCTCGGCGGTGTCCTGGTGGGCGGGGCCGCCACGGCCGCTGCCGATGCGGGCGGGGAAGCCGTCGGCGTGGAAGCCCGCGACGTCGCGGCCGTGGCGGGCGGCGTGGCTGCCCGGTTGCCGGCGCTGTCCCCGCCCGTCAGCGTGAGGACGGCGACGGCGGCGCCGACCGCGGCGGCCAGCGCCGCCGTGCTCAGGCCGACCGCGAAGGCACGGCGGCGCGGCGGGCCGGTCATGGCGACGGTGGCGGCGGGCGCCCGTCCCGTCGCGAAGCCGCGCGTCGCCGGGCGCCGGCGAGAAATGCCCGGCGCGCGCTCCTCGCCGGTCCTGGCCTTGGACCCGGGAGTTGAGCGAGATCTCGGCGCAGCGGGCGCCGGGTCGGTCGAGGCGGCCGGCGCGGGCTCCAGGTCGGGCCAGGGCATCGCCGTGACGCGGGGTTTCGGCGCGGTCCTCGACGACGCCGCGGCCCGGGACCCCGCATCTGGCCGGGACATCGCCGCGGGCACGGGCATCAGGGTGGGCTGCGGCGCGCGGCGCCGGCCCGCCCCGGGCCGGTCGACGGCGCCCTCGGACCGGTCCGTGGAGAGCACGCCGGCGGTGGGCCGGGAGCTGTCGACGGCGGCGACGGGGTCGGGGCGGGAGCGCAGGGCGACGGCGAGCAGGTCGGCGCGCAGCCGGGCCGCTGTCGGGCGCAGCCGCGGGTCGTCGTTCAGGCAGCGGGCGACGACCTCGCGGAAGTCGTCGGGCAGGGACGGCGGCAGCTCGGCCGGCCCCGCGGTCCGGGCGGCGGCGAGCTCCTCCCAGGTGTCGACCGGGTACGGCGGGTCGCCGGTGACCATCTCGAAGAGCAGGACGCCCAGGCCGTACACGTCGGTGGCGGGCTCGGCCGGCTCGCCGTCGAGGCGCTCCGGGGCCACGTACGCCGGTGTGCCGAACGTCGCCCCGGTGTCGTCGTCGTCCGGCTCGCCCGCCGCCACGCTGATCCCGAAGTCGAGGATTTTGACGCCGTTCGGCGTCAGCATGACGTTGCCCGGTTTGATGTCGCGGTGCACCACCCCGCTGGCGTGGGCGGCGGCGAGGGCGTCGGCGACCGCCGCGCCGACCCGGGCCGTCTCGGCCCAGCCGAACGGCTCGCGGTCGACCCGGGCCGCGACGGACTCGCCCTCCAGCAACTCCATCACCACGAAGGGGATGACGGCGCCGTCCGGCCGCACCGCCTCGCGGTAGTCGTGCACGGCCGCGATGCCCGGGTGCGACAGGCGGGCCGCCATCCGCGCCTCCCGCCACACGAACTGGGGGCCGGTGGGCAGCTTGACCGCCACCGGGCGGTCGAGCAACTGGTCGTCGGCCCGCCAGATCTCGGCCATGCCGCCGGTCTCCAACAGCGTGACGAGGCGGTAGCGGCCCACCAGGAGTGCGCTCGCGACCGGCCAGGCAGAGCTCATTGGGGAACATTCGCCCAGCACAAGCCGAAGTGTCAACCGTAGACGCCGACGGCCCTAATCCTCGATCGCTGCGTAGTCGATATCTCCCGCGAAGTAGTCGCATCCGACCGTGCGTTGATCGCAGACGGTCTTGCCGCCGATCGACAGTGGCCAGTCGTTGGCGATCCGGCCGGTCCAGCCGTCGCGGCCGGCCACGGTCGAGCCGTCGATCGCCAGGCTGACGCCGTACTCGGTGCGCTCGCACCGCACCACGTGCCAGCGGCCGTCGTTGATCTGGCGGGGCGCGGTGACCATCAGCGAGCCGGCCGATCCGCGGAACCAGCACTGCACGTGCCCGTTCGGTATCTGCAGCTTCCAGCTGCCGCCGGGCACGGTGGCCTGGCCCTTCTGGATGATGTTGCCGAACTGGTAGACCGTCCGCAGCCGCAGGGTCACGGCGAAGTCGCCGGTGCCGGGGTTCAGGTAGTCGCTGTCGGGGACGACCACCAGGTGCCGCGGGTGGGTCGGCGGGGTGTCCGGCTCCAGGCGCCCGAAACGGTAGCCGAGGGCGCCGTCGACCACGGTCTCGGCGCCCACCTCGTCGCCGATCCGGCCGTCCAGGCCGTGGCCGCTGCTGTCGCGCATGGTCCGCGCGCCGGCCGGCTCGTTCATCTCCCAGATCGCGATCACGTGTGTCGCGGCGGCATGGGCCGTGCTGGCCGTGCCGGTCAGCACGGACGCGGCCGCCAGCGCGACGATCCACAAACGTCGGCTTCCCATGATTCATCCTCGATGCCGCATTCTTCCCCAATAAAACCCAATAATCCTAATCATGGTGAACACGGAAATACTGGCAAAATGACTGATCTGCAGCCGGGGCGGCGGGGCGGGGATCGCGCCGCCCGCGCCTGACATTTGTTGACCGGTAGGACACAGATGACATGATGAGTACGACCGTCCGCCGTCTCGTTTCGGAAAGGTGCCGCGGGTCCGTTATGACGCGCTTCGAGGCGACGACCTCCGACGAGGCGGACCAGGTCCGGGTGGCGCTGACGGGGGAGTGCGATCTCGCTGTCCGGGAGGAGCTCACCTCGGCCCTGCTGGCGGCGGTGCGGCGAGCGCCCGTCGTGGTCGTCGACGTCGGCGGGCTCGACTTCCTCGATTCCAGCGGCGTGCACGGCCTGATCGTGGCGCACCATGCGGCCCTCGGCTCCGGCAAGAAGCTGTTCGTGGTCAATCCCCGCGGCTCCGTGGCCACCGTCCTCGAGCTGACCGGCGTCACCAGGCTGCTCAGCCCGCACCGCGGCGACGGCCGCCTGCCGGGCCCGCCCGCGAGCGACGGCGCGCAGGGATAGCCGGATGCCCGCTACCGATGACGTGCCGCCGACCGTCCCGGACCGGCTGTTCGAGATGTCCTACGCCGCGCCGGGCGACCTTGCGGGGATCCGGGCGTTCGTCCGGGCGCACGCCGGCGACCTGGGCCTGCCGGAGCCGCGCGCCGACCTGCTGACGCTGGCGGTCAGCGAGCTGGCCACCAACACCTTGCAGCACACCACGGGCGGGGGCCAGGTGCGGCTGCACGCGGCGCCGGGGCGGCTGCTCTGCGACGTCATCGACCAGGGACCGATGCGCTCGATCGGCCGGGCGATGCCCGCGGCCGACGCGCTGCGCGGCCGCGGGCTGGCGATCGTCGAGCGGCTCTGCGACGACGTCGGTATCACCGCCGAGGACGGCGGCACCCGCGTACGCCTGACGTTGCTGCTCTGATCAGGGCAGCACCCGCACGGTCAACGTGCAGGTGTCGTCGTCCGGGCTGGGGTTGCCGAGGCGGAGTGACAGCAGGCCCACCGTCTTGTCGTCCACGGCGGCGGAGGCGGCCGCTAGGGCGTCGCTCACCTGGGTGAGCAGCGGCGGGTCGCTTCCCGAGCGCCGCTCCACCAGGCCGTCGGTGTACAGCAACAGCAGGTCGTCGCGCTCCAGGCGGGGCGTGCGGATCTCGTACGCGGCGCCGTCGTCGGCGCCGAGCAGCATGCCCGGCGGCAGTTCCAGGGGCGCGGTGGCGCCGCCGCGGGCCAGCAACGGCGGCGCGTGGCCCGCCCGCGCCCAGGCGAAGACGCCCGACCTCGGGTCGTAGACGCCGATCACCGCGGTGCCCGTGATGCGCATCTGGGTGCACAGCCTGTTCAAGTGGGTGAGCAGGGCGTCCGGGTCGTGGATGCCGATCGAGAGCCAGGCGATCAGGGCGAACCGCAGGTGGGCCATCCCGTTGGCCGCGCCCAGCCCGTGCCCGGCGACGTCGCCGATCGCGACCACCACCCGCCCGTCCGGCAGTTCCTGCGCGTGGTACCAGTCGCCGCCGACCCGCACGGCGCTCTCGGCCGGCAGGTAGCCGACCATCACCTCGAGGCCGGGCAGCGGCAGCGGCGTCCGTGGCACGGGCTGGATCAGGTTCTGCAACTGCGCGGCCAGGCGGTGCTCGGCGAGCGCGGTGATCTCCCGCGTACGCAGCTGGTCGCTCAGCCGTTCGATCGCCGAGCGTGAGCTCTCCCGGGCGGTGACGTCCTGCAACACCGCGTTGATCTTCAGTGGATTGCCCTGAGCGTCGCTGACCGCGTCGGAGAGGACGCGCAGGTATTTGACCCCGGCGCCGGCGTGGAAGCGCATCGTCACGTCGGAGGTCGAGCCGCTGTCGAGGGTCTGCCAGGCGGCCTCGCTCAGGCCCCGGTCGTCGGCGAACAGCGCGGCGGACTGCTCCGCGCGCGACAGCGGGCCGAGCGCCGGGTCGCGTTCGAAGATCCGGTACATCCCCGGCGACCACTCGCTCACGCCGGTGAGCAGGTCGTACTCGGCCCAGCCGAGGCTGCCGAGCAGTTCGGTCTTCTCCATCCGGCGCTGGTGCTCGTCGAGGCGCTGCCACCAGACCAGCAGGCCGTCGAGAACCCGGTGCACGCTCACGTCGAACAGCGACCGCGCGACGACGCCGGCGCGCTTCTCCTCGTACCGGAAGTCGGTCAGCTCGTCGGGCACGCCGGTGCGCAACACGTCGAGATACGTCCGCCAGAGTGGGCCGCCGACGATGCTCGGGTAGATCTCGCTGAGCAGCTCGTCGACCCGATCGACGCCGCGCCGGTAGATGTCCTGCGTCTCGCCGCTGGCCGCCGCGATGCGGAAGTCGACGACCGTGCCGTCGGGCACGGTCACCGGCAGCAGCCAGGAGCAGCCCGCCGGGACGACGGCGAGGATATCCCGGACCGCGTCGGCCACGGCGTCGTCTACCACCTGCTCAGCCTAGTGGCGGCGGGGCTGCGACGATCGTGCTCTTTCGCGTGCCCGAGCGTGCCGCGGGGGTGAGGCGTACGTTTTCAGCATTTTTACTGCTTTAGCGGCAGTTGGGGTACGGCGGACGGGTGATGTCCTTGCGTGCCCTTCGCCGCCGGCTCCGGCCCGGGGAAGCGCAGCCCACCTGCTGTATCGCGGCGGGATCGCCGAGCTTGCGTAGCCGAAATATCACGCTCCGCTGGCTATCGCAAAAACCCAGTTCAGCTTGGTAGCATCCCGCGGATCACGCCAGCGCCGTGCGAATGGCCGGCTCCGCATTCGCACGTACGGAGGTCTCCTGATGTCTGACAACCGCATGAAGGATCGGGTCAAAGTGCTTCTCAATGGGACGTCACCGGAAAGTGAGACCTCCGAGCACGCGCTCGTGTCCCCGCCCCCGCAGGCTCACCCCAACCAGGCGCTCCAGGTGCTGACCCTGGCCCAGCGCACGGCCGAGGAGCACGTCGCCCGGGCACACCACCAGGCCGACAAGATCCGTACGGACGCCCTGGCCGCGGCCGAGCAGATCGCCCGCGACGCCCAGGTGCACGCGCACAACGTGCGCCGCGAGGCCGACAAGGTCCTCACCGACGCCCGGGCCGCCTCCGAGCAGGTCGCCCGCGAATCGCACGCCCGCACCGAGGAGACCCGACGCAGCGCCGAGAAGATCCTGGCCGACGCCCGCGCCCAGGCCGAGCAGATCGGCGCCGAGGCCCAGGCCAACGCCGAGCACCTCAACCTGCAGGCCCGCCAGCGCTACGACGACGTGGTCGGCAGCCTCGGCACCAAGCGTGAGGCGCTGCAGCAGCAGATCGAGGCGCTCGAGCACTTCGACCGCGAGTACCGCACCCGATTGACCGCCTTCATGCAGGGCCAGCTGCGGTCGCTCTGGGTCGACCGGCCCGAGGTCATCGGCCAGCTCCCGGAACAGCCGCTGGCCACCGCCCTGCCCTCCGGGACCGAGACCCTGGTGGCAGAGCCGGAGTCGTCCCTGGCCGAGGCCCCGGTCTCCGGGCCCCGGCATGGCGCCGACGAGGTCGAGGACGCGGTTCCGGCGCAACGCCAGAGTCCCGAGGAAGACGACATCGACGACGAAGAGGAGCTCAGCGAGCACTGAGCCGATCGCCGAAGAAGCCGAAGCCGCCGCCGGATCCCCTCATCCGGCGGCGGCTTCGTCGCTGAGACGCGTCTTCTTCCCGGGTTTCGGCATGCCCGGACCCGCCTGGTGTTTTGTCGTTTCGCGCCTACCGCGGGCCGCCGGGGGACGCCCCGAACGTAACGAGGTCCCTGCAGAGCAGCAGAGACTGCAGGGACCTCGGGCGGACAGGCTACCGCGACCCGTCGCGGTTCTGACCGAGGCGTCCACACTGACGGCTACTGGAATGAACCAATACCAACACGAGCAGTAAAATTCGCCCATTGTTTTGCCTGAAACAGTCATAAGTGAGCGGTGCAAGGGGTCATTCGGGAAGCACTATTGACTGGATAACCTATAAACGCCGATACTCTCCGCAGGAACGGCCTCGAAACCAACACGCATCGAGACCGGAACAGCCTTGAGGGTGGAAGCGGTGCCATGCCGTCGCAGGATTCGCAGTCTTCGCAGCGCAACGCCAACCGTAGCCGGGTCGTTCAGGCCCTGCGGCAGCACGGCGCGATGAGCAGGAGTGCGCTGTCCGAGATCGGCCTGTCGCGGTCCACCGTGGCCGGCGTCGTCGGGGAACTGCTCGACGCAGGCACCGTCGTCGAGGTGCTCGGCGCACCACGGCGCGACCGGGTCACCGGTCGACCGCCGACCCTCGTCGGGCTCGACGGCGGTCTCGGCGCCGCGATCGGCATAGAGATCGCCAACGGCCTCGTACGCGTCGCGGTGTGCAACCTCGCACGCGAACTGCTCGTGCACGAAACCGTGGCGGCCGACGAGCGCAACACCCCCGCGGAGACCCTGCGGATCGTCGACACGTTGATCGACCGGCTGCTGGCCGGCACGGGGTTCCGGCGTGACCAGGTGCTCGGCGCCGGCATCGCGATGCCGGGGCCGATCCAGCGGCGCACCGGCCTGACCGGGCGGGCCTGCACCCTCAAACCGTGGGTGGGGCTCAACCCGCGGACGCTCGCCGAGGAGGCGCTGCGGCTGCCCGTCCTGGTTGACAACGACGCCAACCTCGCCGCGCTGGCCGAGCTCACCTGGGGCGCGGCCCGCGGGCTGCGGGACTACGCCTACATCTACGCCGCCACCGGCATCGGCGCGGGCTTCGTGCTCAACGGCGCTCTCTACGCCGGAGCCAACGGCACCGCCGGCGAGATCGGCCACACCACCATCAACGAGGACGGCCTCGTCTGCGAGTGCGGCGGGCGCGGCTGCCTCAACACTCTTGCCAACCCCGACGCCATCAGTCGGCAGCTCAGGCAGAGCCTGCGCCGCCGGCCGTCGATCGGCGAGATCATCTCCCTGGCGCACGAGGGAGACGCCGGGTGCCGTCGCGTGCTGGCCGACGCCGGCAGCCACATCGGCGTCGCCATGGCCAACATGTACAACCTGCTCGACCCCGAGCTCATCGTGCTCGGGGGCAACCTCGCCGCGGCCGGCGCCATCCTCATCGACCCGCTGCGCCAGTCGATGGTGCGCCGGGCGATCCACGCCGGGGAGGCCGTTCCCGCGGTCGTCGCCGGCGAGCTCGATGAGGAGGTCGTCGTCGTCATCGGCGCGGCGGCCGCCGTCCTGCGCGATGCCACGCTGTTTCCGTTGCCAACCCTGCAAACCGCCGAGTGAACCAGACCGTCTGAGGTAAACCGACCCGTCCTCCCCGAACGTCCAGCCACGCCGTGCCGCCCGTCCCGGCGTGAAAGGAACGGCCAGAGTCTGCGAGACCCTGGCCGCCTTGCCGCACGCGAAATGCGGGCACAACCGACCGCGGATTCCGGCCACGGTCGGTCGCCGAGGCCTCGAGCACTGCTCGTGGCCCGCTACACCATGAGGTGAAGCATCATGATTTTACATCGGTACGTCCGGCTGCTGGCCGTGGCGGCGGTGGCGGTGCTGCTTGCCGCCGGCTGCGGTTCCAGCGACTCGAAGGCCGGCTCCGCCGGCGCGAGCAAGGGCAAGATCAAGATTGCGTTGTCCAACTCGTTCATCGGCAACGGCTGGCGAGTAGAGATGGAGAACGTCTTCAAGTCGGCCTGCGCGACGCCACCCTACGTCGGCAAGGTCGAGTGCTCGGTGTACAACGCCGGCAACGACGTGGCGACCCAGACCCGGCAGATCTCCAACCTCATCGCCCAGGGCGTCGACGGCATCGTCATCAACGCCGCCTCGACCAGCGGGCTCGACGGCGTGGTCCAGCAGGCCTGCGACCGCCACATCGTGGTCGTCTCGTTCGACAACACCGTCGACGCGAAGTGCGGCCTGACCGTCAACACCGACCAGACGAAGTTCGGCGAACAACTCGCCCAGTTCGTCGTCGACCAGCTCAAGGGCCAGGGCAACGTCGTCATGGTCACCGGCGTCGCCGGCACCGGCGCCGACAACGACCGCAACGCGGGCGCGAAGAAGGTCTTCGCGGCCAACCCGGGGATCAAGGTGGTCGCCACGTACAGCGGGAGTTGGGACTCGGCGACGGCGCAACGCCAGACCGCCGCGCAGTTGCCCAGCCTTCCGAAGGTCGACGGCGTGTGGGTCTCGGGCGGCACCGACGGCGTCATCAAGGCCTTCCTGGAGGCCGGCCGCCCCGCTCCGATCGCCGGTGGCGAGGCCGAGAACGGCTTCCGCAAGTACATGGCCGGCGTGACAGCTCCGAAGGTCAACGGCATGTCGATCGGGCAGCCGCCGTTCCTGTCGGTCATCTCGCTGGAGCTGGCCCGCGCCGTCATCACGGGTGAGCACCCCAAGACCAGCGTGACGATCCCGTTCCCGATGGTCACCTCCGACACCGTGAAGATCGGCGAGACGGTCTTCCCGGATCTTCCGGACAGCTTCTTCGCCGACTTCACCGACTCCGGGGCGAACGCGAGCGTGGTGCTGTGCCAGGCGGCCGCGACCAACGGCACGGCCTGCCCCGGCCAGACGCTCGCCGTGAAGCTGGGTTCCTGACGTGGAAGGGGCCCCGTCGATGTCACTCGTCCGGGCAGACGTTTCGCCGGGGCAGGACGGCGAGGTGTTCGCGGTGCGGGCACTCGGCGTCGACCGGTCCTTCGGCGGGGTCCGGGCGCTGCGGGAGGCGTCGTTCGCGGCGCGTCCCGGAGAGATCCACGCCCTGGCCGGTGAGAACGGCGCCGGCAAGAGCACGATGATCAAGGTCCTCTGTGGGCTCGTCCGGGCCGACGCCGGCACCGTCGAGATCTTCGGCGAGCCGGTCAGCCGAGTCGTCGGCCCGGCGGCCCGCCAGCGGCTCGGCATGGCGACGGCGTTCCAGGAGCTGTCGCTCATGCCCGACCTCACCGTCGCGGAAAACCTGCTGCTGCACGCCCCGCCCCGCGGCCGGTCCGGCCTCGTTCGCCGTACACGGCTGGTGCCGGAAGCCGACGCGCTGCTGCGCCGCTTCGGCGTGGAGGGCATCGGCGCCGGCATCGCCACCGGCGAGTTGTCCGTCGCGCAGCGGCAGGTGGTCGAGCTGGTGCGGGTCCTGGCGTCCGAACCGCGGGTGCTGATCCTCGACGAGCCCACCGCGGCGCTCGCCGAGCAGCAGGTCGCCTGGCTGTCCGGACACATGCGGCGGCTACGCGCCGAGGGCTGCTGCGTCATCTTCACCTCGCACCGCTGGCGGGAGATCGAGGCGCTCGCGGACCGGGTCACCGTGTTCCGCAACGGCGCCCACGTCACCACCCGCGACCGGCTCGGCGAGGCCGAGGCGGTGACGCTGATGAGCGGGCGCACCATCGCCGGCGCCTACCCCGACGTCACCGGCATCCCGTTGGGCGGCAGCGCGCTGCGGGCCGACGGGCTGCGCGGCGGCATGCTGCGCGGGGTCTCGTTCGACCTGCGCAAGGGTGAGATCCTCGGCATCGGCGGGCTCGCCGGGCAGGGGCAGCGGGACCTGTTCCTGACCCTGTTCGGGGCGCAGCGCTCGACCGGCGGCACGATCGCGGTCGCCGGGCGGCCGGTGACCATCCGCCGCCCCCGGCACGCGATCGGCGCCGGAATCGGCATCGCCTACGTGCCCGAGGACCGCAAGGCCGAGGGACTGCTGCTGCCGATGTCGGTGCGGGACAACCTGGCCCTGGCGACGCTCGACCGGCGGTCGGTGTTCGGGTTCGTCCGGCGCGGCGCCGAGCGGGCCGCGGTCAGCTCCATGGTGGAGCTGCTGGGCATCCGCGCCGACCGGCCGATGACCCAACCGGTCGGCACGCTGTCCGGCGGCAACCAGCAGAAGGTGCTGATGGGTCGCTGGCTCCTGACCGACGCCGAGGTGCTGCTGCTCTTCGACGTCACCCGCGGCGTCGACGCGGCGACCAAGCACGACTTCTACGCGCTGATCGCCGAGCTCGCCTCCCGGGGCAAGGCGGTGCTGCTGTATTCCAGCGAGACCGAGGAGATCGCCCACCTGTGCCACCGCGTCCTCGTGCTGCGCGAGGGGCGGATCACGGCGGAACTGCCCGGGCCGGTCGGCGACGCCGAGCAGATCGTCGCGGCCTCGCTGCGCGAGGAGGCCGCTGATGCGTGACCGGCTGCGCGGCCTGCTCACCTGGACACCGTCGATGCTCGGCTACGCGGTGCTGGCGGCCACCGTCACCGCCTACCTCGCCGTCTACACGACCAGTCTCGGGCACCTGCCGACCTCGTTCGACTACCTCTCGCTGCTCAACACGTCGCTGCCGCTCATCTTCGTCGCCATCGGGCAGAGCCTCGTGGTCCTCACCGGCGGCATCGACCTGTCCGTCGGCGGGATCGTCAGCCTCTGCGTGGCGATCACCGCGGCGGCGTCGGGCGCCAGCCTGCCGGCCACGATCGGCTGGCTCCTCGTGGTCCTGGCGGTCGGGGCGGCCTGCGGCGCCGTCAACGGCCTCATCATCGCCAAGGGCCGTATCGCGCCGATCCTCACCACCCTCGCCACCCTGTCCGTCTACAGCGGACTGGCGTTGAAGGTGTTGCCGGTGCCCGGCGGCTCGGTGGCGCCGGCGGTGCGTGCCGTTCTCACCAATCCCAACCTGCCTACCGGCCTCATCTGGCTCGGGCTGGCCGTCGTCGGCTGGCTCGTGCTGCGCCGTACGCGGTTCGGCATGCGGATCTACGCGGTCGGCAGCGACGAGACCAGCGCCCGCGCGGTCGGCGTGCCGGCGGCCCGGGTGAAGGTCGGCGTCTACGCGTTGTCCGGCCTGTGCAGCGGCCTCGCCGCGGTGTTCTACGTCTCCACCACGACGGCCGGCGACCCGAACGCGGGCGCCCCCTACATCCTCACGTCCATCGCCGCGGTCGTCGTCGGCGGCGTCGCCTTCAGCGGCGGTCGGGGCAGCGCGCGCGGCGCCGTGTCGGGCGCGCTCGCGCTGACCCTCGTCATCGACGTGCTGTTCTTCGCCGGCATCGACCCGCTGTACCAGTCGCTGTTCCAGGGCCTGTTCCTGGTCGTCTCGGTGCTGCTGGGAAGCGCCGCGTTGCTGGTGCGGCGGCTACGACCCCGAGGGGGAACATCATGACCGTCCTGCTGGAGCGGGTCACGCCCGGCACCCGCCGGATCGGGTACGCCTTCGCCGCGGCCGTCGGGATCCTGCTCGTCGGCGCGATCGTGCACCCCGGGTTCGCGTCCTGGACCAGCCTGCGGGCCATGCTGATCCTGGCGAGCTTCATCGGCTTCGTCGGCGCCGGGCAGATGCTCGTCGTCCTGGTCGGCGGGATCGACCTGTCGATGCCGTGGGTGCTCAACGGCGCGGCCATCGTCCTGACCACCACCAGTCTGGGCCGTACCGGCCGGCTCGTGCCCGCCCTGCTCGCGGCGCTCGCGGTCGGCGCCGCGGTCGGGCTCGCCAACGGTCTCGGCGTCGCCTGGCTTGGCGTGCCCGCAGTGGTGATGACGCTGGGCATGAACGGCGTCCTGGAGGGCCTGTCCCTCGGCCTGTCCAAGGGCCTGACGTGCGAGTCCTGCGCGTCGTACGTCCCCGACCCGTTGCACCGCCTCGTCGTCGGGCGGTTCGGCGGGGTGCCGACCGAGATGCTGCTCTGGGCCGGCGTCGCGCTGTTCGTCACCGTGCTGCTGACCCTGACCACGTTCGGCCGGCGGGTCTACGCCGTCGGCAACAACCCCCGCGCCGCGTTCCTCGCCGGAGTGTCGGTGCGGGCGGTCACCGTCGCGCTCTACACCCTCAGCGGCGTCTTCGCGGCCGTCGCGGGGATCGCGCTCGTGGCCTACGGCGGCCAGCCGTCGCTCGGCCTCGGCGACCCGTACCTGTTCGAGTCCATCGCCGCCGTCGTCGTCGGCGGCGTGTCCATCCTCGGGGGGCGCGGGCACTACATCGGCGTCGTCGCCGGCTCCGTCACCCTCGTCGCGATCGTCACCCTGCTGCAGGCTCAGCGCGTCCCCGAATACGGCCGGGACGTCATCTACGGGCTGGTCATTCTCGCGATCCTGTTCACCTACGGCCGGGAGCGCGCCGATGACTGACCTCGAGATCCTCGACGGGACCACCTGCGCGCTGGGCGAGAGCGCCCTGTGGGACCCGGAGACGGCCCGGGTGCACTGGGTCGACATCATCGGGGCACGGATCTACACGCTGGACTGGGCGACCCGTGCCACGACGACGCTGCAGCTGCCCGAGCCGGTGGGCTCGGTCGGGTTGCGCTCCGGCGGCGGCCTGGTCGCCGCGTTGCGCCACAGCGTCGTGTTCTGCGACGTCGACGTCGACGCCGGCGCCGTGTCCCTCGTCCACGAGCTGGAGGAGACACTGTCGGGCAACCGCTTCAACGACGGCGCGGTCGACCCGGCGGGCCGGTTCTGGTTCGGCTCCATGGACCTTGCCGAGAAGGACCCGACCGGCTCGTTCTACTGCCTGCGCCCCGACCTCACGCTCAGCCGGGCGTTCGGCGGGATCATCTGCTCCAACGGGCCGGCCTGGAGCCCGGACGGGGCGACCATGTACCACGTCGACTCCACCCGCCGGCTGATCACGGCGTACGACTTCGACCCGGCCACCGGAGACGTCGGCGCCGGACGCGTCTTCGCGACGGACGAAGGCCGGCCGTGGTACCCCGACGGCGTCACCGTCGACGCCGAAGGCTTCATCTGGAACTGCAAGTGGGACGGTGGCCGGATCGTTCGCTACGCGCCCGACGGCTCCGTCGACCGAGTGGTGACCGTGCCGGTCCCGCGCCCGACCCGCTGTGCGTTCGTCGGCCCTGACCTGGATCTGTTGGCGGTGACCTCCGCCAGCACCGGCCTCACCGACCCGCCGCCGGACTCCGGCAAGACCCTGCTGCTGGACCCCGGCGTGCGCGGCCTGCCCCCGGCCCGGTTCGCCGGCTGACCTGCGGGCGCCCGGGCGAGTTCGGGTCAGACTTCGGCGGGGCTCGGGGCCGGGGCGAGCCGGCGGTCGAGGCACTGCTGGACGGCGTCGAGCAGCTGCGACTTGGTGAACGGCTTCTCCACCAGCGTGACGTCGGGGTCGAGGGTGCCCTGGGAGGCCAGCACCGGTCGGGCGTATCCCGACATGAACAGCACCCGGGCGCCGGGACGTGCCGCGGTGAAACGGTCGGCCAGGTCCTTGCCGAGCATGTGCGGCATGACCACGTCGGTGAGCAGGACGTCGATGGGCCCGTCGTAGCCGGCGGCGAGCGTCAGGGCGGCGGGGCCGTCCGAGGCGACCATCACCTCGTGGCCGGCCGAGACCAGGATGCGGTTCAGGACGTCGCGCAGGGCCGGCTCGTCCTCGACCGCCAGGATGGTCGCGCTGCGGTACGCGATGGGCTCGGCCTCGGCGGCGGTCGCCGGGCCGGTGGGCCGGGCGTCGGTGGTGGGCAACAGGATGGTGAAGGTCGTGCCCATGCCGGGCTCGGAGTAGATGTTCAGGTCGCCCCCGGACGCGGTGACGATGCCGTAAACCGTGGCCAGGCCGAGACCGGTGCCCTTGCCCGCCGGCTTCGTCGTGTAGAACGGCTCGAAGGCCCGCTCGATCACCTCGGGCGGCATGCCGGCGCCGGTGTCGCTGACCCGCAGCCGCACGTACCGGCCGGGGCGCAGGTGCGCTCGGGCGCCGGCGTACTCCAGGTCGACGTCGATGCAGCAGGTCTCGATGCTCAGGCTGCCGCCGCGGGGCATCGCGTCACGGGCGTTGACCGCCAGGTTCACCAGGACCTGGTCGAGCTGTCCAGGGTCGGCGGTGATCGCCGGAAGGTCGTTGGTCAGCCGTACGACCAGGGCGATGTGCTCGCCGATCGAGCGTCGCAGCATCTGCTCGATGTCGGTGACCACATCGTTGAGGCTGAGCGGCCGGGGGCGCACCACCTCGCGCCGGGCGAAGGCGAGCAACTGGTGGGTGAGGTCGGCGCCGCGCTTGGCGGCCTTGGTGATCTGCGCGGCGTCGCCGGCGATTTCGGGGAGGCCGTGGTCGGCCGCGGCCTCGGCGATGAAGGTAGCGTAATTGCTGATCACGGCGATCAGATTGTTGAAGTCGTGAGCCACGCCGCCGGCGAGTTGGCCGAGCCCCTCCAGACGCTGGGTGCGCTGCAACTGGGCCTCGACGTGTTGCGACCGCAGGCTGGACTCGAGCCGTTCGCGTTCGCTGACCGCCCGGGCGATCACGGTCAGCCCGACCAGCCGGTCGCACCAGTCGCGCAGCGGCGACATGGTCACCATGACCGGTAACCAGTGCCCGTCACGATGCCGGCGCTGGGCGCAGAATCGATCCAAGGGCGCGCCCGCGTCGACCAGCTCAAGCAAGGTTCGCTGGTCGGCGGCGTCCTCCGGCGGGATCAGCAGGTCGAGGGCGTGCCCGATGATCTCGGCGGCCGGATATCCGAAGAGTTCCTCGGCGGCGGGGTTCACGGACAGAACGGTGAGGTCACGGTCCACCGCGACGATCGCGTCGTGGGCGGAGCGCATCATCGCCCGCAGCAGTTCATCACCCTGCGGCGGCGTTGCGTAACCGTGCGACACTCCCATGACCGGTCCCACAGTAACGATCGGCGCCCGTCGGGGGACCGGGTTTGCCGACGCGCCGAGCCGGTCGCGCCGATCGCCGATCGGCGCCGAAAGGACGCCGTCGGGTCGGCGGGAAACGGTGAAACGCGCAAATTCGGGGTGCTACCGGCGCATGCTGGTCTGAACGACCGCCGACTGAGATCGCCGGAGCTCACATGGCCGTAGTGCTGATCGCCGAGGACGACGACGACATCGCCGTCATCCTCGCCAGGCTGCTCAAGCGGGCCGGGCACACGGTGCTGAAGGAGCCCGACGGCCGGGCCGCGTTCGAGACGGCGGTGGCGAAGCGGCCCGACGTGGTGCTGACCGACCTGGGCATGCCGCTGATGGACGGGTTGGAGCTGACCCGGGCGGTCCGCGCGCACCGCGACCTCGCCGACACCCCGGTCGTCATGCTCAGCGGCCAACTTCATCCCGGCGACACCCAGCCTGCCGAGGCCGGCGTCTGCGCCGTCCTGCTCAAGCCGTGCCCGAACGACCGGGTGGTCGCGACGGTCGAGGGACTGGCGCAACGCGGTACGCACGGTCACGGCGTGGACCCGTCGGAGTGTCCCCGGCAGAGCGCCGCCACGACCTGACGGCAGGCAACCGGGCGGCCGGATCAGGAGGCGGAACGTCCCACGGAGCGCGGCGGGCGCCACATCGTCGTCATCACGTGGCCGGTCGCGGCGGTTATCTTCCCGTGCGGGACGAAACCGAGGCGCTCATACCGTACGTCGTTGGCCGGGTTCGAGGACTCCAGGTACGCAGCCACGCCCGCGGCGTCGACCAAGGCGAGATTTTCCGCCAGCAGACCCATGCCGTGCCCGTGGCCCCGGTGTGCGTCGTGGGTGCCGATCACGCTCAGGTAGAAGTGCGGCTCGTCGGGCCGGGCCGCCTCGAACTGGGACATGAGCTCGAGGACGCCGTCGGCCGTCGCGCGGCCCGCCCCGGCCACCAGGAGGCGCTCCAGCGAGGACTCGTCCTCGCTGGTCAACTCCACCGCGCCCGGCGGGACCCACACGGTTGCGGCCTCGCCGCCGGTCGTCAGGAACGTCCACCGCCAGCTCAGTACGCTCGTGACGTAGAAGCGCCACAACGCCCCCGCCTGCTCGGCCCGGCGCTCGAGATCGGGAAACGCCGGCCCCCACAGCGGGTCGTGGAAGAACGCGCCGGTCAGGATCTCGACGATCCGGTCGACATCGGCCGGCCCAGCGACCCGGGCGGTGCAGGCGGTCATGAGGGCACACTAGGTCTCGGTGGGCGCAGCCGTCCACCGAGATCGGGCCCTACAGTGATCGGATGCTGTCCCGCACGCCGCGTACCCGCCATAGCCGGATGAAAGACAACGGCCGCACCGACCCCGCCGACCTCTACGCCGTCCTGGCCGCCGGCCGGATCGCCCACCTCGGCGTGCTCGTCGACGGGCACCCGATGGTGGTGCCTACGGCCTACGGCTTCGACCAGGAGCGGATCTTCCTGCACGGGTCGGTGGCGAGCCGGAGCCTCGCCGCCGGCGCCGAGGCCTGTGTAACGGTGACCGTCTTCGACGGCCTGGTGCTGGCCCGGTCGGTCTTCGAGCACGGGATCAACTACCGCAGCGCGATGATCTACGGGGTGCCCGAGAGCGTGCGCGACGAGGAGGCCAAGCTGCACGGGCTGCGGGTGCTGTCCGAGCACGTGGCGCCGGGGCAGTGGGAGTACGCGCGGCGGCCGTCCCGCAAGGAGCTGGCCGCGACCGCGCTGCTGGCGTTCCCTCTCGCCGAGGCGTCCGTGAAGATCAGCGCGGGTCCGCCGGACGACGGCGAGAGCCCCGACGCCGCGCTCGGGCTCTGGGCGGGCCAACTGCCGGCGATCACGACCTGGGGAACGCCCGTGCCGGACCCGGTCCTACCCGCCTCGATCGAGGTGCCGCCGCACCTCGCCGCATACGTCGGCCGCCAGATCTAGGTGAGCCGCGCCCGCGGGCGTGCCGCCGGGCGGAAATCGCCGCAGAAGGGGCTCAGCCCCACCAGAAGGTGGTCGCGATGATCGCGTAGAGGGCGATCAACGTGACGCCCTCGAGCCAGGTCGACTCACCGTCGAAGACGATGAACGCCGTCGCCAGCACCGCGATGGCCACGGCCATGACCAGCAGCGGGGCGAAGACCAGGGTCAGCGTGGTGGCGGTGAACAGGCTCACCAGCACCAGCGCGGGGGCGAGCACGAGCGCCACCTGCAGCGGGCTCTGGACGATCACGCTGAGCGCGAAGTCGGCCTGATTACGGTACGCGAGCTGGATGCCGACCACGTTCTCGATGGCGTTGCCGGCGATCGCCACGATCACCAGGCCGGCGAACGCCTGGGACACGCCGAGCGCGTTGATCGCCGGTTCCAGCGCGGAGACGAACCAGTCGGAGACCAGGGCGGCGGCGACGCTCGCCGCGGTCAGCATGGTGACCGCCAGCCACAGCGGCCAGCGAGGGCCCGCGTGCTCGGCCGCTTTCGCGGGGCTGGCAGGCCCGGCCGCTTTCGCGGGGCTGGCAGGCCCGGCCGCTTTCGCGGGGTCGGCCGGCCCGGCCGCTTCCGTGGGGTCGGCGGTTCGCCGCAGCGCCGACGGCAGCGACAGGAGGAAGACGCCGAGCAGCACGGCCGACACGACGATCGACAGCGCCTTCTCGTGCGGCTCGGCGGGGGCGTGCACGTACGACGCGAGGCTGGGCATCACCAGCGC
>Ga0307508_10000774_pt1 | contig 37828 bp, 27 predicted proteins | sample 9_EM_MG_FD_203089 | JGI IMG/M metagenome (GOLD analysis project Ga0307508, IMG submission 203089) | Populus trichocarpa ectomycorrhiza microbial communities from riparian zone in the Pacific Northwest, United States - 9_EM | ecosystem: Host-associated > Plants > Roots > Unclassified | place...
GCCCGGGCGGCCCGGCGGGCCGCGGCCCGCTCCCGGGCCTGGCGCTCGGCGTTCGCCTGCCGCATCAGCGAGTCGGCCCGGCCGGAGATCGAGGACACCCGCTCCTCGGCGGTACGCACCGCCAGGCGCACCTCCATCTCGTTCTGTCGGGCCTGCGGGACCAGCGCCGCGAGCGTGTCCCGCTCGTCGGTGGACGGTTCCTCGTCGAGCGGGGTGGACTCGGCCAGGCTCAGCCGCTCCTCGAGCTCGGCCAGGCGCATCAGGTCGTTCTCCCGGGCCGCCTCGGCCTTCTGCCGGGCCGCGCCGAGGCGCTCCGACTCCGCCTTGGCGGAGCGGGCGGCGGCGCCGAACTCGGCGAGCCGGCGGGCGGCGGCGTTGCGCTCGCCCTCGGCGGCCCGCTTGGCGGCGGCCGCCACGTTCACGGCCTCCTTGAGGCCGGCCACCTCGGCGCGCGCCTCGGCCAGCCGCGCCTTGATCTCGCCGATCGTCTCCTCGGCGGCGGTCCGCTTCGCCTTGGCCTCGTCGACCGCGGCCTGCACCTCGATGTAGCTGGTCGCCTTGCCCGAGCCGCCGGCGGCCGCATAGGCGCCCAGCACGTCCCCGTCCGGGGTGACCGCGCGCAGTTCGGCGTTCTGCGCGACCAGCCGGGCGGCGGCCGCGAGGTCGGCGACGAGCACGACGTCACGCAGCGCGCGGTTGAGCGCGGGGCGGACGGTGTCGGGGCACTCGATCACGTCGGGCGCCCAGACGGCGCCCTCGGGCAGCGCCGGCCGCAGGCTGTCCAGGGCGCCCCGCATGCCGGGCCCGGCCGGGTTCGCCACCACCAGGGCGGCCCGCCCGGCGTCGGCGATCTTGAGGGTACGCATCGCCTCGACCGCCTCGTCCACGCCCGCGAGCGCGACCGCGTCGGCGAGCGAGCCCAGCGCGGCGGCCAGCGCCGCCTCGTGTCCCGGCTTGACGGTCAGCATCGAGGCCAGGCTGCCGAGCAGCCCGGGAACCTGGCCGGCCTTGGCGAGCAGCGCGCCGGCGCCGTCCTTGCGCTTGAGGCCCAGCCTCAGCGCCTCCTCGCGCGCCTTCCAGCTCGCGGCGTCCTTCTCTGTCGCCCGCTCGGCGTCCGAGAGCTCCCGGACCACGGCTGCGGCCCGGTCGTGCGCGCCGACCGCCTCGGCGTGCCGGGCGTCCAGCTCCACGTTGTCGCGGTCGGCCTCCGTCGACTCCGCGGAGACCGCGTCGACCTCGGCCTGCGCCGCCTCGGCGCGCATGAGGGCATCGGTGTGCGCGGCGGCGAGGCGCTCGATCTCCTCGGCGGCGCTTCCCGTACGCGCCCGGGCCGCGTTGACGTTTCCGGTCAGCTTGGCCAGGCCCTCGCGCCGGTCCGCGATCGCCTTCGCGGCCGTCCGCAGGGCGCCCTCGGCCGCGGCCAGCTGGCGTTCCAGCTCCTGGCGGTGCTCGACCGCCTCGGCCAGGCGAACCTGATCGTCGGTGAGCGCCTCGCGCAGCTCCTCCTCCTGCTCTCGCACCCGCTCGGCCTCGGCGACCAGTTGGTCGGGGTCGCGGCCGAGCCGCTCGTCGTCGGTGGTCGCGGCGAGGTGCCGCAGGCGCTCGGTGGCGAGTTGCTCGGTGGAGCGGAAGCGCTCCTGCAGCGCGGACAGCTTGTACCAGGTGTCCTGGGCGGCCTGCAGCAGCGGCGCGTCCTGCGCGTGGGCCGCCTCGAGCTCGGCCAGCCAGCGCTGGACCTCGCGGTTCTCGTCCTCGACCTGCTGGCGCCGCTCCCGCATCGCCGACTCGTCGGCGATCTCCTTGTCCAGCGTCGTCCGCAGCGTGTGCAGGTCGTCGGCGAGCAGCCGGAGCCGGGCGTCGCGCAGGTCGGCCTGGATGCCGGCCGCGCGCCGGGCCACCTCGGCCTGCTTGCCGAGCGGCTTGAGCTGGCGGCGGAGCTCGGCGGTGAGGTCGGTCAGCCGGTTGAGGTTGACCTGCATCGCGTCGAGCTTGCGGATCGCCTTTTCCTTGCGCTTGCGGTGCTTGAGGACGCCGGCCGCCTCCTCGATGAAGGCGCGGCGGTCCTCCGGCTTGGCGTGCAGCATCGCGTCGAGCCGGCCCTGGCCGACGATGATGTGCATCTCGCGGCCGATGCCGGAGTCGCTGAGCAGCTCCTGAATGTCGAGCAGGCGGCAGCTGTTGTTATTGATCTCATACTCGCTGGCGCCGTCGCGGAACATCCGGCGGGTGATCGACACCTCGGTGTACTCGATCGGAAGGGCGCCGTCGTTGTTGTCGATCGTGAGCGTGACCTCGGCCCGGCCCAGCGGCGCCCGCCCGGCCGTGCCGGCGAAGATGACGTCCTCCATCTTTCCGCCGCGCAACGCCTTCGCGCCCTGCTCGCCGAGGACCCAGGCGATGGCGTCGACGACGTTGGACTTACCGGAGCCGTTGGGACCCACCACGCAGGTGATGCCCGGCTCCAGCCGCAGCGTCGTAGCGGAGGCGAAGGACTTGAAGCCCTTGACCGTCAGGCTCTTGAGGTGCACGAATCTCCGGGGGTCGGCGGTACGCGTACTGGGGTGCAGGCTACCCGCCGTCCATGTCCGCCGCAGGTCACGGCGCGCTAGGCGCTCGTGTCAGACCAGAAACCGGACAAAAAGATGCGCGCCGCCACGGGGTGGAGGCGCGCGATTCGGGGTGCGTCTGCAGTGCGAGGGGGATCGAGCACCGGGTTTCGGCGCTCGGCGAAGCTCAGGTCAGCGCCGGCTCGGTCAGCCGCAGAATGTCGTCTGCCTCGGCGGCCGCGGCCGCCAGGCGATCATTCTCCGCACGCAGGCGGGTGATCTCGAACTCCAGAGCCTGCACTCTGGAACGCAGTCGGGTGACCTCGTCGAGCAAGCGCCGGTCGGGCGCCGCACCTACGTGGCCGTAGAGGGCCTTCGCCATGGTGACTCCTTGAGAAGCATCGCTTCTTCATTAGTGCCGCGTCTTTTATCAAAGCGCTGCTGCCGGCGAGGTGGATCGAAAACTGCGCCGACAAATGCGCGCCCAGCATGCACCGCACTTCCATGCCCACGGACACGCATGGGCACAGCATCATGCACCGTCGGAAGGGCTCTTAAGGTGCAGATTGCTCACACCTGGCTGGAACCGGGCATGAGTGGGCGCGACTGGCGACACCTCCATAGTCCGCCGATACCCACGCTCCGTCAAGCGGTGTGGGCCGGCTCAGGCCCGTCGGCGTAGTGAATCATGCCACGCAAGCGCGTTTTTACCAGGCCTTATGTTTTCCTTTGCCGGTTTGCCGCGCAGCCTCGCCGATGCTTACGGTCACCCAGGTCGATTCTCCTCGATCCCCAAGGTGGACGTGGAGGCAGCGCGTCGACGTGACCGCGAGCGGACCGCGCCCGCACCGTCCTCCCCCGGTACAGCGGCGGTCGCGACGCTCGCAGCGCACGGCATCGTCGGGGCGCTGCCTCCCGCCCACCGACTCCACCGACCTCGCTCGCTGAAGATTCGGATTTTTCCGGCAATTCAGGCGGCAAATCGGATAAAAACCGCGTAATTCTGTCGCCTAACCGACAAGATCTGGTAACTTGCCGGGGCTGTGTCGTTGCAGCCTTCGTGAAATCGACCCCGTCGCGCGAGCGCATCTGCCTGCTCACCGGCGGCGGATATCCGTACCGGCGGGACGCCCTCAGCGGCTGGTGCCGGACCCTCGTCGAGGGGCTGCGCCGGTTCCGCTTCGAGTTGCTGACCGTCACGGACCGCGAACCGCCGTCGGCGCCCGCGTACCGGCTGCCGCTCAACGTCGGCTCCGCGCGGGCCGTTCCTATTCCGCGGGAACCCGCGCGGGCCGAACGCCGCCGAGGCGACGGCGGCGACGCGGCCCGGCGCGCGGGCGTCCTGCTCTGCCAGGGACTGGTAGCCGAGCAGGCCGCGACGGTCTTCGGCGAAGGGCTGCGGCAGCTCGCCGAGCTCGCCGGCGACCGGCCCGCCGCGCCGGTCGGAATGCCGCTGGCGGATGCGCTGCTGGACGCGTGGCGGACCGGGACGGCCCCGACCGCACCGGATCAGCTGCCCCCGCCCCGGTTGAGCATGCGCGACGCGCGGACCGCGGCGGCCCTGCTGAAGCACGCGCTCAGCGCGCTCGCCGTCGAGTTGCCCGAGGCAGACCTCGTGCACTGCGTGGGTGGGACGACGCCGCTGATCACCGCGCTGGCCGGGCATTGGCGGACCGGCGTGCCGCTGCTGCTCACCGAGGCCCGCGCGCCGGTCGCCCGGCACAAGCCGGCCGAGGAGCGCCTCTCGCCCGCGGTGCGCGCGGTGCTGCGGCGGTTCCGGGCGGCGGTCGCGCGCACCGGCTACGCGGAGGCGGGACTGATCGCGCCGCTCAGCGCGTACCACCACGGCTGGGCGCTGCGGCACGGCGCGCAGGCGGACCGCCTGGTGCAGGTGCCGGCCGGGGTGGATCCGTCGGAGTACCCGGGCGCGGCGGAGGCGGACACCGATCCGGCCGTGGTCTGGGCCGGCAGCGGCGGGCCGGACAGCGGGCTCGCCCCACTGCTGGCGGCCTTCGAACAGGTGGCCGCGGCGCTGCCGGGCACCGTGCTGCACCTGGTCGGCGTCACGGCCGCGCACGAGGACTACTGCGCGGAGCAGATCGAGCGCACCGGGCTGGGCCGGGCGGTACGCCTGCACCCGCTGCCGGCCGACCCGCGGGACCGGTACACGGTCGGGCACGTGGTGGCGCACGTGCCGGGGCCGGCGGATCCGCCGTACCGGTTGATCGAGGCGATGATGTCCGGCCGCGCGGTGGTCGGCGTCGACGTCGGCCCGGCCGCGGAGACGCTCGGCGACGCCGGCGTCCTGGTCCAGCCGGATGACCCGGCCGAGCTCGCGATCGCCGTGGTCAACCTGCTGAGGTCGCCGCCGCGGCGGCGCGCGCTCGGCGACGCCGCCCGGCGGCGCGCTCTGACGCATTTCACGAACGACCGGGTGGTACGCGTCTACGGCGAGCTCTATGCCGACCTCGCCGCGCCCCCGGCCGCCCCCGCCTTCGAACTGTCGCTCACCGTGCCCGCCCCCCGAGCCGTCCCGCCGACAACGTTGCGCTGGCTCACCCGGGAGGCCACATGACCGAGCGCAGGCACGCAAAGGAAGGCACCACATGACCGACCGCACCGGAGTAAGCACCGCATGACCATCACGACGTCACGAGCCGGGACCAAGAACCGCGGACGCCGAGGTGGGCCCGTCGAGCCGCGGCACACCCGAATACCAGCCCGCCCCAGGCCGCGCCCCGGCAAGATCGAGACAAATCTCACACCGTCGCCCGTCGCCGAGCCGGTGGACCCGCCGCTCGCGGGCGAGCCGGACAGCCACGTCGTCGCGACGACGTCGGCGCGCTTCCGCCACGCCGCCACCCGGGGCCTGCGCCGCGCCCCCGCCAACCGCGGCTACCTGAGCGCCGCCCTGCTGCGCTGCGCGCTCTACCTCGGGCCGTTGAGCGTCGCCGTGGCCGCCGCCCGGCCGCTCGGCGAGGTCGCCTGGCCGGTTCCGCTGAGCACGCTGCTGCTCGGCTGGACCGCCGCGCAGGCCCTGACCGCCACCGGCGTCGCCGTCGCGCGCAAAGCCGGCGCCGCCGCCGCGGCCCGGCTGGTCTGCGGCGGCTTCGCGGCGGTCGCCGGGCTCTGGTCGGCGCTGGTCTGGGTCGCCCCTCAGGCGCTGCTCGGACCGCACCGCGGGCTGGCCCTGGTGATCGGTCTCGGCGGGCTCGCCAGCCTGGCCTCAGTCACCGCCGCGCTGGTCACCCGGGCCGAGGCGGCCGTCGTGCGGTGGAGCCTGCCCTGCTGGCTGCTGGCCGCCGTCGGCGTGGCGGGCCTCGTCGGCGACTCGCCGGCCGCCGTCGTGCCGATCGACATGCTGCTCCCGGCGGCCATCGTGGTCGCGACCGTACGTGCCTTCCGCCCGGTCTTCCTCCCGGGGGCGCGCGGCCGGGCGCCGCGCCTGACCCGGCCGGAGCTGCGCCGCGGCGGCGGTTACCTGGTCATCGGGGCCTCCCAGGCAGTCTGCGTCGGCCTGCTGTGGCGGGCCGGGCCGTCCGGCTCGACCGCGCCGTTCTGGCTGCCCCTGCTGCTGGCCGTGCCGATCCTGGAGGCGCTGATCGGCTGGCACACCGACCGGGTCGACGCCGGGCTGGACGCGGCGGAGAGCGGCGCCGACTACGGCCGGCACGTACGCGGCGTGACCCTGATCACCCTGGCCGGCCTGGTTCCGCCGTTCGCCGTGGGCTGCGCGCTGGCCGTGGCCGCGTACCGCGTCCCCGCCGAGCTCGCGGCCATCCAGGGAACCCGGGCCGGGGTGCTCGAACTGGCCGGCGGGACGCTGCTCGGCGGCGTCTTCGCGATCACGTTCCTGCTCGCCGCGCGTACCCGGACCGCCGTCGCCGCCGTCCTTGCCGCCACCCCGCCGCTGGCTGTCGCCGCGCTGCCCATCCTGCCCATGCCGTCCGCCGGCGCCCTGCCCGACGCCGTCGCCGTGCTCGCCGCGACCCACCTCGCCGGCCTGCTCGTCGTGGCGATCACCGCGGCCGACCAACGACGAATCCGGAGCGCATCGTGAAGACCCTGTTTCCCCCCTACGCCCACCCGTCGCCCGAGCTGGAGCTCGACGCCGAGACCTGGATCGTGCGGGACGTGCCCCGCGAGCGCCGCTCGCTGCACCAGTCCCTCGGCCGCATCGACCTGGACTGGGGCAGCCGCTCGCTGGCCGACGTGCTGGCCGATGTGGACGCGTGGCGCGAGGACGGCGCCGAGGGTCTCTTCCTCGATCGCGCTCCCGCGGGATCGGGCGGGGTCGGGCCGGTGGCGCTGACCATCCGGCTGGCGGCGCGGCGAGGGCTGCACCGGGTCGTGCTCAACCCGGGCGTGCCCACGCACCCGCTCTTCCGGGATCTCGGCGTGCGGATCTGCACCTTCGAGGGGCCGTGGTCGGCCTACCAGAGCTGGGCGGGCGACGGCGTGCGCCCAGGCGACGGGCACATCGTGCACGGCGTGCCGGCCGCGCTGCTCACCGCCGCGCGCCGGCTGATGGGCCGCCGGGGCGCCGGCTTCGGGCTGGCCACCGACGCCAGCCCGTACCTCACCGCGGCGACCGCGGGCGGGGCTGGCAGTGTGGACAGCTGAACGACGACCGGTTCATGAACTGTTCACGGCGGATCGGGGCGCCGCAGCGGCGGCACGGCTCACCCTCGCGGCCGTACGCGTTGAGCGAGCGGTCGAAGTAGCCGCTTTCGCCGTTCACGTCCACATAGAGCTCGTCGAAGCTGGTGCCGCCGGCGACGATGGCTTCGCCCAGCACGTCGCGGACGTGCCCGAGCAGGCGGCGCACGGCCGGCCTGGTCAGGTGATCCGTGGGCCGGGCGCCGTGCAGCAGGGCACGCCAGAGCGCCTCGTCGGCGTAGATGTTGCCCACGCCGGAGATCAGCGTCTGGTCGAGCAGCGCGCGCTTGACCTCGGTGTGCTTGCCGCGGAGGCGGGCGACGAACGCCTCGTCGTCGAAGAGTGGGTCCATCGGGTCGCGGGCGATGTGCGCGATCTCGGCGGGCAGCTCGGCGCCGCCCTCGGAGACCGAGAGGCCGCCGAACGTGCGCTGGTCGACGAAGCGCAGCTGCGGGCCGCCGTCGGTGAAGGTGAAGCGAATCCGCAGGTGCTTCTCGTCCTCCGCCTCGGCGGGCTGCATCAGCAGCTGGCCGCTCATCCCGAGGTGGCCGATGATCGCGTCGCCCGAGTCGAGCGGAAGCCAGAGGTACTTGCCGCGGCGGCGCACGTCCAGGACGGTGCGGTCGGCGAGCAGGGCGGTGAAGTGCGCCTCGCCGGTCGGGTGGCGGCGGATGGCACGCGGGTGACGCACCTCGACGGTCTGGATCGTCCGGCCGGCCACCCACTTGGCCAGTCCCTGCCGGACCGTCTCGACCTCGGGCAACTCGGGCACGGCGGAGTCTCCCTCTACAACGTGTAGGGCCAGACGGCGACCAGGTAGGCGCCGTACCAGAGGCCGAACGCCGCCCACGCCGCGATCGACAGCGCCGCGACCCGGGGACGGGCGCGGCCGGCGGCGACGGCGGCCGGGAGCAGCGTCAACAGTACGGGCACGAGCAGGCGCGGCTTCGAGTGGTAGAAACCGGCCTGGCCGTACACCAGCACCATGGCCACCACGCCGTAAACCGCGAGCGGCGGCCAAGGCTTCCCGACCAGCGCCACGGCGGCCGCGGCCAGGGCGGCGAGCAGGATCAGCGCGACGCTCACCGGCACCCAGCCGTCGCCGGCGCTCAGCGTGTTGTAGAGGAATGTGACCGTGCTCGCGCCGTAGTCGAAGGACGTGCCCCACCCAGCGGCCTGGATGCGGAACCACGCGCTCGGATCGCCCACCCGCGAGCCGACCCAGATCAGGAAGAGTGGCACCCCGGCGAGGGCCACGATGGCGGCGGTGATCGGCTGCCAGGCCTTCTCGCGCGACTGGCGGACGGCCATCAGCGCGGCGACCGCCAACCCCAGCGCCGCGGCGGCGCCGGTCGGCCGGGTCAGCGCGGCGCCGAGACCGAGCAGGCCCGCGGCCCACCACACCTTGCGGTGGGCGGCCACGAACATCCCGGCGACCAGGGCCAGGAACAGTCCCTCCGAGTACGCCATGGACAGCACCACGGAGACCGGGGCGGTGCAGCAGATCGCCACCAGCGCCCAGCCGGTGCGCTTGCCGTACAGGCTGGTGCCGAGCAGGTGCAGCGCGAGCGCGGCGCCGATCGAGGCGAGCCAGCTGACCGCGATCGCGGCCGTGCCGGAGTTGACGCCGAGCGCCGAGACGCCCCTGATCAGCATCGGGTAGAGCGGGAAGAAGGCCAGCTCGTTGCCCTGCAACTGGCCCGCCTGGTCGTACGTGTAGCCGTGCGGGTAGCCGTTGACGGCCACCCGCAGGAACCAGCCGCCGTCCCAGACCAGCAGCCGGGCGCGCAGCCCGATGTCGTTGTGCGACGCGGCGCCCAGCCAGGCCAGCATCAGCAGCTGCCCGACCCGGGTCAGCGCGAAGATGCCGAACGCGACGCCCGCTCCGCGCCAGCCGCCCGCGGCCCGCCACAGGCTCACGCTCTCCACCGGCGCCGTCTCGGCCCGCTCCCGCACGGTCACGCTCACTGGTCGGTCTCGTTCTTGTCTTCGTTCTTGCCGTCCCGGCTCGCGGTCGCCCGCTCGCTGAGCATGCGCCAGGCCGCCGCGGCCGCCCGCTGCTCGGCCTGCTTCTTGCTGCGCCCCTCGGAGCCGCCGTAACGCTCGCCCGCCACCACCACCCAGGCGGTGAACGTCTTGGCGTGGTCCGGACCCGAATCCTCGATCACATAGTCCGGCACGCCCAGGCCGAGCGCAGCGGTGAGCTCCTGAAGGCTGGTCTTCCAGTCGAGCGCGGCGCCGCGACCGGCCGACTCGGCCATCAGCGGGTCGAACAGCCGGTGGATGACCTCGCCGGCCACGTCCAGCCCGTGCTCGAGATAGATCGCGCCGAGCAGCGCCTCGAGCGTGTCCGCCAGGATGCTGGCCTTGTCCCGCCCGCCGGTCGTCTCCTCGCCCTTGCCCAGCAGCAGGTGCGGGCCGAGGCCCCGCGGCCCGAGGGTACGCGCGACGTCGGCCAGCGCGTGCATGTTGACCACGCTGGCCCGCAGCTTGGCGAGCTGGCCCTCGGGCAGGTCGGGGTGATTGTGGAAGAGCGCCGAGGTGATCACCACGCCGAGCACCGAGTCGCCGAGGAACTCCAGCCGCTCGTTGGTGGGCAGGCCGCCGTTCTCGTAGGCGTACGAGCGGTGGGTGAGCGCGCGCTCGATCAGGTCCGGCTCGAACGGAATGCCGAACGCCTCCTCCAGGGGGGCGGTCGGCGGCCGGCGACGCTTATCACTCATGGAGACACCTCGTTGTGCGGGATCGCGTTCTTGGGAAGCACAGCGGCGATCGACGCGACAGCCCCGCGGCGATGCAGGTCAGCGGCGAGGGCGATGCCGGCGGCCAGGTCAGCGCCGGACGCGGCGCCGTGGCAGACGACGACGGTGCCGGACACGCCGAGCAGGATGGCCGCGCGGGCCGGGACGTCCCGGCCCGCGGTCAGTGGCGGCCCGATCGTGGCGTACGCCGTCTCGAGCCCCTTGAGCAGGATGTTGCCGGTGAAGCCGTCGGTCACGACCACGTCGCAGGCGCTGCCGAGCACGACGTCGTGGCCCTCGACGAGTCCGACGTAACGGGCGCCCGCGGGCAGGTCGAGCGCGGTGAAGATCGGCGGGAGCGCGCGGCGCAGGCGGTCGCCCTTGCCGCGCTCGGTGCCGATGGTGAGCAGTCCGACCCGCGGCTCGGCGACCTCGTGCACGACGGCCGCGTACGCCGCGCCGAGGCGGGCGTGCATGGCAAGGGTCTCCTCGTCGGGGTCGACGGAGGAGCCCACGTCGAGCAGCACGAGGCGGCCGGTCGCGGTCGGCAGGACGGCGGCGAGCGGGGGACGGCGTACGCCGGGCCAGCGGCCGAGGCCGAGCGCCGCCGAGGTGACCGTGGCGGCGGTGTTGCCCGCCGAGACGACCGCGTCGGCGATCCCCTGCGCGACCGCCAGCACGGCCGTGCGGACCCCGGACTCCACCCAACTCTCGGCGTGTGGCGCGAGCGGCTCGTCGACAAGCCGCTCGTCGGGGATCGGCAGCATCCCGACCCGGGCGTGGTCGGCCGGGTCGAGGGCGTCGAGAACCGCGCCGGCGGCATCGATCGGGCCGACGAGAAGCAGGTGAAGGGAGGGGTCGGCCTGACAGGCGCGCAGAGCGCCGTCAACCACGACGGCGGGAGCGTGGTCCCCGCCGAGGAGGTCGACGGCGATCCGCGCGGTGCCCGACTCCCCGACAGTCCTCTGTCCAGGAGCCGGCGCACCGGTGGCTCGCCGTAGCTCAGGTGCGACCCGCCCAGCAAGGGGGCGCGTCACTCCTCGAGGCTCAAACCTCGAGGACCTGGCGGCCGTTGTAGGTGCCGCAGACCGAGCAGGCGGTGTGCGGCAGCTTCGGCGACCTGCACTGGGGGCACGCCACGGTGACGACCGCGGTGGCCTTCCAGTTCGCCCGGCGAGACCGGGTGTTGCTGCGCGACATCTTGCGCTTGGGGACTGCCACGGTACCTACTCCTTAAAGTGACGCTCTTGCGGCGAAGCCGCCTCGGGCAGCTCAGTCGTGAGATTGCGCAAAGCGGCCCAGCGGGAGTCGACATCCTCGTGGCTGTGATCGGCCGGGAGGTCGTCGAGATGCACCCCACACTCGGGGCACAAGCCTGGGCAGTCCGGCCGGCAGAGCGGGGTGGTCGGCAGCGTGAGCACCACCGCGTCCCGGACCGCCGGCTCCAGGTCGATCAGGTCGCCCTGCATCCGGCCCACCTCGTCCTCGTCGGTCGTCTCCTCGGTGGTGCTGGCCGCGTAGGCGAACAGCTCCGCGATCGGAACGTCGAAGGACTGGCTGATCTCGTTGAGGCAGCGCCCGCACTCACCGGAGAGTGACCCGCGGACGCGCCCACTGACGTAGACCCCCTCGGAGACCGACGTGAGCACGAGATCGAGCTCGACATCAGACCCCGGGAGGACCGAGATCAGCTCCAGGCCGAGGTCCTCCGGCGCCGGGATCAGCCGTATCAGGGCACGCGTCGCACCAGGCTGCCGCGGAAGCTTCGTCGTGTCGACGACCAGCGGCTGCCTGGGATCCAGGTGACTCTGTGGTGACTTGGGCATCGTATTTTTCGAGATCCTCAGCCATGGGTAGGCCGACAGAAAAGATTACCTGAGCTGTGGGCGTAGCGTCGAATCCGGGGTCAGAACGGCAGCGGCCGCTCGTTGTCCTCGCCCTGGAACGTGCCGATTTCGCGCAGCGCGTGCATCTTGTCGCGGCCGCGCTCGATCGAGGCCAGGGCCCGGGTCAGGAACTGCTCGAAGTTGGCCAGCGCGGTGTCGACGTAGTCGTCGACCTCCTCACGCAGGCGCTGCGCCTCACCTCGGGCCTCGGCGATGATCCGCGCGCCCTCGTGCTCGGCGGAGACCGTGATCTCGTTGACCGAGACCAGCCGGGCGTGTTCGGTCTCACCCTCGCTGATGATCCGGTCGGCCTCGCGCCGGCCGGACTCGATGATCCGGTCCCGCTCCTCGAGCACCGCGACCGCCTTGCGCAACTCGGACGGCAGCTCGGAGCGCAGAACGTCGAGATGCTCGATCATGTCGGCCCGGTCGAACATGAAATTCGTCCGCGACATCGGGACGGAGCGCGCTTCCTGGACGAGTTCGATGATCTCGTCTATGCGGTCGAGCGGATCCACCGGCGTGCCTCACTCCTGTCATCTCGCGCATCCAACCGCCCCGCCCACCACCGGAAAATCGGACGAAAGGCAAACGGAGCGTGGTGCGATCACGGTACTGCGTCGCCGCCGCGCCCGTTTCCGGCGCGCCGGTGCGGCTAGTTCTGCTTGAAGCGGGTGATCAACCGGTCGAGCACGAAGTCCGGCACGTACGCGGAAGCGTCACCGCCCCACTTCACCACGTCCTTGACGAGGCTCGAGGAGAGGAACGAGTAGAGCGGGTTGGTCGGCATGAACAGCGTCTCCACGCCGGACAGACCGATGTTCATCTGCGCCATCTGCAACTCGTAGTCGAAGTCGCTCACCGCGCGCAAGCCTTTGATCACCACTGCCGCGCCCTGCTTGCGGCAGAAGTCGACGAGCAGGCCGTGAAACGACGCGACCCGCACGTTCGGGTACGCCACCGTGGCCTCGGTCAGTATCTCGAGGCGTTCCTCGATGGTGAACAGACCGGTCTTGGACTGGTTGATCAACACCCCGATGATCACTTCGTCGAAGAGCCGGCTGGACCGCCCGATGATGTCGAGGTGCCCGAAGGTGACCGGGTCGAAGGAGCCGGGACACACCGCTCGTCTCATGATCGGCGACCGTACCAAAGAGTGGTCTCGCCGTAGCGCCGGCTGCGGTCGGCCACGATGCCGTCCACCCAGGTCAGCGGAGCGCCGCGAGTGGACCGTTCGAGCGCCACCACGGCGCCCGGCGCGAGCCAGCCGTTCTCGACCAGCGCGTACTGCACCTCGACGATCTCGGCCTCGTCCACCGCGTACGGAGGGTCTGCGAAGACGACGTCGTAGGGGCCGCCGTCGGGCGGGTCGGCGAGCACCTGCGACACCTTGCCGGTGACCAGCCGGGCGGCCGAGCCCGCACGCAGCGCCACGATGTTGTCGCGAATGGTGCGGGCCGCGTGGGCGTCCGACTCGACCAGCAGGGTGAGGGCGGCCCCGCGGGAGAGCGCCTCGAGGCCGACCGCGCCGGATCCGGCGTAGAGGTCGGCGAACCGCGCTCCCGACAGGTCGGTCATCGACGCCAGGGAGCTGAAGAACGCCTCGCGTACGCGGTCCGATGTGGGCCTGGTCCGGGCGCCGGCGGGAGCGGACAACCGCCGTCCGCCGTGCGCGCCCGCGATGATCCTCGTCATGAGGCCTCGCACAGGTCTGCGGTGAACACGACTCGAAGCTACTTCACCGAATACGCACCGCAATCCTTGAGTGAACAATTCCCCACCCGACGAGCACGCTCGGCATCGGAGCGACGCCGTTCGGTTGATGGAAGATCACGGATCCACAACAACACCATTAGCGTCCGCTGAGGCGTACCGCAGGTTCCGCTAAATCGCTATGGTCAGGCGCTGTTGCAGGAGACCTCGGTCACCTGCTGGCGACGTGGGGAGGCGTCGTCGCTGGCCATCGCCGCGTCCGGCGTCGGCCCGCCGCCTCCTCGCCGCACCCCTGATACCCCCTCACAGGAGTTGGCGTGAACCTGTTCAAGTCCAAGCTTCGCCGCACCGCCACCGTGGTCGGCGGCTCATTCCTCGGCTTGGTCGGCGTCGCTGCCATGGCCGCGCCCGCCCTCGCCTGCTACACCGAGTTCAAGCCTGTCTCGTCGTGCGTCAACGCCGACGGAACCTGGGTCGTCAACTGGCAGGTGCACGGCGATCTGCCCGACATTCCCGGCGACATCACGGATGTCCAGGTCACCCCGCAAGACAGCAAGCTGACCGGCATCGTGATCGGCCCGCTGCCGGCCAAGGGCGATCACCTGGACGGCGTCCAGACGCTGTCGGGCGACGCGGAATACGCCCAAATCGCCGTGTCCGGCCACTGGGTCGTCAACAATGGGCAGAGCAACGAGCAGGACATCGCCGCGACTCGCGAAAGCGAGAAGGTCTACAAGCCGACCGAGAAGTGCACCCCGACGCCGGTCGAGAGCAGCAGCGCCCCCGCGCCAGTCGACAGCAGCAGCGCCCCCGCGCCGAGCGAGAGCAGCTCGCCGAGCGCCAGCCCGTCGCCGAGCGCCTCCGTCCCGGTCACGGCGCCGCAGTTCGTCTACACCGACACCTGCACCACGTTCACCGTCGGCATCCAGGTCCCGTCGGACTGGCCCCAGGACATCACGGTCACCTTCACCCCGAGCACTGGCACGGCGAAGACCATCGTCGGCAAGCGCGGCAAGACGACCACCGTGGACTTCCCGGGTTCGACCGGCCTGAAGGTCAAGGCGGCGCCGAAGGGCTACGAGGACGAGACGACCACGCTCACCTACAAGGTGCCGGCGAACTGCAGCAGCAGCTCGGCGGCGGCCAGCGGCGGCCTCGCGGTCACCGGTTCCGCGGCGGCCCCGATCGGCGGCGGCGCTGTCGTCCTCCTGCTCATCGGTGGCGTTCTCTTCTTCCTCGCCCGTCGCCGCAAGGTGAAGTTCACCGCCTGATCGCTGTAACACCGTAGGGGCACGCCGGGCTGGGTCCGGCGTGCCTCTCGCGCTTCGTTCGGGTGGAGTGAAGTGGCCAGGGGATGAGACTCCTCCCGGCCACTCGCCTACAAGGTCGCCGAATCGGAATACATACCCAGTTCAATAGTAGGTGTGGACCGACTACGACGGTCGCGGCGGCGGCATGGTGTAGATCATGACTCTGAGCTGGGAGGCGATCAGAGTCGCCGCGCGCCTCTCATCGATGAATGTCGACGTTGACAGCAGCCGTGACAGCAACGTGGGCGTACGTGGGCGCACGGTGGAGCTTCCGATCCGGCCTGGCTCGGGGACCGGAGGGGTCAGTGGTTGCCGGTGGTGGTCAGGCGCGTGACGGCGTCGATACGGCGTTGGAGGCGGACGGAGCCGCCGTCGACGGCGTCGACGGCGCTGGTGTCGATGTGGTCGAGGATGTAGCGGGCTGCGTCGTGTTTGCCGGTGCGGGCGTAGCCTTCGGCGAGCCAGGTTTGGTAGAGGCCGACTTCGCGGATGTAGTCGGGGTTATGGTTCCCGGGCTGCGCTGGTCGTAGGCGTCGTCGACGCGACGATGGCCAAAGACGTCCACGGCATGAACGCCGCCGCGCAGGAACTTGCCGACCTCAACACAGCGCACCAAGACCTCGCCGACGACATCGCCAAGTACAGGCCAACACCGGTGCCGAGCCAGCCGACGCCACGCCCGCACCGGCCGAGCCGGCGAAGCCGCGCCGCACCCGCAAGCCGACCAAGTAGCCGCAGCAGGGACCACCACCCCGGCACGGACACGGCCCGACTGACGCCGGGCCGCGCGCACGCGCTCATGGCCTCTGGCCCCGCGCGCACGCCCACCCATCACCGAGCCAACACCCACGAGGCTGAACGATCCATCGACTGGCGCGCCGTGATGGTCCCTCCCCGACCACCCTCCTCTGCGGTGCTTCCTGGATCGGTCCGGACCACCAACGACCAACCCGCACCGCCACCCCGCACCGCCGTGGCGGGCACAATCTCGACGCCACCCCGCCAGTCATCGACATATTTCTATGTCGATGATCAGGTGACATCAGCCGTGACAGCAACCGGGACGCATTCGGGCGCACGCAAGCACACGGTCACGACGCAGCAGCCTCTCCCTCGTCGCCACATTTACGCAGGAGATCGTGCACAAGTGGGTGCACCAATAATGCAGGATAGTCGCGCCCCAAGTCTTCGATCTCGCGCCTGGAAAATAGACAAATCTCGCGCGAAAAATCGTCTATCGAGACGGTCAGCACATTCGTCGAGAAGCTGCATTCGATGCGAACATCGTCATTAATCCTCTGAAAATTGATGCACTGGTCGGCCTCCGTGAAGGTGTACGAGTAACTGGAGTCGATATCAAAAACCAGGGCATCCCGGGCTCCGATCATAGCGGCAACGAAATGAAGCGCCGGCACGGACCCGACCTTGGAAGCCAACGCCGTGCCACCAGAGAGTATTTCAACGTCACCTGGAAAAAAGTACCAAAGCAAATCGGCGTTGCTGGCCCGGTCAGGGGAACGATGCTGCTCCCAGCCAATCGGGTCAGGCCGCGCCTCCCGCCTGTGGTTGATCTTTAGCGACATACCCTACCTTTCGGCTATAGCGGGTGCATGGTGCGGACGTTACCCTCCGGGTCAACCCAGACGCGCATCCTCGTGCTTCCATTCTCGCCAATTACTCTCCCAGGTCCAAAATCGTGATCATGTGCATGGTTTCCAGTCACAGAATCGACACGACTCGGTACCGGTGACCCGCGAACCGCCTCATTCGCAAGCGATCCAAAATCGTCGGGATCGAGATCCTCATGGAACTTCGTACCCGCTGCCGGAGTACCCGGACCGTGCAGCGGAAGAATGTGCGTGTCGATTGCGTCATCTGTAAGCCGGACAGGACCCCCGCAGTTGTGGACCAGGACTGGGGTGGTGCCTGCTAGCACATAGAACGTGTGTGTTTTGTCGACCGTGAGGTCGTACATGTCCTGGAGTGCGACGAAGTTGAACGCATGGACGACATTCACGGCTGCGCTACCGCGCGACTGCACTTGGTCCGACGCGACGAGGTCGCCGGCGTCGACCCACATCTTCTTGGCCGGGTTCCAGAAGGGGTGCTGCTCGGTGGTGTGGACGACCACCTGGTGTCCGTCGACCTTGACCGTGAGGTCTGTCAATCTGGTGTCGTGGTCGACGTGGACCGCCGCGACCTTCTGGTCGGCTGTCTTCCCGGTCACTGGGTCGGTTGCCACAACCTGGTCGTCGACCTTGACGTCCCGAATCGGCTTCGTGGTGCCGTCGGCCATCAGAACCGCTGTTGACGGGGTAAAGCTCTGCCCTGCGCACGGTGGTCTGGCACCACCGGCCGCTTCCTCGGCCGCACCCGCGGACGCCTTGGATGCGGATCCTCCGAATGCGTTTCTGGCCAGGCCGCCGGCGATATTGCTGGCTTCCTTCTTCGCGCCGGCGGTGCCGGCTGCGACTGCCGCCTTGGCGCCGGCACCCTCGATCAGCGACGACACGCCGGCCTTGATGCCCTGGCCGGCTACCGAGCCCAGGCCGCCCATCACGCCACCGACGACGGCGCCGACCGCGCCTTGGACGAGCATTCCGCCCAGGCTGAAGTTGCCCTTGTGCTCGACCTCGGTCTGGACCGAGTAGGTGACCATGTTTCCGACCGCGCCCGCCAGGGCGCCGCACGCAACCGCGCCCACGCCCGTCCAGCCGATCGCCATGCCGCAGCCAATGCCTACCGCAATGCCGGCCACCGTGCCCGCAATGGCGGCCTTGTGGTCGTCGACCCAGTTGGCGGCAGAGTTGAAGGCGCCCTTCAGCTTGCAGAAGTGATGGCATGTCGTCTTTGGCGGGCTGGGCTGGGACGGAGGCGGGTTGGACTGGGGCACAGTGTCTACAACGGGCTCGTTGTAGATGCCTCCGCTGGGCTCCTTCGGAAACGACTGACCTGACGGGTCCGCGTGTACTACCGGGCTGTTGTCCGCATACGCATAGCCCTCCATCGACTGCGAGTCACCGCTGTCTAGCACCGGGTCGATCGAAATGAAGCGGCCCAGGGCCGGGTCGTATTCGCGGGAGCCCAGATGGGTCAGGCCCGTCGGATCGGCCGTGCCGCCGACGTATCCCTTGTCGTTGGCCCAGGTCACCGACGTGCCGCGCGGCGTACCGAAGGGGGTCTCGCGGCGGATCGTGGCGGCCTGGGTCTTCTCGTCGAGGGATACGTCCTGGGTGCCCTGGTGGTCGCTGGCCAGCCAGGTCAAACCCTTGGACGTACGCTGCGCGACCGTGCCGCCGCCGAAGGAGTAGTAGCGTGTACAAGACAGGGCCGCGGTGCTGTTGGTGTAGCGCACCTCCTCGTTCGGCAGGAAGAGGGTCTTGCCCGTCGTGTCCCGGCTGATCAGCCGGTTGCCGTCGGCGTCGTAGAGGTAGCTGACACTGCCGGACGTGTCGGTGACGCTCTGTAGGTTCTCTTCGGCGTCCCAGACCAGGGTCTGCGTGCCGTTCGGGCCGGGCCTGGTCTTGGTATTGCCCGCCTTGTCGTACGTGTAGGACGCCGTGTGCGTCCCGGTGCCGTCGGTCGTGGTGGTGCCGCGTAGCGCATGCGGCTGGCCGGTCGTCGGGTCGGTGGTGCTGTCGGAGAACGCGTACTTCGTCGTCGCGTCGCCGTTAGCGGTAGCGCGGGCGACCAGCGTGTCCCGCGCACCACCGGTGGTGTAGGTGTAGCTCTGCCAGTACGGTGCCGGCCCGCCGAGCGAGGATGCGGCCGGCGCACTCACGCAGTCGTCGGCCGTCGGCGTCCACGCATCGCGCAGCCGCTGGTAGCGGTCGTACGTGAAGCACTGGATGTCGCTGTAGCCGCCACCGGTCGGAGTGTCCGCGATCTTGATGACGTCGCCGGCGTCGTCGTACTTGTAGTGCATGTCGGTGACCGTGTTCGGCGTGACGCCGTCGCGGTGCACGCTGATCTCGTTGAGCCGCCCGGTTGTCGCGTCGGTCTCGTAGTTCAGGTACGCCCGCGAGCCCTTGGAGCTGAATTGCCCGGTATAGAGGGTGTACTGCGTGGCGTGGCCCAGCGCGTCGTAGTGGCTGTCGGAGACGATGCTGGACTCGGCGTCCGAGCCGTACACGTTCAGCAGGTCGAGCGGCTGGTCGTAGCTCGTGTAGTCGTAGAGTGCGTTCTCTTCCCGCAGGTCGCCCGTGGCCGGATAGCTGACCCCGCTGATGCTGCCGTCGAGGTTGTATCCGGTGCCGAACGCGTACGTGCCGCCCAGCCCAGTCTCGCTGCTCGGGATCGTCACGTGTGACTTCGTCGGCTGGTAGTGCTGGTCGTACTGGTCGGTAGTGACGACGTACCGGCGGCTCGAATCGATGCGGCTGGACTGGTAGGGCTGCCCCAACACCGGCGTGGTGGTGTTGCTGAAGACGGCCTGGTCGTAGTCCCACTGGGCGAGTTGGCCGGCGGAGGTAACGGTGGCGCCCTTGTACAGCCCGGTCTTGCGGTCGAGCGCGTCGTACGTATACGTGAGTGTGTTACCGGCCCCGTCCTGGCTGGTGGTGAGCCGGCCGCCGGCGTCGTACCGCATGATGCTGGAGCCAGAGTCCGGGTCGGTGCCGCCGGTCCGCCGCCCCTGGACGTCGTAGGAGTAGGTCCACTGGCTGCCGTCCGGGGTCGTCACTGACTTGGGCAGGCCCTGGCTGTTGTACGCGTAGTCGGTGTGGTCGTAGTCGGCGCCGGTGGCGGATGCGGTCGGATACCGACGCAGTTGCGTCGTCCGGCCGCGGGAGTCGGTCCAGGTGGAGCTCGCGGTGGCGCCGGCCGGTGGTTCGACGTCGACGTGGTCGCCGCCGTAGACGGTCGCGGTCCGCCAGCGCTCGACGTTGTTGGGCTGGAAGATCGACGAGATCGCCCGGCCCGCGCCGTCGTACACGATCCGGGTCTGGTTGGGCACGTCCTCCTTCTGTAGCGGCGTCACCAGATCAGTGCCGGGCGTGCCCGCCTTGTCCCAATAGGCACCGTAGTCGAGCACCTGGCGTCCGGCCGCGTCATAGAAGGTGTCGGTGAGGATCCGGCCGCCCGACGGCGACGATGTCTGTGTCTGCCGTGTCCGCAGCAATCCGTCATAGAGGGTGTACGACGTGGTTACGCCGCCCTTGGGATTGAGGTGGCTCGTGGTCACCGCGTTCACGCCGCCGGTGCGGATCAGATAGTCGTAAGCGACGTCCGGGGTGTCCGAGCTCGGGTTCCGGCCGGGCGACCACTCCTTCACCAGGCGCCCGAGCCCGTCGTACTTGATCGTCGTACGCAGCTGGTTGACGTCCACCGTCGAGGTGGCCAGGCCCCATGCGGGCTCCAGGCTGGCAGTCGTGGTCCAGCCCATCGGATTCGTGTCGACGGTCTGCGTGACCGGCCCGGTGGTGGCCGGCATGTACGCAGTCCCGGAGTGGCGGTTTAACGCGTCCCAGGAGTCGACCGCCCGACCGAGGTCGTCGTACGCGGTCTTGGACACCACCGAATACGTTGGGGTGCCGTTGCTGTACGCGCTCATCTGATCGGACTCGGTAACGTCACCCTTGCTCGGCGCGACGCCGTAGCCGTGGCCGTCGTAGAGGGTGCGCGCGTCGCCGATCACATCGCCGACGGCCACCGTGCCGGTCGCTTTGTCGCAGCCCACGGCAAACGTCTGAAGTCGCTGGGGCAGCGTCATCAACCATGCGGTCGTATTGCGCGGCTCGAAGGTGGTGACAGTGCATTGCTCGTCGCCGGTCACCGCCTCGTCGCCGTAGTCGTCCTCCTTGACGACCATCCCGTACGAGTCGAAAGTGCTCTTCGTATAAGTGGTGCGCACCCACGGCGCGTGTTCGAGAGCGGTCCGCGAGTGCACGCCCTGGGTGTTCGTGAAGCGGGCGTTCACCGTCACGCCGGCGATCTTGCGGGTGGCGGTCGCCGCCGATTCCCACGGATCGTCGATCTGGCCGGACACCTCCGCGCCGCCGGGGCCGAGGAAGGTGCGCGTCTCGCGGGTCATTCCCGCGTACGCGTCGTCGTCTGTGACCGACCCGCCCTGCGAGTCGGTCACAGAGACCGACCGCGTCCCGGTCGGCAGATGGTCGCCGTCCATGCCGCGGAAATAGGTGGTCTCGCTGTAGGTCTGCCCACCCGGGTCGCCTGTGGTCACCCCGACCTTGCCGTAGCCCCGCCACTGCGACCAGGTCTTCGCGTCGTCCGGGATGATCCCGTCGTCGTCCGTGTAGTGCCAGGCAGGGTCGCCGATGTACGTGTAGTGGTGCAGCACCCGGGGAGAGCCGCCGGTGGTGTCGGTCTCGGTGACCTCGTTGACCACGTACCGGTTGAAGTAGTCGGTCTGCTTGGGGAATCCCGGCGGAGTCCAACGCACCGGATAGCACCGCTTGGTGTTGTTTTCCGGGGAGGCAGGCATGCTCGTTCCGGCCACGCAGTCGGTGTCCAGATAGTCGACGTGGACGATCGCGCCCGTCTCGGTGTTGATGTCGGTGAGTCGGGGCCAGTTCATCGGTGGCGCGTTGTCGACCGCGTCGACCCGGTTGGCCATCGCCTTGCCGGTGAACGTGACGTCGGGCAGCGTCGTGGTCGTGCCGACCAGACCCGTGTGCCCGATCTTCTCTAGCCACAATCCCGCCCGGGTACCGTCCTGCGGGTCCGGGAACGACTGAGTCAGCGTCCATTGCTCGACACTGCGGAACTTGCCGCTGAGCACGTCGTACGTGCTGGTGGTGACCGATGCGAGCCGCCTGGTCGTGTAGAAGCTCGGCATCCGCGCATCGCACGATGTGGTGCTCGTGCAAGCCAGGTCCCACGGCGTGTCCGGCCAGTGCTTCGCGTCGTGGGTCGCGCAGTCGCTCAGGCAGCGGTCTCCGTACGCGAAATCGACCCGGGCCGACGCGTGCCCGCTGAAGATCGTGTCCGTGCCGGTCGCCGGGTCCGGGGTGACCCGGGTGCCGTAGCCGACGTGGTCCAGGTAGCCGCCGCGCACATACGACTGCACCTTGCCCGTGCCGGACTGATAGTTGTTCGAGTCGGTCCGGTACCAGTACGACATCGTGTTGCCGTGCGGGTCGACGACGTAGTCGAGATTCCACCGCCAGGCCTGGGTGCACGACGAGTCGGCGAACGCGTCCTGGTGGCACGGCTCGTTCGCCTGGTTGCCGAAGACCGGCACGGTCCAGGTCGAGTTCGTGGCATCGCCGGAGGACCAGCCTGGCAGCTTGTTTCGCCCGAACCAGTACTGCGTGCCGTTGACGGTGGTGACCACCCACCACTCGCCGCCCTGGGCGCCGTTGTCCGCGCCCATCTTGTGCTCGATCCGCGACCCATCGTCGTTACGCAGGTGCCACAGGTTCGGGTCGGTGGCGTCCTTGATCAGGTCACCGCCCGCGCCATTGAGGCTCATCGACGCGTTGTCGGTGGCCCAGCATTCGTCGTCAGCATCCTTGTTCGCGTCGCCCGCGTTGTTGCCGTCCGTCTTGTCGTCACTGCACGTCTTGTAGCGCCGCTCGATGTAACCGCTGGTCGCCAGGTCGAAGCCCTCGCCGACCTCGGAGGGTTGATTATTTGAAGCGAGCATCCGCCCGTCGACCGACTGCGAGGAGTAGCCGAGTTCCACCGTCGGGGTCGGACCGCCCATCGCCGGCGGCACCCGCATCGGGAACGACCACGAGAAGTTGCCCGACGAGCCGCCTGCCTGCCAGGTGCCCGATGCGGACAGCGTGGTCGCACCGTAGCTGCCGGCGGGGCCGGCCGGGGTCGCGGCGAGCGCCATCAGCTGCGCGCCGCCAACCTCGACGTCGGCGGTAGCGATCTTGCCAGCGACGTCGTTGTGCGTCGGGACATCGACGACAGCCTTGCAGGCTGCGACTTGCGGGCTCGTCAGTGCGCACTCGGGCAGCCGAACCAAACGCAACCGGGTGGCCCAGTCCGCGCCGTACGCCGTAGCGAACTTGCCATAGTCGACGGCCACCCCGACCGGCACGGGTTCGGTCGAGCCGTCGCTGCGGCGCACCCGGAAGAGTAGGCCGTGGATACCGGACCGGGCGGACGTGGCCTGAGCGAGTACATCCACATGCATCCGGGTAAGGTTCGCGGCCGCCGCTCTGGGAGTCTTGGCGGTCGGTGCCCGAAAACTGACCGGCGAGCCGCTGTCGGCGGAGATGGCTACGTCGGCGCTGCCAGCGGCCGGCCACACCGGCGATGGCAGCACGGCGGCCTGTTTGGGCCGGCCGACCGGCGCAGGCTTGGCGACCGCCTTCCGTACGGGAATGCTGGGCTGCGCCGCCGCCGCGGGCGGGGTGTACGGCTGAGGATTTGCGGCCCAGGCGGGCTGATCGTGCATGGTGACCGCGAGGGCAACTGCCATGGCCATGGCCAGCGTCGCCCGGATTCTGGACGCACGGAACCTCACCGGGGAACCTCCAGGAGTCGAGTGGATGCGCGACGACATATCAGGAGGTCGCGGGCGGATGTAGGACGAGAGCCTTGCCGGTGATGAAGCCCTCGGCGTCGTCGAAGTAGGTGGTGCTTCCGGATTCGTCCGATTGCCACCAGATCATGGTGTTGCGGTAAGGCGAGGACCCGGGCACCGGCGGGGTCTTGAAGAACACCTTCGCGGTGCCGTCTTCGCCGAAGATCATCTCAAACGTCGCCCGTTGGTCCGGATACTCGAGCGACTTCATATTCCTGATCTCGAGAACGAACTGCCGGTTCGGCGCGGAGCCGACCGTCGTGGTGTAAACGCCGGCCTCGTCATCCGGGTCCAGGTTGACGCCCGGCCAGATCTCCACGACTCCCCAGTAATCCACGCCGGCCGGATTCAGGTGGAGGCCGTCCGGGCCCACTTCGCCGCTGGTGTAGTCGTGACCGTAATACCGGAACGAGAAGGGGAAATCCACCGTCCCCCACGTGTCCGGCACTAGTGTGTCCGCGGGGATCCAGGCGGCGTCCTGAAGGTCGCAGTAGTAGCCGAAGCTGTCGACGAAATGGCTCAGCGACAGGTCGACAATGGTGTCACCGCTAGCCGCAACATCGGATTGGCGGTTGCCGTCGCAACCCGAGAACGACTCCAGTGCATAGTCGCCCGGCTCCACATCGCCGAATTGGTAGCGCCCGGACGCGTCCGTCGTGACATAGCGGTTGTCGAGCCGGACAGAGGCACCGGGCAAGACCGCGCCGTCGCGGCTCACGGTCCCGGAAAGGACTCCGTAGTCAATCGGCTGCGGGAAGCTCGGATAGGCGAAGGTGATCGCCGCGCCGGAGCTCAAAGAAGCCGACTGGTACGAATACTGTAGGGCTAAGTTGCCGCCAGGGCTGGTTATACCTACGGCGGCCACGGAGCCCTTGTTGTAGTCATTCGACACGCCCGAGTAGTTGAAGGTAATGGTTCCGTCGGGTGAGAGGATCGCCTCAAAGGTCGCCCGAGCGGTGGATGCGACTATGCCGAAGTTGCGCCACTCCACGACGAAGCGCTGATCGCTCCCGGTGCCGATGGTAGCGGTCCAGACGCTCTCACCTCCATCGATGTAGAGGTCCGCCCAGAAGGGCGCCACCGCACCACGCGGCGCATCGAGGCGGTCGGGCAGGCTCACCGGCGAAAAGAGAGGCTGGTCGTTGGGATCGACGAATTCTAGGACGCCGTCGGACGTCGCCCAGAACTTGTCATACGTCCTCCCGTAGTAGGGAATCGAGAACGGCAGCGAAGTCTCGTCGCTGTCGTGCCGCCAGCCGCCCAACGCCAGTTTGGTAGTGCCAGAGACAAACGCCGTGTTCGGCGTGACCGAGCAGGTGTAGCCGTAGACGTCCGACGCTTGCGCAAGGTTGAGGTCGATGGTGACGGCGTCGTTGACCTCCACTTCGGTAGTCGCGATCCGGCCGGCGCAGCCGACGCCACCGTCGGCGGCGGTCACCGTGTAGGTCCCGGCGTTCATGCCGGTGAACGAGTAGGCGCCGGTCGCGCTGGTGGTCGTGGTTACGTCGCCAGGGGTGAGCAGCACGGTCACGCCGCTGAGCGCCGCACCGGTAAGTGCATCGGTAACCTTGCCGGTCAGCGCCGGCGCCTCGCTGAAGGTCAGGGCCGCCGACGCGAGCGGCGAAGCGTTTCCGGCAGTGTCTATGCCGGCCGCCAGCAGTGTTGGCTGGGCGGCGGAGGCCGAGGTCAGGGTCACCGTGGTCTGGCCGCCGGCCGAGGGCAGCGTCACGGTTGTCGCGGTCCCCGACGCGTCGAGCTGGTACTTCACCTTGGTGACCGCGGTGTCGCCGCCCGCGCTGATGATTGCCTGGATCGTCTTGCCGGCATACGTGGCCGTTCCGGCCGGGAACGTAACGATCGGCGGGTTCGGGAGGCCGACCAGGGTGAACTCGTGCTCGGCGCTGCCCACGGCGCGGGCGTACAGCCGTACGTCGTCGATCGCGCCGGGGAAGAAGCCGGTGGCCGCACCCGCGGCCTTGCCGCGGCCGACCGTTACCGGACCGGTGGCGTCGAACGTCGCTGAAGTGCCGGTAGCCGTCTGCAGGGTGCCGTTGACAAAGAGCTTGAGCCCGTGGCTTGTGCCGTCGTAGGTGGCGAACAGCCTGGTCCAGACGCCGGTTGTCACGGTCGAGTTGGACAGCACCGCGACCGTCGTCGGTGCGTCCACGTCGGTTGCCGCGACGGCGAAGCGCCACTTCTTGTCCGTCACGCTGTAGCTGAGCAGGAAGGGTGAGGTCCGGGTGCCGTCCTGGGCGACGATTACGCGCTGTCCCGAGCCTGCCGCGCTATCCAGTCGCACGATGGCCGCGACCGTGAAGCTCACGTTGGAGTGCACGGTGACCGGCGTGCCGGTGCTCGGGTTGTTCGTCACGACCGGGCCGGTCGTGGCCGTGTACGCCGATGTCCCGTCCCCGGTGAAGGCCTTGCCGTAGCTGCCTCGCCCGGCCGACCAGGTGCCGCCGGTGACCGCGAAGGTGTTGCCGTGCAGAGAGTCGTCCGCGCCGTTCTGACCGTCGAAGGTCCACCGGGCGTCCGGCCCTGTGCCGGCTCGCACGCTGAACTGGTAGCTGTACGCCGCCGAGTAGTTGCCGGCCTTGTCCCGCGACCACACGCGCAGGTTGAAGGTTTGGTCGCTCGCGGGCGTCAGCGTGATCGTCGCAGTGTGGTCGGTGCTGCTCGCGGCGACTTGGGTGGCGCTGGCTGCGCTTATGCCCGGGTCGAGCGTGTACGCGTACCCGTAGAAGTCGGCCGGCACCGTGGCCGACGGCTTGAGGACGAAGCTGCCCGCGGTGCCGACGCCGCCGTGCAACTGCCCGTCGTTCGGGTAGTCGGTGGAGGTCACCGCGCTCGGCGCGCCCGGTGCGGTCACGTCGACTTGAAACTCGCAGGTCGCGGAGTACTGGCCGTTGTCGATGCCGTCGTTGGCGATGGCCTGCACCACGTAGGTGCCGCCATCCGCTAGCTTCCCGGCGGGCATGGTGGCATTGGCGTACTGGCCGGAGACGATCGAGCCCTGGGCCACCGAGTTGGCGCTGCTGCGCGATCCGCCCGAGTAGTTCCACCAGTAGAACGTGCCCTCGAGCAGGCGTGCCGTGCCGTCCGGGTCGGATAGCCGCGCCTTCAAGGCAGGCGTCAAGGTCCGCAGGTACGGGCGGGAAGCACCTCGCACGCACGGCTGCCCGCCTGCGGTGATCGTGTCCGGGGCGTTCGGGTACGAGTTGTAGATGACCGTCAGCAGCGCCGTGCCCGCGTCGAACTTCTTCCAGTTCTTGACATCCGACTCGCTGACCTCGCGCAGGCCGAAGGTCAAGGTGCCGGAACTGCCCCCGGAGGCGGTCTGCACCGCGCTGGTCACGCCCCATTCGGTGCGGCGACGGACCCGGTCGTACGCGTGGCTGTTCGCCGTGGCGACCACCGCGCCCCAGCTGCTCGCGTTTGTCGACCAGGTGGTGCCCGAGCTGATTCCACCGGTGACCCGCACCTGGGTGCCGTAGTCGGTGTTCGTGTACGAGTACACCGTGTCCATCGACAGCTTGGCGTCCTGGATGTGCTTGTGCAGCAGCCCGGAGACTCCGAACGCGAAAAGCGAGCGGTAGATCATCGGGCTCGGTGAAGTCGTGTAGCCCACCTTTGCGCACTGGATCGACGTGTACGGCGCCGGGCAGTCCTGCTTGTCGAAGCTCCAGTACGACTGCGACGGGAAAGCGCTATTGATCATCGTCCAGGCCGACTTGCCGAGCGCCGGGTCGATGTAGACGGGGAACTTCGTGGCTTTGCCGCGAAGCATGCTCAGGTCCGGGTGCACGACAAGATCGCCGCCGACGAACTGGACCGGCATCGCCGAACGCGCCGCGCCCGGCACCGCCCGGGAGACGCGGGCGGGCCCGTCACCGGCCGGCTTTGTCGAGTCCCACATGACCGGCGTGCCGGAGCCGAAGAGTGTCGCGCCCGACCCGTCGACCGCGGTCAGCGCGCCCGCGGCGTCTTGCCGCAGCCTCAGGCCGGTGGTTGTCGTCGCGAACCGCACCGCGGCCAGCGCCGGGTTGGCTGCGGCCGTCGCGTCCTTCACGACGAGCATCTCCGCGAATCCCTCGGCCTGCGCGGTCAGCACGAGATCCACGCCGGGCAACACCTCGGAGTACGTAGCGTTCGACCCGGACAGTTTCGGCGCCGGGAGCGCACCCGGCCACCGCAGGCCGAGTTCGGCAGAGCCCTTGCCGATGGTGACGGCGGGCCCTGCGCCACCGCCGGAGAAGGCGATCCGCAGCGAGGTCGCAACCGGGGCAATCCGGCCGTCTGTGGCCCGGCGCAGCGTCGGGTCGGGCTTGACCCAGCGCCCGCCAGCGTCGCGTACCCGCTGCACGACCGCGGACGACTCGGCCGTGAAAGTGCCATTTGCGTTGGCGAACACCTGGGTTTTCTCGTCCCGCGCGGCGACGACTTCGACCCGGCCGCGGCAGGCGGTCGCGGCGCGAAGGGCAGACGCCTCGTCGTCCGCGCCCCGCGGGCAGTTCGCTGCCGGCTCCGCCATCCCGGGGTGCGATCCGCTCAGCACCACGGCCGACGTAGTGGGCAACAGCACGGCCACCAGAAGCGACAGGACAGAACGCGCACGCCGACGTCTCAACACGATCGACTCCCCCGCTGATCAATGTGTTGACCGCAGGGTAGGCGGCCGCTGACGTCCAGTCAACAACTTCGATATGAAGCGTGGACGCCCCCTGGCAGGCATCACTACATTTGCATGTAGCAATAGTGGAGCCGAGCGGACGGCTAGAACGCTGGCGGCGAGAAGGCGCCGTCCTCGTTCGGGAGGTAGTCGTGGACGGCCACGACCGCCTCGATGGGGAGCACACCGTACAGATGCGGGAAGAGCGCCCCGTCCGGGGTGGACGGGTCACCCTGCTCCCAGGTGACTGGGACCGGCAGCCGCGCCTCGTCGATCTCCAGGAGCACCAGATCGGTACGGCCGCGGAAGAGCAGCGTCGCCGGCAGGTGCACCAACTCGGGCGTGGAACAGTGGATGTAGCCCTGCGTGGCCAGCGTGTCGCCCTCGTAACTCCCGGTGGCGACCGCCTCGGCCCAGGTCTCGCGCGGGCAGATGTGCAGGATCATGACTATCCCTTCTCCAGGTACTCGGCGCGCTCCTCGTCCACCAGCGCGGCCACCGACGCGGCCAGCGCGGGGTACCTCGCCAGGTCAGGGTCGTCGCCGATCAGCTCGGTCGCCTCGGCCCGAGCCTCGGTGATCAGCTTGGCATCGCGCAGCAGCGACAGCAGGCGCAGGTGGGAATGCTTGCCGGACTGCGAGGCCCCCAGCACGTCACCCTCCCGGCGCTGCTCCAGGTCGATCTCGGACAGCTTGAAGCCGTCGGTGGTGGCGGCCACGGCGTCCAGCCGCTCGCGGGCCGCCGTGCCCTCCACGGACTCGGTGACCAGCAGACAGACGCCGGGCGCCGTGCCGCGGCCGACGCGACCGCGCAGCTGGTGCAGTTGCGAGACGCCGAACCGGTCGGCATCCATGATGATCATGACGGTCGCGTTGGGCACGTCGACGCCGACCTCGATCACCGTGGTGGCCACCAGCACGTCCAGGTCGCCGGCGGCGAAGCCGCGCATCACCGCGTCCTTCTCCTCGGTGGGCAACCGGCCGTGCAGCACGCCGATCCGCAGCCCGTGCAGCGGCCCCTCGGCCAGCAGCGGCGCGACCTCGGTCACCGCCAGCGGCGGGCGCCGCGAGGAATCGTCGGTCCGGTCGGCGGCGGACGGCTCCTCGTCGTCGACCGTGGTCCCGTCGCCGATCCGCGGGCACACGACGTACGCCTGGTGGCCGGCCTCGACCTCCTCGCGCACCCGGCGCCAGGCCCGGTCGAGGAAGGCCGGTTTCTCCGGCGGCACGACGTGCGACGCGATCGGCGACCGACCGCGCGGCAACTGCGACAAAGTGGATATTTCGAGGTCGCCGTAGACGGTCATCGCGACCGTCCGCGGGATCGGCGTCGCCGTCATGACCAGCACGTGGGGCGGGCGGGCGGCCTTCGCGCGCAACGCGTCACGCTGCTCGACGCCGAACCGGTGCTGCTCGTCGACGACCACCAGAGCGAGGTCCTTGAAGTCGACACCCTCGTACAGCAAGGCGTGCGTGCCCACGACGATGCCGGCCGTGCCGTCCGCGACCTTTGCCAGCGCGGCCCGCCGGGCCGCCGCGCCGAGCGAGCCCGTGACCAGGGTGAGCTGGGTGCCGGCCGGGTCGCCGTCGAGCTCACCGGCCCGGCCGAGCGCGTCGAGCTGCGCGCCGATGCCGCGGAAATGCTGGGTGGCGAGCACCTCGGTCGGGGCGAGCAGGGCGGCCTGCCCGCCGGCGTCGACGACCTGCAGCATCGCCCGCACCGAGACCAGGGTCTTGCCGGAACCCACCTCGCCCTGCAGCAACCGGTGCATGGGGTGGGGCTGCGCGAGGTCGGCGGCGATCTCCTCGCCCACCTCGCGCTGTCCCTCGGTCAGCTCGTACGGCAGGCTGGCGTCGAATTTCGCGAGGATCCCGGCCTCGGCGCGCGGTCGCGCCGTGCTGGGCGTCGCGGCCGATCGCGCCCGGCGTTGCACGAGCGTGAGCTGTACGGCGAAGGCCTCGTCCCACTTCAGCCGGTATTTCGCGGAGTAGAGGGACTCCGTCGAGCTCGGGCGGTGGATCTCGCGTAGCGCCGTGCCGATGCCGACCAGCTTGCGATTGGCGCGGATCGCGGCCGGCAGCGGGTCGTCGGGCGGCTGGAAGGTGTCGAGCAGGGTCCGGACGTTCTTGGCGATCACCCAGGTCGGCACGGCCTGCGCCGCCGGGTAGACCGGGATGATCGCGCCGGCGAACTCCTCGATCTCCTCGGCCGCCTCGTCCTGCGTCGCGTCGACGCTCAGCAGCTGGTAGGCCGGGCCGTTGAGCTGGCGCTTCCCCCGGAAGTCGGTGATCTTGCCGGCGAACAGGCCCCAGCGTCCCCGGCGCAACTCGCGCTCGCGCCAGGCCTGGTTGAAGAACGTGCAGGTCAGCGTCGCGCCCGAACCGTCGCCGAGGGTGACCTCCAGCATGTTGCCGCGGCGCGCGCGCATCGGCTTCACGCTGACCGACTGGACCTGGGCCAGCAGCGTGACCTGCTCGCCGATCTCCAGCTTGCGCATGTCGGTGTGCTCGCCGCGCTCGTCGTACCGCCGCGGGAAGTGATAGATCAGGTCGCCGCCCGTGTGCAGGTCCAGATGGGTGGCGAGGGCCTTGGCCGCGCGGTCGCCGAGCACCTGGCTCAGCGGCGTGTCGGTGGTGCTCGGCTCGGTGGTGCTCGGCTCGGTCATTCCACTCCTACCAGCAGGTGATAGCGGGGTTGCCCACCCGCATAGCACTGCAACTCGACGAAGGGCCAGGCCTGCGTCACGTGACCGCCCAGCGTCTCGGCCAGCCCGGGCGGCGCGTCGGCGCCGAGGACCACGGTGGCGAGCTCGCCTCCGCCGCCGAGCAACCGGTCGAGCAGGCGACGGCTGACGTCCTCGAGGTCGGCGCCGATCACGTGCACCTCGCCGTCGACGAGGCCGAGCAGGTCGCCGGCCCGGCAGGGCCCGGCCACGGTGAGCGCAGCGCGCTCGGCGGTGCACACCTCGCCGTAGCGGCACGCGCCGGCCGCCTCGGCCATCGCTATCACGTCGTCGGCGAAGGGCCGGGCCCGATCGCGAACGGCGAGGGCGGCCAGCGCCTGTACCGGCGAACGCGTGGGCACCACGCTGACCTGGACGCCGGTCAGCTCGGCCTCGCGGGCTGCGGTGCTGGCCACGGCGTGGGTGTTGGCGTCGTTGGGCAGCAGGACCACGTGGCCGCAGCCGGTCGCGGCGATGGCCGCGAGCATCTCCCGGGTCGACGGGTTACGCCCGACGACCGTGGCGCCCTCGGCCTCGAAGAGCGCGGTGAGCCCGTCCCCGGCGGCCACGACTACGGCGCCGCGACCGTCCTCGGCCTGGGCCGGCCGGCCGGGTGAGGGCCCCTCTGCCGTCGCGGCGTGCGCCGTCGCGGCGTGCGCCGTCTCGGCGTGCGCCATGGCCGCGCCGTGCGTCTCGTGCCGGGCCTGTTCGTCGAGCGGCGTCACCTCGATGCGGTGTGGCCGTCCGGCCACGACGCCGGCCTCGAGGGCCGGACCGATGTCGCCGGCCTGGACGTGCACGTGGACGTTCCACGTAGGTGGCGTGCCCTCGCCGGTGCCCACCACGACGAGCGAGTCGCCGAGCGAGTCGAGCACCCGCCGGAGAACGCCGACCGAAGCCTCCTCGGCATCGAGCAGATATTGCACCTCATAACCGAAGCGCCCCGACCCGTGGCCCGACATGTCCCCATCACCCGACCCATGGCCATCACCCGACGGGAGGCCATCACCCGACGGGAGGCCGTCACCCGACGGGAGGCCGTCACCCGACGGGAGGCCGTCACCCGACGGGAGGCCGTCACCCGACGCCGAAGGCGGGCCGGACCCCGCGGCGCCGTGTGCAAAGGGACCGTCCGCCACCTCGGGCGCGTCGAGGGCCGCCCGGCCGGCCGGGGAAACGGGGTCTGCCGGGCCCAGAGCGTCGACCAAGGCATCCAGCAGGAGGCAGAGACCGCGGCCACCGGCGTCCACGACGCCCGCGCGGGCCAGGGCCGGAAGCTGCTGGGGCGTGCGCGCCAGCGCCTCACGGGCGGCGCGCGCCGCCTCCTGGGCCACGGCCCGCAGGTCGTCGGACTTGATCCGCCCGGCGGCGTCGGCCGCCGCGGCCACCACCGAGAGGACCGTGCCCTCGACCGGGCGGGCGACCGCGGCATACGCGGCCTCGGTCGCCGTGCGCAGCGCCCGCGCCAACTCGATGCCGCGCACCGCGACCGAGGTGGCGAGGCTGTCGGCCATGCCGCGCAGGATCTGCGACACGATCACGCCCGAGTTGCCCCGCGCGCCCAGCAACGCTCCGCGGGCCATCCGACGCAGCGCCCGCGCTCCGCCAGGGCCGTCGGGCGCTGCCGTCGCCTCGTCGAGGAGGGCCTGCTGGGCGGAGGCAAGGGTGAGGACGAGGTTGGTGCCGGTGTCGCCGTCGGGCACCGGGTAGACGTTCAGCTCGTCGATCTCGCGCTGGTGTGCCCGCAACGCCTCGAGCCCACCACCGCACCAGCGGCGAACGGCGGCGGCGTCCAAGGTTTCCAGCACGCGAAAATCGTACTAACCACCCCTGACAATCGCCCGAGGCCGCACCCTGACCGGGGCGATTGGCTGTGCCGGTGGCGCATCGGGTAACCTTGCCGGGTTGCCTTGGCGTTGTGCGTCGGGCGCCTTCAGATCTTGGTTCACCTCAGTTCGCTTCAAACCCAGGAGTACCCCGTGGCTAGCGTGTGCGACGTCTGTGGCAAGGGACCGGGCTTCGGCCACAACGTGTCCCACTCGCACCGGCGGACCAACCGCCGCTGGAACCCGAACATCCAGTCGGTGCGCACCCCGGCCGGTGGCGGCACGACCAAGAAGCTCAAGGTCTGCACCTCGTGCATCAAGGCCGGCAAGGTCGTTCGCGCCTGATCAGGCGCGGCTCTTCCCGCTTCACCCCGCCAGCCCTTTCCGGCCACTCAGGCCGAGAGGGCTGGACGTGTTTGCGGCCAGTTCATCGCTCACAGGACCTTCGCGAGCGAGAGGACGCCCACCTCGTCCTTGTAAAAGCCGAAATTATCGATGCGGACGTACCCGGCTGACCGGTACAGGGCGATCGCCTCGGGTTGCCGCTCCCCCGTCTCCAGGATCAAGCGCCGAAAGCCGGCCCCGCGGGCCGACTCCTCGACGGTCGCCAGCAGCCGCCGGGCCAGGCCGCGGCCCCGCGCCGCCTTCGTGGTGAACATCCGCTTGAGTTCCGCGTCCTCGCCGTGCCGCCGCCATCCCGCACACCCGATCAACCGCGCACCGCCGGAGTCCGAGCCCGAAGCCAACCCGGAAGCCCAGCCCGAAGCCGTCGAGCCGGAAGCCACGAAGAACGCGCCGTTCGGCGCGGTGAAGTCGTCGGCGGCGACCGGCGTGTCGTCGCCGTTGCCCCCGTACCGCTGGGCGAGTTCGTCCAGCACCTCGACGAGCAGCTCGCGGACGGCGGGCTCGTCGACGGCAGCCATCTTGATCTTGGTCTCCCACACGGCGCCAACGATAGTCACCGGAAGTGATCCCAGCCCTTCACCCCGGTCCACACCTTGCGGTCGACGGTCACCCCGGTGCCCTCGTGCACGGCGCCGATCGGACTCCAGCCGGGCGGCAGGGGCACGCCGGGCGGGAACGTCGCGGCCAGCGCGTGGTCGTCGCCTCCGGCGAGGATCCACTGGTACGGGTCGACGCCGAGCGCCGCCGCCGCGTCCCGCATCTGGTCGGGGACCGGGAACGCGTCCGAGTGCACGTCGATGCCGACCACGCTGGCCGTGGCGATGTGGCCGAGGTCCTGCAGCAGGCCGTCCGAGACGTCGATCATCGAGGTGGCGCCCTGCCGCGCGGCGACCGGACCCTGCTCGTACGGCACCTGCGGGCGCCGGTACGCCTCGACCAGCATCTTCGGCGTCCGGAACCCGCGGGACAGCACCGTGTACCCGGCCGCCGCGTACCCGAGCCGGCCGGCTACCGCGATCACGTCGCCGGGCTGGGCCCCACCGCGTACCACCGGGGTCTGGCCCTGCAGGTCTCCCAGGGCCGTCACCGCGATGGTGAGCGTCGGGCTCGCCGACATGTCGCCGCCGACGATGCTCGCCCCGACCTGCGCGGCCTCGGCCGACAGGCCGTCGGACAGTTCCTCTGCCCAGGCGACCCCGAGATCTGGCGGCACGCAGAGCGCCACCAGCAGGGCCGTGGGCACGGCGCCCATCGCGGCGATGTCCGCCAGGTTGGCCGCGGCGGCCCGGTGGCCGACGTCGGCGGCGCTGGACCAGTCGCGCCGGAAGTGCCGGCCCTCGACGAGGACATCGGTGGAGGCGACGACCCGGCCGTCCGGGGCGGCCACCACCGCGCCGTCGTCACCGGGCCCGAGCAGGGTCGCCGGTCCGGGCTCGAGCCGTGCGACGATCCGGGCGATCAGCCCGAACTCCCCGGTCTCGGCAATGCTCACGTGTGCGGCCTTTCCTTCCTGATGGCGTCCCGCTGCCGAACGAATTCGTACGGTAGTTTCACGTTCTAGTCACGCGGCGTCGGATCGGAGTCGGATCGTGGTCCAGGCATACATCCTCATCCAAACTGAGGTCGGACGCGCCCATGACGTGGCCGCCGCGATCGGCAAAATCCCCGGCGTCGTGCGGGTCGACGCCGTCACCGGTCCGTACGACGTGGTCGTGCTCTCCGAGGCGCACACCGTCGACGACCTGGGCGGCCTGATCGTGCGCAAGGTCCAGTACGTGCCGGGCATCATGCGGACGCTCACCTGCTCCGTGGTAAACCTCTGAGATGGTCGACTTGGAGACTCCGCGGGCGTCGGCGCCCGACCGCACGACCCGGGGCGCGGCCCTCTGGGCGACCGCGTTCGCCGTCCCGGTCGCCGTGGTCGCGGGTCTCCTGATCTTCTGGCGGCTGGCTCCGCAGGGCGAGACCGCCGCCGCGCCCAGTCCCTCGGCCACCACGCAGGTCATGGCGCCCGCGGTGCCGGTGCAGATGGCCGCGCCGAGTCTCGCCGGGCACGCCGCCCAGGTCTGCCTCGCGGTGACCTCGCGGCTGCCGGCCGAGGTGCGCGACCTGCCGGCCCGCCAGGTGAGCGCCGGGCGAGGGCAGAACGCGGCGTACGGCGAGCCCCCGATCACCGTCGCCTGCGGCGTCCACCAGCCGACGATGTGCGAGAAGATCACCGGCGGCCACGCCGGCTGCGTGCCGCTCGACGCCGACCTGCTGGTGATGAACGGCGTCTGCTGGTACGGGGTGGACGGCCCGGCCACGAAGGTCTTCACCACGATGGACCGCGAGGTGGCCGTGCAGGTCGCCGTGCCGGCGAGTTACGACCAGCCGGGTCAGTGGGCCAACGAGTTCTCCGACACGGTCGCCGAGTCCGTCAAGTCGCAGGCGGCCGAGGCGCCGACCGGCTGCCGAAACTGACGACCTCTCAGTGCAGGCCTGCGCCGCGGCGCAGGGCGGTGCGGATCAGGCGGTCCACGACCTTCGGGTATTCCAGGCCGGTGGCCGCCCACATCAGCGGGAACATCGACGTCGGCGTCATCCCGGGCATCGTGTTGATCTCGTTGAGGTAGATCTCGTTCGCCGCGGTGAGGAAGAAGTCGACGCGGGCGAGGCCGGCGCAGTCGATCGCGGTGAAGGTGCGGCGCGAGTACTCCTGGATCCGGCGGGTGATGTCGTCGGGCAGGTCGGCCGGGATGTCGTAACGGCCGCCGCCCAGGTACTTGGCCTCGAAGTCGTACCACTCGGTGTCGTCCACATGGATCTCGGAGAGCAGGGACGCCTCGGGCGCGCCGCCGGCCTCGCTCTCCAGCACGCCGCACTCGATCTCGCGGCCCACGATCGCGGCCTCGACCATCACCTTGGGGTCGATCCGGCGGGCTGCGGAGACCGCGTCGTCCAGGTCGGCCCAGTCGCTCACCTTCGTGATGCCGTGCGACGAGCCGGCCCGCGACGGCTTCACGAAGACCGGAAGGCCGAGCCGCCGCTTGTCGGCCTCGGCGAGGGACACGCCGGCGCGCAGCACCGCGTACCGCCCGACCGGGATGCCGTCGGCCGCGGCGAGCTTCTTGGCGAACTCCTTGTCCATGGCGGCCGCCGAGGCGAAGACGTTCGCCCCCACGTACGGGATTCCGGCCATCTCCAGCATGCCCTGGATGGTCCCGTCCTCGCCGTAGGCGCCGTGCAGCACGGGGAAGACGACGTCGACCCCGGCGAGCGACGAGATCCCGTCGTCCGGGTCACGCACGATCAGCTCGGTCGCGGTCGGGTCGGGCGCGAACACCACGTTGTCGCCGCTGGCCTCGGTGATCTCCGGCAGCCGGCGCCCGCTGATCCTGAGCTGGCCCGGATCGCCGGCGGCCAGCACCCACCGGCCCTCGCGGGTGATGCCGACCGGCACGACCTCATACTGATCGGGGTCGAGGGCGGCGAGGACGGATCCGGCGCTGACACACGAGATGGCGTGCTCGGAACTGCGACCGCCGAACACGATCGCGACGCGTGTTTTCCGAGGGGTCGTCACTTTCTTCGGGCCTCTCGCTAGCGGGCGTGCCGGACGTGACCCTACTCTGCGTGAGGCGAGGAGCAGGATTACTCGGATGCCTGCACCGCAAAAGGGGACAGTAAGTTCATGAAACCAGCACTCCATGTGATCGCTAGAGGATCCATTCCAGGGGATGGCCCGCGATCGAGAGGCTGACGCCCGGGCCTGTGCCGCCGCCTGTCGGCGACTGTCCGCTCCGCAAGGCGCTCCAAGGATTCGCGATGAATCTGCCGCCTGCCCGAGAAACAGTCTTCGCTGGGGCCCCACAACCAGACAGGCGTGGGCACATCCCGCCAGTGGTGAAGAAAAATCGAATACCGTCTTCCCGACGCTGTCACTCTGCGTGCATTCGCGCAGACCTGTGAGTTTCCGAACGGTAGCGATCTGGCACAACTCACCCGCGCGGTAACGAATGGCGGGCCGAGCGGCTGTCGGCACTCGAGGACGCCATGGCATGAATTGTGGATCAAACGGGGGTGCCGGTCACGCTACAAAATAGGCATGAAGCGATTCCTCACCCTCGTGACCCTGCCGGTTCTCCTGGCCGGATGCTCCGCCCAAGGCAGCGTCACCGCGACCCAGCCGACCGCGAACGCCGGTACCCCCGCCACTACCGCCGCCACCGGCAGCCAGCCGGGCGCCACCGCGGACGGGTCCGCTGTCCCGATCGGCACCACAGCCACGAATCGCTGCCACAGCGCGGACCTGTCCGTGACGCTCGGCTCGTCGGACGGCGCGGCCGGCGGGTCCTACCAGACTCTGATCTTCACCAACAAGTCCGGCAAGCAGTGCACGCTCTACGGATACCCCGGCGTCTCCTGGGTGACCGGTGACAGTGGCACGCAGGTCAACAGCCCGTTCGTGCGGGAAGGTGGCGCCGCGGCGGCGGTCGCGCTCGCCCCGGGCGGCGCTGCGCACACTGTGCTCGGCACGCACGACGTGGGGACCGTCGACGCTGCGAAGTGCAAGCCGGTGTCGGCGCGCGGCCTGCGGATCTTCCCGCCGGACGAGAAGGCCGCGATCTTCGTGAGCGCGCCGCAGACCGTCTGCTCGGCTACGGGCGTCAACCTCGGCCAGGTGAAGCCGATCTCGAGCGGCGCCGCCGACTCCTGAGGCGGCATCCCCTCAGGCGGCGAAGGTCGGCGGCAGGACGACGGGCACGGCAGCCGCCGGAGGGGTCACGTCTGGTCCAGCGCGGCCGCCAGGTCGGCGAGCAGATCCACGGTGTCCTCGATGCCGCAGGACAGCCGCACGAAGCCCGGCGA